>Ga0123356_10000616_pt1 | contig 39379 bp, 22 predicted proteins | sample TergutEmb28metaG_2_FD_92546 | JGI IMG/M metagenome (GOLD analysis project Ga0123356, IMG submission 92546) | Embiratermes neotenicus P3 segment gut microbial communities from Petit-Saut dam, French Guiana - Emb289 P3 | ecosystem: Host-associated > Arthropoda: Insects > Digestive system > Gut ...
ATAACACTAATAGCATTAGTGCTTGTTTCTGTGTTTGCTTTATCAGGCTGTGCAGGGGTTGACTATGGTATTAGCGGACTTGACGGCAAAGACGGCAAGGACGGATTAAACGGTACTAACGGACAAGACGGCACAAACGGAACAGACGGTAAAGACGGATTAAACGGCTTAAACGGCACAGGCATATCAAATATAGAGATAAACGATAACGGCGAACTAATAATCACATACACAGACGGTGAAATCCTAAACCTCGGCAAAGTAACAGGTAAAGACGGACAGAACGGCAAAGACGGAACAAACGGACAAGACGGCAAGGACGGACAAAACGGAACTAATGGCAAGGACGGACAAGACGGCAAGGACGGTAAAGACGGACAGAACGGCAAGGACGGTAAAGACGGACAGAACGGCAAAGACGGAACTAACGGACAAGACGGCATAAGCATACTAACAATAGAAATCAACCAAAGCGGTGAGTTAGTAATATCGTACTCTAACGGTGAATCCTTAAACCTCGGCAAAGTTACAGGTAATGACGGCACTAACGGAAGTAACGGACAAGACGGTACAAACGGAACGAACGGAACAAACGGCAAAGACGGCGAAAACGGCAAAGACGGACAAGACGGCTTAGGTGTAGAAGAGATTAGCATTGACGAAGACGGAAACTTAGTAGTAACCTACACAAACGGCGCAACCATTAACCTCGGCAAAGTAGTGGGTAAAGACGGAACTAACGGCACTAACGGACAAGACGGAAGTAACGGCACGAACGGAACTAACGGACAAGACGGCGAAAACGGCAAAGACGGTGAAAACGGCAAAGACGGTATCGGCATAGAAAGCGTAGAAATCAATCAAGACGGCGAACTCGTAATAACCTACACAAACGGAACAACCTTTAACCTCGGCAAGGTTATAGGGAAAGACGGAAAAGACGGCAAAGACGGAACAAACGGAACTAACGGCACTAATGGAACTAACGGTGAAAACGGACAAGACGGCAAAGGCATAGAATCCATAACAATAGACGAAAACGGAAACTTGATAATCACCTACACAGACGGCACTTCCTCAAACCTAAGCAAAGTAACAGGTAAAGACGGCAAGGACGGCACAAACGGAACTAACGGCAAGGACGGTGAGGACGGTAAAGACGGCGAAAAGGGCAATGACGGTAAAGACGGAACAAACGGTGAGAACGGATTATCAGCATACGAAATATTTAAAAAGCACTTCCCTGAATATGAGGGTGACGAACTTCAATGGATAATAGATCTTGTAAGCGGTAACTTAACCAAGTACATAACCCCCGAACAACCCAAGCAAGAATATCAAATATTGTACAATATTAGCTTCGGTGGCACAATATCAGGAAACCTATCCCAAACAGTGGAAAGCGGAAAGAGCGGAACAGCAGTAACAGCTATCCCCCACCTTGGATATATCTTCATAAATTGGTGTGACGGCAATACCTCACCCACAAGGCAAGAAACGAATGTTACAACCAACTTAACTCTAACAGCAAACTTTAGCATTGATCCTGATTATGACTACGGACATTACACCCCTGATACATTCCAAGTAACTTACACAGCAGGCAACGGCGGTATAGTGATATGGGGAACAAGCCAAACACTATATGAGGGTTGGGACGCAGAACCTGTGGGTGCAGTGCCAAACAAAGGCTTTAAGTTCACACAATGGGCAGACGGCAATACCTCACCGATAAGGCAAGATTTAAATGTAACAAGCAATATATCAGTAACGGCACAGTTTGAGGCTGTGGAACTTGACAGCGTGGATATACTTGATTTTTTTCTTGATACCTCAGGTGCTTTTTACTGGGTAGGAATAAGAAAAGCAAACCCAAACCCAAACCCAAACATCAATACAATTAAACACCTTGCGATACCTGCAATGCACGAGGGCAAGCCTGTGCAAATATATTGGGATATAGCTAACTTTGGGGCGCTTCCCCTGCTTGAAACAGTTTATATAGAGGACGGCATTACCGAGGTTAGGGGATTTGGGGCTAACCCAAACTTAAAAAGCGTAAGATTGCCAAACACACTAAAAACAATAGCGAGCAGTACATTCAGCGGTTGCACAGCACTTGAGTATATAATCCTACCCGAAGGCTTAGAAGAGATAGGGGCAAACGCATTTAGAAATTGTTCTTCATTAAAAAGTTTAATAATCCCTTACGGTGTTACTTCAATAGGAAACAATGCTTTTGAGCGTTGCGACTCTCTCACAACCGTTATTATTCCCGAAACCGTTACAACTGTAGGCACAAGCATTTTCTCTCTACCGTCAAGCGTTACCTCAAAGCTAACACTTCAATTAACTGTGTATGATTACAACGAATACCTTTGGAATAGCAACATACACGACATTGAACGCAGAGGCGGTAAAGCTGTACGCCACATTATCCCCACAGAAGAACAGGAATATGAACCTGCTGTTTATAGGATTTTACTTGTGTTTGTAACGGAAATAAACGCTTTGTTTCCGCAACACCTCGGTGAAAATGTAAGCGTAAACTACATTATGAGTGAGGAAGAAAGGCAAATTGCCTTAACTCTTGCTATAGATCTTGAAGAAACCCTTAACGGTTGGTTTATAGATCACTTTGTTTCTTTTGAAGTAGACACATTTTTTACAACTGAGCCTATAATTGATTCTGGGATTTTTAGTTGTTCAAAGCCCCAAGGAAATTATCCGTGGGTATATGATATAATGCCCGATAAAATACCAGAAGTTAAAGATCTTTATTTTAATGTGGCAAACCTCAACTACAGGCATTATAAAGCAACCATAGCATATTTTAGTTTCGGCGAATCTGATTCTCAACTTCAAGGTTATGCGGGTGCGACCTCTAGCCCTCAAGCTTATGTAAGGTTCTCGTTGGAGAGAAATCCTGCGGATATGCTTAGAACCACAATACACGAACTAACGCACATTGTTGAACTATTTAGTTCTTCCCCAAGAAAATATCAGCGTCCGTACAACTATCATGACGCAATAGCAGTATACATAAATTCGCCTCTTAGACCGAAAGAAATGTCCAACACAGAATGGAGCCTAGAAATCTCAAGGCGCTATCTGCTAAACAAGATTGAGGTGGACGGAGAGTTAGTTGGCATTTCAAAAGGCTTTTGGAACTGGATATTCACAGCCTAATCTGCAAAGTGAACGGTTTTAGAAATTCGCAAAATTCCCTATTGACGGAATTGGTAATTTTTGGTATAATTAAATTGTGGTATTAGATACCTCGTCTGCAATTAAGCAAAGTTAACTTAACCTCACCCACTCACTTTTTTTTATAGTATAAGGAGGTACACCGCCAAACGCTATTTATAAAATTTGCAAGAAATTAACTCATTCATTAGCAAAACTAACCTTTGGAGGAAACAAACATGAAAAATATTAAAACAAAAAGTACAAGTAAAGCAATCATTGCAGTAGTTGCGTTGTTAATTATCTTCGCACTTGTTGCAGTAATAACCCTCTCACTCGGCAATTCTGAAATTCGCCAAGCCAACGCTAATCCGTTTCACGGTGATTTAACATTTGCATTAGCAGGTGGTGGCGCTTACTATAGAGTTAGTGCATCAAATACCAATATTACTCAAGCCGTTATTCCTGCGGAATATCTGGGCAAGCCTGTAAAGGAAATCGCTACCAACGGTTTTGCTTCAAGAACACAACTTACAAGAGTTTACATACCTGAAAGCGTTACCACAATCGGTAACGGCGCATTCCTTGGCTGTACCTCACTTTCTTATGTAGTGATTACAGGGGCAGAAACCATAGGTTCAAATGCTTTCAACCTCTGCGGTAATCTTAAGATTGCAGTAGTTAACGAAGGTGCGCAACTTGGGAATAACGCATTTAATAGTGCAGTTACCACAGTTAAAACACAATCCTATCCAAAAGGCACTCTTGCTTGGGATACTTGGCAAGATATTTATGAAGAAGACGATATTTACCATAATGTAAAGTGCACCCACCCAAGCATTTCTTACACCCCGATATTAGACAACGCAAGCAATCCAATCGGCTATTCTGTTAATGCCATAAGCATATCAGATCCAACGGCGGTTCTTGAACTTGATTACTACCTTGGTTTACCTATTCTTTATGTGGAACAACTTGCTTTTGCATTCGCTGAATTTAAAGCGGTTGCATTTGGCAGGCACTCTACCCACGCAATAGAAATTGCCGATTATGCCTTTTTTGCTTCAGATATTCAGTCTGTTTGGTTCGGCGATAGCGTTATCTTTGAAGATTCGCATTTGGTTTCGGGTATAACCATGGATAGCGAAAGCACATTCCTCTTTTCGGAAGTGAAAACAGTGGTACTTCCTGATACCTTAACCGCAATCAACACATATATGTTTTCTTTCTGCATGGAACTAACCACCGTTATGCACATAAGTTCCACGGATATTAATGTGCTTTCGGATAATATCGTTTCAATTGGCAACGGAGCATTTGAGGGTTGCACTGAAATAGCGGAACTGTACATTTACGGAAATGTTCTTACTATGGGTGTAACTGTGTTTTTTGGTTGGGAATCAAATCAAACGGTTCATGTAAAAGATTTTTACGAACAGCAATTACCTGTAGGTTGGCACGCAGACTGGAATCAAGGAAGCAACGCAGATTTTAAGTTTAAGCCAATAGAGGCAGTTTGGGTTACTCTTGATTTTGAGGGCGGAACAGGTGCAGACACTTTTGTAATTGCTTACGCATTCAGCCCAATGCCCTCTGCCACAGCCCCCACACGCGTAGGCTATGTATTCGCAGGCTACTTCTGCGGGCAATTCGGCACAGGTGTTAAGTATTACAACGCAAACATGACAAGCGCAACAAATTGGGATCAATTTAACAATACCACGCTTTACGCTTATTGGACTGATCTATATCTCTATCAGCTTAACACCAGTACAATGGAATACACCCTAACGGGAGTTGTTTGGAATCTCAGCGCATTCTTCAATACAATCACCCACCTTGAAATCCCTTCGGAATATAACGGACTTCCTGTTACGGCAATAGGGCAAAATGCATTTAGGAACAGAAGTTATTTTGCTAGTGTAATTATGCCCGATACTATAACACATATAGGAAACTCTGCCTTTGAAGGTTGTTTTAATTTAACCTATATAAAATTGTCGGAAAACCTGCTTGAAATATGCGAGTACGCATTTGCATTCAGCAACCGCATTGAAAATATCGTATTCCCAAGCACATTAACAACAATAGCACAAGGTGCATTTTTTGAAGCGAGCATTAGAACCGCAATAATCCATGCGAATGTAACATCAATTGGAAATTCGGCGTTCCGTTCTCGTAGTTGGGACACAACTATTTACACTGAAGTTGCAGGCGCACCAACACCCCCGCCTGCAGGTTGGATGGGGACTTGGACTTATGCCCCCTTCTTTTGGGGTTGCACGCTTTCCGCAGACAAGGATTATGTTGTTTCATTTGTAAGGACGAACTCAAACCCAACGGTTCGCATGGGTTTATCCGCCCCCTACCGTGAAGGCTATACCTTTGACGGCTGGAAAGACCCGATCACGAACTCTACATATCAAATGAATCAGCTAAACTCTGTTCCTAACGGCACAACGCTGTTTGCAATTTGGCAGTAATGTGTGGTACAATACTTATAATAAAACAAAACACTTTTCATTAAAAGGAGTAAATGAATGAAAAAAATAATTAACACCCCCGAAACCGTAGTTATTGATATGTGCCGTGGCATTGCTAAGGCGCACCCTGAATTGGACTTTGTGGAAAAGTTCAAGGTTGTTAAGAAAAAAGAGATTGACAAGAATAAAGTTACGCTTATCAGCGGTGGCGGTTCTGGACACGAACCTGCACACGCAGGCTTTGTGGGCAAAGGAATGCTTGACGCGGCTGTTTGCGGTGATGTTTTTGCTTCACCAAGCCAAATTCAAGTGTATCAAGCAATTTGCAAAACCCAATCAAAGAAAGGCACGCTTCTTATCATTAAGAATTACAGCGGTGATTGCATGAACTTTGACGGCGCGGCAGCAATGGCGCGCGAAGATGACGATATTGAAGTGGATGCAGTTTATGTTAATGACGATATCGCAGTTAAGGATAGCCTTTACACAGTGGGCAGGCGTGGCGTGGCAGGCACGGTTCTTGTGCATAAAATCGCAGGTGCTTGCGCGGAAGCAGGCAAATCCTTAAAAGAAGTTAAGGAAGTGGCAAATAAGGTTATCGCAAATGTGAGAAGTTTGGGCTTTGCGTTCACTTCTTGCACAGTTCCTGCAAAAGGCACACCCACATTTGCTATCGGTGACGGCGAAATGGAATTTGGAGTGGGTATCCACGGTGAACCGGGAATCGCAAGAGAACCTATTGCAAATGCAGAAACGCTTGCTAACCGCATAGTGGGCGCAATCGCAGAAGATATTAACCTCAAAGGCGCGGAAATCGCACTTTTAATTAACGGATTCGGCGGAACACCTATGCAAGAATTATATCTGTTTAACAGCTATGTTACAGATGCAATTGAGGCAAAAGGTATCAAGATTTATAAAACAATCGTGGGCAATTTCATGACTTCTATTGACATGGCAGGTGCTTCGGTATCAGTTCTAAAACTTGACGCTGAATTAAAAGCCTACCTTGATGCCCCCGCAGACACTGCTGGCTTAAAACAATAAGGTTTTAAACAGCGGTTTAAAACCGCACAATATTTTACATAAAAAGCAAGCTAAACCCTGCCGATTAAGGGGGGTTGGCTTGCTTTTGTGTTTTCTCAAGATTAAAAACTTAAAAATTTGGCAATAATCGGGGCATGAGGACTATAACGCAGGATATAAAAGGCACAATAGAAAAGCTAAACAGCATTAAGGGCAAGAACTATATAATTAGAGTTAACCGCGGAAGAAACCGCTATGAAACTTATGAGGGCTTTGTGGAAAGCACTTACCCCTCTATATTTACCGTGCGTTGCGTAACGGGCGAATTAAACACTTTTAGCTATGCGGATTTATTAAGCAGGAATATCCTATTCAGAAGCGCGGAACGCGCATTAGAGGGCGCAGGCGCAAAAGAGGGCGCAAAAGAACAGCCCGCGCACAGCATTCGCCACACAGTCGTTACACCCCCTCAAAAACCGCTAACACCAACCACGCAAAAACCGCTAACCCCAACCGCACCATGAAGTCGCTTCGCTTGTGAAGTCGCAAACAAGTTTGCTTGTGAAGACGCTTCGCTTATGAAGTCGTTCACTTCGTTCACTTGTGAAGTGTTGCTACGCAACACGAAGGAATGCTTATATATAATTATCCATAATAAGGCGAAGCCGACTTCACAAGCGTAGCGTCTTCACGCGCCAAAGGCGCACTTCACAAGCGATAGCGTCTTCATATCATAGGCGTAGCGTCTTCACGCGCCAAAGGCGCACTTCATAAGCGATAGCGTCTTCATAAAAAATTTTAAGGCTTAAAATTTTAGTAATTATTGCCGTTCCCTCTGAATATCGTATTAGTACGCAAATAAACGGAGGGTTTTTCATGTTAGTAAAAGGAAATAAAAGGGTTGAGGTAAGTGCGCCGGGGTTCTATGCGGATAGGGATATTTCCGTTCCTAATGCGAATGAGGTTATTTGTGTGCTTGCTTCAGCCAAAATTCTATCGCAAGAGGCACTTAACGGCGAAGCAAAAGTGTCCTACAGAGTAAGTTATAAGGTTATTTATAACGGTGAAAACGGCATTGATTGCCATGAGGAAAATTGGGAAGAGTATGTTTCTGTGAAATCCGCAGGAATAACCGCAGGTAGCAGGCTTGATTTATACGCAAATGTGGTATCTGCGGAACATGTGGGCGTTAAAAACCTTAAGGCACGCGCCACCGTTGAAATTAAAGGCTATGCCGTTCTTGATTATCATTTTGAACCGCTTGACGCGCCAGAGGGCATTCTTGCCAAGACTTTAACCGTGGCAGTAGAGAATATTGAAAGCATAAAAGAAAGCGAAATTATAGCTTCGCTTGACTTTGAATACCGTGAAGTTATAGATAGAATTTTAACGCACGATACCAAAATTATCATAAATTCGGTAGCCTCAGCAACAGAAATGTGCGAAGTTCGGGGCGAATGTATTACTTATGTTACTTACCTTTCTAACGGCGGATTATGTTCTAAAACGCTGATTACGCCCTTTGACGCAGAGATTTTAACCCCTGGGATTTTCGCAGGGCAAAAGGCGCATTGCTTCGGCAGGGCAAGTGCTTCCACACTCACGCTTTCTTCAGACGGCAATTCAAGCGCGATAAAAACTGAAATTGTGGTGGGAATCCGCGGATTTGCGGTTTCAACTCATGACGCTGAAATTCTTAATGACGCTTACAGCTGTCAAAAAGAGCTTGAAATTAAGTATCAAGAAGCCTTTGTTGAGGATAATATTTGCGTGGCAGGCGCAACTGAAAAACTGTTTTCTACGCTAAGAATCCCCGTGGATAAGCCCAAAATCCGCGCAATTCAAGCACTTTTAACCCCCTCAATCGTGGCAATTAACGCTTTTAACGCTGGCGGTGGCTTAACGGCAGAGGGTATCGTGGGCGTCCCCGTGGTGTACTTGGACGAAAATGAGAAACTTCAAACGGAAAAAGTGGAAATCCCCTTCCATTTCATTGCCACAAGGGATTTCAGGTGCGGTAGAAATATATCTGCAAACGCCACAATAGTATCCATAGCGTGCAGGGTTAAGCATAATGACGAACTTGAATTTAGCGGTGAAATATCCGTGAATGTACACGCTTCGGGCGAACGCGGTGTGAAATATATAGAACAAATCCGCGAAATCGGCGAAAGGGAACAATCCGATGCGGCGATTAGCCTCTATATTGTGAAAGCAGGCGAAACCCTTTGGGATGTGGCAAAAGCGCTAATGAGTGATGAGGAAAATTTATTAAAACTTAACCCCGATGTAAAATTGCCCTTAATCGGCGGTGAAAAAGTGCTGTTGTTCAGAGAAATTGAGTAAACCGCTAAAAATTCACAAATAAATCACTATAAATACTATTATTCACTTTAGTTTGACTATTGACACTGTAAGCACGCGCGTGTTAATATATATACAGAAGAAAACCATATGAAATCTAAACGCATAGTCATATTTCTTATATTAATCGCCGTTTTAGTAATAACCGCCGTTTCCTGCACGGATGACGGCGGTATCGGCGTTTACAGAATAACTTTCATTATGAACGGCGGAACTACGGCAGACGGGGTTTCCGCCTCATTTTCCACCAACATTCGCGCAGGGCATGCCATTGTGTTCCCGCCCGATCCCAAGCACCCAAGCGGGCTTGTTTTCAGCGGTTGGTTTTTTGATTTTGCATGGACGGACAGGCTTGAAGAAGATACCTTTACGAAAACACCTTTAAAATCTAACCAAACGGTGTACGCGCGTTGGGTTGAGGGCAAAGAACCCGAAATCCCCGGAAATGGCGGAACTGAAGAACCCAAAATTGTGCCTGTTCACTTTGTTTTTGGTTATGATTTTACCAAAGTGGTTATAAATTTGCAAGGCGCGCTTACGCAGGAATTTATTTACGGTTTCTTTAACGGCGAATTTAACGGCACTTTGCCCTATCCTGCTTTTCAAGGGCATGACTTTGAGGAATGGTACACCGATAGCAGGCTTGAATCGCGCTTAACGCTTCCGTTCGCGCTTGAAGAGGAAACCTTTCTTTATGCGAAGTGGCAACCCAAAAGTTTTAACCTTTTGCTAACAACTGAGGAAGTTTTTGTGATTGAGGACGCACGCACAGAGGGCTTACCGTCCCTAATCCATTCGGGCGGATTCTTGCACGGACAGCCCCCAAGCGCGGAAACCAAGGTGTTTTTCGGCGGACAATTCACTATTCCGCAAAATGAAATGCAGTTTAACGACAGCGAAGGAATCCTTTACACCTTTTTAGGTTGGGTAGACATTGCGGACGGAAATAAGGAATACTTAGCAGGGCAAACCTATCCCGTTAGCCGTGAGGCGGATATGGATTTAAGAATGAAATGGCTAAGGGCTTACCCTGTGGTTCTTTACCATGCAGGATATCCAAGCCAAGCCGAAACTGCAATAATGTTTGCAGGCAATGAATTGATTCTTCCTGTGTCCGGCGCGGTAAGTGCAGACGAAAGGTTTTTGGGTTGGATTGAAATTGACTTGGACGGCAGTGCCGTATCGGGCAACCTTTTAACCGCAGGAACAAAGATTGAAGTGCTTGCGGACGCAATGTATTTTTCCGCAGTTTGGGCAAGGCTTTACGCGGTTACGCTTTTTGCAGGTGAGGAACTTTCGCATTCCATTCAGCCCGTAATCCTTGGCGAATTCATTGAGGGTGAGGAATTTATAATGCCCGACTGGACGGGGCGCGGTGGCGACAGCTTTGTGTTCAAGGGCTGGAACTATGAACTTACTTCGGGGCAAACCCTGTTTATTGAAAAGGGCGAAAGTTTTAAAATGAGCGGAAGAGATTTAGGCTTTACCGCCGTTTGGGAACCCGCGCAATCGTTCACTGTTAGCTATAATTCGGGTGGCGGTGAACTAAATCCCCAATTCCCTATTCCCGATTCCTTTACGCAAGGAAGGCACGCAGAGGACGATGTTTTGCTTTTGCCAATGACACCTGTAAGCTACTTCCGCCGTCTTAATTATTTATTCGCAGGGTGGGACATTAACGGAACTTTCCAAGCAAGCGGAACTTTTAAAATGCCTCATGAAAATGTGGTGATAACCGCGCTGTGGGAAGTGCAGAATTATCAAATTGTTTATAGCGTGGCACAAAGCGGTGCGGATTTATCTTTACTTACCACCGAATATTCACTTAATAAAACCACGGTGTATGTTCCTCAGTTATCCTTAAGAGGTTATGAATTCGGCGGTTGGTTTACGGATAGCAACCACCAAAACAGCGTGGCTTCGGGAAGCCTCTTTACGGTGGAAAACGATGCAAGCGGTTTTGGCTTTACCATGGTTTTTAACGCTGGTGTTCAATTTGCAAGGGTTAACTTGTTCGCAAAATTTACCGCACTTTCATTTACAATTACGCTTAAATGCGCAGTGCTTGATAGGGAAGAATCTTTGGTTGTAAGCTATGATGAAGACTATCAAAGACGCTTTGCAGACGAAGCCTCAAAGTTCGTGCGAAGCGGTGAATATGAGAGGGCTTACTGGAATCTTAACGGCGAAGTGTTTCCCGAAACAGGTGCATGGAACAGGCTTGAAAATATTGTGCTAATCCTTGTGTGGACGATTAAACCCACCCACGGTTTAGTGTTCAGCCCTAACGGAAACGGCGCGCTTATGGTTAGCGGTATAAGCGGAAACGAAAGGCGCGTTGCTGTGCCTGAATATTATAACAGGCTTCCTGTTACGGCGGTTGCCTCTAACGCTTTCCAAAATTCTTTAATTGAAGCAATCACACTTCCCGAAGGAATAGTGTCAATCGGCGCGAACGCTTTTGCAGGAAGCAGGCTTGAATATATTGTGCTTCCTAACAGCGTTACCGCGATAGGGGCAGGCGCGTTCCAAGGCGCGCTATCGTTAGAATATGTTACGGCAAGTGAAAACAGCAGGCTTGTTTCCGTGGGCGCAAACGCGTTCGCAGGGTGCATAGCACTTGAGTCCGTTATCCTTCCGTATGCCGTGAGAAGCATAGGCGCGGGCGCGTTCGGCGGTTCGCCAAACTTAGTAATTTTTGCAATGGCGCACGCTGTGCAACCAAATTGGCACGCTAATTGGAACTTGGGTAACAACCCTGTGTTCTTCGGCACGGTGGCTTCTGATAGCGAACCACCGCATATGTTTCCTGTGTTTTCGGATATAGACGGCAATACCCTTTACGCAGTTAATAACCCTAACGGCGGGGTTACCGCGGTAAGGCTTAGCATTGTTACGCCTCTATCCGAACTAAGGCTTCCAAAGCAAGTTACGGCAATCGCAAGCAATGTGTTCAGCAACCTTAGTTTAACAAGTTTGGTGCTTTACATAGGTGCGGAATGTTTAAGTATTGCAAACGATGCGTTCCCTGTGAGGCTAAGCGCAATTTATCTTTTGCGCGGAATTATGCCAAATGAAACATGGCAGAATAACCAAACCGTTCATATCAACAGCCACAGTAGCGGACTGTTTGATTATAGGCTTGAAAGTGTCGGCGGTGAAACTAACGCGCACATATACGCATACAGGGGCGCAGGCGGTGCGGTGGTTATCCCCAATGAAATAGACGGCTATTTAGTAGCAAGCATAGGGCAAACATTTAGAGGAAACATAAGTATTACCTCAATTACACTGCCTGCCACGGTAACGGTAATTGCATATGAAGCCTTCCTTAATTGCGTTAATCTTAGAGAGATAAACCTTGCGGAAAGAAACGCTTTGGGCGGGATTGCTTCGGCGGTTCAGCATATCGGGCGCGATGCGTTCAAGGGCTGTTATTCACTTCGCTTGGTTGATTTGGGCGGGCTTGAATCCGTGCCGAACGGTGCGTTTGAAAACTGCGTTTCGCTAAGAAGCGTGCGCCTTTCAAGCACTATTGCATTCATAGGTGAGGGCGCATTTAAAGGTGCGGTTTCCCTTTCGGAAATCATTATGCCAAGCGGTTTATCTTTAAAAGAAATTGGGGACAGTGCCTTTGAGGGTTGCACCAGCTTAACGCTTAACGGCGCGCTTTTGGCTTCGCTTGAAAGGCTGGGCGCGCGTGCATTTTTCGGTGTAAAACATATGAATGATATGCATATAGGGCGCGCGCTTTCATATATCGGCGCGGAAGCCTTCGCATATGCGGGCATTGATAGGTTTATTGCCGATTCCCAAAATGAGTATTATTCAACACATGAAAATGTGCTTTTCACGGCGGACGGTAGCGTGCTGATTGCCTATCCGCGTTTGGCACGCGTGAGCCATTTTATTGTTAGTTCCGCGGTTAAATCAATCGCGCCTTATGCTTACGCAGGCACCGTGTATCTCAATGCTGTTTCGCTTGGCTTAGGGGTAATTTACATAGGCGAAAACGCATTCGGTTATAGCGTTGCCACGGTGCATTCACCTCTTGCAAATATGCCAAATACTTGGGGCAGTGATTCCTTTGCCGTGAATGTAAAGGTTTCATTCACAGGTGGCGAAACATATGAAATTAGCGCAGGAATCATATATAAAACCGAAAATAACACGGCTGTTATCACGGGCTTTACAGGGGAACTTGCTAATGATTCGGTGATTGAAATACCAAGCCAAATCGGCGGTGTTTCGGTAAGTGAAATTGTGGCAGGTGCTTTTGACGGTGCTAAGTTCCTTGTTATGTTAATCCCTAATTCTGTGAGCGTGCATGAGGACGCTTTTGTAAATTCAACTTCGGCTACGCTTAGCTTAGAGCGTGATTTGTTAACCTCTTTGTGCGGTGAATTCCTTTACTTTATAAACGGAAACGGCGGTGCTGAAATTGTGAAATATATCGGCAATTCAAGGTTCGTTGAGATTCCGAATGCGCTTGACGGCAAGCCTGTTACCGCGGTTAGAGATTACGCGTTTTCATATACAAGCGTGCGTAGTGCATATGTTTTTGCTTCGGTAGCAAGCATTGCTTCATATGCTTTTGAATCTGAAAACTATATTGTGGTGTACACTAACGGCAATAGCTTAATGGGCATTAACGCGGTTAAAGTTTACTATCAGATTGAGGTTAGCGCGCTTGGCTTAAATGAGAACGGCTTCCAAACAATTAACAACGGCAGAACACTCACGCGCTACCTTGGTGACGGCGGTTCGGTTACAACGCCGACTTTAACAGGTTCGCAAGTAGTGCCGTCTTTCACGGTTGGAAGCTTTGCGTTTGCAGGTATATCCGATATTCGTAAAATTGAGTTCACCCCCTCAGTTTACATTTTGCTTGAAGAGAGAGCGGTGGCTTATTGCTATGGATTAACCGCTGTGGAATTCTCAATCGCCACAATCCGCACAAGAGCGTTTGAGGACTGCACCAATCTTTCCGAAGTGATTTTGCACGGCACGGCAGGTTTATCAAGGTTTGAATTTCAGGCGTTTAAGGGTTGCGTATCTTTAATAAATATCGCGTCCTCATTCGCGTCCCGCCCCTCTGGTAACGCAGGTTGGGATATTATCGGTTACGCGGTTTCGGATATTGAAATAAGGGTTGATATGGTGGCACTATGATAAACCGAAAGAAAATTATTCTTGTTATTATCATGCTTGCGTTCACCGTCCTTATGGCGTGGGCTTGCAGTGGTGCGGAACAAAAGTTCACCGTGCAGTTTCAATCCGTGCCGTCTATTGAACCCATGTACACAAGCCGTATTCAAGAAATGCCCAATGTGGAAAGGGGTGGCTTCCGCCTTGAGGGTTGGTACTACGATCAAGCCCACACAAGCAAGGTTAGCTTTCCGCTTAAGGTTACAAGGGATTTAATTCTGTGGGCGAAGTTTGAACAAACTTACACCGTGTCTTTCAGATTCCAAACCCCCGGCAATGATCCTGATATTATCTATGATACGCGTGCTTATCTTCCGGGGGAACAAGTTTTTGTTATATCCGATCCTCAGCGCGCAGGCTATGAATTTGACAGGTGGCTTCAACCTATTCCCGAAGTAATGAATAACGATAATCTTGTCATTTGGGCAAGTTTTAAAGCCAACACTTATAAGGTTTGCTTTATGCCCGAAAGCGGGGTTTCTTACGCGGGAAGCGAGGGGCTTTATTCCACCATGCACAATGGGCAATTAACGGCATTTCCATATGTTTCGGTTACTTACGGCGACTTCTTCACCCATGTGCTTGCAGGGGTAAGGCCTGAAAAAGAGAACGCCTCTTTCAGCGGTTGGACTACTTATGTTTACGGCGAAGGGCGCATTGATTTTTCACCTGAGGGCAGGTGGGCGAAAACGGAAAATATCTTGCTTCGCCCAGTGTGGGTGGATAAGGGTAGCGCAGGGTTAAGGTACGAACTTAATGCAGACGGCAACTCTTACACGGTTTCAAAATATGTAACAAGCAATATAGACGGGACGGACAGGCAGGAACATATAATAGTCCCCTCGCAGTATAACGGCTTACCTGTAACCGCAATCGGCGAAAGGTGCTTTCAGCCCACCGATACGGCGGAATCGCGCTTGGTTTCAATTGAACTTCCAAGCACTATCACAACCATAGGTGATTTTGCTTTTGTGAACTGCGCAAGGCTTCAGCAAATCAATATCCCCTCTTCCGTTAAAACTATAGGCAGGCAAGCGTTCTTAAATTGCGTGTCTGTTTCAAAAATAGTTATCCCAAGAAGTGTGGAAGTTATCGGCGCAGGTGCTTTCATGAACTGTTCTCAATTGCAAGAGGTGGAACTATATGTAACTACTCAAGCAGGCGCGCCACAGCTTCACACAATCGGCGAATCCGCCTTTGAGGGGGCTTCCGCTTTAAGGCAAATCAGCTTACCCCCCTCACTTAAGTCTTTGGGGGATTACGCGTTCTTCGGCTGTACACAGCTTGCAAGGGTAGAGGGGCTTAACGCCACGCAGATAGATAGGATAGGCATTTCCGCCTTTGAGGATTGCACCTCTCTCACCGAAATCAGGCTACCGCAATCAGTGGCAACGGTGGACACGGGGGCATTCAGAAATTGCACCCAACTAAGAACGCTTACATTTACGCTTGGCTTGCGCGTAATCGGTTTTGAAGCGTTTAGAAATTGCACTTCCTTAAACGCTATCACGCTTACAAGCGCAATATCAGTGATTGAGGCGCGTGCGTTCGTGGGCGCAACAAGCATAAACGAAATCTTGATTCACGGCTTAACCGCAGATTCACCGAACTGGAATCAGGATTGGGATTATAAAACAGAGGACACAAGATTCACCACTGAAAAGAGATATATGTAACCAAAGAAGTGAAGATTAAAGTTTACGGCAAAGTTAATTTATCCTTAAGCATTTTGGGATTAAAGGGCGGTATGCACCTCTTGGATTCGCTTATGATAAACGCGCCAGTGTACGATACGGTATCACTTAGCAAGCGGAAAGATAAAGAGGTTTTTATTTCTTACAAGGGCGGTGAAGTGTTTGAAAATGATAACGCGCTTAAAGCAGGCAAGGCGGTAGTGGCAGAGTATAAAACGAACGGCGCAAATATAAGGATAGCCAAAGGCATACCGATTGGCGCAGGCTTGGGCGGTTCGTCTGCTTCCACGGCAGGGGTTGTGAAAGCAATGGAAAAGGCTTACGGATTCAAAGCCTCAAAAGAATTCTTGCTAAGCCTCGGAAGCGATACTAATTATATGTACCACGGCGGTGCAAAAAGGATTAAAGGAATAGGCGAAATAATTGAAGATATAAGTTTGCCAAAGATATATGTGGCGGTGGCGCATGATAACCGCCTAAAGGTAAGCACAAAAGAATGCTATAAACTGTACGACAAAGTCGGCGGTGATAATATAGGCACAGAGGGTTTTATAAAAACTCTCAACAATCCCAAAAACGCGCTTTCGCGTTCGGCAGAGTTGCTTTGCCCCCAAATTAAGGACTTAACCCAAATGGTTGAATCGGCAGGATTTAGGGGTGCGCTTCTTTCGGGCAGTGGCAGTGCGGTATTTGGGTACAGCGTGAGCAAAAACGAATTCAAAGACGGGCTAAATAAATTAAAGCAAATAACGAAAAATCACAAAAGCATAAGGATTTATTGGTGAATTATGGCAAGATTTAAGCTTGATTACCCCGTGTACCTCTTTAACGAAGGAACGAATTACGATGCCTTCAAACTAATGAGGCTTAGCTACTTAACCAAGGGCGGCAAAAAGGTTTGGCGGTTCAGGTGCTGGGCGCCCCGCGCGAAATCCGTTTCCGTGGTGGGGAACTTTAATAAGTGGAACAGAAATATAAATAAAATGGTTGCCGTGGGTGGCGGGCTGTGGGAAGCCCATATCGGCGGGCTTAAAAAGTACGATAACTATAAATTTAGCGTGGAAGGCGCAAAGGGCAAAGTTTCCCTTAAGGCTGATCCTTATGCTACCCATGCAGAAACCGCCCCTGGGACGGCAAGCAAGGTGTACGATATCGCAGGCTATAATTGGGGGGATTCGGATTACCTTTTAAAACGCAAGGAAAGAAATCATTACACCTCACCCATGAATGTGTACGAGGTTCACGCAGGTTCATGGAAAAAGCACGCAGACGGCAATTTTTATAGCTATAAAGATTTGGCTGATTCGCTTGTTCCTTACCTTAAGGAAATGAATTATACTCATGTTGAGTTAATGCCCGTTACGGAACACCCATTTTTTGGTAGCTGGGGCTACCAAATATCAGGGCTTTTCGCGCCAACCTCACGATTTGGCATTCCGCATGAGTTTATGTACTTCGTGGATAAATGCCACAAAGCAGGAATCGGCGTTATTATGGATTTTGTGCTTTCGCACTTCCCTAAGGACGAATTCGGTTTATATGAATTTGACGGTTTGCCCCTTTATGAGTACACAGACGAATGCAAAAAAGAGCATAAAGAGTGGGGAACTCATGTTTTTGACTACGGACGCCCCGAAGTTCATTCGTTTTTAATATCCGCAGTTTGCTTTTGGCTTGAACATTACCATATAGACGGTATGCGCCTTGACGCAGTGGCAAGTATGCTTTATCTTGACTATAACAGAAAAGACGGCGAGTGGGCGCAAAATATCCACGGCGGAAACCACAATTTAGAAGCAATAGCCTTTTTGCAAAAACTTAACAGGGTGGTGCTTTCCCGCTTCCCTGATTGCTTTATGGTTGCGGAAGAATCTACCGCGTTTCCCATGGTTACCATGCCACCCGATATCGGCGGGCTTGGCTTTAACTTCAAGTGGAACATGGGTTGGATGAACGATATTTTGGAATATGTGGGAATTGATCCGTTTTTTAGAAAGGGCGCGCACGATAAAATAACCTTTTCGCTTTCTTATGCGTTTTCTGAAAATTATGTGTTGCCGTTTAGCCATGACGAAGTCGTTCACGGCAAATGTTCCATGGTTTCAAAAGTGCGAGGCGATTATCAAGATAAATTTTCCGCACTTAAAGCACTTTACGCATATCAAATGGCACACCCCGGAAAAAAGCTGAATTTTATGGGCGGTGAGTTTGCACAGTTTATTGAATGGGACTATCAAAAGGAATTGGATTGGTTGCTTCTTGAATTTGAAAGCCACATTACGCTTAAGAATTATGTTAAAAAACTTAATGAACTTTACTTAAAAATCCCCGCGCTTTTTGAGCTTGATAATACATATGACGGTTTCAAATGGCTTGTTGTGGACGATAATGTGCAGAATGTGATAGCGTTTTACCGTGAAGATAAGGAACATAAAAAGCTAATATCCATAATTAATTTTGCAAACGCAAGGCGCGAGGGTTATGAAATCGGCGTACCTGACGCTGGCGATTATGAAATAGTTTTAAATTCAAACGCGACTGATTTTGGCGGTAAAACGGAAATTCCCAAAATTATTTCCACCGTTAAAAAGCCCAATCACGGGCATAAGAACTCAATAGTTCTAAACATTGAACCAAATTCAGCACTTTATCTTACACTCAAAAAGAGGGCATAGAAAACCTTAACTTAAAAACAAACATAGAAAAATCTACTAAGAAAAACAAACACTATATAAGGAATAGAAATTATGAAAAAAATCGGCGTTGCGTTACTTGGGCTTGGCACTGTGGGCTTTGGAACTTATAAAATCCTTACGGATAATAAGGCAGAAATTGAAAAAAAGCACGGCGTTAGCATTGAGGTTAAGCATATCTTAGAAAAGAATCCCAAGAGGGCGGAAGAAACAGGGGTGAACCCAAGGCTTATTTCCACAGATATCAATAATGTGATTAACGATCCTGAAATTTCTATAGTTGCGGAATTTTTTGGCGGAATTGAACCTGCACGATCGTATCTTATCGCGTGCCTTAAAGCGGGCAAAAGTATCGTTACCGCTAACAAGGAATTATTTAGCAAGCATTGGGCAGAGTTTAACGAAGTGGCTGAAGAATCGGGCGCAGGCATTTATTTTGAGGCAAGCTGTATGGGCGGTGTGCCTATTGTTAGAACGCTTACGGCAGGGCTTCAAGGCGATAACATTTTATCAATAGCAGGAATTTTTAACGGAACTACCAATTATATTTTAACCAACATGGCGGATAACGGCGAGGAATACGGGGCGGTTTTAAAGCGTGCGCAGGATTTGGGTTACGCCGAAGCTAACCCCTCTGCCGATGTAGACGGGTTTGACAGCATGTACAAATTATCAATCCTTGCCTCACTTGCATTTAACAAAAAAGTTCCGCTTAATAAAATTTACCGCGAGGGCATAAGCAAGATTTCTAAGGAAGATATTGAACGCGGTAAGGATTTTGGTTACACATTAAAACTTATTGCAATGGCTAAAAACAAGGGTAAAATTGATGCACGCGTTCACCCAATGTTTGTGGAAAATTCGCACCCCCTTGCCTCAGTTAAAAGCAGTTTTAACGCGGTTGTGATTGAAGGGGACAATGTGGGCGATGTTATGCTTTACGGCAGAGGGGCAGGGGATTTGCCCACAGGTTCTGCGGTTGTATCCGATATTGTGTACTGCGCGCTTCAAAAGGAATACAAACGGTTTGGCTTTAAAAAAGAATCGGATAAAGACTACGCCACTGATTTCGTGTCTAAATACTATATCCGCATGACGGTGGACGATAAAAGTGGTGTGCTTGCAAAGATTGCAGGCGTGTTCGGAAAATATGAAGTCAGCATAAACAGTATGCACCAAAAACCATTAAGCGGTGGTGTGTCCTCAATAGTTTTCCTAATTCACGAAACAAGCGAACTAAATATCAATAAGGCAATAGCTGAGATTAAATCCTTAAATGTACTTAAAGAAGTTGACGCTTTAATCCGAATTTTCTAAAACTATTGCTTTAAGATTTTCTTTAAAAATTGCCCTGTGTAACTATCCGCGACTTCCGCGACTTCTTCGGGTGTGCCTTTAGCCATAACAGTACCGCCTGCGCCACCGCCCTCTGGCCCTAAGTCAATTATATAATCAGCAATTTTTATAACATCAAGATTGTGTTCAATTACCACCACCGTGTTTCCGCTTTCGGTTAACCTCTGAAGCATATCTATCAGCTTTTCAATATCGGCAGAGTGAAGCCCTGTGGTGGGTTCGTCAAGGATATAAATAGTTTTTCCTGTGCTTCGCTTGGATAGTTCTGCGGATAGCTTTATCCTTTGGGCTTCACCGCCTGATAGGGTAGTGGAAGGTTGCCCAAGTTTAATATAGCCAAGCCCCACATCGTTCATGCACTTAATCTTGGAATAAATTTTTGGTATGTTTTCAAAAAAGGTTGTGGCTTCTTCCACCGTCATTTCAAGTATATCGTAAATAGATTTTCCCTTGTAACGAACCTCAAGAGTTTCGCGGTTATACCGCTTGCTTCCGCATACTTCGCAGGGTACATAAACATCGGGAAGGAAGTGCATTTCAATTTTTATAATGCCGTCCCCCCCGCAGTTTTCACACCTGCCACCTGCCACATTAAAGCTGAATCTGCCTGCGCTGTAACCCCTTGCCTTGGCATCCGGCGTTAGGGCAAAGAGTTCTCTGATAGGGGTAAAAACACCTGTGTAAGTGGCGGGATTAGAACGAGGCGTTTTGCCTATCGGGCTTTGATCTATGCTAATAATTTTATCAAAATGTTCTGCGCCCTCAATGTCTGAAAACTTTCCTTGAGTTAAAAAGCTACCGTTAAGCGCGTTAGCAAGATAGGGGTAAACAATGCCGTTAATCAGCGAAGATTTACCGCTTCCCGATACCCCTGTAACGGCGGTAATAAGCCCTGCGGGGATTTCTATATCAATGCCTTCTAAGTTATTTTGCTTTGCGCCGAACACGCGTAAAAACCTGTTATCAGGCTTCTTCCGCATATCGGGAACTTTGATTTTTTTTCTGCCCGAAAGGTAGTCCCCAGTGATAGAATCATATGTTTTTATGATATCTTCCCTTGTTCCCTGTGCCACAAGCCTGCCACCGTTAACGCCTGCCCCTGGGCCTATATCCACTATATAATCCGCACTGTTAATCGTTTCTTCGTCATGTTCAACCACTATCAAGGTGTTGCCTAAATCTCTTAATTTTAAGAGGGTTGAAATCAGCTTTTGATTATCCCTTTGGTGAAGCCCGATGCTTGGTTCGTCAAGAATATAAAGCACGCCTGTTAAGCCACTGCCTATTTGCGTGGCAAGGCGGATTCTCTGTGATTCACCGCCCGATAGCGTTGCGCTTGAACGGGACAATGAAAGGTAGCCAAGCCCCACATCAATTAGGAATTTAAGCCTTGCAAGAATCTCTTTAAAAATAGGTGCGCCGATAGTTTTATCGCGTTCGGAAAGGGCAATGCTAAGAAAAAATTCCCTAAGGGTTAAGACGGGCATTTCGGTGATTTCACATATGTTTTTATCTGAAACAGTTACGGAAAGTACCTCTTTTTTAAGCCTTTTGCCACAGCAAGCCTCGCAGGGGCTTTCAGACATATATCTCTCAATATCAGTTTTCACCGCGTCCGATTGCGTTTGATTATACCGCCTTTGAAGGTTATTCACAATGCCTTCAAAACTTGTGTTATAAGTTCCGCTCATTTTTGCGCTGTTCCAATGCATGGTTAATTTTTCACCGCCGTTGCCGTACAAAACCATATCTTGAAATTTTTTGTTAAGTTTGTTCCAAGGCGTGTTCATAGAGAATCCGTACTTTTCGGAAAGCGCGCTTAACTGCATATCTGCCATGCTTCCCATGTCCATAATCGCCCAACCTGATAATTTAATCGCGCCGTCTGCAAGGGAAAGAGAGGGATCTTTAATTATCTTGCTTGGATCAATTTCATGCTTAACGCCAAGCCCTGTACATATGTCGCACGCACCAAAAGGGCTGTTAAATGAGAACATTCGGGGGGTTAAATCAGGCACGGTGATTTCGCAATCAGCGCAGGCATAGCGCGCGGAATATAAGAATTCTTCACCGTTAATCTCAGCCAAAACCAAACCGTCTGAAAGTTTTAAGGCAAGTTCCACGCTGTCGGTAAGCCGTCTGTTAATGTCCTCTTTAATCACCACACGATCAATAACAATGCTAATGTTGTGCTTTAAATTTTTATCAAGTTTAATGTCGTCCTCAAGGCTAATCGTTTCGCCGTCTATCTTCGCACGGATAAATCCTTGCTTCCTATAGCCCTCAAGTTGCTTTTGATATTCGCCTTTTCTACCGCGCACCACTGGGGACATAATGATAACTTTGCTACCGTTTCCGCTAACCAAAATCCTATCCACAATTTGATCCACCGAAACTTGGGTTATAACCTTACCGCAATCGGGGCAGTGCGGAACGCCTATGCGCGCATATAAAAGCCTTAGATAATCATATATTTCAGTAACCGTGCCAACCGTACTTCTTGGGTTTTTAGAGGTGGTTTTTTGATCTATTGCAATAGCAGGGCTTAAGCCCTCAATGTGTTCCACATTAGGCTTTTCCATTTGCCCCAAGAACTGGCGCGCGTAGCTACTAAGGCTTTCCATATACCGCCTTTGCCCTTCTGCAAAAATCGTGTCAAATGCAAGGGAAGATTTACCGCTTCCCGAAAGCCCAGTGAACACCACAAATTTATCGCGCGGTATCCGCACATCTATGTTTTTTAAATTATTCTCTTTTGCGCCTTTAATAAATATTTCTTTCATTTTGTAATTAGGTTGCAGGTTGCAGGGGGCAGGGTTAATTAAGAATTCAGAATTCAGAATTCAGAATTGCGGATTAATTAATAATGATATTTAGAATCCACAATTTATATTTTGTATTTTATATTTTCCATAATTCATAATTCTTAATTCTTAATTCTGCATTCGTTTAAGTTCCTTAATCCTATCCCTAAGCACTATCGCCGTTTCAAAATCATATGTTTCGCTTGCTTTTGCCATTTGTTTTTCAAGGCGGATGAGTTCGGATTTTATATCGCTTACAGATAGCTTTTCATATGTTTTTGTATCCTTTTTGCTTATCTTGATTGTGCTTGTTATAGGCTTGATTATTGTGGTAGGGGTTATGCCGTGCTGTAAGTTATAGGCTTTTTGCTTTTCGCGCCGTTGCCCCACTATATCCATAGTATCTCTCATTGAAGCGGTAATAGTATCAGCGTAAAAAATTACCTTTGCGTCCTTGTTTCTTGCACCGCGTCCTGCCGTTTGAATAAGGGAAGAACGCGAACGCAAAAACCCCTCTTTATCCGCGTCAAGCACGGCAACGAGAAGAACTTCAGGAATATCCAGCCCCTCACGCAAAAGGTTTATACCCACTATAACATCTATCTCACCTCTGCGCAAGTTTGTGATTATTTCAATGCGTTCAAGCGTATCAATATCGCTGTGCATATACTGAACTTTAATAAGGTGTTCTTTAAGATAATTGGTTAGGCTTTCCGCCATTTTCTTTGTGAGAGTGGTAACAAGAACCCTACCGCCTTTCTCTGTGGCACTAAAGATTTCGGATATTAAATCGTCTATTTGCCCCTCTGTTTTCCTCACAAAAATTTCGGGTTCAAGAAGCCCTGTGGGGCGCACAACTTGTTCCACAATTTGCACCGCTTCTTTAAGTTCATAATCGGCAGGTGTGGCGGATACACATATGATTTGCTTGAATCTTTTACTAAATTCCTCAAAGTTTAAAGGGCGGTTATCATATGCGGAAGGCAGGCGGAATCCATAGTCCACAAGGTTTTTTTTCCTTGCAAAATCGCCGTTAAACATACCTCTTATTTGCGGTAAAGTTATGTGGCTTTCGTCTGCAAAAACCAAAAAATCTTCGGGGAAATAATCCATTAAAGTGAAGGGCGGTTCGCCGATTTTGCGCTTATCAAAGTACCGTGAGTAATTTTCAATTCCTGTGCAGTAGCCCATTTCTTTAATCATTTCAAGATCATATGAAACGCGTTCCTTTATGCGGTAGGCTTCCACAATTTTACCCGCTGATTCAAATTCCTTAATGCTGATTGCCAAGTCCTTGCGGATTTCGCGTATCGTATCTTCAATCTTTTCGCTACCCACCACATAATGCGAGGCAGGGAAAATTGCCACATGGCTAAGCACGGAAACGGTTTTTCCGCTAACAATGTCAAACTCTGAAAGCCTTTCAATAGTATCGCCAAAGAACTCAACTCTTATAGCATTTGTGCTATATCCGGGGGGATAAATTTCAAGCAAATCACCGCGCACACGGAAGTGCGATCTTTGAAAATCAATATCGCTTCGTTTGTACTGCACGGATATTAACCTATCAATAACTTCGTCCCTGTCAAGGTTATCGTTCGGGCGCAAAGATAAAACATGGCGGTAATATTCCTCTGGCGCGCCAAGCCCGTAAATGCAGGACACGGAAGCAACCACAATTACATCGCGCCTTTCGCCAAGCGAGGAAGTGGCGCTGTGGCGCAGTTTATCAATTTCCTCATTTAAGGATAAATCCTTTTCTATATAAGTATCGTTTCTGGGAATATACGCTTCGGGCTGGTAGTAATCATAATAGGACACAAAATATTCCACGCGGTTCTTGGGAAAAAGTTCTCTAAACTCATTGCATAATTGCGCGGCGAGAGTTTTGTTATGCGCAATAATTAAAGCAGGGCGTTGCGTATTTTGAATCACATTCGCCATGGTAAAAGTTTTGCCACTGCCGGTTACGCCCAAAAGCACCTGCATTCTGTTTCCTGCGTTAACGCCGTCCGTAAGCCTCTTTATGGCTTCGGGCTGATCACCGCACGGCGAGTATCTTGATACTAATTGAAACTTACACAAAATTAAGTGTTTCCTTAAATCCCGAGAATAACCCCTATTAGCCACCTTACGCTGTAACCGAGTACGGCGAAGATAATTGTGGTAACAATCCTGCGGATTAGTTTTTTGCGGTTATCCTTTTTTTCGCGTGCGTAGCCAAGCCCCTTTTCCTTTAGGGAAATAAGGAAAAGCATTTCGCCTTTCTTCTCTGCGTGTTCGTACTCAAAATATCCGTCTATACTCAATGCTTCAAGCACTGGTTGCAAATCTTCCTCATTAAACCTATGCTTGTAAGGAATTTTTGAAAGAATATAAAAAGGCGAAACAATGCAACGCCCCGTTTTTTCAGAGGTGGCATCGTACACAACATCCATTAACACTTTTTCTTTTTTATTTAAAACCATTTCTATTCTTAGTATCCTGTTTTCGGTTGCCTATTTTAGCACCGCGATAATTATTGCCACACCGATTAGCACGGCGGGAAGCGCACCTGCGAGTGAGGCAAGGAAAACATACTTAAAAAGTTTTTTATAATCAATGCCTATTGATAAATCAGAGGTATCCACAATTGAGGAAAGCGAAGTGGGGGAAGCTGAAGCCGAATTCTTATCTTCTTTCTTGCTTGGTTGCTTAACTTCGGTTTCCGCAATCAGCCTGCCCTTTGGCAAAGCGATGACGCAGTATTCGTCCCCGTCTTGATATCTTAGGTTAATATATCCTGCCACCACAAAGCCTTTAAGGATTTCGTTAAGTTCCGCACCAGTCAAACCGGGGGACGCACTTAAAAATTCGTCCTTTTCCATTATCACGGCTTTGCCGTCTTTAGAAGTTTCGTTAATTGCGCATAGCACTGAGTGCGCTTTCTTATCCATTTCGTTAACCTCAAACGATTTATTCTCTGTAAAATTATAACACGCGCAAAATAAGTAGTCAATAAGTAGTCAACCCTTATTTGATTATGTTAAAATAAAATATATGAATTTGCTAAGTAGATTTTTAAATAGAACAGATTTTGATAGCTATGAGGACTTTTCAAAAAATGTGTGCATTAAAGATACGCCCGATTTTAACTTTGCTTATGATGTGGTTGACGAATACGCACGCCTCACCCCCGATAAACGCGCCGTGGTTTGGTGCAGTAACAAAGGGGAAGAAAAAACCTTAACATTCAAAGAACTTTCCCGCCTTTCAAATAAGACGGCGAATATGTTTTTAAGAATGGGCTTGAAGAAAGGTGACTTTATAATGACAATGCTTAACAGGCGGTATGAATATTATATCGTTGCCGTTGCGCTGTGCAAAATCGGGGTAACGCTTATCCCTGCCACCTGCCTTTTAACGGTTAAGGATATTGAGTACCGCTGTGAGAGTGCAAATGTTAAAGCGATTATCAGCATAAACGAACGCGAAGTTACCGAAAATATTTTGCTTGCGCAAAAAGATCTTCCCGATTTAAAAATTTTGCTTAATGTGGAAGACTGCAAAGGTTTTTCAAATTTCCATAAAGAGATTGAAAAGGAATCCGAAGTCTTAAAAACGGAACGCCCTGAGGTAAACGGAATTATGTTAACTTATTTTACCTCAGGCACCACGGGCAACCCAAAAATGGTTACGCATAATTATAAATATCCGTTAGGGCATATCATGACTGCGTACTTTTGGCAAGCCGTGCAAGATGACGGACTTCATTTCACAATGGCGGAAACAGGTTGGGCAAAATTTAGCTGGGGAAAAATTTACGGGCAATGGATTGCAGGTTCTGCGGTTTTTTGCTATGAATATTTCGGGCGGTTCACCCCCACCGATGTTTTGCCCCTTCTTGCAAAATATAAAATTACCTCATTTTGCGCACCGCCCACAATTTACAGATTTTTGATTAGGGAAGATTTATCAAAATATGATTTCTCTAACCTAAAAAGTTGCACCACCGCGGGCGAACCTTTGAATGCGGAAGTGTTTAACCAATTTTACGAACACACGGGGCTAATTATCCGCGAGGGTTTTGGGCAAACCGAATCTGCCGTTATGCTTGCCACATTCCGCTATTGCACCCCAATCCCCGGAAGCCTTGGCTTTGCCTGCCCCATTTACGATATTATTCTGCAAGGGGTAGACGGCGAAGAAGTTTTGAAGGACGAGAAGTTTGGCGAAGTGGTAATTAAGGTAAGAGAAAACCAATTCGGGCTTTTAACAGGATATTATAAAAACCCCGAACTAACCGAAGAAATGATGGGGGACGGCTTTTACCACACAGGCGACTTAGCGTACAGGAAAGACGGATATTATTATTTCGTGGGAAGAAAGGACGATATTATTAAATCCTCAGGCTACCGCATAGGGCCTTTTGAAGTTGAAAGTGCCTTGCAAGAACACCCTTCCGTCCTTGAATGCGCCATAACAGGCGTGCCTGACGAACTTAGGGGGCAAATCGTTAAAGCGTCCATAATCCTTAATAAAGGATTTTCACCAAGCGAAGAACTTATTAAGGAACTTCAAGAACATGTGAAGAGAACCACCGCACCTTATAAATATCCGCGCATAATTGAGTTTGTGGAAACATTGCCAAAAACAATAAGTGGCAAAATTAAGCGGAAGGATATAAGGAATGACGGCAAGTAAGTTTCATTAAGGATTAGAGTATTGTATATCAATCCGCAATTCTGCATTCTGAATTCATAATTCTGAATTATTTTTAACAATGGAATTAAAAACAAAGTACGGCGACATTAAGATTTTCACAGACAGCGTGGAAGAAGAAGCCATAGCGCAAATTCTTGAGCTTGGCAATTCTGTGCTTGCGGAAAATGCGAATATCCGAATAATGCCCGATGTGCATAGCGGTAAAGGTTGCGTGATTGGCACAACTATGCTGATTAAGGATAAAGTTTGCCCCAATCTTGTGGGGGTGGATATCGGTTGCGGTGTTGATTTGGTTAAAACAAGTGTTGATTTTAGCGTGAGGCTAAAAGAACTTGATAGGATTATCAGGGAATTTATTCCGTTCGGAAAAGAGAGGCACGCTAAGGTTAGAACATTCAGGGATTTTGCAAAGCTGAAATGTTGGGATAAAATGGATAGCAAAACCAAGGAAACCGCCTTTAGAAGTTTGGGTACGCTTGGTGGCGGAAACCATTTTATTGAAGCGTATAATGACGGGTTTTTGGCAGTACACAGCGGTAGCAGAAATTTGGGTTATAGGGTAGCCAGCCACTATCAGGCACTGGCAGACGCCGAGGCAAGAAAAGGCTTAGTGGAAGATAAAACACCTGCGGGGCTAAGATATTTGCAAGGGGAACTTATGCAGGATTACCTTCACGATATGAAGATAATGCAAGAGTTCGCCGTGGAAAATAGGAAGGCAATGCTTGAGATTATTGTTAAGGAAATGGGGGGCAGAATTGAAAGCCGAATCTCGTCTACACATAACTATATAGATATGCAAAAGGCAAAACAAATCATTTTGCGCAAAGGGGCAATATCTGCAAGAGAGGGCGAAAATTTGGTTATTCCGCTTAACATGAGAGACGGCTTGCTTGTGTGCATAGGCAAGGGAAATGCGGATTGGAATTATTCCGCACCCCACGGCGCAGGCAGGCTTTACTCACGCACGGAAGCCAAGAAAATTTTTAAAGTAGACGCTTATGAAAAATCTATGAAGGGCATTTTCTCAACCTGCATTAACAAAGATACTTTGGACGAAGCCCCATTTGCCTACAAGGATTATAAGGATATTGTGGCAAGGATTGAACCCACCGTAAAGATTCTTAATAGACTTATACCAATATATAATTTCAAAGCAAGCGAATAAAAAATGCCACCTTGGGTGGCAATTTTTTATTCATTTAAACTATATTTCCAAACCGAATATTAAACATTTCTGCTATTGCGGAAACTGTAAATTTAAGGCGAAGAATTTGCCCTGTGGCGGACTCTGTGTCCTCTGCTACCACTGTTCCCATTAGTTCGCCGAATGTCATTTCAATTTCGTTTAGCTGAAGGTGGGGCAAAAAGTTTTCAAATGAAGCGTGCTTTTTTTGCCACCAATCATGCAGTTCTTTCACCTGTTCAGGCTTAAGAGGTTCTTCCGCGTGCGCCTTTTCAAGGGCGTCAATTTTCCTTTCAAATTCGCTAAAGGTTTTTTCCATATACACCTCTTGCCAAATTCCACCGCCTATGATTATTGCTGAAATTATTATCACAAGAATTAGTTTGCGTGCCATGTTATGCCTCCGCCCCGATAGCTTCCGCGCTTTCTTTTTGCGCGCCTAAAACCTCAGTAAAATACTTCGCGCCTTTGGGCTGAACAAACACTTTATCTGATTCCGTGGTTAAAAGAACAATGTCTTTTAACCTGAGATTTTTGGTGCGCAAATAGCTTTCAATATCCTCGCGTGAAGTGTTGCTTATGCCCATATTTGCGCCGATAAATTTGCCCTCAACAATGAGTGAGAGGGGAATGGATTTTGGTTCTTCCGCTTCCGTATTCGGCAGTATAGAAATCTTTCCGTTTGTTTCAATAATGGCGTAACTCACCTGTTCCACACTAAAGTATTCTGCGTTTCTTATGCTTTCCATAAGATCGTTTACATTCATGTTAAGTTTTCTTAAACTCTCGGAATCAATGCCGTTTTCGTTGATTACGATAACGGGTTTACCGTTCATAAACTTTCTGAAAAATATGCTTTTTGAACTTAACGCAGTAAGCAAGAAATGCACGCAGAAGATAACGAGTACGGGGATAATCCCATAAAGAATAGGGGTGGAAATGTCCTGCATTGGTGTGCAGGCAAGTTCTGCCACGGCAAGCGTAATCACAAATTCAAAGGGTTGCAATTCGCCGATTTGCCGTTTGCCCATAAGCCTTAGCCCAAGAAGCAAAAACAAAAATATGATAAAAGTTCTAATGATTACAACAAGCACGAAGATAGTATAAGTACATTAAAAAATTTTATTCAAACGCTGAAAAACATATGTAATTTGCATAAAAACATATGAAATTTAAAGATAAATAAAGGAAGCGCGTGCAGGAATATATAAGGCAATGCGCACGCAACGGCGCGCACACTTAACTTAAATTGCGCGCGCGGTGCTTGACAAATTTACTAAAGTCTGCTAATATCTACATATGTACTTAAATGAGTTTACAGCGGAAATAATCAGGCTTGGGCTTAAGCGGATAAGGAAACTTTTAGCACTTCTCGGCAACCCCGAAGAGTGCCTAAAAATTATTCATGTGGCAGGCACAAACGGCAAAGGTTCAACCTGTGCTTATATATCCGAAATCCTAAAAGAGGCAGGATTTAAGATTGGGATTTATACCTCGCCTTACATATGCGAGGTTAATGAAAACATAGCAATTTCATATGAAAACGGGCGTAAAAACATATCAAACAGTGATTTAGATTCTGCGCTTGAGGAAATTAAACGCGTGCTTAAAAACCACAAAAATCTTGAATCTTCCCTCACAAGATTTGAGGTTTTAACCGCCACGGCACTTGTGTATTTTAAGCGCGAGGGGTGCGATTTTGCAGTGCTTGAAACAGGCATGGGCGGTGAGTACGATTCCACAAATGCAGTTAAAAAACCTATGCTTTCAGTGATAACAAATATAGGTTTTGATCATATGGAACACCTTGGAAAAACCATAAAAAGAATTGCTTCCGCAAAGGCAGGTATCATTAAAAAACGCGTGCCTGTGGTGCTTGCAAAGCAGGATTTTTGCGAGGCGGTTAAGGTGATAAATACATATGCAAAACGCAAGAAAACATATGTCTGTGAGGCAGATTCAGCATATGTCTTGGGTTATGAAATAGGCATGAAAGGGGCGCACCAAACCATAAATGCGAGTACGGCTTTCACGGCGATAAAGTGCTTGAGAGAACTTGGAATTATAGTTTCAAATGAGGCTGTGGCTAAGGGATTAAGAGAGGCAAAAATGCCTGCAAGGTTACAGCTTGTGAATGAAAAACCAAGAGTGTTTTTAGACGGCGCGCATAACTTAGCAGGCGTTACCGCGCTTAAGGAATTTTTAATTTCACTGCCAAATTTCACAAAAGCGGTGTTAGTGTTTGGAATATTGAAAGATAAGGATTATACTAATATGGCAAAGGTAATCGCGCCGATTGCAGGTAAGGTATTCACTGTTACACCCAACAGCCCGCGCGCCTTAAGCGCATATGATTTGGCTAATGCTTTAACTGAAATAGGCATAAACGCATTACCTTGCGATACCACAAAGGAAGCACTGATAAGCGCGGAAAATGAGGCAGGGGGTAGCGGAACGGTGGCTGTGTTCGGTTCGTTTTATTTCTTAAGCGAAGCCATGGAATACTACAAAGGATAAGTATGAGTATTGACAAAAAAAGAATTGAAAAAGCGGTTAAAGAAATTTTGATTGCAATAGGTGAAAACCCCGAACGCGAGGGTTTAAAGGAAACGCCGTTAAGGGTTGCCGAAATGTATTCAGAGATTTTTAAGGGGCTTCATTTGCGTGCGGAAGACGAGATTAAAATCTTTGAGGAAGAATACTATGACGGCATGGTGGCAGTGAAGGACATTCCTCTTTATTCCGTTTGCGAACACCACCTTTTGCCATTTTTCGGCAAAGCCCATGTGGTGTATATTCCTGAGGATAAAAAGATTTTGGGCATAAGCAAAATTGCAAGGCTTGCTGAAATCGCTTCACGGAAACCGCAACTGCAAGAACGCCTTACAAACGAAATTGCAGATTTAATTGTTAGCTTAGCAGACGCAAAAGGCGCGCTTGTTTTGATTGAGGCAGAACACCTTTGCATGACTATGAGGGGCGTAAAAAAGCCCGGAAGCAAAACCGTTACAATCGCCACAAGGGGGCTTGTGAAAGATAATGAAACGGTTAAGAACGAAGCGTTAATGCTTATAGGAAATTTATGATTATAGGAAACAAAACATTTTCAAAAAACAAAACCCACATAATGGGAATTCTAAATGTAACCCCCGATTCTTTTTTTGACGGCGGAAAATATTTTTCGCTTGAATCGGCGGTTAAGCGCGCGCTTCAAATGGTTAAGGACGGCGCGGACATTATTGATATCGGCGGTGAATCCACACGCCCCGAACATGAACCAGTTTCTGCCCTTGAAGAAATTAGCAGGGTTGTTCCTGTTATTCAAGCATTAAAAAAAGTAACCGCCGTGCCAATAAGTATAGACACACACAAAGCGCAAACAGCTTACGAAGCATTGAGGGCGGGCGCGGTTATGGTTAACGATGTGTGGGGCTTTAGGCGTGATAATGACATTGCAAACATTGTGGCAAAAATGGGGGCGTCTTGTTGCCTCATGGCAAATTGCCCCTATCAAGATATAACCGCAAGTTTAAAGAAAAGCATTAAATCCGCCGAGTACGCAGGCGTTCCGAGAGATAAAATTATGCTTGACGCAGGTGTGGGCTTTAAGAAAACGCACGAGGAAAATTTATTAACGCTAAATAATTATGAGGAATATTTAGGGCTTGGGCTTCCTTTGCTTCTTGCTGTTTCAAGGAAGTCCGTAATCGGAAACACGCTTAACGCACCTAAAGGCGAAAGGCTTATGGGCAGTGTCGCGCTTACGGCTTTAGGAATCGCAAAGGGTTGCAATTTTATTAGGGTTCACGATATTAAGGAAAACAGGCAAGTGGCGGATATGATAGACGCAGTTTTATCAGCGCACAATGCACAGCGCACAGCGCACAATTGATAGGTACGAGGTACGAAGTACAAAGTACGAATTATGGATAATTATATTACCTTAAAGAATATTGAAATCTTCGCTTATCATGGCGTTCACGAAAGCGAAAAGAAAAACGGACAGCGGTTTTTGGTTACGGCAAAACTTTTTTTGAATACCGAAAAGGCAACTCAAAATGATTCTGTGAGTGATACGGAAAACTATTCGCTTATATTAAAGGATATTAAGGAAGAATTTTTAAGAGAAAATTATAACCTTATTGAAACTGTGGCGGATAAACTTACATTGTTTTTGCTTGGCAAGTATAACAAACTTACAAAAGCGGTTATCACGGTTAAAAAGCCTGATTTGCCTTACGCAATGGAATATGCAGGCGTAACGGCTACGCGTGAAAAAAGCACCGTGTATATCGGGCTTGGGGCAAACCTTGGCAATAAAGAGGAAAATATTAAAAATGCGCTAAAACTTATTGACTGCGCCACGGTTAGGATTGTTAAGGTTTCTTCTTTTTATAACACAAAGCCCGAAGGGTTCTTAGAACAGCCCGATTTTTTAAATGCTTGCGCTAGAATTGAAACGATTCTTACCCCGAATGAACTTTTAAGGCTTTTTAAGGAAACGGAAATTAAACTCAAGCGCGAAAGAAGTTTTAAAAACGCACCAAGAACTATTGACATTGATATTTTGCTTTTTGGCAACCTTATAACGGAAAGCGGGGAATTAACAATTCCCCACCCCCGAATGCACCAAAGAAAATTTGTGCTTGAACCGCTTAACGAGATTGCGCCATTTGCTTATCACCCAATACTCGCGGAACGCGTTTGCCACCTTTTTGAAGAAATTTAAAGGGCAATTTAACCCCTTTTAAGAATCCTGCAAAATCCATAAGCCCGAAAATTTGCACAAGCACGACATAAAGCACCCCTGCAAGCCCCGCGCCAAGGATTCTTCCGAACCCCCCCAAAAATCCTTCCACAAGCATATACACATTTTTTGCAATGAATATGCAGGGCAAAGAAAATATTCCGATAAGCATAAAAGATTTTAAGAAATTTAAATTAAGACCCGTCCGCTTTCTCAAAAAGAGGATATTTCCTGTTGTAGCAATAAAAAGCAATGAAAGGTTAGCAATAACCACCGAATAAACGCCGATAACGGGCGTAAGGAAATAAACCGAAGCAAGCATAAACACGGTGCTTATCACGAAAGTTATAAAGGATTGCTTTTCCATGCCTATGCTGTTCATGCTACTTGTGATTATAAGGTGAACAGGCATAATCATTAAAAGCCAAGCGGAAGCCATTAAATATCTGCCTGATTCGGCGTCTTTAAACAAAAGCACGGTGATTTGTTCACCAAGTGAGGCGTAAAGAACCAAAAACGCCCCTGCCACCACAAGCGCAAAGGTTACGCCTGCATTTACGCGCTTATTTAGTTCGCCGAACTGCTTTTTAATGCCGTTTTCGCTAAGTTCGGGAATAAGCACAATGGCAAGAGAGGAAATTATTGCGTTAGGCGCAAGCAAAAGGGGGCTTGCCATGCCTGCAATCCTGCCAAAACTTGCAGTTGCTTCCGAAACCGAAAGCCCGCTTGCCACAAGGCGCGCAGGCAAAAGCAGGGCAACGGCGGTAACCGCAAGGCTTCCGAACACGCGCATAGCAGTTAAAGGCAAGGCAGGCTTTGCAATTTCAAGCATTCTAACAGGCTTAGCCAGCTTACCGCCCTTTTTGAGGTACATAAACACGAGGATTATTGCCACCACAAAGTCTGACACCGTGAAAGCAAGCGCAATGCCGTAAGCCCCCGAAATTCCGCTTACAATGCCAGACACAAAAAGCAAAGTAAACATAATTCTTAAAATTTCTTCAAGCATTTCCGTAAAGCTAAATTCCTTAAACCTTTTGCTTCCCCAAAACCAATTTCTTACAGCGGAATACACGGTGGTGGAAACCATTGCAGGAAGCATTATTAAAAGAAGGGGGATTGCACGCGAATCAGAAACTATTGCCCCAAGGTAGGGCTTGCACAAAAAAAGCAATCCAACCGTAGCTATAGCTACCGAAATGCCCATAATTAGGGTACTTGTTAGCAGTCCATGCCCTTTATCATTATCATTTAAAGCCCTTGTTTCGGCGGTTTTCCGCGAAAGAACGGCGGTTAAACCGCTTGAAGATAATGCGGCGAATAAGAAGAATAAGGACAAACAAATTTGGTAAAGCCCCACAACTTCCGCCCCTGCCGTGCGCGAAAGATAAACCTTAAAAACGAACGCAAGCGTCCTTGTTGCCACTGAAAACGCAGTTACCGTGGCAACCGCTTTCATAATTTTGTTATTACGCATATTAAAGAATATTCGCTTTGTTTGCGCTAATTCGTTTTTTAATTCAGAATTCAGAATTCAGAATGCAGAATTGTGGATTTTTTGGGTACGGTGTGAAAACTACGCGTTTGTTTTAGTAATTTTTTGTCAAATTTGAATTTTTGGCTAATTTGTGTTGTAATCGGTTTTCATAATGTGTTATCATACTTCGGTGAATGTGTACTTAATTTAAATAATTATATTTATTTATTAAGGCGCACCCACGCATTAGATAGCAAGAGGTTGAAATGAAAAAAAGAAATTTACTTAGTTTATTGTTGATAGGAATGCTGATTTTCACAGTATTTATTGTGGTTGCCTGCGTTAATGATAACTTAGGCGATGACGGCGATGAGAATCCCCCGTCAATATCCATGCTTATTCCTAACGGCACATTCCATAATGCCACGGAAAGTTCGGCATCGTATTTGAAAACCAATGTGGCAAGCTGGACGCGTACTAACGCGGCGACTAACTTTAATAACGCACGCATGGGCGTTGTGGATTTCACAAAATCTCAATTTGATACCCGCTTCGGTGCTATCTATAATAAAGCAAGCAACCCCCTTGTTTGGCCCGGTTTTGCCCCAAGCACCCCTCTTGACGATGAAAGCGAATCAGGATATGAGGACACAAATGTGGCTTTCATGGCAATCGGCGCAACAGACGATAAGGACGGTTCAGTTTACTACCGCACAACCTCTTCAATCTCTTTGCAAGCGAATAAATATTACAAACTTTCAATAGATGTTTGCACCTTCCTTGACGGCACGCAGAATGATTTGCAAGGCGCGTATATCGTGATAAACGGCGGACTTTATGTGGAATTTAGTGCAATAGACACCGCTGGCGTTTGGGAAACTTTTGACATTTACATTGAATCAAACAACTTTGAGTCGCGAAGCATTTATGTGGAACTTTGGTTAGGACACGGCCCCGAATACCTTGGCACAAGGAATAATAACGATCCCGAAAGCAATAGGAATCCCCGCTTAACAAAAGGCATTGTGTTCTTTGACAATGTTATGCTTAAGGATTTAACCGAAGAAATCGGTAAAGACCCCGCAAAGCAAGAATATCTTCATAACCGTGAAATTAACGGCGAAGGTTGGTTTACTAATGAAAGATACGCAGTTGAAACCTTAATTTTCCCCGATAAGGGCTTTAGATACGAAACCAAATATTCATTTATATCCCCTTCCTCTACCACAAGCCAAAATTATTACACGGCAAAGCAAGGTTCGGCAAATAATTATTCCATGACGGTTGGCACTGAGGGTGCAGTTACCCGCAGTGATTTCCCTAACTATGACAGCACAGGTTCAACCCAAGGCATATTTAACATGGATAAATTCTATAAACCGAATGCGGATAAGGAAAAAGATCCCATTGATTGGTTTAAATCCATTAACAGCAACTTTAATGCCCCCGATTTTGACGATTTCTTTATTTTAAATGCAGACGGCAGTATCACTTACAGACGCAAAGGGCTTGAAAACCAAGAGAATTTGTTGAACGATAACAGGGCTTTACTTGTGTATCACCCCAATTACGCGGTGAGCGCGTTGCAATATAAGAGCAACCACCAATTTTTAATTGAAAAAGGGCTTTATTATAAAATTTCCGCTTGGGCTTATGTGTGGATTCCCGAATACGGCATTGAATTTAAGGAAACAGCCCCCGTTGAACCTGCGGTTGTTGCAGAACCTGTGAAGCCGGATGAGGACGATCCTGATTATGACGAACTAATGGAACAATACAATAAAGACAAGGCTTCTTATGACGCTTATGTGGTTGCAAAGGATAAATACGACACGGATTTAAGAACCTTTACAGAACGCGAAACCCGCCATAACCAAGCAAGGGACAGGTATTACGAAACCGCTTCAACCACAAGCGCGGAATTTAGGATTTCGGGCGCGTCTATTGAAAAGGAAAACCCCATTAACGCAAAAACAACCCCATTTGAAAGGAATATTTACGATAATGACGGTGAAATCGTGGGTTGGGACAGCAGTGGCAGGTGGGAACTTTTAACCATATATGTAAAAGGTAACGAACTATCCGATAGGCGCGTGAACTTTGAATTTTGGTTCGGTGACGGCGAATGGACGGCGGAAGCCTCACGCATGGCGGTGGGCGGTGCTATTTTTGATAACTTGATTATAGAAGTTGCCACACACAGCGAACTCAGCCAAGCCGAAAGGGATAATTACACCACTCTTTCTCCTATAGCTAAAGCGAACATTGAAGAACTTCGCAAATTCGGGCTTTTGGGCGCGCTTGATAATGACGCGGACACCGAAGCATTAAGAAACGCACTTCAAGATAAAGAAGACAGCGATTGGCTTTTTGAGTTTATAGACGAACAGTTTAATAAAGAAGTTAACCAAAATGCTTCCAAAGAATTGGCAGAAGCGAAACTTATCCACGGTGAGTTTGCGTCCACATTGGCAGACAATGATGACGATACCGCTTGGAAAGCACTCTTCCCCAATCTTCCTAAACCCGGCACGCACACCATAGCGGTTGAGGGGCAAGACGAACTGTTTAACCTCTTAATGCTTCACAATAAGCAGGCTACAGCCACAAAACTTAGCTACGACAGGTGGAATGACGATAATAACCCCGGGGGGGATATGGAAAAGGAATACCTTGAAATCCTGCCTAACACCTTTTACAGGCTTTCAATGTGGATAAGAACGGATTTAATCCCTTCGGGCAAAGGGCTTAATGTGTTCCTTTATGACGAGGACGACAACACTTTAACAAGCCTTTCAAGAATAAATACAGACGGCGAATGGACTGAAGTTTCATTCTTTATAAGAGGCGGAATCTTCACAGCTAAGAACGCATATCTTGTGTTCCAACTTGGCGAAGGCGATGCTTTCAGCCCCACAGGACACGCAGAGGGCGTGGCATATATCACGGCGTTAACCTTTATGAGTATCGCTTGGTCTGAATTCAATTCCTCTTCTTCGGGCGCGCATACTTCCAAATACACCGTTTCGGATTCCCCCTCAACCTCAGGCACGGTTTCTAACGGAAAGTTTGCAGATATTAACACCTCTAATTTTGAAAAGAGGGACGAATTGTTTAACGATAAAGGACAGCTAACAGGCGTTGCCGTTCCAACTTCATGGACTTCTTCCGCACCGATAAACGGCATGACAGCACCCACAAACCTTGTGATTAGGGAAACTTCTAACGGTTCGGGCGTTTGGGAACTTTCGTGGCGCGGTGTTACCGGCGCAACCGCTTATTACATTTTCCTTGACGGCGCAGAATGGCTGGAAGAAATTGACAGCGAAAAGCCCGTGAAGAAAAACGATGTTTTAGTTGGAATCGTGGAAATTCCTCATGACGCGGATGACGATATTAAAGATAATCCCGTGTGGCAAACCAAGTACTACGGCGTAGGGCATTACAAAGTGCGTTCAGTAAATAATCCTAATGCAGGCACAGGCGCAGAGGACTCAAATCAAGCCTTGGGTATATCTGCACCCTCTTCCACAATATCTAACGCTTCAAGAGGCGAAACTAAGAACAGCCCGATTTATAATGACGAGGTTTACACAAGCCCCGCGCTTAACATTTCGCTTGATAAACTCAAGGAAGATAAGGTTTTCGCAATGCCAAGTTTGCTTATGGACGAAACCAAGGAACTACTTGAATTAAAAGCCGAAATGGGCGTAATTGATTATAGGTATTATAAGGATTTAACCAAAAAGTTAGGCTTAGCAGACGATTATTTCCCCGATAATGAGGATTTCCCAAGAATTGAGTTCTTTGATCCTAATTTCAGAACAAACCCCAGCTTTAGCTATGTAAGCCCCGATAACCATATGCTAATGCTATCCTCAAACTATTATACGCGTGGCGGATTCACAGCGTCTACAAGCACGCTTTCGGCAAACACCTATTACCGCATGAGTGTTTGGGTGCTTACCACCCCCGGAACGCGCGCTTCTATCACGGTTAATAATACTTCGCGCATATTCTCAACAAGCGAACAAGCACTTCAAGACAGGCAAGATCCAAGCCGTGCAGGGCAAGGGGATTATAACGGCTTTGTTAATGTGGATACGAACGGCGAATGGGTGCAATATGTGTTCTATATGAGAACTTCCATATCTTCCGCTACCGTTCAGCTTGAGCTTTGGCTTGGCAACAAATATGCCGAAAACCACAAAGACGGCGACAGAACAATCAGCAAAGGCTTATCAATGGGAACGGCGTTCTTCACAGGCGTAAGTTTTTCTACCATAAATGAGGACGATTATAATAATTTCCTCTTTGGCGGAAACCCCGAAGAGGACGATACCCTTGAAATGCGCGCCCACGGCGAATTTGAAGAAAGAGAGATTTCCGAACTTGGCGGTGCAAATATTTGGACTAATAGCTACTTCTTCATGCCTCTTGATTACACCACG
>Ga0123356_10000617_pt1 | contig 39377 bp, 32 predicted proteins | sample TergutEmb28metaG_2_FD_92546 | JGI IMG/M metagenome (GOLD analysis project Ga0123356, IMG submission 92546) | Embiratermes neotenicus P3 segment gut microbial communities from Petit-Saut dam, French Guiana - Emb289 P3 | ecosystem: Host-associated > Arthropoda: Insects > Digestive system > Gut ...
AATAGGGTTTGCTGTTTCACGATTATTTCTTTCGCCTTTGCAAGCTGTTAATCCGGCAATTATTCCGAATATAGCTAATGCAATTAAAAAATTATTCTTTTTCCTTGTTTTCATACATATACTTATATCATAAATATAGAAATTATTCAACTTTATTTTTTATGTGCGTTAACAATTCCTTCTGCAAACTCATCCGCTGCTTTGCTGGTGCTGATTTGTTTTTCTTTTGCAAGAGAAATTATTTTTAACGTGGTATCGTAGATTTCATCTACTTTTTTATTTACAACATTTACGTCATAGAAACCGTCTGTAATCTCCATTCCGCAATTTATTACACCGCCGGAATTAATAATATAATCTGGCAAATACAAGATTCCCATTTTATCTAGCGCATTTCCTGTTGATGAATCTGTAAGAACATTATTTGCAGCGCCCGCTACGATTTGACACTTTAAACTCTTTATGTTATTTATGTTTAACACCGCTCCCATAGCACAAGGCGCGAATATATCACATTCTGTTTTTAATACTTCCTGCGCGGTTATACCAGTTGCGCCTAATTCATTTATTGCTCTTTCCATTTTTGCAGGACTTGTATTATAAACTTTTAATTTAGCGTTCTCTTTATGTAAAAGCTCGCAAAGTTTGTAACCAACACTTCCAATTCCCTGCACTACGATTGTCTTTCCGTTAAGAGAATCGCTGCCAAATCTAACTTTGGCACCTGCTTTCATTGCCATATAAACACCGCGCGCAGTAAACGGAGACGGGTCACCGCTTACCTCTGGAGTTCCGGAAACATATTTTGTAACTTCGTTAATCTGCGAAATATCCGAAGCGCCCATATTGACATCTTCTGCGGTGTAGTATTTTCCGCCAAGCGAATCTATAAACCTGCCGTACGAATGAAAAAACTCTTTCGATTTTAATTTTTGCGGATCTCCGATAATTACAGCTTTTCCTCCGCCAAGTTTAAGACCAGCCGCCGCGCTTTTAAAAGTCATCCCTCTGGAAAGGCGCAAAACGTCAAATAACGCTTCATCATCTGTACTGTAATTCCAAAAACGGCTTCCTCCCAATGCAGGACCCAGATTTGTATTATGGATAGCGATTATTGCATTAAGACCAACCTTTTCATCCCGCACAAAAACAATCTGCTCGTGGCCGTATTTATTCATTTCCTCAAACATTTCCATAAATTTATCTCCTTTTTGAAATATATCTAAATTTTATTACAATATATTTCTCTACAATAAATAATTATTTTCTTTATTCCCTACTTGCAGTGTACTAAGTTTATATGTTGCATATCCTTCAGCGACAAATGGTTCTGATTTACAAATCTCTTTTGCTTCTTTATCGTTTTCTGCTTTAAAAATGATCATTCCTGCAACGCCAGGATAACCTTTTAACGGACCGCAAAGCACCAGCTTTTTCTTTTTATCCAGATTTCTAATATGATCAACATGCTTTACGACCATTTCTTTGTTTATCTTGTTATAATTTTTACCTCTTTCAATCATCATAACATACAATAAATTATCCATTTTTTCTCCCCATACAATCTTCACAACTATATTATTATGTAATTATATTGTCAAGACCTTTTCGGATATATTTAAAAAAGCGCTAGCAGGTACCCTTCAAAGTACACGTTATTGTCGCGCGGGCATTTGCGATAAAAGCTTCTTTCGGCTGATAGGTAAGCAATGTTGGAGTGCCGTACTTTTTATAAAAAAGATCAAGCATTTCTTCTTCGTTATAATTTTTCTGCTTCATATCCAGAATAAAGTTATAGCACTCTTTATTTGCAGCTAATGATCTGTCAAAGTAGCCGTCTGTATCTTCATTCTTTGCAATTCCCCTGTGAGGTAATGACAAATATTTATAAGGCTTATTACGGCATTTTTCTATAGAACGTAATGTGTCGTCGTAACCTGTAAGATAACAAGGATACATAAATCCATCGGGCATTAAAACTCCGGGTGTCTCGTTTAGAATAAGCAGTTCAAGCTCAGGTATAAAATAACAAAGAGAATCCCGTGTGTGTCCCGGGGTCTCGAGCGCTTCGATAGTTATATCTCCCAAGAAAATTGTATCTCCGTCTTTTACAATAATATCAGCTTTAAAAACATCATCACTGTATTCAAAATCAAATGCGCCTCCAAGCACTCCGGCTGCATTGATCGACAACTCGCGGATAACTCTGCGGGGTGTGTCTTTTAAAAGTACGGCAGCCCCTGCCTCTGACGTTACTGTCTGTGCATTAGGCCATTCTTTTTTTATAAATGGAAGCGCCCCGATATGATCGTAATGAGTATGAGTAATGAGGATATAATCCAGGGATCTATTGCCCAGCGCGCTTTTAATATTATTGATTGTTTTATCTGAGCAAAAAGCCATGCCGCAGTCTACAAGAGCGGTTTTTTCATTACCAATCAAGAGCTGACCTTCGCTTGAATTGTGCGCTATGCAATTTACATATTTGTCCATCTTTTTTCCTCTTGTAATAATTAAATAATAAAATGAGATATTATTCAATTAACAAATTAAATAATCTGTGCTATAATTTTAAGCAATGAAGGCTGTTCATAACAATAAATATTTACTGGTTTTAGCTGTTGTGTTTATACTTCTTTTTGGGTTGAGCCAAAGCGGAGGCAGAAATAACCAGAGCGGGAGCAGAAGATTGAAAGATATTTCTGTTTTTCATAAATACAGCGATTACCGTACACAAGGAAAAAACGCAGCGATTTTTTGCTCGGCATGGGGAAATCTAGAATTGGAAAACGGCGTTATCCCGTTAGAAAGAAGAGTCAGAAACGGAAGCAAAAGAGTATACAGAGTTAATGCGAGCGGTAATTGCGGAATAATGTTTCCGCTTCATGGGTGGGGAGCGTTTTCTCTGCAGCAGTACCATGAGAACGGATATATTGAGTTTGATGTACGGGGAGCTGCCGGAGGCGAAAACTTTACCGTTGGCCTTCGTTCTGATACAAGAAATGTTGTTGTAAACAGCAATGTTTCGCTTGCGTCGCAGAATATTCAATTAACTACAGCATGGCAGACTGTTAGAATTCCTTTAAAAGCGTTTACGGCAAATAACAGACCCGGATTTAATATAAATAATATTTTATTGATAGAAATTTTAATTTCATCCGCCTCGCAGTTTTATTTATCAGAAATGTATATTAAATCTCCCGATAACGAAAAACAGTATCCTGTTATAAAAGTTAATCAAACAGGTTATGAATTAAATCATGAAAAATTTGCTTTAGTAAGCAGTTTTCCCGGTATTTATAATTTATCTGCAAACACAGAATTTAATGTAATCAATGCAAGCGGGCAGGTAAGGTTTACAGGAAGACTGCAGGCTGTTTCCAGAAACGTTGACGCTGTATCAGGCGAAATAGTTTTTAAGGCAGACTTTTCCCAATTTAACGAACCCGGCACATACTCAATTAGAATAACAAATCCTCAAATGCCGGACTCGTTTAAATTCATCATTGGCACTAGTGTTTACAATAATCTTTTTATTGATTCGATAAAATACTTTTATTTACAGCGTCAAGGTATAAATATCGAACAAAGGCATGCAGGAATATTTGCAAGAAGAAATCTTCATCCAAATGACAGCAGAGTAAAAAAATATTCTCAGCGGAATGATCCTAACGCCCCGGTATTTGATGTTTCCCGCGGCTGGTATGACGCAGGTGATTTTGGAAAATATTTTCCGCCTGCCGCTTCTGCCGTAACCGATCTTTTGCTTGCGTACGAGTTTTTTCCGCAGTTGTTTTTAAATAATCAATTAAATATTCCAGAATCAAGAAACGGCTCTCCGGATATTTTAGACGAAGTTAAATGGGCGCTGGATATGATGTTAAAATTCGAAGACGGCTCAAGCGGCGGTTTTTACGAGGTCGCAAATTACGAAGGAGAAACAATCTACATTATTGACACAAACGGCGTCACAGGAGAAGGTAACACAAAATCAACTAACGCAACATCTTGGGCGGCAGGTATCTTTGCTCATGCTTATATTGTGTATAAAGATATTCCTGTTCACAGAGATTTTGCTGCCAGGTGTTTGCAGGCTGCAGTACGAGCATGGAGCTATTTAGAAAGAAATCCAAACGAACACACATGGGTAAGCGGAGCGGGGAGATCATATTATTATGACACAGCCGATACAGCGAAAGTTAAATTCTTGGCAGCAGCAGCATTGTACAGAGCAACAGGCGAAGAAAAATATAATCGATTTGTCATAGATAACTATAGAAGACATAATTATCAAAGAGAATTTAATGCTTTTCATGTAGTAACTATCGGAGATTTAGGAACAGGTTTTATTCATTATGCAATGAGTTCAAATCCAAATCCCGCCGTTATACGATATTTTGATGAAAGGTTCAGAGGGTTCGAATCTGCAATACTTAATATATATAATTCCAACGTTTGGCCTTCAGGGCTGGTTAATTGGGCGTATTTTTGGGGTTCGAGCAAACCAATTGCGCGTATACCGGTTGAACTTTATATTTGCAATAAGCTATTAAACAGAGATACTTCAAAATCAATAGAGCTTTTGCGGAACAGCGTTCACTATATTCTAGGAATTAACCCGCTTTCATTTTCGTTTATTTCCGGTTACGGTGAAAACAGCGTAAAAAATATTTATAGCGGTATTTTTTCCTATAACGGCATAATTGAAATACCCAAGGGATACCTTGCGGGCGGAGCAAATCAGTACGAAGCCGGTTTTATGTCCAATTTTGTGTCAAAATGTTATATTGATATCGATCGCGAATGGACTACCAATGAACACGCTATTTATTGGAATGCAGCTATGGTTTTGTGTCTCGCTGCGGTAATAGGAACTGCAAATTGATAATATTATACCTGTTGACATGATCGCTTTTTTATTAATATAATCAATAATATTGGGGAGAGAGGGGAATGAAGACAGTTTTCATAGTTGATGACAATGAAACTAACCGTTTAGCGGCGAAAACTGCACTGGGCGAAATTTACAATACATATGCAGTTCCGTCTGCAGAACAGATGTTTGTTCTGCTGGAAAAAATTAAACCCGATTTAATTCTGCTTGATGTCGAAATGCCCGAAATGGATGGTTTTGAAGCTATAAAAATATTAAAATCCAAGCCAGATACAAAAGATATTCCGGTTGTTTTTCTGACAGCTTCTACTGTTTCCGGAGACAGATTTGAAGGGCTCTCTCTTGGAGCAGTGGACTATATTTCCAAACCTTTTCTTCCAAACCTTCTTCTTCAGCGTATTAACAGAAACATCTAAATTATTGAGAGAAATATCGTGAGGCATTTATTCATAATTAACCCTGTAGCAAAACGAATTAAGGGTAAAACAAAAAAAATCAAAGATAAGATTCATGCATTTTTTAAAGAGTATCCTGATTTGGACTATGATATATTTGAATCGAGGTGGTGCCGCGATTTTCTTACTTGTATCAGGCGTTATATCTCGGACACAAGCGAAGCTGTCCGTATTCATGCTATCGGCGGTAACGGCACACTTTTTGAAGCTGTAAATAGTATAGTAGGACTTTCAAATGTAGAAGTAGCTGCGTACCCTTACGGCAGTGCAAATGCTTTTTTAAGATACTTTGGTTCTAAAAACGAAAAGCATTTTTTATCTTTAGAAAGCATGGTCTTTTCTAAAACAATTCCGCTTGACATTATCCGCTGCGGAAATAATTACGGCGTTGGTTTTGCGATAGCGGGAATGGAAGCTTTTGCAAATATGAAAGGCGATGAATGGATAGAAAAGGGCGTGCCGGAAGATATAGCTTATGTTTCGGCGGCGATAATTCAATTATTCAGAGGCAGGGCAAGCCAAAGATATTTTATAGAAATAGACGGCGTAAAAATAGAAGGTGATTTTATTTCTGTGTTAGTTGCAAACGCGCCCTGTTACGGCAAAGCTATGCATGCTGCCGTTGACGCTCACCCAGATGACGGTATGCTGCATGTATATGTTTTTAAAAACGCATCAGCGCTTAAGCTGCTTTCTACAATTCCAGTTTACACAAAGGGCGGTTATTTAAAATTGCCCGAAATGGTTATACATCGAAAAGCAAAAAAAATTAAGCTTTCTTCTGACAAGGTTATGTGCATGAGCATAGACGGGCAGACAATGTACGGCACATCAATCGAATACGAGTTAATGCCTCACGCTATTAATTTTGTATGTCCCAGCAAAGTAGATATCTCCAAACTGCCGCGGATTTTTGGTAAACCTAAAGAGGGCTTTAGAATATGAAAGACCTCATTAAAGCAACAAAAACTCCTGTAAGATTAATTGTAATTGCATATTCAATTATTCAAGCTTCTGTTTATGTAATTTTTTCTCTTGATAACGCGCCGCAGCGCATTATTATAAGCGCATTAATGATATTCCTTGTTTTATTTGTTACAAAGATTAAAGGGCTTACGAGGCTTCATTTATCAATTATTATGCCTCTATCTATTGCGGCTGTAGAACTAATAGCCGCTTCTGTATTTACAGAAGGAAACCGTTTAATATATATCTTTTTAATCGGCGCTTCGCTGGTTAGTTTTTTATATGTAAATGTTAAAGGTCTATTTATTTCTAACTTAATAATCTGTACAGCGGTTGTTATCTTAATAACAGTTTTTGATATCAGGCTTCTTGGTCCAAGTTATTCGTCTAATGATGATTTATTTAGTTTTTTTGGTATGGCTTTTAATTTTGTTGTAATTCAAATGATAGGAAAATATTCTGTTGGAATGCTCAGCCGATCTCAACAGACAGGCGTTACTTTTGATAAAGTATTGCAAGAAACATCGAGTCTAATTGTAATTGTAAATAACGAAGCGCGGGTAGAATATATAAGTAAATCATTTGCAAAGATTCTTGATATCGAAAAACAGGAATATGCAATTAACCTGCCGTTTGTCGATTTGTTTCCCAATATCGAATTAAAATATTTTTTCGGCGAATTATTGGAACGTTACGGCACTATAGAAACAACCTTTGATATTAAAACAAAAGTAGAAGCGAGTACTGCAAATGGGCAGCCTTCCGGTTTGCAGCCGGAAATCACCCGCAGTTTTTTACTGCATTCCATACCAATGGGAAAAATTGATCCAAACAGCGGAAACTTTGGTATTGCGCGCTTTTTTGACTGCGTAGAAATCACTCCAATAATAGAATCGCAGCGTACGGCAGAAGCCGCTACAAGATCAAAGAGCGAGTTTCTTGCGATGATGTCGCACGAGATTCGCACGCCGCTTAATGCAATAATCGGCATTTCTCAAATTCAATTAGAAGACAGCAGTCTGCCTGACAAATATGCGGCGGCGCAGGAAAAAATATTAACATCTGGCAGCAGCCTTCTTGGAATTATTAATGACATTTTGGATATGTCAAAAATTGAAACAGGTAAATTGCAGTCTAACATCATGGAATACGATACGCCGAGCTTTATAAATGATACAATTCAGCTTAATATTGTGCGCATTGGTTCTAAACCGATTAAATTTATTCTTGATATAAACGAAAACCTTCCGTCAAAACTTTTTGGAGATGAACTTCGTCTTAAGCAGATATTAAACAACCTGCTTTCCAATGCGTTTAAGTACACAGAAGGAGGACATGTTAAACTGTCCGTAAAACATGCCGTGATAGATAACAGTGTTTACTTGAGCTTTGATATAGAAGATACCGGGCAAGGCTTGAAAGAAGAAGATAAAAAACGTTTATTTACAGAATATCTAAGATTTAATTCCGAAGCTAACCGCAATACAGAAGGAACAGGGTTAGGTTTAAACATTACGCAAAAACTTGTAGAAATGATGGACGGAAAAATAACTGTAGAAAGCGAATACGGAAAAGGCAGTGTGTTTTCTGTTACGGTTAAGCAGGGAATGAATGAATATATTCCTATAGGAAAAGAACTTACAGATCGTTTATGCAGTTTTACATACAGCGGAGAGAAGCAGGCTGTTAAGCTTCAAATTTTACGCGAGATTATGCCTTACGGAAAAGTGCTCGTTGTTGATGATGTCGAAACAAATCTTTTTGTCGCAGAAGGATTATTAAAACCCTATAAACTTAGTATAGAAACAGTTAACAGCGGTTTTTCTGCAATCGAAAAAATTAAAAACGGCAGAGTATATGACATTATTTTTATGGATCACATGATGCCTGTAATGGACGGAATTGAAACAACAGATAAAATCCGCAGACTCGGATATGGGCATCCAATAGTTGCGCTTACAGCCAATGCTCTTTCTGGTAATGATGAAATGTTTGCGCAAAAAGGCTTTGATGGATTTATCCCTAAACCGATAGATATAAGGATTTTAAATAATACGCTGATTAAATATATCAAGGATAAAAATCCGGAAGAAGCAAAAAAATATATCTCAGAGACTGTAATAGAAAATGAACAGCAGGAAATAACTCCAAAAATGATACAGGTATTCTGCCGTGATACAGAAAAAGCAATAAAGATATTAAAAGTAAAAGATGACATTAAATTATTTAATACAACTGTTCATGCAATGAAATCGGCTTTATGGAATATCGGAGAGAAGGATACGTCAGAAATTGCCTCTGCGCTGGAGGAAGCAGGGCGCAGAAATGATTTTGACTATATTTCTGCCAATACAGGTAAATTTATTAATCAATTGTCAAAATTAATCAACCATTTTAATTCTATGCAGCTCAATAGCAAAAATAATGACGCTGCCGGCAATGATATAAAAGAAGACAAAGAATTTTTGAATACTCAATTATTGACTATTAAAACTGCTTGCGCTGATTATGATATAGATACCGCAATAAATGCTCTTAAAATATTAAAAGAAAAACCATGGAAAAAGACAACATTAGTATTAATAGAAAATATTTTTGACTTGCTGTACCTAAACAGCGACTTTGAGAACGCAGCTCTTATGTGCGATAGATTCTGACAGGAATAAAACCATGGGCATTCTTGTAATAAGTTTTGATGCGATCGGCGATAATGCCTTTGAAGCAATCTCGCAGGATAAGAAAAATTATCCCAATGTTGCAAAGTTTAAAGAAGAGGCTTTTTATTGCGGCGGAGTTAAAACTGTTTTTATGTCAAACACTTACCCCGTTCACACATCAATATCTACAGGTAAACTGCCTAAAGACCACGGCATTATTTCTAATATGTTATCCTCAGATAAAAACGGCGCACAGCCGTGGGCTCAGATGGCAAAGTACATAAAAACAAAAACTATATGGGATGCGGCAAAAGAAAAAAATCTGACCACAGCGGCTATTCATTGGCCTGTTACAAATGGCGCAAAAATTGATTATCATCTGCCGGAGACACATACAGAAAAATGGCAGAACCCTCTTTTAAGAAGATTTGTTTACGGGAGCTTTTTTTTCCAGCTTGCCGCTCTCTTTAAATACGGCGGGATACTTGTTAAGGCAATTATCAAAAATAAATTCCGGGGCATTGGACAGCCTGCGGTTGATAATTTTATCACCGCTGTAACATGTGATTTGCTGCGGCGTAAAAAACTTGATCTTGTATTGGTTCATCTGCTTGCTTATGATCATACGTTTCATTACTCTGTGCCGAACGGAAAAAAAAGAGACATTGCAAAGAAAGCCATGGACACAAACCTCGGCAGGCTTTTAAAGAGCTGGGGTGATGATACTGTAATTGTATTTTCTGATCATTCTCAGTTTGATATAAAAGAAAATATAAACTTAAAAGTCTTATACGGAGATTCTGTTTTTGAACAATGCGGCGGCAGCGCTTTTTTGATTAAAAAAACAGAAGGTTTTGGAGTGCTCCCCCTAGAAGAGCAGCCATGGTTCGAACGCTGTCTTACAGAAGAGGAAATGACAGAAAGCGGTTATGCTCAAGCCGCTGCTTTGCGTCGTTTACAAATTATCGGTATAGCGGCAAAAGCCGGTTATTGCTTTTCTGAGTACGGTAAGTACAAGGGAAACCACGGTTACCCTGCAGACTATGACAATTATAATGTGTTTTATGCGGTAAGAAGCAAAAGTCTTTTACCGGAAATTGAAAAAATGCAGTTTAAAAATCATATAACTGACATAACAAAAATAATCGTAAAAGAGTTAAACCTGGATATGGCAGTATAAAACTCTTGTTAAAATACAAATAAATATGTACTATAGTATGAAGGGAGTACAAAATGAAATTTTTTAAGAATAACTTTATTTCAATATTATTAATCGGGTTATGTACAACGCTAAGTATAACAGGCTGTTCCCGCGAAGATACTGATACCGGCACTAGGATTGGGACTTCGACATGGAATACAGAAAATTTTTCTAATAGTACTGATTTGTTTGTTGACTTTACTTCTTCTTATGATTCTGATGTTGTAAAGCATGGGGATTTTGTTATAAGAAACGGGGTTTTAGAGCTTTATACAGGAAGAGCAACCCATGTAGAGATACCTGCAGATTTGGAGATAACAGCGATTGGTTTTGCTTTTTCTCACAGCAATGTTGTTTCTATAGTTATACCTGAACAGGTAGAATCTTTTACAATAGCCGCCCGAGATGGTTTTAGCGTTTTTTACGATTGTTTTTATCTGCAATCAATTACAGTAGCAGAGGGAAATAAAAATTTTGCTTCTGTGGATGGAGTGCTTTTTAATAAGAACATGACAGAGATTATTCATTTTCCGCTGGCAAAAGCAGGCTCCTATACTGTACCTGATGGCATTACAACAATAGGAAATTTTAACGGTCGTTCGGAACTTACATCCATTACCATACCTGCAAGCGTTTCAAGAATAAATGAGTATGCCTTTGATTTTTGTAGAAAGCTTGAATCAATTAATATAGACCAGAATAACAGAAACTATGCTTCTGTAGATGGAGTATTATATAATAAAGCCATACAAACACTTCTTTGGGTTCCTCATGGATATAGAGGCTCCTATACTATGCCCAACACTGTTACCGGCATTTCCCGAGGAGCTATTAATTATCGTACTGGTCTTTCTGAAGTTACAATATCCAACCGCATTACGCGTATAGAGTCTAATACCTTTTATGGCTGTACTAATCTTGTCTCGGTTACAATACCTAATAGCGTTACACGCATAGATGTCAATGCTTTCTATAACTGTACTAATCTTATTTCGATTAATATACCGGCAAGTGTTAGAACTTTGGATGAAAATATATTTGGTAATTGTACCAGCCTTGCATCAATTACTGTAGATCAAGATAATACAAGTTTTGCTTCGGTAGAAGGCGTGCTTTTTAACAAGGCAGTAACAGAACTAATTTATTTTCCTTTGGCAAAATCAGGCTCCTATAACATACCTAGCACTGTTATCGGTATTAGAGATTTTGCTTTTTCCAGCCGTACCGGACTTACTTCAATTAGAATATCTGCAAGTGTGCGCGTAATAGGGCAGAATGCGTTTTTTGATTGTACAAGACTTACTTCGATCACTGTAGACGAAAATAACGCAAACTATTCATCTGCAGACGGTGTGCTTTTTAATAAGGCAAAGACAGAACTCATTCGTTATCCGCGCGCAAAAACCGGCAGATATATTATTCCAAACACTGTTCTTATTATTGCAGAAAACGCCTTTGCCGGCGCTTCATCTCTTACGGCAGTTACTATACCAAACAGCGTTACAATTATAGGAAGGACAGCTTTTGCCGAAACCGGTCTTAGATCTCTTAATATACCCAATAGTGTTACCGTTATTGAACGCGGCGCATTTGTAAATAATCCGGATTTAACTATCATTGGATTGCCTGACGGATATCGTATTGAGCAGCAAGGCGATGGGTATGCAAAAGGCGATGATTATTTTTATTATGGTTTTACGGGATTGCAGCGTTTTATTGTAAGCCGAAACAATCAGCATTATTCCACTGTGGATGGAGTGCTTTTTAACAAGGACAGAACAGAGCTTATTCGTTTTCCGCCGGGCAAAACAGGGTCCTACACTATACCTAACACTGTTACCACTATTGCATACAAAGCTTTTTACGGCGCTTCATTGCTTACTTCCATTAATATTCCTGCAAGCGTTACAACTATAGGAGATTTTGCTTTTGACGGCTGTACAAGTCTTGCTTCGGTTAACATTCCAAACAGCGTTACTGATATAGGAAGATATGCGTTTGTCCGCTGTACAAATCTTAACTCAGTCAGCATACCTGCAAGTGTAGTTAGTATAGGTAATTTTGCTTTTTATGATACCAGACTGCGGCAGATTTCCATTGATTACAATAACCAGAACTATACTTTGGCGAATGGAATGCTTCTAAGAAAAGATTTAATTGAGCAAAACAGAGAGCATAGCAGGTATTGGATAGCGGCGCTCGTTGAATGAAACTTAAGCGCAGGTTTTTAATTCCGGCTGTTTTATTATTTATTTTTCTCTTTCTTTTTTACGGTCCTATAGAGAATTTTCGTCTTTTGTTTATAAATACCGCTATGCATACAAGCCGTTTTCAGATACTGGCAAAAATATTTTACACAGAAAATTATATAAACAAAGTTATAGGAAGAATTGAACCAGAAGAAAATCCAAGGTCTGATGATTCTGTTTTATTAAACGCCTGGGATGACGGAATAACATTTGCAGAAATAAAAGGAAATAACTACAACGGGTTTCTCTTAAAAATTAATGACCCAAGGCGCCTCATTTTTCCGCAGTCTGATACTCCTCAAGGATATCTTTTGGAGCAATTTACGGCTAAATACCATGCAATAGGCGGAATAAACGCTTCTGGTTATGCTGACGCTAATAACCGCGGTATTGTGTGGGGTACTACATTTATAGACGGCGGGTTTACAGCCCGATGTTCTGACGGCGAACATCATGTCATTGGAGGTTTTAACAAAGATTACAAATTAGTAATCGGCGGTTTTACAGAAGACGAAATAATTGAACAGCAATATTTGTGGGCATTCGAATTTTTCCCCATATTAATTATCAATGGCAAAAAAATTGAATTTCAGCCTTTTTCCGGAGGGCTTGCCCCGCGGACAGCTATAGGTCAGACAGCTCAGGGACATGTGCTCCTTCTCGTTGTTGACGGCAGGCAGAGAACAAGCCTCGGCGCAACATTCGAAGATTTACAAACTATTCTGTTTGCCAACGGAGCGATCAACGCCATAAATCTTGACGGCGGCGCTTCTTCTACCATGGTGTATCACGGCAGAGTAGTAAACAGTCCCTCTGACGGTGACAGAGAACGTTTATTGCCTAACGGTATACTTTTTAGGTAGACTGTATATTGAATATGAATGATATATTGCAGAAAGAAATTATTAAACGTATCAATGATTATGAAAATCCCAAAAGAATCGCTTTATCAAGAAAATATCCGTTTTTAGAAAAGCCTGTTATTTTTTTACGCTGTTTAAAAAGATCGGTTCAGAATAACTTAGATCCAAGAATACAAATCCATAAAAAAAATGATTTTTTTGATTTTACTATAGCTGCACATCAATCAGAATTAAGAAAAAATACGGATTCCAAAGATTTAGATATCAGATTGCAGGAAAATAAAATATATAACATTAAAAAAGCTGCAGAAAAACTAAACGGTATTATTATCGAACCGGGCAGAATATTTTCTTTCTGGTATATCGTCGGTAATCCGTCGTCAAGAAACGGATATATCGAAGGCAGGGTATATTCCAAAGGTAAAATAGTTACAGGTATCGGCGGCGGACTTTGTCAATTATCAACATTTCTTTATTGGCTTTTTTTAAACGCTCCGGTAAAAGTTATAGAACGCCATCCCCATTCTTTGGATGCTTTTCCAAGCTCTAAACAAAATATATCTTTAAGATGCGGAGCGGCTGTATTATACAATTTTTTTGATCTAAAAATAAGAAACGATTTTGAACATCCAATTCAATTAAAGATATGGTTTACTGATGATCATATAAACGGACAGATAATGTCAAAAGCTAAAATGCCGAATGATATTTGTGTTCTGGAAAAAGACCAGTATTTTATTAAAGTAAAAGATAAAAAATATTTGTATAATGAAATATACAGAGAAATAAAAGACAATGGACAATTAATTAAAACAGAAAAAATAACGGTAAATTTTATGAAAGTATTGTATAATATAGACTCAGCTGCAGAAAACGGTTTTAATACTGTAGATTTTGACATTGTTTAAAACGTAAATTATGGATAAAGAATGAAAAGAAAGCCCGATATTATCGTAATGCTTACTCAAAATGATGTAACAGTAAAAGACGCTCTTGATATTTTTTTATCATCCTGCGATTTAGATGTTCATTGCTGGGGTTTTAAAAACACAGGAATTAATAAAGAAGACATGTACAAACTTGCCAAAATAATGAAAGAAAAAGGAAAAAAAACTTTTTTGGAAGTTCTCGCATATGACGAAGCGTCTTGTCTTGATATAGCAAAGACTGCTGCAGAATGCGGAATTGACGAAGTAATGGGAACTCTTTATTTTCCTTCTGTTCATAAGTTTCTGGATAATGCTCAAATATCGTACAAACCATTTGCAGGTAAAGTATCCGGAATTCCGTGTATTCTGGAAAGTGCCTATGATAAAATTCTTGATAACGCAAAAGATCTTATAAAAAAAGGAATCACCGGCTTTGATCTTCTTGCTTACCGCAGTAAAGAAAACGGAGAAGAGCTGGCTCGCCGATTCTGCGAAGAGCTCCCCGCAAAAATATGCATTGCCGGAAGCGTTTCCAGCTTTAAACACATTGATGTAATGTTAGATATTGCGCCATGGGGATTCACAATAGGAAGCGCGTTATTCGATAAAAAATTTGTAAGCCATGGCGATTTTAGAGAAAATCTTGAAGCGGTTTTGGAGTATATGGAGCGCTTTTTAAATTGATAGTCCCCAAAAAAATATTCAAAACTATATTAATGATAATCTACAATTTCCACATCATACGCGTAGTTTTCTTCCCATTTAAAACATACCCGATATTTATCATTAATTCGTATTGAATATTGACCCGTTCTGTTTCCTGACAGTTTTTCTAGATGATTCGAAGGCGGTATTCTTAAATCATCTAATTTACCAGACCGATTAATCATTGCCAGACGAATAATTGCAGACCTCAATATACTACTAGGAAATTTGCGGGAAAAACCATTACTAAAAATTTTTGCGGTTTCTTTGCATTTAAAAGATTGAATCATTATACGTTGACCATTGCTACTTTAAGAGGCTTAATTTTATTTAGTTCTTTTTGCAATTTTTGTTTGGCAGCTATCCGTTCAAAATCCATTTGCATGCCTGCAAAATATCCATCCGTTAAACCAAAGTATCGGCAAAGACGCAAATCGGTATCAGCAGAAATACCCCTCTTGCCATTAATAATATCACTCAAGCGGTTCTGCGGTATTCCAAGCGCTCTTGCCAGACCGCTCTGGCTAATATTCATCGGTTCAAGAAATTCCGAAGATAATACTTCACCTATTTTTGGTATACTACTTATTTTGGTCATTTAAAACCTCTATCTATATTATATACAGATAGCCTATATTTGTCAAGCATTTATTAAGTTCCAGACATTAAAATTTCCTCTGTTGTCTCTGTGCCTTAGCGCCTCTGTGTGGCTTCCTTTAAAAAGTATTTTTACTTTTTACATATTGAATCTATAGTTTTTTCTACAGCTTCGTCAATTAAATGTTTCATATCGGTAATTATTCTTTGATGTAAACGTTCAAGCGGTTCATTAGGATCAGATTCGACTCTAAATAATTTATATGCTTCAATTTTCAGGCTTTTAGCTATTTGTTCCAGCATATCTGGTTTAGGGTATTTTTTGCATGTCTCAATCATAGCAATATAGTGGGTCGAAACACCTGCTTTTTCAGCCAGTTCTTCCTGAGTCATTCCCTGTTTTCGGCGGTTTTCTTTAAGATTTGCCGCTAATATCTCTCTAATTCCAATATTTTCCAAAAAATTACCTCTTCGGCAATAATAACTTGCTTTTCCTGCTTGACACATTTCCGATATGACAATTATACTTTGCCTATATGGTCATTATTTGTGAAAAATAGGGCTATATTAAAATTTAGGAGGTTTTTTATGAGAAAAGAATTAGGACTATATGGAATTATTGTTCTTACCGTGATAATTGGATTTACAATGGTAGGTTGTGATGGTAATCCGCAGGCGCAGGCAAGTTTAAATGGTACGTGGTTACATGCCTGTGATACTTTAGTGATAATTGGCTCAAATTTTACGATATTATGTCATGAAATTAATATGATTAAAGGTACCCTTTCCTATACTGGAGTTACATCTGGGAATGTTACCGTCATTGTCGCTGATGTTTGGGATCTTCCTTCTACTTCTTGGATACCTTTTCCATCTTCAACTAATGGAACATGGAGTTTATCAGGAAATACTCTCACATTGGGTGGATTAGGAGATCCATCATTTAATGGTAATTGGATAAAACAATAAACAAAAATATGGCACATGCAATGGTGTGTGCCATTCTTTGCGCCTGCTAGAAGCTTCGCTGTAAGACCTACGCCGCTAAACCGCCCTCCTTGGCGGTTTACTCCTCAGACGCATTCGCGTCTTCAGAGCCGCAGCTTCGGTTCAATTCCCCTTAGCTCCCATTGCATCTGACCACCTAAATATATAAAAAACTATGTTCTGTTTTTATAAACAAAAAATTTATATGAGAAGTAATCTGCTTTAAAATAAATCAAAAGTATATATTTAAGTGGTCAGATGGAGCTAAGGGGAATTGTCTTTCACCCCTCAGCTTCCTGCTTCGGGGTTCCAGACCGCCTGCGCCGCTAAACCGCCCTCCTTGGCGGTTTACTCCTCAGACGCATTCGCGTCTTCAGAGCCGCAGCTTCGGTTCAATTCCCCTTAGCTCTTGTTGCATTATAGAGTTTGAAATAATTTATCGTGGTGATTTATTTAAACGCAAAGTAAAAAAATATTTGGAGCTAAGGGGAATTGAACCCCTGACCTCTTGAATGCCATTCAAGCGCTCTAGCCAACTGAGCTACAGCCCCATACGTTTCCTAATGCTACAATATTGACAGGGTTGTGTCAACACGCATTTATAGCTCAAAAATTGCGTATCTAATCGCTCCTGTTAAGCTCCTGATCGTCAATATTATTTTATCTTCATTGGGAACTTGCGTAAAACGCAGAATCTCTTCATTGGTATACTGCATATAATTGATATTCTTAGCGTCTATTTCAAAGTTTCTTCTATTGGCTCTAAAATACGATTCATCAATCTCTAGTATGCCCAATCCGTTTATCCTGTCGGCAATATATATTTTGTCTTGGATTATTATAAAATCATTAATTCTTCGATTGCTGTATAAGTCGCTGATTCTTTCTATCCTAAATGAAATTGCAAAACTGTGCCTTAATTCTAGATCGTTGTAAATCGTTATATGTTGAAATACCCCTGTATAGCCGCTTATTGTATATGAAGCTAACCCTAAATATTTTGGAGAAATCCTTGCTTGGTAGATATGCTCGTATGGTCCGTTATCTTTTAGTTCCCTGTAGTGTGAATATTCAAGTTTGCTTGTTGGATTTAAATGATAAAATAATATATATTTTGGAATGACTATATTATCGACAGCAATTAAAAAGTTATCGTTAATAACCATGTCATCAATTGCTTTTCCCCAAATAGTTACTTCTTGCGGGATTTCCAATCGATGCCACTCTTCGTTTTTTAAATGATATTGGATAAGCAATTCTTCGCCCATTATTCCGCCGATAAATATATTTTCATTGTTTATTAAAATGCATTTTGGTTTTATGCTGAAAGGAATAGATAATTGCGTTTCTTTGGATGTATTAATGTCATAAATTAAAATAGTATTATTATTTGTATCAATAACCGCAATTACATCTTTTTGATTGGTTCCAACTATCGAATTTTCTGGTACATCAATAGTTCTTATTTCATTAATGCTGCCGTTTTCGTATGTATTTATAGAAATTGTCCGCTCGTCTTTTACTAATAAAAAATAAGTTCCTTCTTTATGCTGGTTTAAAGACATATTAAACGAAGTAAATCCAGAAGGTGAAAGTCTGTCACTTGATTGTCTTGGATCTAATCCAAAACAGGACAAAAGTAAAAAAACCGGCAGAATAATTAATATATACTTTTTCATGTTTCACTTTGCCCGCTGACGCTGTATCTCATACAGCAATACTCCTGCCGCAACCGAAACATTAAGAGAATCAATTCTGCCGCAAGATGGTATCCCGACAAAGCCGTCGCACTTTTCATAAATGAGACGGGAAATACCGGAACCTTCGCCGCCTAAAATAATCGCTGTTCTTCCGCTTAAATCTTTTTTGTAAACAGGGTCGCCTTCCATATCGGCGCCGTATATCCAAAAACCCGCTTCTTTAAGATCTTCCATGGCGCGGACAAGATTAGGAGTTTCTGCCTGCGGAACCCATGATACGGCGCCTGCGGATGTCTGCGATATAATTGCCGCATGCTTTGCGTTTCTGCGGTTTCGGCTGACAACGAGATCTGCGCCAAACTGATCACAGCAGCGAAGTATTGCGCCGTAATTGTGCGGGTCAGTTATTTCGTCAAGTATTATAACCAGCGCGTTCTTTTTCTCTCCCAGTCCGTCTATAAAACTTTCTAGGCTTACGTCAGCCTTGTTATCTTGTTCTGCTGATCTATCCGAAACCGCAAGAGCAATACCGCGGTTGTCCGGCGCAATTCTATCTAGTTCAAAAACACCGGTGCGTTCCAGCCGTATTTTATTATTAACAGCGAGTGTGGTTATTTCTTTTGCGCGCGGACCCGCCTTTGCGACAAGCAATGGACCGCATGGAGAGCCCGATTTAATTCTTTCTTCTATCGCATGAAAACCAGTTAGATATATCATTTCCTACCTCCGACGGGACCCCATAAAACATTTTTAAGCATTCATTTTTACCGTATATTTTCGCACAAAATCGCATGGACGATAAGTCATCTTTGATTGACGCATACCCTCGTTGCCCAGATCCTGCTCGCGGTTTATCAGCGTAAAAAACCCGGGGAGCGAAGCGGCAAACGCTTGATTTACAAATTGATAAATCCCCCTGTAGCTGCTTATCGCTTTTTCAAAATGAGTAACAAACATTTTCCCCCTTGCTATGCTTTCTCCAAGGCAAAAGGCGGCAGGCTTACCGTCTATAAAAAAAACAGAGCCCTTTAACGCAAGCAGGTTAAACAAATCCAGCGCTTCCTTTGCCGCCGCGTAATCGCCGTCTTCGTTGTCATTTTTTATTAATGAATCCTGCCGCCATTGTTCCAGTACTTTAAAAGCTGCGGGAATTAAATTTTCGTTCATAGAACGCTGTTCATGGTTTGGATAAGTGCTTAAAAAATTATTTACGTGGTTTTTCTTTTTATGATATTTTTTTCCCGCTAGTTCTGCCAAATCTTTTCTGTAATACAAATAATCAAAGTTGTCTCTGTCTTCTGTTATAATAAACCCGCGCTCTTCAAGTTTTTCTTTTACTGGAGACAATACAGACTCCGGTATATTTTTCCAATAATCATTGCTGGAAAAAAGGGAATCCAATGTTTTAAAATCCGGCGCACAGCAGGGAGTCATAAAAAAAGTTTTTTTCCCCTGCGCTGTATTTTGCTCTCCAGAAATAATAAACCCGCCTTCTTCGCCGCTGGGGAGCGGCGCTTGGCGCGAAATTTTATACTTATACTTGTTTCTAAAAAGATAAAGCCCGGAAAAAGTAAATTCCGAAACCCCGTCAGGCGTCAAAGAAAGTCTTGGATGCAGGCTTTCCTTGTGTTTAATATCAAGAACGCTAAAGTCCGGATAACAGGGTATTGTTGTCATGACTGAGCTTCGTTTTTTTCATACTCCGCTTTTTTTATTAGAACCGATTTCCGCGAACCTATCAATATCGATACGGGCTCCATAATAGGAATGTTTTCGCAGACGATTTTAATTATAACAGTCATGGGTACGGCAAGAACCATGCCTGCAAATCCCCACAAATAACCCCATATAGAAAGAGACACAAGAATTACCAGAGGAGAGATACCGACATTGTCGCCTACGATTTTTGGGTCAAGCAAATTACCGAGTATTATATTTACGCCCAGTACTATCGCAACAACGAGTATAACAGGACCCGGTTCCGGCCAAAATTGAATCAGCGCAAAAAGCGAAATGCCAAACCCTGCCGCAATGCTTCCGAATGTAGGAATAAAATTCAAAAGGAACTGAATAACGCCCCACACAATAGCAAACTGAAGCCCTATAAAATGAAAAGCCACAACAAAAATTACGCCGTTTGCAAGCGAGATAAGAAACTTTGCAGCGAGATATCGAGTAACCTGCAGAATCAAATCGTTGCCCATGCGGTCTATTCTTGCTATGCGATTTTCGAAAGCCGCGATTAATTTTTCTCTAAAGAAACCTGCTTCTATAAGAAGGAATACAACGAAAAGAAGCACCAGTACTGCGCCGGAAATAAACCTAAATGAAAAGTTTGATAAAACAAATGTCAGATCCCGGACAAAACTGCGGATAGCCTCTTGATCCCAGAGAATCTGCCAAATACTGAGAGCTTCGTCATTGGGAAGATCGAATAATCTGGCAATCCAATCGTAAATTTCTTTAAAGCGGTTTTCGTAATGACTTTCGTTATATTGAAACTGTTCGACTACCATTTTACCTGATGTATAAAGCACAATTCCAAAAAGGCACATGCCGGTAACTATGATAAATATCACAAGTAATATAGATATAAAACGGGGACAACGGATTTTGTCGAGCCCAAGTATCAGCGGATACATAACAAAGGCGAGTAATACTGCGATAGTAAAAGGTAAAATAACGGTAGCGGCGATCTTTAATACTGCTCCTGCAAAAATAACACAGATGAATACCATCAAAAAGAAAACTGAGCGCCCCGAATTAAATGCTTTATTTTTGTTCATATATGAAGTATGTCATAGAAAATTACAATATGCAAGAAAGTACTTGACCTCATAAATGAATATTACTATTTTAATATAAACTGATAATACGGTTTACAATGAGTTTACAGATGCGATACTGCAGATATCGTATGTCAGCGGCCTCCCGGGTTTCCTCACCTCCTTTTCCCGGGAGGTTTTTTTATATCTAAAGCACAACAAATAAAACATAAAAAAAGCGTACAAAAGGAAAAAATCCTCTTATACGCTTCTGATTAGTTACAATGCGTTTTAAAACGCAGTTTTATTTTAGAGCTGGAATCTTACTCCGACTGTGCCGCCGTATGCTGAATCAAAAAGATTGTACATACCGGTAATATCAATTTTTATCACAGCAAGATTGAATGAAAGCCCGCCGTAAAGACGCATATTCCAGTCGCTCGAATTAATCATCGATTCAAAGCCGTTAGCGTTAACACCAGTAACACCAAGACTATGCAGTTGGTTTATATGAGTTTGACTGATTGGACCGCCGTTTACTGTTATATTCGACTTTACTTCGTATCCTGCTTTTGACATTGAATAGCTTACGCCTGCGCCTACATAAGGAGTAATAATAAATAACGGGAATGAAACCTGCGTTTTTAATTCAAAGGTTGTAGTTTCCCAACGAAGACCTACATTAGGACTTGTGGCATTGAGCGTATTTCCACCAAAAGAAAAGTTATAAGGTCCGGTAGGAAGAGTTGTAGAAACTCCGCCCTTTAGGTAGTTAACGCCAAAACCTACAGAAAGCTTAATTGGCAGTACTTTGCTGTCTAAAACAGCATAACGTATATCCGCGCCGACAAGCAGATAATCAATGCTCATTCCGCCAAGCGCTGAGTTAATAAAATCAATTTTAGATGTATCTAAATATCCAAATTTTAAACCAGCGTCAAACGGAAGTATAATACCCCCAAGTCTTACTTCTGCTGTATAAGCAGGCAGCGGGAGACCCATAGGAATATTTCCAAAACCGCTATAACCGAGCGAGCTCATAAGCGGTCTCATCGCGCCTGCATCTACAATAACAGCTCCGGCTGTTAAACCAAAACCAAAATGAGGCGGTGCGCTTATAAGCTGTCCGATATATGCGTCAGACCAGTTTAATCCGATTGTCGAATAAAACGGCAGTGACTGTGCCATTTTTCCGGAGAAACTATTAACGCCTGCAGTTAAATCGCTAATGCTCGACTGCGAAAACACAGGGGCGGCAGCCATCAAAAAAATGACCGCAAGTACACATAGAATTTTGCTATATCTTCTCATATTATCCTCCTTACAGATAATAAATCTTTCATACTAATATAATACCACCATTTTTAGCAAAAATCCAGTAAAAAGCCGAAAACCCTGTGTTTTTTCGGTCATAAAATACCCTAATTTTATAAAAAAAGGGGGTTATCTTGCGACAACCCCCTTATAATAAGCCCAACTCGATGTTAAAAACTCCATCTAAAATCAACATAGAATACATTTGTCATAATATTTGTCCCTGCATTGTTGTTAAAGTGGACAACATCGCCGATTTCCAGATGAGTTCTAGAATCCAGATTTATTCTGACCGAAGGTCTTACGCTGAATACAGAAATTTCATTATTATTTGCTGTAGCTGCGTAACCTCTGCGATGATATTGCTGTGATGTATTACTTTGACCTTTAATAAAATAAACAAGATCTATTCTTGGTATAACATCGCCAAAAGCATAGCTCCCCCATAGATTGAAAAGAAAACCCGGGTCTAAATCGGTTGGACGGTTATAGAAAAACTGCACGGCATTTAATCCTACGTTAAATTCGTCGTTTACTTTAAACGCAAATGTTTCGGATATAACGATATTCCCTGCGTTTTCAAAATTCTGAAGATTATCAAGGCTGACTGCAACAATCGCGGTGAGACCTTCTACAGCAAGCAGACGGAAATCACCCATAAACTGGCTTGATGTTTGGCTTCCTGAAGTATTTTCTGTACGGAAAGAGCCGCCGATATAAAATGTATCCTTCATAGTGTATGAGCCGCTTATTACGTATTTTATATCACTAAGCGCAGGGGTAAAGTTAATCGGCCGTGCAAGCTGATTGTTATCGCCGCCGCCTCTTTGACTTATCGTATAACCTCCAAATCCAAGGCTTAGACCGTCTATTATATTATTCAACTTAACTAACACACCAAGACCTTCGCCGACATCATCATTTAACCACCAGTCTGCTGTCTGCCATGCGCTGTCATCAACAATACCTGCATTTAAATTTAATTTATTCTCAAAAAAATTCATAAAACCGTAAGCAAACGGTATTGATAACGGTATTGGAAAAGTATATGTATCATCATAAAAATCTTGCACAGAACCGGTAACACTACGCTGAGATTGAAGCCTAAATCTAAACCCTGCAGTTCTTTCTTCGTTCTGATAACTACCATTAAACCTGAATCTGTAACCATTGCTTTCCGAATCAACGCCGAATGCCCTAACTGTCGGATCTTGATCTTCGATACTAATAACTCCCAGCCCGCTGTTAAAATAACCGCCAAAGCTGAGACCCTGCGCGTAGACAGCTCCGGCAAAAGCCGAAAGTATTACTGTCATTGCAATTAACTTTTTCATAAAATCCTCCTGTTGTGCTATAAACATTATATTTAAAACACTTGCAGAAATGATAGAAGTTTTATTTTTATTAATAAGCACGTTAACGAATTTCTAATGCAATAAATGAATTATTAACAAAAAACCCTGAGTTTTTCCGGTCTTGACCAGTTTATACGTAAAATAATAACATTAGGAGTCCTGTGTCAGGAACCGTGCGGGCAGGCGCCGCCTAACCCCGCCAGGTCTGGAAGGAAGCAACGGTAAGCGGAAGCCTGCCGCGCCGCGGAGCTCCTGACGCAGGGCACTTTATTTTTTCCTTTTCTTTCTATATACTGTTCCAATGGCAGCCCGATTCGAAGTTACCGCTTCAAAATACAGACCAAAAACCTTTGACGAACTGGCGGGACAGGAATTTGTAGTTTCTACCATAAAAAACTCTCTTAAAAACGGGCATATTGCCAATGCCTATCTCTTTTCGGGACCAAGAGGGTGCGGCAAAACCAGCGCGGCTCGTATTTTGGCGCGTTCTTTAAATTGCTTAAACAGCGGCGGCGGCAGTCCCTGCGGCGGCAATGACGCCGAAATATGCGACAATTGCCGTTCCATTACAAGCGGTTCTTCGATGGATGTGCTGGAAATTGACGGCGCTTCGAATAATTCTGTAAATGACGTACGGCAAATCAAAGACGAAGTTCTCTTTCCGCCTCATTCGGGGCGTTATAAAGTATATATAATTGACGAAGTTCATATGCTTTCTGCGAGCGCTTTTAACGCGCTTTTAAAAACTATAGAAGAGCCGCCGCCTTATATTGTTTTTATTTTTGCCACAACAGAGCTGCACAAGGTTCCTGCGACAATAAAGAGCCGCTGCCAACAGTTTAATTTTAGGCTGATACCTATCGAGACGATTCAGGAAATACTAAAAAAAATCTGCGCAGAAAATAACATTAAAGCAGAAGACGACGCGCTGTTCTGGATAGCAAGAGAATCAACAGGCAGTATGCGCGATGCGTTTACCTTGTTTGATCAAGTTGTCTCTTTCAGCTTGGGCTCAGACGGCGTTTTTATCCAAAGCAGTTTAATCCGCGAAAAGCTCGGCATTATCGGTCTTGAAAAACTAAACGCCTTTGCAGAGGCCTGCGCTTTGAATGACGCGCCTTTAGCTTTTTCGCTGACCGACGAAATTCTTTCCAGCGGCGTTGCGATAGAACAGTTTGTTATAGACCTTTCGGGATATTACCGGAGTTTATTACTTTTAAAAAACGGAATAACAAGAGAATCGCTTTTGGGTTACCGCTCCGCTTTATTTTCGCAAAAAGCACTCGGCACTTATGATTCTGTGCGTTTAGAGCAGGCATTGGATATTTTATTAGACTGTTACCGGGACATGCGTTACGGTGTATCGCCTCGTTTTGAACTCGAAACCGCTGTTTCAAAATTGACATGGTTGACAAAATGGGTGTCGCACACAGAACTTAAAGAAGCGCTTGATAAAACGCGCGGTATCACAATACCTTCTGCGCAGCAAACGCAATCACAGCCGCAGTATCAGCAGCAAGCGCCGCAGCAACCGCAATCGCAGTCTCAGCAGCAGCGATCCGGCGACGGACGTTCACTGACCGACGAGTTTAACCGCATGCTTGCCGAAAAAGGAAAAAATGTGTCTAATAACAGCGGCGATAATGGTTATGACGAAGATGTTCCTATGTGGAGTAAAGACGCCGCGCCTAGAGACGCCGCGTCTAGAGACGCTGTGTCTAGAGACAATACATCTCAGAATGCACCGCAGGTAGAGCAAGTATTAAATATTATCCCCGGAACAGTTGTGCAATAACAGCGCAATAAATTATGGAGTAAACAAAAATGAATATTAATCCATTCGATTTAATAAAACAGATGAGCGGTTTTCAGGAAAAACTTGGCGGTATTTCCGCTACAGGGTCCGCTGCCGCAGGTCTTGTAGAAATTGACGTTAACGGAAAATTAGAAGTGCTTGCCGTACGCATTTCGCCGCAGGCAATGGATGATATAGAAATGCTTCAGGATTTAGTTATGGCTGCCTTTACCGACGGCATGACAAAAGTAAAAGAAGCGATCACAGGTCAGGTCGGCGCGATGGGCTTTCCCGGCGTCATGTAATAAATAAAAAATTAAATTTTTACTCTTCCCCTAAAACTTCGTGAGAGCGTTAGTTTGTCGATGTATTCAAGGTTTCCGCCGACAGGCATGCCGGAAGCTAAACGTGTTATTTCTATCGGATAATTTTTCATCGTTTTTTGCAGATACAGCGCAGTTGTATCGCCCTCGACAGTTGGATTTAACGCAAGGATAATTTCTTTTACGCCGTCAAGCCGGTTTAAAAGTTTATCGATAGAAAGATTTGCTGGGCTTACGCCTTCCAGCGGAGCGATTAAACCGCCGAGAACATGATACAAACCTAAAAACTCACGCCCTTCTTCTATTATGCGCATGTCCTGCGCAGATTCTATAACGCAGATAATTGATCTGTCGCGGTTTAAATCCGAGCAGACAAGACAAGGGTCAGTTTCTGTAAAACCGCCGCAGACGCTGCAGCGCCGTATCGCTTGATGTAAAACAGAAAGTTCTTTTGCAAGATTCTGCGCAAGAGAAGGGCTGTTGTCAAGAATGTAATACGCAATCCGCCCGGCGCTTTTCTTTCCAATCCCCGGGAGTTTAGAAAATAAAGAAATCAACCTGTCTAAAGCGTTCACAGTGATCATGAATGCAATGTTTCTTTTTTCTTTGCAATCTCTGTCAATTCATGCATTGAGACGCTTAACTGCTCAGTCATAGTCAGCATTTTTTTATAAACTACTTCGACTTCGTCGCTTTGCGTTTTTAAACTGTCCAGTGTAGCTGTAATCTCGCTGCTTTCGGCAGACAGTTCGTTAAAGGTGGTTATTAAGCTTGTCATTGTTTCGGCAAAGTCATTTATTTCTTTTGACATTTCTGTAATGCGCGCATCTGTATCGCCTGACTGTTTTGATGTTACAGCTATTCCGTCTATAATGCTTTTTAATGTCTGAGAAATATTGCGTGAGTTTTCTCTTGTGCTTTCTGACAGGCGGCGTATTTCGTTTGCGACAACAGCAAAACCGGTTCCGGCGTCTCCGGCATGAGCAGCTTCGATAGCTGCATTCATAGACAGCAGGTTTGTGTTGGCTGCAATCGCGCTGATTATCTTAATGGCAGAAGCAATGCCGTCTACTGATTGAGAAATACCCTGTACGGATTGTATTGTTTCCCTCATAGAAGCTTTGCCCATTTCGGCGTTGTCTTTAAGTTCTTCTATTGCTTCCTGCTTGCTTCTTGATAATGCAGAAGTTTCCTTAAGCGAATTAACCATTATTTCGGTCTTCTTGGATGATTCTTCTATAGAACGTGATTGAGTTTCTATGCTTCCGCTTAAGTCGTGTACTATAGTATTGATTCCATCGATAAGTTCCGAAGCGCTGTTGATATGCTCTGTGAGAATGTTCAATAGTTCTTCTACCTTCATTTCTTCCTGAAGCAGGGCAAGAATGTAGTGCGAACAATTGTTTGGTTTGTTAAGTTTGTTAAAAATAGCCGTCGCCATTGTTTTACAGCTTCCGTAGCCGCAGGCTGTACAATCGTATATGTCTTCTTTTCCGAACTTTCTTAAGGAGCGGTAAACTTCTTTAAGTTCGGCTTCGTTTGGATGCCGGATAAAATTATTTTCTGAGAGATCAAGATAACTGCGGTCATATATTTTTTTCTTCCAGTATCTCTTTAATACCCTATGGAATTTTTTATATACCCATTCGCCTCTTTGGTGCCCATGGTATTCTTCCAGTTTATGACGTCTCTTTCTAATCGGGCTTTCCAGTATTGCAGTCGGCACTTTGCTGTTTCCTGTTCCGGGGCCGCCGTTACATCCCTTTTCGCAGTTTAAGCAGTCAACCAAAAGCGATAATTCGATATTGGTATCCAGAAGCTCAACCATTTCTTCGAGATAAGGATAAATAGCATGAACGCCTTCGGACTTATGTGTTTTTCTTCTGATTCCCGGAACAAAGCGTTCTGCTGTATCCAGCAATCCGCCCGGCGAAGAAAACCCGACAGCGCGTTCTGCATGAGGTCCTATATAATCGACTTGCGGAAAAGTAGAAAGGGTAACGCTTCGTTCTTCTATATATTCTCTCAGAGAAAGCATTGTTACGTTGTAGTCCACCATTTTGGTTTCATCAAATTCTCTCTTTTTTGCAATACAGGGAGAAATCATCGCTATTTTATGATCCTTGAATTTTGGATAATACTGACGGATCATTTTTACTGTATGAAGCATCGGACTGTCCGCCGGCGCAAGGTAAGGAATTAATTCCGGATGATAAATCTGAATAAAGCTGACAATCGCAGGACATGGCTGGGCAATTACAGTTCGTGGTTTATTTAGCTTGATATGCTGAAGATACGAGATAACCGTTAACTCTGCGCCGAAACTTACGTCAAAGAAAGCGTCAACACCCAGCGATTTTAACCAGCCGTTAAAATTGAAAAATTTATCAGGAAAGACCGAAGCTATGGCAGGAGCCACAACTGCAACCATTTTTTTACCTTGTCTTAAATCCTCAAAGAACTGCGGGGCGTCATCTATATGAGAGCGGGCATTATGGGTGCAGATTACTATACAATTTCCGCATCCAATACACAGGTCATGGTTTATAAGCAGTTTTTCGCCCGAACCGTCCATGCAAAACTTTACCGGACACGCAGTTATACAGGCGTAACAATTGATACACTTCTTTTCGTCTATTTTGATTACTGGTGTTAATGCTGTTTTACTCATACCTCACCCCTATCTATAATACTAGTCTAAAAAATACAAAAAATCAAATATAATTACAGGTTTTTGGCGGTTAGCTATTAATGGAAATCACCCCAGCTTTTGCCTGTCTCTACGGTTACGCGAAGAGGAATGCTCAATTCTGCGGCTTTTTCCATTTCGGCTCTGATTAGGGTCTCCGCCTCGCCGCATTCGTTCTCCGGACATTCAAAAATCAGTTCGTCATGAACCTGCAAAAGAAGCCTGACATTGCTCTTTAAAGAAGAGATTTTCTTATCAAGGTTAAGCATTGCTGTTTTTACAATGTCCGCTGCCGACCCCTGAATTGGAGTATTTACAGCAATTCTTTCTGCCGCCGCTTTTTCGGTCTTGTTGCCCGAATTAATAGAAAGAACCCCTCTGCGCCTTCCAGAAATTGTAGCAATATAACCTTGCTGTTCTGTCTTTTTTATGGTGTCTTCAATAAACTGCCGTACTCCGGAATATGTATTAAAGTAAGCGCTTATAAACTTTTGCGCGTCTGTCCGGCTTATATCCAATTCGTTAGCAAGGCGGAAGGCGCTCATTCCGTATATTACTCCAAAGTTGATAGTTTTTGCTATCCGCCGCTGTTCGTTTTTTACATCGTTTTCGTCAATGCCGAATATCAAAGAAGCGGTGCGGGCATGGACATCCTTTCCATCCAAAAAGGCAGAAACAAGATTCTTGTCTTGGGATAGATGAGCCAGTATAACAAGTTCTATCTGGCTGTAGTCTGCGGAGATTAATAAACATCCGGGTTTTGCGATAAAGGCTTGCCTTATGCGCCGTCCTTCTTCCGCGCGAACCGGTATATTTTGAAGGTTAGGCTCGCGGCTGGAAAGCCTTCCTGTTGCTGTCCCCGTCTGAATAAAATTTGTATGCAGTCTCCCTTCGCTGTCTGCCAAACTTGCCAGTGTATCGACATATGTGGATTTAAGTTTTGCCAAAGTGCGGTGGCGCAGAATTAATGCGGGGACAGGATCTTCGCGCGCAAGTTCTTCCAAAGCCGCGGCGTCAGTAGAGTAGCCTGTTTTAATTTTTTTGCCCGGATTTAGTTTTCGTTCTACAAAGAGAACTTCCTGAAGCTGTTTAGTAGAAGACAAGTTAAACTCATGTCCTACAAGCTTCCATGTTTCTGCCTGTATTTGATCGAGCTGAACAGCCAATTCCTTTCCGTAATCTATAAGGGCTTTTGGTTCTATTTTGATACCTTCGTTTTCCATCTCGGCAAGCACAGGCAGTAATGGCATTTCCAGATTATTAAAAAGTTTGATAGAACCTGTTTTGTTTAATATAGGCTCGTAATGAAGTTTTAATCTTAGGCAATAATCTGCGTCTTCGCAGGAATAGTTGGCTGCTGTCTCCAAAGGAACATCGGCAAATGTTCCGCCTTTTGGCACTATGTCGTTGTACTTTACAGGCGAGCAGTTAAATGTATAACCGGCAATCGAATCCAGCGAATAGTTGTTTCGTTCCGGATCAGCCAGCCACGCCGCGACAATTGTATCCCATATTTTGCATTGCCAGCGTTCGATACCCCAGCCTCTGCTTGCCTTGTAATCAAATTTTGCGTTGTGCGCTGCGATTGTAAAGTCAGGGTCTGCAAAAAGCGGGGAGAGAAATTCAAATACTTTTTTTGCCTCTATAAATTCAGAGCCGCCGTCTTTGACTGCATGCGGAGCTGTCGGTATATAAAAAGCTTCTTTTGGTTTTACTGCCAGAGATATTCCTACAGGGCGTGAGTTAAATGCGTGAAGCGAATCTGTCTCAAAATCGAGCGCAAGCAGTTTTTGTTTTTTTGCCTGCTCTAAAACAGGAATTAGTTCTTCTATATTAAGTATTGTTTTGTAAACGCCTTCGCCGATAAGAGAGCTATCTGTTTTATTTCCTTCTATATCCTCTGTGTTCTTTATGCTCGTCGTGTCTCTGTGTGAGGTATTCGCGCTGCCTCCGCTCTTCACATTCGAGTCCAATTGCTTTGCGCTTTGCCGAATCCCTTCGCGCATTAATATCTCCGCACCTGCTGTTCTGTTTGCGTTTTCTATAGAAAGCTCTTCGATACAGGTAATCGGAAGTTCCATATCGGTTCGCAGGCGGATCAATGATTGAGAAAAATACGCGCTTTCTTTTCCTTCTGCAACTTTCTTTCCTGTAGAACCTTCGATAGCCGCTATGTTGTTGTATATCTCATCCAAAGAGCCGTACCGTGTTATGAGCTTTACAGCAGTTTTTTCTCCGATACCTTTAACGCCGGGGACATTATCAGAGCTGTCGCCTGTAAGTGATAACAAGTCTAATACCTTAGAAGGATCAATTCCCCATTCCTCTTTTACTTCGTCGGGCCCTGCAAGATCCCAAGAAGGTCCTGAGTTTCCCAAATTTGTTTCGCCTTTATTTGCTTTAGAAGGACGAAGCTCGAATGTTCCGTTTCCTACAAGCTGAAGCAAGTCTTTGTCAGAAGAAAGAATATAACACTGCCTGTTTTCTTTTTTGCAAAGTTCTGCAAGAGCCGCAATTATATCGTCAGCTTCGTAACCTTCGGCTTTAATGCATTTTATTCCGAGAGCGTTTAAAAATTCTTCCACTAACGGAACCTGTTCGTGCAAGTCCTCGGGAGTTTTTTGTCTGTTTGCCTTGTATTCGCTGTACATCTTGTGCCTGAATGTCGGAGTCTTTGAATCAAAGATTGCGGCAAGACGCAGAGGTATTTCTCGCTTCTCTTTTAGTTTGCCGTTTTCGTCAGCTGCAGGAGCGCCGTCATTTAACAGTGAAACAATTGTACGCGCAAAGCCGAAAAGAGCAGAAACATTTTTTCCTGCATTATTTCGCAATGGGTGTGTTAAAAAAGCAAAATATGAACGGTAAATAAGACCGTAAGCATCTATAAGGTAAAGAGGGCTTTTCATGCGTTATATACTAACATGGTAAACCCAACCTTGCAACGACAGGCAATATATGCAATACTTAAATATGAGCGAAAACTCCGAAGACAAAAATGAGAATAAAGGCGGTCCCAATTTTCCGTTCGGCGGACCAAATCTGCCGGATTTTAAAGGATTTGGGGGCTGGAAGTTTCTTCTTCTCTATCTTGCCATTCTTTTTGTCGGAATAAGTTTATTTAATTATGTTTTTTTAAATCGACTAAATCCTGCAATAGATTATTCTGAATTTAAAGAACTTGTTATCTCCGGAGAAATTAAAAGGGTTGTATTAACAGATTCTTACATCACAGGTTATTCCAATCCCGAAAAAAGAGAATCAACAAGAGGTAATATTTCCCGCTCTAACAATAGTTCTTCGCAGACGGACAAAGTATACCGCACTGTTTATATGTATGACGAAAACTTTATTGCTTTTTTAGATGAAAACAAAGTGGCTTACGGAGCAGTATCGCGCGAAGGCAACGCTGTTCTTGGTTTTATTTTAAGCTGGGTTGTTCCTATCGCTTTCTTTCTGCTTATCTGGCGGTTTATTGTTAAACGTATCGGTAACATGGGGAGCAATGTTCTTTCTGTCGGGCAGAACCGCGCGGTCATCGTTGCAGAAGGCGATATCACAACGCGCTTTAACGATGTTGCCGGAGTAGACGAAGCCAAAGAAGAACTTGTCGAAGTCGTAGATTTTTTAAAGAGTCCCGATAAATACAAAGAGATCGGCGGCAAGATACCCAAGGGTGTGCTTCTTGTCGGACCGCCGGGAACAGGTAAAACACTTCTTGCGCGCGCAGTTGCAGGCGAAGCTGGAGTTTCGTTTTTCCGCATGAGCGGCGCAGACTTTGTCGAAATGTTTGTCGGTGTCGGCGCTGCCAGGGTTCGAGACTTGTTTAAGCAGGCAAGAAACAAAGCGCCATGTATTATTTTTATTGACGAACTAGACGCCATAGGAAAAAGCAGAATCAACAGTATTGGCGGCGGCAACGACGAACGCGAACAAACGCTTAATCAGCTTCTTGTAGAAATGGACGGCTTTGACGGAACATCCGGTCTCATCATTCTTGCCGCCACAAACAGACCCGACGTTTTAGATCCTGCGCTCCTTCGCCCCGGCAGATTTGATCGTCAGGTGCTTGTTGACAGACCCGACCTTAAAGGCAGGGAGGCTATCCTTAAGATACATTCCAAACCAGTAAGGCTTGATCCTGCCGTTGACTTGGAAATTGTCGCGAGGATTACATCCGGTTTTTCCGGGGCGGATTTAGCGAACGTTGTAAACGAAGCCGCGCTCTTGGCAGTACGCGCAGGACGAAAAATTGTTACACAGGTAGATTTTGACGAAGCAATAGAAAAAATTATCGCAGGTTTACAGAAAAAGACTCGCGTTCAAAAACCGGAAGACAGAAAACTTACCGCGTATCACGAAGCAGGTCATGCAATTATCGCCGCTTTTACTCCGAACGCAGATCCTGTAACAAAGATTTCTATTATTCCGCGCGGTCTTGCTCTTGGTTATATGCTTCAGCTCCCTGTCGAAGACCGTTACAAAGTTAAAAAGTCCGATCTTTTGGGACAGATAGACATACTGCTCGGCGGACGAATCGCAGAAGAAATGATCTCCGGCGAATATTCGACAGGAGCGTCAAACGACATTACAAGAGCGACGGACATTGCGCGTAAGATGATTACCGATTATGGTATGAGCGACAGATTTAAGAACGTTGCGCTTTCGTCACGGGGGATGAGTTCGACAGGGCAGGAACAGCGCGAGCCTTCTTTCCAGAGAGAATATGCAGAAAGCACACAGCAATATGTTGACGAAGAAATCGCCCGCATAATAGAAAGCGAATTTGCCAAGTCCAAAAAAATTCTAGAAGAAAAACGCAGTATTCTTGACAATGTTGCCGCAGTATTACTGGAAAAAGAAACTTTAGACGAAAAAGAATTTAAAGCGCTTCTTAATATATAGGTTACGGTTTATACAATCCGTTTAAAATTAAAATCTCTGGTCTGTACTCAAAGTGCATAGTATCAAACAACGGCCACTTGCCGCCCCAGACAAAACCGTATGTTTCAAAAGCGCTTATTACTGCCGCAGGAGGATGGTATCTTTCGTTGTATGGAACATTCCACCAATCTGCTCTGTACTGAGAAGTCCACAGCCAATAGGTTTGCCTTCGTCCCAAGTTTCTCGGAAGAAGATCTACAGCCAGTCCGTAAGAATGATATGATCGCGCCTGAGTGTCGGCAATGTTCCTCCAGCCCCATCCTTCGAGATTACCTAAATTGTTTATCCATGTTTGAACCGTGCTGTCCATTCTGGCGATAGCCCTAATCCGTTCTTCTACAAGCGCTAGGCTTTGCTGAATCCCGCCATGAACTCTTGTGCGTCTGCCGAGAAAAGTTATTCGAACAAGGCGGTTTTCTGTTTCTAAGCGCGTGGGCGCCTGCCAAAGCGCATCAAGAAAATAAGAAGAACGTCTGATTGTACTCTGCTGTCTTCTGCTTGCTGTCCAATTTCTAAACCTCGCTGCATCCTCTGCAGAAGGTACAGCCCACGGAGGCAGTTCGGCAGGATAGTGATAAAACCCAATCGGTCTGTAATTTTCAAAATGTTCTGCTCTGTGTTCCGGTAAAATTCTGCCGGAGGCATAATAGTACCAAATAGGAGAGCCTTTTATCCGAAGCGCCCAGTCATTATTACGGAACTCTACAGTTTCTATTCTGTCAGGGTATGCCTGATGAAGGGCTCTCATGACCTGTTCTGCTCTTGTCGGCTCAACTGGCTGGGTATAAATAAATTCTTCTGTTTCATTATTTTCGCTGTCTAAAGAAACCGGCTGCTTGCTTCCGCAGGAGTATATCATAATAATTGCAGTAATAATCGCGATGAATACAAGCTTCTTATTCATTTTTACCCTTTCTGTCTATTAATTACTCGCTAAGTATAATACAATATCGGCATATGGGGAACATAATACGACATGGAATCGACATGTATAAACAGACCATGAATCCGTCTCCCGTTCCTGCAGAAGCGCCTGTTTTTTACAAAGAAACCAAGAAGCAAAAACATTCTATATATAAAGAAAATAAAACACTTAAAGGTAACGAACCAAAGGTCGGTGAACCAAAGGTTAAAGAACCGAAGTTCAGCGAACCAAAGGTTCGCAGGGTAGCGAAGTTTTTAATCCTAATAGGAAGCGAACAGGCGGCTGGAGTCCTTGCAGAACTTGATCCGCAGCAGGTCGAAGAAATATCAAAAGAAATCGCTCATATAAGAACAATAAAACCAGAAGAAAAAGACGAAATACTTGCTGAGTTTCATTCGCTGCTTTTAAAGCCTTATTCTTTTTCCGGCTCTTCGCGCGGAGGAATAGAAGCTGCCCGCCGCATACTTTATGCGGCAAAGGGTCCCGATAAAGGCGAAGAATTATTAAATAAGGCGATTCCGGAATCCAGAGAAAATCTTTTTAGTTTTTTAGATGATTTTTCCAAAGAGCAGCTTGTTATGCTTTTAAAGGATGAAAGCGCCCAGACAACAGCGTTAATTTTAAACAGAATGCCGGCTAAACTCTGCGCAGGCGTTTTGAGCGCGATTCCTGCAGATCAAAAAGCCGATGTAATAAAACGCATGGCTTATCAAAAAGAAGTTGCGCCGCAGGTACTGGAGCAGGTATCGGCTGCATTAAAAGAAAAAGTCCGTCATATAGCGGGCGACTCCAAGGATATAAAAATTGACGGTATGCAAGCGCTCGCGGCTATTTTAAAAACGGGCGATTATTCATTCGGCGACAGGCTGATAAATGAGCTGGAAGAAGAAAACCCCGAAATCGGTATGAGTCTCAAAGAAAAATTGTACACATTAGATGATATTGTCGATGCCGCAGACCGGCCTATACAGGATAAATTAAAAACAATGACTGAGACAGATATTGCAGTTCTTTTAAAAGGCAGAAAAACTGAGTTTAGCGAGAAAATTTTATCTAATGTTTCCGCAGGACGCAGACAGTTAATCCGCGAAGAAATGGAAATAAGCGGAGCAGTGCCAAAGCATCAATGCGATTCTGCAGCGAGGGATTTTATTTCGTGGTTTAGATACGCAAGGGAGAGAGGAGAGATTTTACTTAATTCTGATGAGGATGTGGTTGTATGAGCGCAAACGGTTTTGTAATTCTGGAAGAAGTTGAACTTGAAGAACTTAAGGCAAAGGGCATTTGGGCAAAGCACGAAAAAACCGGCGCAGAAGTTTTTCATATTTTAAATGACGACTCAGAAAATCTCTTTGCGTTTTCTTTTGCAACTTTTCCGCAGGATAATACGGGAGCTGCGCACATTTTGGAACATTCTGTTTTATGCGGTTCTGAACGTTATCCGTTAAAAGACGCGTTTATTGTGCTTGCTCAGGGGAGTCTTCAGACTTTTTTAAACGCGATTACTTTTCCGGATAAAACAGTTTACCCTGCAAGTTCTACCAATGAACATGATTATTTTAATCCTATGTCAGTTTACGGCGACGCTGTTTTTAGGCCGTTGATTCCGGAATGGACATTTTTGCAGGAAGGGCACAGGCTTGAGTATCAAAATAATAAACTTGCCGTAACAGGCGTTGTGTACAACGAAATGAAAGGGGCGTATTCATCGATAGATACATACGCAGGGCACTGGTCTGTTAAAGCAATAATGCCCGGCACTCCATACGACTTTGAATCAGGCGGCGACCCTCAGGAGATTCCGCAGTTAACATATGAAGGTTTAAAAGAATTTCATCGTACCCGGTATTCTCCGGCTAATTGCCGTGTCTTTTTGGCTGGCAATATTCCGACAGAAAAACAGCTTGCGTTTTTAGACAAAGAATTTTTTTCTCAGCTCCCGGGCGGAAGCGCATCCGATCCAATTAACAAAACTCAGCGGTGGAATGAACCAAGAAATTATCATATTGAATGCCCTGCGGGAAACGAACGCAAGTCTACAATTTTTCTTTCTTGGCTTTGTTCTGATATTACCGATGTTAATGAAAATATCGCATTGGCTGCTCTTACAGAGATTCTTTTAGGACACGACGGCTCTCCATTGACAAGAGCTCTGATAGAATCCGGTATCGGAGAAGATATCACTCCTGTAACAGGATTAGAAGGCGAGATACGCGAGATTTTATTTGTCGCAGGATTAAGAGGCGTAAGCGGCGATCCAAAAGAAACAAGCAAGGCTGCCGAAGAATTAATAACAGGAGAACTGCGCAAACTTGTCAATGACGGAATACCGCCGCAGGAAATAGAAGCAGCTCTATTGGCGCTTGAGTTTTCTCAGCGGGAAATTCGCCGTTCCGGCGGACCGTTCTCTCTTGTCTGGATGCGCCGCTCTCTTCGCGCATGGCAGCATGGATGTAAACCATGGGAGAGTCTTTTAATTTCGCCTGCGCTTGCAAAAATAAAAGAGAGTTTAAAATCGGATAAAAGGTATTTTGAAAAACTTATTCAAAAATATTTACTTGATAATCCGCACCGCGCGCTTGTGATACTGGAGCCAAAAGAGGATTTTCTTAAAAAACAGGAAGAAAAACATGCGGCAGAACTTTTAGAAAAAGAAAAGAACATGAGCAAGGATGAAAGAAAAGAGATAATAAAAAAATCGCTTGCTCTGGAATTAATACAAAGCGAACCTGACAGCCCGCAGGCGCTGGCGTCTATACCGCACCTTTCCCGCAAGGATCTTTCTGTACAGCACGATCGCATTCACCGCCGCCTAGAAGATTTAAAAGGAGTGCCGGCTCTCTGCCACGATCTTTATACAAACGGAATAACTTACATAGATCTTTCGTTTCCTGTCGATGTTTTTGCATTCGAAGACTATCCGTGGCTTCAGTTTTTTTCCAGAACTGTCGTGTCTGTCGGGCTTCCAAGCGCGGGTAATCTGCCTAAGATGGACTACGGCGAAGTATCAAGTTTGCTCGCTCGTACTGCCGGCGGTTTTCTCGCTGTATTGCACACAGGATCGGCAGTAAAAAACTCTTCTGCGTATCTGGAAACAGCGTCAGGAAAATTTGATCTTACGGGGCGCGACTGGATTTTGTACCGAATTAAATGTCTCGATGAAAAAATTGAACCGTCACTGGATCTTGCTCTGCGTTTGATCTGCGAAGCGGATTTTACCGACAAACGGCGGATAAATGATCTTGTTTTAGAATTAAAAAACGAAGCAAATTCCAGTATTGCGCCTGCGGGGCATATTTATTCATCAGGCAGAGCAGGACGTTTTAATTCGCGTTCTAAAAGGGTAGAAGAAAAATGGAGCGGTTTATCCCAGATAGAGTTTGTTCATCAGCTTGCAAAAATGGACACAGACGAAATTATTAAAAAGCTTGAGTATATAAGAGAAAAAATAAACGCTGCAGGACTCATTGCAAATATTACAGGAGGCGCTCACGGTATTGGCGCCGCAGGCGCGCAGATAGCGCAAAAGTTTAACCGCTTTGGACCGCCGTCACCCCGTATTTTAACAGAGACCGGCGGGACTGTTCCCAAGGCAGAAGTTTTTTCTTCTTTAGCATTGCAGGTAGGTTTTGCCGCAATGACATTAAATTCTGCCGCTTTTGATTCGATGGAACAAATTGCAGAGATGGTTTTAACTCATCAGTTGAGTACAGGGGCGCTCTGGGAAGATATCCGCATGAAGGGCGGAGCATACGGTGCTTTTGTAAACAGCGACAGTCTGGAAAACTGCATGTCGTTTGCAACTTACCGCGATCCAAACCCGCTGCGTTCTTTGGATGTTTTTTCGCAGATAATAAAAAACAAATCGCCCACATATAAAAAGCACAGCAAGTATGATAATTACCTTGAGAAGTCCATCATTGGATGTTATTCAAAAGAAACGCGTCCCCGCACCGGCGCAGAAGACGGACTCGTCGATTTCTACCGGTTTTTGTATGGCATAGAAGACGGCTACCGCAAAAACAAACTGGAAAGACTTGTTTCTGTATCATTTTCTGATATCGAAAACGCGTTTAAAGCGCTTGGTTCAAAAACAAAATCACCTCTCGTTATTATTGCCGGAATAAAAACTGCAGAAGAAGCCGCAAAAAAACTAGGCGTAGAAGTGCAAATGCTCCCGGGGTAATTCAATGAGAAAATATTTGTTCTTTTTATTAATAGGATTAATGTGTTTTTCTTGTAAAATGAATAAAGTTGTTTATTTATATCCGCTAGAACCTTTCGAAATCAATAATAATGGAGTTAAATATACTATACCTCCGCAGCAGCAATTATGGATAGCTTTTCCGCCGCTTTCTTTTGAAGGTGAGTCCAAAACAATTTTTAAATCATTTATTCGAACTAATCTGGAAATAGAAAAAGTATATTTAAAATCAATTTCTGTAAGTATAGAAGAAATTAATTTTATGTTTAAAAAAGAATTAATGCTCTATATACCTAATATATCAAGTGAAATATCGGCCCCTGAATATCTTTATCATGGTAATATTGGCGGATCGCTGTTTACAACAGAGGAAGTACTTAAAGAATATGATCCAAGTGTTTCGATGAGTAATTTTTATTCAATGTTCAAAAATGTAAATGAAATTGAATATAAGTTAAATATAGAATATTTTTTTAACAATGAATATCATGAAACCGAACTAGTCTGGAAATATAAAAGTATACGAAAAACTTCTTTTGCTAGATGGGACGCAATCATGGGCATTTAAATTTTCTCCGCTTTGTAGTTTTGTAGTACCGGAGAATAAAGCCAAAAAAACCGCTGTCAAAGACAGCGGTCTATAGTTGTTAGTTAACAAAGTTTACAATTTAAATATTTCTTCGAGGGAGAGACCAGTAGTTTCACTCACTAATTCAGGGGTCAAGCCTTTTGCTAGCATTTTACGAGCGATAGCCTTTTTATTGTCAGATACAGCATTCTTACCGTTTGCGATTTCTGCATCCTTGACAGCAAGTAAAGCGTCTTTTTCAGTTACTACTACCTGCCACTTTTCCCGCTCACGT
>Ga0123356_10000618_pt1 | contig 39358 bp, 41 predicted proteins | sample TergutEmb28metaG_2_FD_92546 | JGI IMG/M metagenome (GOLD analysis project Ga0123356, IMG submission 92546) | Embiratermes neotenicus P3 segment gut microbial communities from Petit-Saut dam, French Guiana - Emb289 P3 | ecosystem: Host-associated > Arthropoda: Insects > Digestive system > Gut ...
GAAAGACACCCAAGAGAATATAAGCAACTATCACCACCAGAGGAAAGGGAAACATCATCCACCCGCTGGCTATGCCATGCTTTTTCTTGCCATACTTCTTGACTTCCTCCCAGTTGTTGTACTGCTTGCCATTGATGAAGACCTTGGCATCGCCAAAGTCGCCAGTTTCGCAAAAGTTGTTAAAGGACTCGCTAAAGGAATCACTGACCGACTTTACGCTGTCGTGCTCGCTGTCGTGCTCGCTGTCGTGCTCGCTGTTGTATTCGTTGTTGTATTCGTTGTTGTATTCGCTGCCTTCCCCTTCTTCCCTGCCATCTTTAAAGTGAATACCACTGAGGCCTATATGTATTTCGTCTCCGCCGACCTCCTTGACGCGCACCCCATCCTTCCACGACACACTCACGAACTCATCACCATCGATGACGTGGACTCCTCCCATGCCTACATGCACGGCAGTGTCTCCCTTGGATTTGCCCTTCTTGGATTTTTTGGCAGACGGGCGCTCACCTTCCTGGCCAGCCACCTGTCCGGCCTCCCAACCAGACGCTTGATTCGCTGCCTTGTCGGCTGCCTCAAAGGACACATCATCCTTGATGCCTTCGTCTACATAGAGCAGCTCATCGAGCGACACTCCATAGATTTGCGCCAACGCAATGAGGTTGTCAGTGTCGGGAGAAGACTCGGAGCGCTCCCATTTAGAAACAGCCTGGCGAGAAACGCCCAGCTTCTCGGCAAGACTCTCCTGAGAGTAGCCCGCCTCGCGCCTACGCCTTGCCAATCTCTGTGCAATCTCTACATTCATGGCCTTGCCCTTTCTCGCTGTTTGCATCCTCTACCCCTCCCATATTACGGTTGCGGCAAAGCCAAATCGAGCACTTCCAGTTGGAATTATCCGCAACTTTAGGTTGCGCAGCTAGTATAACAGGCACGGCAGAACCACACTGGAATAGAGGGGATGAATGAGAGGGGCTGAGGGGATGGGGCAATGCATTGTACTGGGTTGACCGGGGGACGGGTTGACAGGGGGACGTATAAAGTGTCAACTGCCAAAGGCAGTTGACACTTTATACGTCCCCCTGTCAACCCGTCCCCCGGTCAACTTCGTCCCCCTGTCAACTTGACCCTACGGAGTTCTAAACGGGCATCCTGCGTGCCCTTCAAAGAAACATGCGCACTGTCCAAGCACAAGAGCCCTACAACCATAGCAGCCATGTAAAAAATCACACCCTGCACAGGGCGCATTGACATTTTCTCCAATTGTTCTGAACCTGTTGAGGTGCCCAGACTGATACCAGGTTTCAAATAGAGAGTTTGCTTTTTCTCTTATATTCACGTGGCTACAAGGCCGGTAATAGCCCTGCGAATCAAGAGCTAAAAACCTACGCCCTGCTCCGCAGCCAGACATATAGCTTGTTTGATTGTTTAAATAACAGAGTAGGCTGGCATAAGCAGAGTCAAGTCTGATGCGCAGCTTTCGTGCACTTCTTGCGCTCCTAATCATCTTAGCCAGCCTCAGCTCATCCTTAGGCAAAAGATAATTCTCTTCATACGCCTCACCTGAAGAATGCTTATACCGCAAAATATTGACATTGCCAACTCTAAAGCTTTCAGCTAGCTGCAAGAGCTTTGGGAAATCATCAAGGTTGTCTCGCCTGGCTACCCAATTAATACCAAAAGACAATTGAGAATCCTTCAACAACGCAAGAGCAAAAAGAGCGTGCTCATACCCACCACGCGAGCGAGAGTCTATCTCCTTGCTGGAGCCATTGAGAGAAACCTGCACATGCCTGAGACCACAGCTCACAAGACTGTCAAGCAATTGCCTGTCAAGGCTGTAGCCGCTGGTAGTAATAGTGGCAACCATGGCACAGGTACTTATTTCCTCAATGAGCTGGTGCAAGCCAGAATAAAGAAGTGGCTCGCCACCGCCAAGCGCAATTTGAAAGACCTGCATCTGCGCTGCATCTTGAATGACAGACGAGAGCAATGCGACATCTAACTCTTGATGCCTCGCTTGCCCCTTGTAACACTGAGAACAATTGAGAGGACAGGCTTCGGTCAGCTCTATATGCAAGCTCTCAGGCGCACAAAAAGAGAATGGTGGTGCCACCCTGCTTCTCGACAAGGCTATTGCCTCAACAACTGCATGCTTATCCCCGTTGCCGACTATACCAAGCTCCATTACCCTCTCGATAAAAGGGTTGTTGCCTCCCCTTGCCCACATCTCTAGTAAAGAAAGTTCCTTGCCAGAAAAGAAAGCGGTGCGCGCTTGCTCTGCATTCCAGATGAGCAAGGCATTTTCTTCTGCTCGGATAATCCTTAGAGCAGTTTGCTTATTCATTGCGCCATTCGTAGACCTGCGGTTTGACAAACTCCAGCTGACCACTCTCGGCATACTCCAGCAAGCTGAGCAGATAGCCCTTCATTTCAGAACGAACCCTGAGTTCGCAAGTAGGCTTGTTGTCGATTAACGCAAAGGCAATGTATCCTGGGTATAGCCAGTCCTTTCTGTACCAGGTCTGCCTCTCCTCGTATGGAGCAATCTCATCTAATCTGGCCTCAAGCGCTGCGACTATCTCTGGATTGTTCTCATAAAGCTCTGGAGGCGGCAGTGCAATAATAGCAGCCGTTTCAAAAATCTGCTCAACCGTCTCCAGCTCTAGAGAAAGAGTCAGGTCTACGAGCTCCAGATAGCTACTAAAGGGTAGCTCCTCTTCTGGTGGCGCACTCCAATGCTCACGAGATGCCTGAAGAAATAACCCGCTCTTTGATAGTCGCGATGTCCATCCCTTTTCGTAATATGATACTGAGGAGCGTACAATGCCGTAGTCCATTAGCCACTTCAAGCTATGCTTTACGCTGTGTTTAACGGGTAACTGTATTTTTTCATAGGCGTAGAGCGAGCTTCCAAAAGTTGCTCCACAGGAGCACTCTGCTCCACCCCAAATCCTTATACTGGGAAACCGCTCCTCCAGGTACTTGATAATGTATCTGGTGTATTCATAGTTTGAGCTGACTGGTATTCCTAAAGTTACCCAGGTGTCACCCTTCTTAACTGGCGTGGAGAGTGAGATATTGTAGCTATAGGCAGCACCTTCGTTGAGGCAAGGCTCCCTGTGGCGCAAATCACCCTCTTTGACTACTCTTTCCAGCGTCAAATCTACGGTCATAAAAGCCACTTTGCTGGCAGGCTCTGTGCAGCAGCTTTGAGCAGTTTGATAACCCTTTTCGAGAGGAGCTCTCTCCTTACTTAAGCAATAGAGCTCTGACTGAAGCGCTGTGCTCAACTGTTCTGGATATTTGCAGTATGCCATAACGCCGATTAAGGGATAGCTCCCAGAGTATAGTTGCTCTTCAAACTCTGCCTTGCTCAATCTTTTTTCTGGCTCTACGTGCCCTCTGTTATATGACATGGGTGGCAGTGTATTGTAGACAGGTTTGCGCTTTTCACAAAATAGCGGGATTGCCAAAAAGCTCTCTACAAGATCTCTCACCTGAATGCTCTCGGGCACAATAATGTCAAAACTTGTGTCCGAGCCATCTATCTCATAGCCATCCCAATAAAAAAACATTTTCTTGCCCCTTTATTCTTCACTCATAGTGCCCTGGATCCTGCCAATAAAGACAGTCTTCTCAGGTATTATCTTACCAAACTTTTTCCATGCTATTGCTCTATACTCCTCTAAACCGTTTCTAGCACATGGCGCAGTGCCTCCCCAGCTTTACTTAGGATGCAAGGTGCATAATAATACAGAGAGAAGATCAGTAGCTCTAAGGCTAAGGACTGTGAACCATTGCTTGATAACGGCAAAAATATCTTCCAAGCTCTTCACCAAAACAAGTGGCTCTATGTTGAATACCTCAACAAGGAGCAAAAGGTCACTCGGTACTGGATAGCCATAATAGGCATTAACCTCACCAGAAAAACGCTTGCAGTTGAAGGTTTGCACCTTGGCCAGCACACGGTGGCGCAGTTCAACATCGGCATAGAGAACATTCGATCTTCTGCGGTCATTGAGGGGTCTTACCATAAAACCGATCCCCAGCTCATCGCTGATATTCAAAGGAGGGACCACCACTATAAGGCGCTTTTTGGATCGGTGGCAAACCTTAAGACCCTGAGCTATCTGGAAGATTGCAACCGCTTGGACACTCCTCCCTACTGCAAGGACTTCTCCCTGATAAAACATATAGATGGGGAGAGCTTCAGCAACAATCGCGTCACCCTGAGCGAGCAGCAATTCAAAGACATTGTTTCGGAGTTCAGAAAGAGCACCACAGAAGACCCTTACAAAGGCCCGCTGGGTTTCAAGAAGGAAGGAGCGCGTAGCACCCTCCTACAGCAGATTGCCCTGAATGTGCTCAGCCTTCATACCAAAAAGGGACTGTATGTCTTGGCTTATAAGCCGCTCTACCTCGATGTAAGCAAGAAGCAGCTGGTGGCGGGTCACCTGGCCATCTGCACCGAATTCAAGGTCGGTAACAAAGGAGCGTGGGAGGAACAGAGAATTCAGCAGTATCTCGACAACGATTGTTTGGAGCTGCTGAGAGAGTTTGAGCAAAACGCCGAGACCATAAAAGACAGGATAGCAGAGCACCCGAGTGCGCCGAGCATAGACGATCGACCCTACCTAATGAGTATCTGTTTTGACAGCATCATCGATCTTAAGACAGAGTATGCAGGAATAAGCCTGCTCTATGAAAATGATACCGTGTCGGTTCCCCTTAAGGCCTTTTTTGGAGAGCTTGTTTCCAGGCCAGAAAAGCGCAAAGAGTACGACATCGTTATGCTGGATAAGAAGGCCGATCTTGATCAGATTCTCGCCATTAATAAGGCTATCAAATACCCTCTTGCCTATATCCAAGGTCCGCCAGGTACGGGTAAGACTTCGACCATCATCAACACTATCATCAATGCCTTCTTTTATGAGCGCACCGTGCTCTTTGCCTCCAATAATAATCATCCGATTAACGGTGTATTTACGAGCCTCGGTAGGCTTAAGTATCGCAACTTCAGTATTCCTTTTCCAGTGGTGCGCCTGGGGAGCAGCCGTGTGCAGAACCAAGCACTCGACTATATGAGAGCTCTACATGAAAAGGTTGAAAGTACCCCCATTTATGAAGCCACACTCAAAAAGAAGAAGAAGGCTGAGTCGCAAAAGGCGCGGCAGCTTACCGAGCTGCTAGCCCGCTACGAAGAGCGCCTCGAGTTGCTTGAACGCCGTGAGTGCATCGAGAGGCTTTTAGAGTCCAGCGGTAGCTTGCACTTTACCGCCGAGCTTGAGGCCAGGCAACTCAAAAAGATCGAGGAAGGCTTGCAAAGGATTGGTCAGATTCAACATGAAGAAGCGCTTTCTCTTCTGCCCAACGATACTGACGCTCTCTCCATGTTTCTCCACTACTCTTCTGCGCTGCATCTCAAGCGGCTAAGCGAGCCCAAGTACAAGGAGCTCCTGGAGATTGCTTATGACACCAAGAGTGCCCCTGGCGAGAGGGCTGCATTATTTAACCGCTACCTTGCGGATTCCAATAACTTGAGAAACTTCCTGAGGGTGTTTCCGATTGTCATTACCACCTGTATTTCGGCGCGACGGCTTGGTGAGCCCAAGCCCTCCTTTGACATGGTCATTCTTGATGAGGCCAGTCAGTGCAACATTGCCACTGCCCTTGTGCCCATTGTCAGGGGCTCAAGTCTCATGCTGGTAGGAGATCCCCAACAGCTTAACCCTGTCATAAACCTTGACCCGCTCGCGAGCGAGAAGCTTCGACGCAACTACCAGGTGGCTGAGCGCTATGACTACTGCAGCAATTCCATTTATAAGGCCTTTCTTGCGAGCGATTCGGTAAGCGATGAGATACTGCTCAGTCATCACTATCGCTCGGATGAGCGCATCATCAACTTTAACAATAAAAAGTATTACAACGGCAAGCTCAAGATTAGGACAAAGCCAAGCGAGGCTCCGCCGCTCCAGTACTACAACGTCTCGCTAGACCAAAGCGATGTGCGCAATACTGCCCCTGGAGAGGTCTCTGCCATCATCGACTACATCAAGCAGCATCCTGATGAGAAGATAGGCATTATTACTCCCTTTACTAACCAGCGAGAGCTGATTCATCTGGCCTTAGCGACAGAGAGCATTACGAGTGTGGCCTGCGGCACGGTGCACTCTTTTCAAGGTGATGAGCAAGACACCATCCTTTTTTCTACGGGGCTTGCTGCCAAAACTTCTGCCAGAACCTATGCGTGGCTGGCTTCAAACAGAGAGTTGATAAATGTAGCCACCTCAAGAGCCAAGAAAAGGTTGGTGATTCTGAGTAATAAACAAAACCTCAAGCGGCTGCATGCTGGCGTTGAGGGCACTGACGACCTCTATGAGCTCATTGAATATGTGGCAACTCAAGGCGAGTCCAGAATTACCAAGCTTGATAGCGCCTCTCGTGCGCTTGGCATTAAGCCCTATAGCACACAGATCGAAAACGCCTTCCTTGAAAGCCTTGACCATGCGTTGGGTAATCTATTTGTTTCTGGCGCTAAATTTGCTGTACACAAAGAGGTGCCTATATCGCAGGTGTTCCAAGAGAACCTCGCCTGCCTGCATCTCTTTTACACAGGCAGATTTGACTTTGTGATTTACGAACGCACCTCCCCCGTTAAGGAGATTCCTGTATTAGCTATAGAGCTTGATGGCAAGGAGCACTATGAAGAGGAAGAGGTCAAGCGTCGCGATAGAGAAAAGCAGGCAATCTGTTCCAAGCACAAGCTCACCTTGATTCGCGTGGATAACTCCTATGCTCGCCGGTACAACTGCATTAAGAACATCCTCAGCGATTACTTCAAAAGAAGGTAGGACTTTGGGTTTCAAAGGAGAGTGGGGCAGGCTCGTCACCCAACCATGGGCAAAAAGGGTCAGTAGCCCCGTCCCCTCTAGACTACTCTATATATGATAAGCTTGCAGCAGTGGTAATGGTCTGTGTCAGCTACGGGCGAGGGATACAGGGGGACGTTTAACTTGTATCATTTCTACGAAATGATACAAGTTAAACGTCCCCCTGTATCCCGTCCCCCTGCGAGGAGTTGATTAGTATGAACGAAGAATCAACACGTTGTGAATGGGCAAACGGCAACGAAAAAATGGCTCTGTATCATGACGAGGTCTGGGGTGTGCCTGTGCATGACGATCAGCAGCTCTTTGCAAAGCTTTGTTTAGACTGTATGCAGGCAGGCCTCTCCTGGCAGACAATCCTTAACAAACAAGAATACTTCTACAAGGCATTTGATGGGTTTGACATCAAGATCGTGGCCTCCTATGACGAGGCAAAGGTTGAGGAGCTGATGCACGATGCCGGCATCGTGCGCAACCTCCTGAAGATTCGCGCACTTATAAACAATGCTCAGCGTGTCTTGGAAGTGCAAAAGGAATTCGGCAGCTTTGATGCCTACTTATGGGGCTTTACTGAGGGAGAGGTCATCAAGAACAGCTGGACAAGCTGTGATGAGATTCCTGCATCAACTGCTCTGAGCGATGCACTCAGCAAAGACCTCAAAAAGCGTGGTTTCAAATTCGTGGGCACTACCATTGTCTATGCCTATCTTCAGGCAGTTGGCGTTGTTAATGACCACCTCACCAGCTGCTTTCGCTACGATGCCTGCGAGGGGATACAGGGGGACGTATAACTTGTATCATTTCTACGAAATGATACAAGTTATACGTCCCCCTGTATCCCTAATATCCCTAAGAAGTAAAGCGGTAGACCTTGCTTCGATGACCAAGCTTTATTACTTCAATGATAAGCTTGCCATCATCTATTACTGCGAGTATGCGATAGCTGCCAACGCGATAGCTCCACTCCCCCGAGTGCTCCCCAGATAGAGCCTTTCCGTGTGCACGTGGGTTTACGCAATCTGCGAGATTCTTGTTTATCCACCCAAGAACTATCTCCCTTTGCGTGCTATCCATCTTTCTCAATACCTTGAGCGCTTGGTCAGAGTATCTCACCTTATACTTTGCTTTCACGCTAAGCCAAATTCTTTCATAACATCCTCATGAGCATGAGTAATGGGGTTTTGATCATGTTGAGCCTTTGCAGCCCTCAAGTCTCTCAAATCATATCTGTCTTCAAGCATCTCAAAAAATGCAGTTCTCATTGCATCAGCAGTCGTTCTGCGCTCTTCAGCAGCATATTCCTGTGCAAGAATCATCTCTTCATCGGTGAGCCTGATAGTAACCGCCTTCATAATAACTCCCTCCAGAAATCATTTGCATTTATTTGCATTCATTGTAGCATAGCCATCCGCAATATAGCTACCTAAGATATTGGACATATTGGGGAGGGCATCGTCTGCTGTCGGAGTCACTTGGGGCTGTGGGCAAAATCCTTAAGGCTTTGTTTGGTGTCTACTGGGAGCTGATTGTATTCAGTGCCTAAGAGAGCGCCCTCCAAGCTGTAGAGATGCACGGGGCATACCAGGGGGTATTGCAGTCTCAGTCGAGAGAAAGCCTCTCTGCTACCAACTTGTTGCAACTCTTCAACGGAGCTTATGCCAATTGACTTTAACTTGCGCTCCATCTCTTTTCCGATGTTTTTGAGAGTCCTTAGCTCAGTCATCGTTGCTCTCTTTTCTCTCTAGATGCCCTTTATTGTCATTGCTACCGTAGATATGTGCGCAGCCTGCTAATTCCTAGGAAGATAGTGCACACGCGCTGAGTAGTCTCTCAGCCGATCATCGGATGTTAAAAAGCGCATGTCCTCTGCTATGGCTTGTGAAATCATGATTCTATCAAATGGGTCTCTGTGGAGATCCTTCAGCCTCTGAACTCCATAGATGTGCCTCGTAGCAATATCGATTTTTCTTACTCCGCTGGTCGCTAGCTTACCTTCAAATTCTTCAATTGGTTCGCCAAGCTCAATTTTGTTGACCATGGTTTTTATGACCAGCTCCCACATACTGGCAGAACTATAATACCTTTCGTTCTCGGCATCATTGAAGAAGATGAGCATCTCCTCTGTAGCCGTTCCAAACGAAATTAACACGAGTATATTTGTGTCAAATAGGATTTTCATCGGGCACCCCAAAGAACATGTCAGTCACATCCGTTGTGTCAAAATTATCAGCTATCCAGCCCTTCTTTGCGAGATGACCAACAAATAATTCGCTGCTTGTAATTGGAGCGAGCTTGACGAGAGGCTGATTCCTCTTTGCAATAATTATTGCCTCACCATTGAGCGCCCTATCTATCAGCGAAGAAAGTCGTGCTTTTGCGTCATAGACATTGACTATTTCTGACATAGGATATACCTCCCAACCTAGTTAGTTAGTCATATTATAGCACGCCTGAGCATGAAGTAAGGTAAGGGGATACAGGGGGGATACAGGGATACAGGGGAGATACAGGGGGACGGGGGATACAGGGGGACGTATAACTTGTATCATTTCGTAGAAATGATACAAGTTATACGTCCCCCTGTATCCCCGTCCCCCTGTATCCCCTTACCTGAGGGCAACCTCAAGGATTTTCTTAACAATCGCCTCGATGTGCAGTTGCGTTGTGTTGATAAGATTCGTGTCTATGGTGCCCTCTTGTATCATCTGGGGCAGCTCTGTGCAGCCTAGAAGCAGGGAATCGGCTTGGTGCCTCTCAATTAATTCTCGCGCAATACCCAGCATCTGCTGCTGGTATCCTGGCGTAACTATGCCGCTTTGAAGATAGTGCTCAATGCGGTCTTGAAAGAACAGTTGCTCGTCTTGCGAGGGAATATGAGCAGCTATCCCATACCCATTAAGTGCCCTTGTATAGAGCCCGCTGCTCATGGTAAACCGTGTGCCAAGCACAACGACGCTTTCGTAGTTTTCCTGCTGAGCATACGAGCAGGCCGTATCAACGATGCTGATAAGAGGTAGCGCCGAGCGCTCTTGTATTCTCTCAAAGACAATGTGAGGCGTGTTGCAGGCAATGGCAGCAAACTGTGCGCCAGCAGCTTCCAGCTGCTCTATTGCTCCAACAAGCATACTGACCAGTTCATCCCAGTCCTCGCGCGCTACATAGCCGAGCATTTCGGTCATATTAACGCTATTGATAATAAGGTGAGGGTAATCGCTGCCTTCAGCCTCTGATCTTACCCCATCAATGATTCCGCGATAGTAATCCAGCGTAGAGGCTGGTCCCAGCCCGCCCAGTATCCCTGCTCTTCTCATATTCCTGACCCTCCTAGCCTTACAACCCTTTTCAGCATCAAAATACTAAGATACCACTAAAAGTACAAACAAGAGTGGAGCAGTCGAGTAGCCCCGGGGAATCTCACCCCGAGGCTACTCGACCCTGTCAACCGGAAGACCTGCTTCCATCATGTATCCAACTTCACGACACGCTGGCTCCTTGACACCTACTTTTGACACCCTTTCGAAGACGCTTCTTAGCAAGTAGCATGACCGAGGCGCCCAGGAATGCACAGGCAAGCAGCGCTGCCGCAGTTGCATGACCAGTGTCTCCAGTTTGGGGTATGTCGCTCGGCTTACCTGGAGGTGGATTTGTATTGCTATTGTTAGCGCCTGAGTTGTTATCGTCTCCGCTTGGCGGTGCAACCACACTGTTCAAAACCCAGACGTAGGCAGATTCACCACCCTCGGGATCATGGTAACTGTATTGTAAATACCCTTCTCTATGGGAATCCGCATCATGCTGATCTGATTGCTTTTTCTCATAAACCTCCATTACCCCTACCAAGGGTGGTGATATTGGTGGTATTGGAGCTGTCGCAGAGACATCATCAGGGGGAGCTCGAAGGCCGTCAGGTAAAGGCGGCACGGACCCTGGCACAGGTGAGGGACCAAGACTCCATAGCCATCGGAAAAAACCAATATAGTCAGCAGCGACTATACTCCCGTTGATTGTTGCTTGAGATCCAAGAGTAGCAAGAACACCAAACACTTCTGCCTTATCGTTAGCATGATTAACAGCAATGCTTTTGCCAACGAATAACTGAGATAAACCCACAATGCGCGCGCCGCAAACCCAAAGTCTATGCTCTGGATCAGTTTGAGCCAATGTGATGTCGCCGGCAATAGTCACATGAGAGTCTTGAGCGCCAATGCCCAGTATGGCATATGCACCCATAACATTGATATTACCCTCAACGGCTACAGTACTCTCATATGCTATCAGCCCAGTACGGCTAGCCGTTATATTTCCTGTGAGTGATACTGTCCCGCCAACAACATATATACCATCTGCTTTTGCCTTAATGTTGCCTACGATGACCACTTCGGGTCCACGATCGCCAGAGCCATAGCGATCTATTCTAACTCCGTCGTAGTCAGCAGTAATATCACCAGTAATAGCAACTGACGCGGCATTGTAGACCAGCAAACCATCGGCACCTGAGCCACTGACAAAGCTGGCCTCAGCTAAAAAGGTGGCTGTTCCATAGATCGCCAACTTGATATAGTCGCTCACCGTGCCGCCGCCGAGTATGGAGAGCTCGCCTTCCACATCGATCCATCCACCCTCTAGCGCCCAGTCAAAGTCTTTGAGGTCTAGGCAAAGGGGACGGGGCTCGCGTCCCAAACAAGCGTAAAATGGGACAGCAGCCCCGTCCCCCCAAGCTGCGTCCCCATCGTCCCCTTGTACCTCTTTTCTTGAGGATTTAATTGCCATATACTATGTCAAGATGCGCAAAAAGGAAGGAATGCAACTATGAATAATAGTTTTGTAGAGCGAACGAGGCAGTTTTGGGAGTGGTTTGGGCAGCATGAAGAGCGTCTTTCTGCACTGCTCCAAGATATTTCTGGTGCTGGCCAAGCAGACGAAATTGTCGAGACGGTTAGACAGGGCTTGTCATTGATTTCTGAGGACCTTCTCTTTAATGCAGGCGGAGACCATGAGTTTACCTTTTCAGTCTTTGGAGACAGCACGATGCTGCTGCTTCTGCCCTACATAACTACCGCCCTGCCAGAGCAGTATCGCAATAAGTGGACCTTTCACCCCTGTATGCCGCCAAAACAAGGGCAAGACTTTAGCATCAATATGAATGGTGTTGAGGTGTCAAGCAAAAACGTGATGCTCTCAGTGTCTCCTCATGAGGCCGGCAGTTTTGCTGACGTGCGTTTTTACGCCAAAGAGTGGGAGGGGCTGGATGATGAACAAGCCTGCGGAGCCTTCTTTACTCTGATGGATAACGTCATAGGGGAGCTTCTCAGCGTTTACTGCGTTGGCAGAGTCGAGAGAGCCCAAGAACACGAGAGTGGTATGATTCCCTTGACCCAGCTTGAAGATTGGCTGAAAGCAAACGTCTGCGATAATGGCGAGCTGCCCGATCCTGCCCAGCGCTGGAGTGGCTATGAGGCTGAGCCGCAGAACAGTGATCCGCGCATGGATGTCTTTGCAGGCTTTTCCAGTTGTACGCCTTTGATAGATGGATACTATTACAATGATTCCAGCGCCTATGACAAATTCGTTGGGTTTGGCGCAAAACCAGTGTTCCTTTATTACTCGTACGCAGGCACTACTGATGACCAAAAGCTCGTCTTAGATGAGCGCAACGCCCTCATTGACAGACTGGAAGCAGAGGTTTTAGGCATTAGTGGCTCGGGGCAAGAAATTGGCCTCCAGTTGGGTGCTGCCGTGGGTCAGCACAATGTCTACATAGACATGCTACTCTTTGATGAGCAGGCTTTCTTCGAGCGCATCAAGCCCCTTATGGCAGACTTCGGACACATCGTTTACTGCAAAGAGTACACCCCTGCAGGACAAGAGTTCATTTTGAGCTAAGCAGGCTACCTCAAGGAGGGTCTGCACAACAAAAAGGAGAGTGGGATGAGTAGAATAGCCAAGCGTGGACTGGTCATCGGTGCCATATTAGTAGCCTGCGTCATAGGCATCTATCTTTTGGGAGAAATCGAACTACTCCTTTCTTGGAGAGGTGTATCTCTGCTGATTGCAGCTTTTATTGCTGTTGTTGGACCAGCGCTCTTTGCGCAAGCGCAGGAATCGCAAGAAGGCCTCATCAAAGAAGACTATCATGCTGCCAGGCAAGAAGCCGCAAACGCAGCACGTGGCCAGAGGGTGATTCCCGAGCTAACGGCACAAGAACGAGCGGCGCTACTCGAGGCACTTGAAGGAACAAAGCTGGCCTGTCTTAGGCTTACGACTCACAAGAGACCCACCACTGTCTTTGAGAGTAAGTTTGGGGGAGCACCCTATCTTCCTCCAGGATTTGAGTACCCACACAACAAAAACAAAATGAGCGAGAGATTGCCGCTCAAGCTGCTTTGCCAACTCAATTTTGAACAGCTGCCTCCTCTGCCCGGATTTCCTCACCGAGGTTTGCTTCAGTTTTACCTTGCCTTTGAGGAGTGTGAGGATACCTACGGTGCAGATTTTGACCACCCCACCAAGCAGCAATCCTGGTGCGTCATCTATCATCCAAACATCATTACCGATGAGAGTCAATTGCAAGCCCCGCCCAAGTTTGAGCATGCTGACGCTTTCTTTCCCATTGAAGGAGAGTTTGCCCTGGAGGCTGATGCTGACTTCATGTCAATGACCTCCATTGACTATCGTTGGGAGAGCTTCATAACCAACCATCTCGATTCCATGCCAATGGGCGAGGCAATCAAGGGCAAGTATGAGGTGGACGACTTGGCAGTGCTAAAAGACGAGGAGCTCGATTTCATCGGCCACCGCATAGGAGGCTATCCCTACTTTACACAGGTGGATCCTCGGATTGATAAAAGGTATAGAGAATACTCCACGCTGCTTTTGCAAATAGACAGCGAGGATGAAATCATGTGGGGCGACGCTGGCGTTGCCACATTCTTCATAAAGCCAGAGGCACTTGCGCAAGGCGACTTTTCTGACGTTCTCTACTCCTGGGACTGTTGGTAGGCTTGGCGTGAGTAAGATAGAGTAGGCTTAGTATATTATATAATCCTCCATATAAAGACCCGCCAGTGTGCATGTAAACAGAGGCCGGCGGGTTTACTAAGAACATTGTAACACACGGGTCTTTGACACCTAACTAACCCTCCAACACAACCTAACCCTCCAACACCTAACCCTACAACACCTGGGCTGTGTCCCATAGTTGACTTACAACCAGAAATCTTTGCTGACTGTCCCTCTTGAGATTGGTCACAATGAAATAGGAGATGCGGACGAACCCGAATACGGCATATCTGAAGATATTGTTGAGCTGTTCACGGTACTCGGCTTTCCTGCCCCTGACCCCATTGCTCTGATGTCCCTGCATCATCAGATAGCGCAAAAGCTACACGGAGTGAGTGAGCCAAAAAGCGATCATCCGCATGACCTTGTTGATTTACAGGTTATGGCTTCCAGAGACAAGATTGACTATCCAAAAACAAAAGAGACTTGTGTGCGCTTGTTTGATTATCGGGATATGCAGACATGGCCACCTATCATTGCAAAGGGTGAGAACTGGGATAACCTTTACGAGAGTCAAATCACTGGTTTGTCTGTTTTGGAAACTGTTGATGAAGCAATAGTTTGGGCAAACGATCTCGTTGCTCAAATTGATTTTACGGACTAGTGCCCTCGGCCCTTGCTGCGTTCACGTTTGCGCCGCAGTAGCTCAAGTAGCCTAGGGAAACGGGGCTGGTGTCCCTGTCCCACTCTCAGCTCCGTCCCCTCTCTGTCCTTTCTGCCTCCGGTAAAAGCTGTCCCCATCCCAAAGAAAAGTGGAGGAAAAGAGTGCTCGATGTGCCCACAGTTACAGACCGGGTGGCTCAAGCAACAGTGAAAGCATATTTGGAGCCAGAAGTGGAGCCCTTGTTTCATGAGGATTCCTATGGCTACCGACCGAGCAAATCTGCGCACGATGCACTGGCGGTGACCCGCAAACGGTGCTGGACGAGTTGACTCTTTATACGTCCCCCTGCCAACTCCCCTGTCAACTCCCCCTGTCAACTCCCCTGTCAATTTCGGTGCTTCTCAGGGTTGACGAGGGTTATTTTGAGCTTGAGTGAGGTTTTGCACTTGCTCTGGGACAGGGATGTCCCAATCATTGGCAAAATTGGACGGTAGCCCCGTCCCCTTTTGCTATAATGCGCTGAGACCTTGCTTCAAAATATCTTTCGCATATCCGCCTTAGCACTGCGCACCCAATAAAGTGCAGGTACGCCACCTTCAATTACGTAATATCCTCGAAACCAAAGCGCTTTAAATGAGCGGTATTGTGTTTCTGGGTGTTCACTAAAGGGATAGTGAGTACATACTGGACGCCATTTAGGGTCTTCTTCCAGTCTGCTAAGTGCTTCTTCAATCTTATCAAGTAGTTCCTCTTTCCATAGATCTGCCTTCTCGGGACAATCTATACTGGCGAAGAACTTTTCAATGCTCTCAAGGGCGTTTATGATGTCATTCTCTGCTCGAGGGTGGATTATTGGCTTAGCCATTTTTATCACTCCGCAACTGCTCAAAGAGCTCGTCAACGGTGATGCAAGTTACTTTACCCTCTATAACCTCTTGGCGCCTTCTTTGAAGCTCGTTGAAAATCTCAATGTTTTCTTCTCTTTCAAGCTCGTCATAGGCTGCTAGTTGGCTATCCATCATAACACCTCCCTTCGGATGATGCCTCTATTGTACCATCCTGGTAGACCTCTGCTGCAAGATGCAAAGAAAAAGAGTAAGGGGGAGAAGCAAGACCAATAGTTTCCATCGTTGTCCTTTCTGTAGCATGTCTGGTTCTTCAGAAATCTAGCCTACCAAATCAATCTAAATTTCCCCCAAACCACGTCTAAACGCAAACTAAACTGGCAGCCAGAACTTAACCATTTCTCAATAGAATCTAAACCGAGGGTATTGCTGAAATTGTTGAGCGTCGGCAGCTGAGCCTTGGTTTTTTGAGGCGGTCGAGGAGAGAGGCTTAGGCGAGCGTCGCAATCATGAGGAAAAATGGGGCAGCAGCGTCACCCTGAGCTGTCAAACTAGTCTTCCCCAAAGGACTCCTTGCAAAAGTTTTCTTTTACAAATTCTTTACCGAGCTTGCTGCTTATATTGCCGATGACAAAATGTTCAAGGTGAGAAAGTTTGAGCAATGTCATGTCGCTGCTGGAAAACCGTTGATAAGTAGTGTCTGCCTACATCGGATAATTCATAGAATGGATTCTTCTCGGTTAATCTATCGATTACTGAAGCGTCAAGCTGGGTAAGCAGCAAAGCAACAACTTCGCTCTTTTTCAGGCCCTTAACTTCGATACAGTTTTCTACTGCTATGACTTTGAGTTCATCAAGCTTCTTTTTGCCCAAAAAATTTCTAGGCTTGTCTTTAGTAAATAGCCCCCTTCGATTAATTCGGTGTGGTATTTTCTGGAATCATGAATGCCAAACTCATACTGCCACCACCCAGGGTACTCTATGTTTTCCTCTTTAACAGCGCACACATAATCGATATTACTTAATACCAGCGCACACGTCGGCATCATAAACAAGCTTTTTCACTATTATTCTCCTTGGTATGTTGCTCTACTGAAGCCTAGTGATTGGGCACATTTCAGTCTATCAGATTACAATCAAATGACTTGATTATGCAGCTGATTGGAGCATTATAGAGACGGATTTGGCGCTCCTAGCCCCAGCAAATTCCATAGTCATCTGGTCACCGAGCAGTCTCGCCAGAATATCGTTTTCTAAAGAGCGCAGCTTCAGGTAGGTTTGCGTTAAGAAATTCCCGCTCCCGCAGGCAGGATCCAGTATGGTCAGCGACGCAATACGCTCCCCTGCAGCGCACGCAGCGCTCCCTTATTCTCCCCTGCTTTTTGAAACTCTAACCGCAGCTCATTCAAGAACAGCGGGTCTATGACTTTGTGGATGTTTTCGACACTGGTGTAGTGCATTCCGCCTGCGCGGCGCTCGTCGCCAGAGAGTATCGACTCAAAGATGGAGCCAAAGATGACGGGGCTGATCTCTGTCCAGTTGAACTCGTAGCCCGCCTTTTGCAGCATCTGGTACTTGATGTCGTTGGTAAAGATGGGCACTTCTATCTCGCCTTCAAAGAGGCCGCCGTTGACATAGGGGAACTGCGCAAGCGTCTTGCCCAGATAGGCGCTGCGCTGGTCCTCGGGGGTATTGAGTACGCCAAAGAGCTTGATGAGTGCGTCTCTAAACACGCCCTCTCCTGCGGGAATCTCCTTGAGATAGTTGTAGAAGAGGTTCTTTTCAAAGAAACCGCTGTCTTCTGCGTAGAAGCAAAAGAGGATGCGCACCATGAGGACGGCGAGATTATGGCGAGAGGCCTCAGGGTCGTGATACTGGTGGCGGATTGATTCATAGACCTCGCCGATGAGGCGGGCGGCTTCGAGGTTCAGCTGCTTTTGGCGAGCGATTCTTTGGTTGACGGGGTCTACGATGAAGCTGAAAACCTGGAGCTGGCTGGGCAGCTCTGGGAGCAAGACCGAGATGGGGCTCTCGCCGTTGGGGTCGGTGCGGCGGTCGTAGATGAGGAACTCCTCAAAGTTTGAGACGATGATGAAGTTGGGGGCGTCGCTCGTGGGCAGGTAGGCGGCGTAGCGTAGTGCCTGCTCGTAGGGGGTGAGCGCCTGGCCGTCTGACTGCTGTGCTGGTTTGCGCAGGTCGATGCCGCGGGTCTTTTGCTCGATGAGCACCTTGGCAGGTGGGGATGTAGCCGTCTACTCACTTGGTGGACTTGCCTACCTTGACCTTCTTTTGGTAGTCGATGACGTGGTGGACGCGCTCGATTCCCATAACTTCTTGGAGAAACTGGTTCCATAAGGTCTCAACATGCTCGTCTTCTTGGCCGCGGCCGTGCCACTCCTCAGCAAAGCGCTCGGCTGCCAGAGCTTTGCTGGCGGAGGATGCGGAGGACGCTGGGGGTCTGGTGGGTGTGGGTGGACTCGCGGGCGTTTTCATAGGTCTCCTCTTTGGTGATGCATTCCATTCTCTGCAACTTCTAAAACTTCTTTGATTTCCTCCAGCAATGCCTCTTCTGATGGAAGATACAGTTGGTACTGGCTTGCTAGAATTTGAGCGTTGTCTTCGGGCAGCGTGATTCTCACCAGGCTGTCGTTTTTTGCAGCGCAGAGCAGTATGCCTACTGATGGCTTTTCTTCTGGCAGCTTTTCGTAGCGATCATAGTAATTAACATACATTTGCAGCTGCCCTAAATCTTCATGAGTGATTTTGTGTGTTTTAATCTCTATGACGACAAAGCAGCTTTTCTAGCTACCGCAAGGACTGCCTCCTTGTCATTGCTGAGCAAGAGTCTTTCGTAGAGTGACGAATGGATTTGTCGCTCTAGCTCACGGCCAGTCCACGCGTTGTTGGTGGCTTCCAGTTCGTAATATTCTCGTTTAGAAGCATCGTCAATGCCAATGAGTAATCGATACTGGTACCAGTTCAATTGCGTCCGCAGTGCGGACGCAATTGGGTAAGTCCGATAGAACTGACGAGCGCGCTCTAGCTGGCGAACTGAGAACCCACTCCCGAATTCTGGCTCAATGACATTAGCCAGACTCTTGATCAAGTAAGTGCCATACTCCGCCCGTTCTCTTCCCGTCTGCTCCTCCTCAAAGATTCGCTCGCCCAAACGCCAATACATCATAACCCGGTTAAAGTCCACGCTACGAATAGCGGCATTACGCGAATCGATGATGATGCTTTTTGCATCATTAACTAGCGAGTTACTAAGGCTCTGATCTTTATTCAGCATAATGTCACTCATGTTTAGTCGCCTCCAGCTCCTGACACCAGCATCTTAGATGACTTGCTTGCCAGATGCTCTAATCAATAAGAATAGCAGAGTTGATGCGCTTTTTTTGCTCCATCCATTGCGAGCGATTGTCGCGCAAAACGAGGGGTAAAACGGGCAGACTGCTGCTGACCATCTAGTGCTGAAGTGCTAGGTTATGCTCGATACACCTTGGAGGTGGGAATGTAGCCGTCTATCCGCTTGGTGGACTTGCCTACCTTGGCCTTCTTTTGGTCTTAGTCATGCTGAGTTCCCTCGCCTTCTTACTATGCTCGCTACAAATAATGCACGGGCACCACATAGGTGTTGGAATCAAGTTTCATTGCTCGCTCATAAAGGCAAATGATAGCGCCAGTTCCGCGCTTTGATTCCTTAACCTTCTCCAAAACAGAAAAGGCCTGTGTTGAGCCAATCTTTGGATTTGCTGTTAGTTTGATTTCAACGGGATGTAGAATGCCATTTTGCTCAATTATCAAATCTATCTCTGACTCTTTGGTTTCTAGCATACCCTCTCGCATCCGTCTGATTTTATCTCTTCCACGGTAATAGCTTACATGAAAACGATAGTCGATGCCGTTATTTGAATAAGACTTGAGTATCTCGCTCACAACGAAGGTCTCAAAAAGACTGCCGGCCATGGCGCCACTTTTTGCAGTCTCGGCATCCTTCCACCTGGTGAGATAGCACGCCAGACCAGTGTCGCGAAAATACAACTTGGGAGTTTTGACTGCCCTGTTGAGGGCACTGTTGGTAAATGGCTGCAAAATGAATACCAGTCCAGTAGCCTCCAGAGCCGAGACCCAGGACTTAACGGTGCCGAGGCTGACTTCCAACTCATCGGCCATATTCTGGTAGTTTAAAAGTTGGGCAGTGCGGGCAGCAGCTGCAGTCAAGAATTGGATAAATTTCATTTGATCCCTCACCTGCAAAAGCTCATTAATGTCCCGCTCCAGATAGGTGCGCACATAGGAACTATAGTAAATCTCCCAGGGCATCTCTTTGTCTTGAAGCTCTGGGTAGCCACCTCTATGAATGACCTCCCAGATATCTTTGCAGGGTATGGCAGACTTGCTGCGGCTTTCCATATATTCCTCGCTCGGAGCAAAACTGCCTTGGTTGCCCACACCTTGAATCTCTCTGAGAGAGAGTGGGCTCAGCTCAAGAATGCCAACTCGACCAGCTAGCGTCTCTGAAACCTGCTTCATCAAATGGAACTGCTGAGAACCCGTAAGGAGGTAAAGCCCCTTATTGCTACTCTTGTCACACTTTATCTTGATGTGCCTAAAGAGCTCAGTAGCATATTGCACCTCGTCAAGCAGCAAGGGAGGTTTATTGTCTTCCATGAACAAACCGGGCTCTTGTTTGGCCTGGTTCAGGGCAACAGGGTCATCAAAGCTTACCTGTCGATAGTCTGAAAAAAGGTGCTCTAGCATGGTGGACTTTCCCACTTGCCTGGATCCAGTTAAGAAAAGCACCTTAAACGTGCGCGCAATTTTTTGTGTAAGCGCTTCCAGCTCTCGCTCAATATATGCCATGCTTCCTCCCTTGCCAAGCTTGCGGCTAATCTGCATTTATATTGCATTATAGCCGCTTCCTGTTCTCACGGCAAGTTGCTAAGCGCCAGCCTAAAGCCTAAGCTTGAAGCCAACTTGAATTGGCATCGGTGTGGGACAAAGGGGTCGGGGCTCGTGTCCCAATCATGGGCAAAGTGGGACAGCAGCCCCGTCCCCCTGTCACCCCTGTCAACTTCAAAGTGACTCACCAAATGGTAACTTACCAATAGGTAACTTGTCTAAAGGGTCTGGCTGAGGGCTTGGTGGAAGGGGGCAGAGAGGATTGCCAGTTAGAGCTTCTGCGCCTTAATAAGATAAATCGCTCCTAAGCTTTTGGGGATGAGTTCGACGCTGACGCCTTCAAATCCGAGCTCGTTTAGAGCAGACGCCAGCAACAAAGCTGATCGACGCAGCCACTGGCCTCTTGGGAAGAGCAATGTCTAGACCCGTAACCTGCGTTTGAGACAGGGCCTCTGCAAGTCTTTGGGCAAAGGAAGCGTCCCCGCAGCCAATGTCCAGCAAAGCCCTGGGCAACGGGCGTATCTTAAGCACTTCGTTATAGAGGGCTCTTTGCGCCAGATTCATGTGACCTCTACCTCAAACTCCTTAGTAGAGAGATTGGCATAGTAGCGCCCATGAGTAGCGGCAAAGCGCAAGACACAGTAGTCGGGGTCGGTAACGCCTAGGGGGTAGTAGAGGGTGTCGCCTTCTTGCCAGATCATCTCTTTGCTGGCATCGTCCTCCAGCACCTCCATGGTGCCAACCAACAGGACTCCTCGATAGAAGCGCTTATCGCAAAAGTAAATGGATGCCTTGGGGTTTGCCCTATACTGCGCCACGCGCAGGGAAGAAGTGTTAGTTGAAAACCAAAACTCGCGGATGCCCTCACGCTTTCTGGGCGAGAGCATCGCCTTCATGAGAGGAAAGCCCTCCTCGTCAACCGAAGCGATAAACGCAATGGTCTGCTTGTCAATCAAATTGCCAATGGTTTTTTCTGGGTCTTTCATCATGCTCACTGCCCTCGCTCTCTTGCTTTCACACTGAGTTCGCTCTAGGTAACCCAAGGACACAATTTTACTACGACCTCTTCCATCTCGCGTTTGATAAAGTTCGTGGAGCCCTCCAATTGAGTGGGGTTGCACCGGGGTTGCACCCGCAATAAAGAGCTAGACAATGGAGAGTAAGGAGAGTATTATGTAAAGGTACTACTTAAGGGTAATACCTATATATCCTACCCCGAAAGGTCGCCATGGATCAGGTTTTTGTTGATGATAGAGTGCCCTATCGACATCCGAGCATCTCAAAGGAGGATGCCGCAACGGCCTGGATGAACTGCATAAAGTCGCTTCCGCGACTTGATAAGAATCCGGATGAATATCTGGCCATAGGTACCGACGGAAAAGGCAGGCTCTTAGAGCTGGTGGTCATTCGCAACAAAGAGGGAGACTGGCTGATTTACCATGCCGTAACCCCTCCTACAGAAAACGCAATTCGTGAGCTGCAAATGGATAGAAAGAAGAAGCAATGAGCACAGAAAAACTACATAAGAAATTCGGTGTTGATAGAGAGCAGCTTGAAGAATGGGCCTCAGAGTATGAGAGCGAATCATGGAGCGATATGAGCTTTGGTCAGATCACCCAAGGTAGGCCAAGAATCAGCCGCGAGGAGCTTAAGCCCATAACGGTAAAGGTGCCAGCATCTCGATTATTGGCTATTCAGCAAGTTATCAGCAATAAAGGCATGACGCAATCTGAATTCCTGCGCCAGGCAATTGATCACGAGATTATTGCACTGTCATAACGGAGCTAGAGCAATGGGGTCCATTTGGGCAACCAATGAGACATCTGCCAGGGCATATTGGAAAACCAAGGCGCACTGGTCAGGGTCGGCAGTTAGGGCTTCCTTGCCTTAATGAGAGAGAGTGATCCTAAGCTTTTGGGAATGAGCTCGACGCTGACGCCTTCAAATCCGAGCTCATTGAGAGTAGATGCCAACTCTCCGTGCCCAATGAATCTGCCGCCGTCAAGGCGCTCGACTGTCCACCCTAAGACTCGGTTTTCCAGCCAGCCTTTTTTGAGAGGGTCCGCAATCAAAAGCCAGCCGCCCAGCGTAAGCGCTCGATGTGCCTCTGCTAAACCCGCCCTTTTGTCTCCCCAGTGATGCATCGACATACAGCTACTTATGACGTCAAAGCTCTCACTTGTAAATGGCAGCTTAGCAGCATCACCAGCAACAAAGCTGACCGAGGGAGCCACCGCCCTTTTGGGAAGAGCGATATCAAGACCCGTAACCTGCGCTAGAGGCAGAGCTCGTGCAAGGTTTTGGATAAAGGAAGTATCTCCGCAGCCAATGTCCAGCAATGCCCCAGGCAGTGGACGTATCTTAAGCACTTCGTTGTAAAGGGCTATTTGCGCTTGGTTCATGTACCCCTCTCTAGGACATATTGGAGGACATATTGGGGACGCTACTAATTATGTCTGATTCTTTCTCCCAAGTGTTCTTCATGTAACTCCTCCTAAAGTGCCCGCCAGTTTTGATAAGATGCACTGACGTTGCTGTGCTGCAGCAGGCTCTCCCCACGGTAGATAACGCGTAAGGTGCACTCTGCCTCGCTCTTGCTGGCAAGCTGCTTCATGGCATTCAAGTAGCTACGGTTAGCTGTCTTGGATGACTTAATCTCAAAGAGCTCAAGGTGGTCGTGCGATTGCTCGATGATAAGGTCTATCTCTTTGTCCTTATTGCTCTTGTCGCGCCAAAAGAACATCCTTGGTGCCTTGCCTAAATGGTGCAGCTGCTTGCGCTTTTCTGCAATAACTGCGTTTTCAAAGAGCAGCCCGATCCTTTTACTTGCCTTAACACCTGCCTCGGTATTGAGCCCTAAGAGAGAGCAGAGTAATCCCGTGTCGTAAAAGTAGAGCTTGGCTGTTTTAATATGCCTGTTTCCAGTATTTCGATAATAGGGCGCAAGCCTAAAGGCAATGTAGCTCTCTTCAAGAATGGAAATCCATGAGGCAACTGTTCTTGAGTCGATGCCAATATCCCTTCCAAGGTCAGACAGATTTATGGGGCTCCCTACCTTAGATGCGCAAGCAGTGAGAAAGGTCTCAAAGCAAAGCACGTCCCTCACCGAGGTTTCGTTTCTAATGTCGCGCTCTACGTAGGTTTTCAGATAACTGGGATAAAAGTTGGGTGCTGGTATGTTTCTCGTAATAGCGCGTGGATAGCACCCGTTTACTATCCAGCCTTCGCCTGAGCTTGGAGCGTGCTCGCCTGCTCTCATTTCGTCAAGTGTCAACGGCAGTAATGACAGTACGCCAACCCTTCCCGCCAAAGACTGCGATACGCCTTTAAGCATGAGAAAGTTTTGAGAGCCCGAAAGCAAGTACATCCCTGGCGTATCTTCCTTATCAATCTTTGTTTGGAGATAAGAAAAGAGTGAGGGCGCTCGTTGAACCTCATCGAGTATAACCCTGCTGCCGCAATGCTCCAAAAAACCTCGAGGATCCTCTGTTGCATACTCTCGTATGTCTATATCCTCTAAGCTGAAATAGGCATAGTGAGAAAGGGCGTGAGTCAACAATGTGCTCTTGCCGCTTTGCCTGGGCCCCGTGAGAAACACAGCAGGAAACTGCTCCGACAACTCTCTAAGCTTGCTTGTTATGGTGCGCTCAAGGTAGACCATGTACTCTCCGCTCAAATAAGGCGACTGGGGTGGTTAGGGGTTGAGGGTGACCAAGGCTGATTGCTCTGGTCTAATTCTACAATAACAACTGGTCTAATTCAACATTAGCAAGAGGTCTAATGAGGCACTAGCAGCTCTCTCTGCCACTGTTTGGGTGAACGCCCAGGAGCACCGCAAAAGGTGCTCTTAAATATCAAACTCCTTAGTAAAGAGATTCGAGTAGCGCCCATGAGTAGCAGTAAAGCGCAAGACACAGTAGTCGGGGTCCGTAACGCCCAAGGGGTAATAGAGGGTGTCGCCTTCATGAGCGGAAAGCCCTCCTCGTCAACCGAAGCGATAAACGCAATGGTCTGCTTGTCAATCAAATTGCCAATGGTTTTTTCTGGGTCTTTCATCATGCTCACTGCCCTCGCTCTCTTACTTTCTCACCTTCTCACTTTGCCCGCTACAAAGGTCTATACTAACCAATTGCCAGCAAAACTGCGTGCTCGAGCAAGCGCGCCGACTCGACGACAAGGGCAGCAGAAGGACAGGATAACGATGAGAAGAGATGACCGAGCAGTAACTCAACTGGCAGCTGTCGAAGAAATCCTGCTTAAGTGCAAGACCTGCCGTGTTGCCATGGTTAACGAGGGGGCGCCCTATGTCGTGCCGTTAAGCTTTGGTTACGCAATTACTGGCTCCGAGGAACTGGAGCTCTATTTTCATAGTGCGCTTGAGGGGAGAAAGCTGGACATTTTGCGGAGCAATCACAAGGTATGCTTTGAAATTTCATACGAAGGCCCACTTGTGCAATCAAAAAATCCATGCAGCTACGGCTACCAATATGCCAGCGTAATTGGCTTTGGAGAGGTTTCCTTTCTAGAAAGCAAGGTCGAAAAAAGCGAAGCTCTCTCTGCTCTCTTCAGGCATCAAGCTCTGCAAGCTGCTTCCTTTACAACCGAGCAAGTGGATAAGGTTTGTGTGTTCAAAATCGTATCTACTGACTATACAGCAAAGCAAAGGTAGCTACCATGGCTAAGAAACTCCGCAAAACTCTGGGCGATGTAAACGCGCCATCCGTTGTTACCCTGCGCGAGCTTATCGACACACAGAGCAGGGAGACAATCCGCAGCTGGTGCCTTGCCTATGCAGAAAACACGATGCTCCCCCTCTACGAAAAGCATTGCCCAGGCGATGACCGCCCAAGTCGCGCAGTCGAGGCCGCCCATGAATACCTTAGGGGCAAGGTCAAGTTCCCCGTTGTCAAAAACATCATCCTTAATGAATGCCACGCTGCTGCCCGCGAGCTTGATGCCAACCCAGTTGCTCAAGCAGCGGCAAGAGCCGTAGGGCAGGGAACGGCGGTGGTACACACGCTCACACACTCGCTCGGCCTCTACTTTTATGCCGCAGCGGCAACTGCTTATGACAGCCTGGGGCTAGAAGCAAGCAATGAGGAGTACGCCCAAATAGCTGAGGAGGTATGCGCAAATTACACAGAGGCTCTCCGTGCAGTAGCCATCGCAGACGAACCAAACCCAGCCAAGCTCAAGTGGAACTGCTAAGAGGGACTTGCCTGGGGCAGAGAACAAGTTGATAACGCACAGGGATATATTGGGGGGCTATTGGGGAAGGGCTATCACCAACTAAAGACCTCGGCTATGTCCTCTCGAATGCAAAGATCAGCAAAAGAGTCTTGAGGTGTAGAGCTGTGATTGATGATAACCAGATGTTCTCCAGAAAAGTACCTCACCAGACCCGCAGCAGGAAACACCGCCAGAGAGGTTCCACCAATGATGAGCATGTTTGCCCCTGCAATGAGAGCGGCTGCCCTCTCCAACAAAGCTTCATCGAGGGCTTCTTCGTAGAGCACCACGTGGGGACGCACCGTGCCACCGCATTCCTCGCAATGAGGCACCCCCTCTGCCTGCATAACAAAAGCCAGACTGTGAGTCTGCTTGCACGAAAGACAGTAGTTGTGGTGCATGCTGCCATGGAGCTCAAGCACATTTTCTGAACCAGCCTTTTGATGGAGGCCGTCCACGTTTTGCGTGACAACAGCACTAAGCATGCCATCACGCTCCAGCTCGACCAGTTTGAGGTGAGCCGCATTGGGCTCAGCGTGCGCGTAGACCAGCTTGGAGCGATAGAAGTCAAAGAAACCCTCGGGATCCTTCCTAAAGTAGCTGGCGCTCACCAAGCGCTCGGGAGAAAGATGTCCATACTTGGTAAAGATTCCCTCGGCACTTCTAAAATCAGGGATTCCACTAGCGGTAGAAACTCCGGCTCCGCCAAAAAAGACGATGCTTTTTGGAGAAGCCTCGCTTATCTGCTTTCTCAAAAGCTTGACTTCGTTGCTCGCACTCATGATTTTTTCTCCCAATTATTCTTCATGCGATTCCTCCTGCAGTGACCGCCAGTGTCTTCCAGTTTTGAAAGGGTGCGCTGCCGGTGCGCTGCCGGTGCTCTGCCGGTGCGCTCCAGTACGCTGCCGTTGCTCTGCTGCAGGCTCTCCCCACGGCAGATAACTCTCAAGGTGCACTCTGCCTCACACTTTATCCAGCCATGCAGAGGCAACCAGGCAATCTATCGGGTGCTTGGTAACTAGACCATCTGCATCCTCAAGATTAATGTACCGACGCCCTGGCTCTTCATAACTAGACATAGAATGGTTGTCTGAGCGAATCACCAGCCCAAATTGGTTAATCCAATACAATCCTCCATAGCCCTCAATCTCACGCCAGTCTCGAGAACGCTGCTTTATGGTCAGTTGGTAGCGCGCAGGAGTCGAAGCAACTAGCTCTATAATCTCTTTTGTGGTTGCAAGCTCTTTGCTCTGAGCCAAGTCATGATCTGTTTTGTGAAGAAGCTGGTGATCTTCCCACGACATGAAAACCAGATTGGCAGCTCGGTTGTCAAAGCGGTCTCTATTAAGGTGATGCACTGACATCCCTCTATTTGTGGAATCAGTACTGCAAAACGCATAGGCAACCAGTCGATGTACGTGAAATGGTCTGGTAACCCTGGCGCCCTTATTGATGCATTCAATCTGAACTTGTAGATACTTTGTTTTTTCATCATTTTCTTGAAGCAGCTCGTTGCCGTCTTTATCCTTAATTCTTCCAAGAGAAGAAACATAGAGGCGGTGTTGAAATATGTAGAGCCTTTCCCAGCTTTCATGGCTCACTTGCTCAACGCTGGCTGTAGCTTCCACTGGGCAGGAGAAGCTGCCTGCCCCATTACACGTCCATGAGCTCTCAATAAGAGTGATGTCGCTCCCAGTAGCTGACCAACGACTTGGCATATAGCCTTTCGCGAGCATGCGCCAAGCCTGTCTCATGGCTTTTAGTCTATCTAGTAAGCTCATGCTTCCTTCCTAATCCCAGAAAAACGTGCGGTATGAGCCATGCCCTATGACTCATCAAAATCTCATTATAGGGTAAGCCTATGTGTTGAGTGCCCTACAAATCGGACAGGCACACGGGCTTGCAGCTTCGTTTCATGCAGACGAACCAAACCCAGCCAAGCTTAAATGGAACTGCTAAGGGCAATATGCCTGGGCAGAGGACAAGGTGAGGGAACGTAACTGTTGACGCGCTCACGCACCCACGCTCGCAATAATGAGCCAATATGCCCCAATACAACTAACGTAAGCCAATCACCGTGGCCATGCGACCTGAGGACTCGCCATCTCTACGAGCGGAGTGACAGCGAAGGTCGCTAAAAGTTGACCCCTGCCATGATGTGATGTTATCCAAAGCTATTCCAGAGGCTTTGAGCTTGGCTACGCTCATAGCCAGGAGATCAGCAAGGTAGTGGCCTGGCCTGGTCAAAGAGAAATGTGCGCTTTTGACACTGGGACTATTCATGAGCTCTGTCCGTGTGCTGGTGCTCACTTCAAAATCGGCGGCTTTGATGGCAGGTCCTATCCAAGCCTGGGTGTCTGCGGGCATTTGCCCACCACAGCGTTTGGCAAAACTCAGGCAGCAATTCTCAATTACCCCTCTGGCAATCCCGCGCCAACCTGCGTGAATACCCGCAATCATCACATGAGACTTTGAAGCAAGGATAATTGGCAGGCAGTCCGCAGTCGTAAAGGCAACGGCCGTGCCAGATGTGTCTACGATGGCTGCGTCAGCACGAGCGTTAGCGTGATCCACGGAGCGGTCAGCGGCACGGGCGTCAGCACAATGAGCAGCACAGTCAGCGGCACGAGCGTCAGCACGGTCAGCGGCACAGGCATCAGAACGAACTGTTCTATTGCCATAGGGAGGCAGGGCCACCAGCGCTCCATGCTCAAGCGAAAGCCACGAAAGGCTCACCGGAGCAATTGCATCCCCTAACTCAAATCGCGCCGAGTCTTCGGTACCCTCGCGAAAGCTGGCCATTCTTCCACAGCAACGGTGAGCCAGGGTAGTAAACGCAATAAAACTATCGTCCAAGCCGCCGTTATCCTGAAGAAATGGTGGCATCACCACCCAAAAATCACCGAGCAGAGCGGTGGCTAAATGTTGGTATGTCAAATCCTGAGTCAGCTTGCCTCAGCACTGCCCAAGCAGGGGGTGTCACTTGACGTACTCTTGCCGTGGAGACGCTCAAGCATGAGCCACAAAAGCCCCGATGCCAGGTAGATGACCATGATCGCAGGAAGCACAATGCCGGAGTCCTCGGTAAAAAAGGCAACTATGCCGCCAACAAGTATAGCCGTCATGCCGTGGCCAAAGAAGCGGTTGGTCTTGAGTGTGCGAGCGAGCTCCGGATTGGGCCTAAGACGCATTGCCAGCAAAAAGCCAAAGATTGCAACAACCACGATGCTCCAGAGCGAGGCCGTGAGCACCCTGAAGTTGGTGGCTGCTTTGCGCGCAATTATTTCCAGAAGAGGGGCAAGGCCGCCTTGTTCGGCAGAGCCAATGGCACGAGCCAGATGTGTTTCGCCCGAAGACCCAAAGCGATCAATGAGGATAAATGCGCCCACAATCAACACCACAAGGGCGAGTATAAGTAACACCTTGCGCCAGGTAATCTTCATGTCATTTGCCAGCAAAAAGAATACGGCAAAGCCAATGACACCCCAGGCGGCCATTCCCACATTTGCACCCCACCATGGTGCCGCGCAGATGAGCACGACAAAAAAGCCTACGGCTGCCAAAAACCAGGTGCTGTACTTGCTCGGATTTTTGACGCGGTCGAGCCAAAGCGCATACGCCATCACTGTTGCACCAAAAATCAGGGCTGCGCCCTCATTGCCGAGTCCGTAAAAGCGAAATGCCAAGATAGGCGAGTAGCTAAAGAAGCCTGAGTATGAAAAAGGTGCGCCAAAAAGCTGATCTATAGCAATGACAGCAGCCGTTATTGCAGCAAGAAAAACAACGCCGCTTGCCCCGCCGCGCAGGCGCAAAACCAGAAGTGAGAGGGCCCAGAGAATAGCAGTGCTTATAAGTAGTTGTGTCAAGACCGCAGTTTGTGTCTGCGGCCACGCATTAAAGAGAAACATACACCACGAGGCAGCTGGAACAGAAAGGCACCCGAGAATCAAAACCCTAAAAATGCTGCGCACGCGCTTAACAGTGAGCTCCTTCCAGTGCTCGTTTGCCCGCAAAAGAGCAAAAGCACCAGCAATGAGCAACATGACCACAGCCCAGATAAATGTGCTCACCACCGAGCCCCTCAAAGAATCAACCACCAAAGCCGTATTATTTGACTTGATGAGATACTCCTGGCGATCATCAAAGCTGTGCTGGGTCTCAAACGGAGCGCCAATCACCTCAAGAGAGGCGGAAACCTCAAGCAAAGCATAAAGAGAGGCCGAGAGATCAAGGTTGGTCGAAAGCCCCCTCCTCTTTGTTGAGTCAGACTCAAGATACCAGCCGGAGGCGGCAGAAGAAGGAGTGTTTTGGGAGGCAGACGCATCGGTGCTATCAACGGCAGACGCATCGGCGCTATCAGCAGCAGACGCATCGGCGCGATCAGCAGTGGGCAAAGCGCCAGGCTCGGTTGAAGAATCGGCTCGGTCGGCAACAGACAAGGCTCCAGGCTGAGAAAAGATAATAGGCCCCAAACCCTCTCTCTTCAATTGCGGATTGAGAGAGGCTTGACCTGCAAGGATTATAGTTGCGCTGGGGTATATCTCTGTTGCGCAGCGATACATCTCATCAAGAGTAATAAGAGCATCTGCCCAGTTAGCCTTAAAGGCACTGCTTGATGACTCTTTAGCCGAGGTCTCTGCGCGATAGAGATCGCCGGGGTCAATGACGATCAAGGATGGTTGATTCACCTTAATCGATTGAGCAACTGCGCGCATCTGCTCTACCATTGCCTCTCTATTGGTTCGCACTCCATAGGGAGCGATTTCGTCAGAAATAAGCAGATTGCTCGAAACTGAACCCAGGCGAACCAAGCCCTCGCGGTTCATTGCTATGAGGGCAGCAGGGCGCATGTGACGCTCGGCGGTATAAGAGCGCCCCAAATCCGAATTGCCTATAGCTGCGCTCACGCCGCCTGCATTTTCTATGGCAGAGCCCAGCAGTCCGGGAATAACCGTATAGTCTCCGCCTGCATTAACCGCGTTAATGCGGGGCAAGCCCAGGTATGCTATCTGCGCATCGCCCAGCTCATTTCCAGTTAGGCGGGTGTACATGTCAGCACTCGAAACCCCGTCAACCACCTCGTCTAAGTCATAGGACTGGCGAGCATTTGCATCGGCACGCGGCCAGGCGCCAGAGCTAATCGACAAGGCTCCCTCAAGTAGCGAGGGTTTTCCATCAAAATCCTTTACGCGCGAACGAGCATTAAGATTGCCAATTGCCGCTGTTTCCATAGCTGCAAAAATGTGAGGGGTTTTTGTAGAGCTGATATCTTCCCATGACACGTAGGGAGCAATAATGAGAACTACCTGCCTGGTGGAATCCATCTCGCCCCTGAGCGATGCCTGTGCATACGCAGGATTGGCCAGCGCTAAAAGCAAAACCAGCGCTAACGAAAAAGCAACTACCTTACGCACAAATAAGCTCCTTGCATGACTTAGACAACGACACAAGGCTGGCAGCAGCACCAGCTAGACAAGCCTACCAGAAAACCAACCCAGAGGCGACAAATGAGACAACATTGTAGGCTTTCCACTCAAGAGCGTTTGCTATTCATGATGCAAAAATACCTCTACAATTGAGCAGAAATATCGATTGTGCACGCTTTATTAAGCAAAACCCACTGAAATGCCCCAGATATGACCACTTTTAGTGCACAAGGAATCAGTATATCGTGCACAAACGTCATTTCTGCTCAATATCTTGTTAAAACTTGTAGAAGGGCTTGGGCAGATACCAAGAGCGGGTTGATTGTTCACTCCCCTGTCGCCCACGTTCGTATGTTGCATCACAATGCTGCAAAACCTTCTTATTGCACATATCAAGTGTGCGCAAGACCTTTGGCTGGGTGCCAAACCTTACTTGCACTTACTTGCGCTCACTTGTGCTTCTTGTTAAATGCTGAGGGCACAAAGCGATAAGCTTCCTTCTTGTCCATCTTAGTGATGTAGCGAGTGGCAATGTGCGCATTGCAGCTGGGGCAATAGAGGGCACCCTGGCTCACACCATTCCCTGACACTGACACGCTGCACTGGTGGTGGCGACACCAGACAACTACTATAATAGTAGGCACGTTGACTCCCGATAGTGAGGAATGCTTTTGGCCACTTTCATGTATATAGTGTGTGCAGTTGCCCAGGCGATACTTGCAGTTATTGCCATCAGGCTCTACATGAAAGACCGTGCAATAGGCACACTGATGCTGGTTTTGCCCATTGCCGCAGTTGTGTGGGACAACACCATCGTGGCACTTGGTGCCACCATTGGTGAGGGGTCATTGCTCATGGCGCTCTCGTGGCCGCGCTATATTGGACACGCCCTCTTTACCCCGGCTTGGATAGTGGCAGGTGTGAGCTTTGCACAGCGCTCGGGTGCACAGTGGCTCAACACCAAGGCAGTCAACGTTGGTCAGTGGGTTCTCTATGCAGTGTGCGTGGTGCTTGGCTTTTTGCGCTCGGTGGTCTTTCTCAATATGGAGCTTGTCGCAGAAGGTGGGCTGCTCTACTACAGAAATGCCAGTGGCTTTCCTGGCCCTCCCTTTGGGTCGGTCATCATGCTCTTTGTAGTACTAGCCTGCGCTGTCATAGTATGGCGCAAGATTAAGTCTCCGTGGATGTTCCTGGGCTCCTTGTTCATGTTGATCTCGGTTGGGGTTCCAGCCGCTGTCATTGGTTTTGATCTCACTAATCTTGGAGAGGTGGTCATGGCGGCATCGCTGGTGTATACCGGCTACGTGCTTCTAAGGCAAAAGGGGCAACCAAAAAAGCAACTCAAAGCTGCGCCCCCAGGCGGTAAATAAGCAAATATTGGAGCTACAAAAGGAGACCATAAAATCAAGAGGAGAGAAGCCCTTTTATCATGAGCACTGCCAGCTTCCTGCCATACTCCTTAAACTCCTCCACATCCGCAGACTCATGAGCATAGTGTGAGATATCCACCATATACAGCACGCCGGCGTGCATAAACTCAGCGTTAGCAGTCATATACCAATACGGCGTTTCGCCCTCTGCAGTAAGCCCATATACCTGACGATAGTAGACGGTTGCATCTACGCCCTCAATATAAAGTACCAGGTCGGGGTGAATGTCGATGAGTTTCATCTCGTGTTGCTCTATCTGATGCCTGCTTGAGTTGAGATAGTCAGCGGTATTAGTGGGAGCGGGATGCAGCGGCTCATAACAGGTCACACCAATGACATTAATCTCAAACTTACCAGGCGGAATTTTATAACGACCCTCGTCTTCATCGATGCTGCTGTTTCTGTATCCAATGCGGTACTCCCAGGTGTGCGTCTCAAAGTAGCGAATACCGGTAAAGTTAACTTCGTTAGGCATGAAGTTTGCAGGCATGGCCGTAGGGTAAAGCAGCCTGGGCCCAAGCTCGGCCTTAAGCTCTCCCAGCGTATCAAACTCTATTGTTTCGTAGTGCTTGCTCAAACAGCCGCTCATCGCAAACAGAGCAGTCACCAGCAGGCAAACCACCACTAATCGACGAAACACGAACCTCTCCTCATTTGCATACCATCTCGTTCATTTTACTGCTCCACCCGGTTGGCGATTAACGCCACCATAGTATCACATGCGCCCTGCCGAATGAATCGAAAATGGTGTGAGGGAGACGAGTGCAGCACGGGAGCAGCACGGGGTCGGAGCGCTCTTGGCACACTCTCAGAGCTCGACAATAACGCTCTGACCCCGTGCTACACCCTTGCCACACAGAAAGACCTGTAATTTTTTATATTTCTGGTCTGGCAGGACAGCTAAATTAGCTATACTTTGGCACAACTGGGAATACACCAACTACAAGAAAGAAGGGGAAGGTTTATGGCAACAGATAAGAAGGTCACTCGCGTTGAATCAAATGCAGAGGCTCCAGCCACACGCGACTGGAAACCAACACCAGAGGCAAAGAGCAAGGCAACCATGTTTCGAATCATAGCAGCAATACTATGGGCTTTGGCTATTGGAGCCGAGGCTTTTCTCATTTTTGGGATGCTGCTGCAAACGGCGTTCTTGGAATTCAACATGGTAATACTCATTATTGGACTGGTGGTAATTGCTGGGTTAGCAATTGGTGGTAACCTCCTGTGGAAGAAGGCAAACAAGCTCGACCCGGCCAAGAAGGCCGACACCGTACGCTTTTTCATTCAAAATCAACTGGGGCTCATCATCACGATAATAGCTTTCTTGCCCCTCATCGTTTTGATATTCCTCAACAAGGATATGGATGGTAAGCAAAAGGGAATCGTGGCGGCCATAGCCATTGCGCTCTTTTTGGTAGCCGGATGGACTGGGCTTTCACTTAATTCGCCCTCTGTTGAGCAGTACTCTGACGAGACCGCCCGCGTACAAAACCTCACGGGACAAGACTTTGTGTACTGGACAAAGAGCGGCACTAAGTATCACCTTTTTGATAACTGCCAGTATTTAAAGGGCGACAGAACCGACGAGCTCTTTGAAGGCAGGGTTGGCACTGCTTTTGCAGAAATCTCCCGCCTCGATACAGAGAAGCCACTTTGCTCCGCATGCGAGAATCGCTACGTCAAGGAAAACCCCGGAGCCACTACGGGGGCTGACAGCGTTAACGCCAGTGGCGCTGGAGCCGATGACGGCACCGACGAAGACAACGAGGACGATGGCAACGACAACATCGATGATGTTGATGACTACAATGACGATGAAGAAGACGAAGAGTAAGGTGGACTAGATAATGGATAAGTTTGCAGAATTCCTCAAGCTGGCTCAAAAAAACCCCGAGATGATGAAGGTAATTGGCAACTTCATTGGTGGAGCCAAAGAAAAGGACCTCAAGGACGAAGCCACTTTGTTTGGAAAGGTCACCGACATAGCCAAGCAATTTGGCATGGACATGACTACTGAGGATTGTAAAGAGGCCAAGAAGTGCGTTAAGAAGAAATGCTGTGGCACTGATGCCAAAGAGGGCAGTGGTGGTGGCATTGGCCTGGGAGATATAACCAACTTGGCTGGCAAGTTCCTTAGTGGGCAGAGCAGCAGCGGCAGCACCAAGGGAGGCGGGGTTGGTCTCGATACGGTGGCAACCGTAGTAGGAGGCCTCATGGGCTCCGGCGGCTCCAGCTCCAGCAGCTCCAGCTCCAGCTCAAGCAGCTCAAGCTCAAGCAGCAGCTCCAGTTCCAAGACGAGGACTACAACCAAGAAGGTTACCACCAAAGATGCCCCCGCGGCTCCAGCCAAAGAGGCCAACCCGCTTGACGTCTTGGTATCTCTCTTTGCCAAATAGGCAAAACCTAAAAGACTCCACAAGCACTATCTAATAGTCCCAGCCGCTAACTCTAGCAGCTGGGACTTTTTGCATTTCTCACATGGCGCAGCTCAAACTCAATAAGCACAGCTCGAGCTGCACCTGCGCTCAACCCGCGCTCGCTCATCCGAGCCTCAGGCCGAGTACACAACAGATACTTAGTGCTTGGAACACTCCTTGCGTTGGCGTGTTTTGGCGAGAATCATGGCTGAGGCGCCCAAGGCTGCAAAGAGAAGTAATGTTGCTGCGGTTGCAAAACCAGTGTCTCCGGTTTGGGGTATGTCGCTGGGTTTGTTTGGTGGTGGGTTGGTGGAGTTGTTGCTATTGTCGGGTGATGGTGGAGGTGCAATCAAGGGTGCAAAAACCCAGACGTATGAAGTGCCCGGGATATCTGGCGTGTCATAGCTATATTGGAGATATCCCTCTTTGAGAGACTGAGGATCGAAATCAGAAGGCTTGACGACTTTAAAATCAAAAGTCAGCGCGAGGTCAAAAGCAGAGTCAGGAGGGGCAGGAGGGTCAAGAGAAAGGCCGGGCAGACCCCAGTCCCAAAACCCAATATAGTTTTTGGCAGTAATACCTCCATTGATAGTTGCCTGTGATCCAGGCCAAACAGCAACACCATAACAGTGTGTGTCTAAGTCGGCATCGAGCGTAATGCTACCATTAACAGCTACCTCAGAGTTACCCTGAGAAGCAACTCCTGCCGCCCAAAGGGCTCGTTGAGGCAAAGAGATATCTCCTTGTACTAACACCTTTGAACCGCCTCCTGCATAGACACCCGCTATATGAGGTCCAGCGCCTGACCACACGACGATAATGTTTGCGGATGCGTTTACTGTGCAACCTTGGTCAACGTAAACTCCAAACCGTCCTGCTGAGATGCTGCCAAACAGTGCAATAGTTGCACCAGTCGCACAGATACCATCAGCTCGCGCAGTAATATTGCCCGTAATATCTATTGATGCGTTATTGCCTTTAACTGCCACTCCCTGGCCACTTGACGAGATGTTTCCAGTCACAGTGACCGATGCTTCTCCGTTGGCCGTTATGGCATCTCCGACAAAGTCTGCGTCATTTTGTAGATTGGCTTGAGCGGTCAGGCTGCCGCCGTCAACCAAAAGCTCATCGTAACCACTCGGTATAATGACATCTACAACAAAGTCTGCGCCATATTTAAAATTGGCATGAGCGGTCAGACTGCCGTCGTCAACCAAAAGCTCATCGTAACCACTCACTGTGCCGCCACCAAGGATGGAGAGCTCGCCGAGCACCGTGATGCTTCCACCATCAAGCGCCCAGTCAAAGCCTTTGAGGTCTATGGTAAGCTCTTCGCCAGCAGCAACCTCAAGGTTGACTTTTTCCTCAAGATTGCCGAGCAAGTAGATGCCATCGCCACTGTTGACAGCAGCGAGAGCCTCAGCAAGGCTTGCATAACCAACGTCAAGCGCATCGCCATCAACGTACACAGCGCACACATCTCCCTCGCCTGGCGGAGTATCGGCAAATGCCTTGGCTCCACCAGCAAGCAAAAGACTTGCTGTGAGCAGTAGTACACTAAGAGTCAGTAGAAGCCTCTTTAACAATAATAGCTTGCCTTGATCGTTTCCAGAACTCTTTTCAGCACACATAACAGTTGCACTTGAGGCTTGTCCATGTAAACTAAACATCCTAATTCCTTTCGATTATCGTACGGTAACAACCCAACGCTCCCAGACGGAAATCCCTACTAACAGCAAAATCGCTGCTCACTTCCCGCATGCTAACAGGATACCAAAGTTTTACAATTATGTAGACAACGATTTTGGACTGAGCACAGACCGAGTGCAGCAACGTACGCTGCTGCTACAAGTCATGTCATAATCCGTCATTGCGGCCTTTGCGCCGCAATCTGAACAGTAAACAAGGAGCTTTTGTGACAGCACCGCTCATAGCAAAGGATCTCAGCTTGGTTTATCCAACCAAGCGGATTTTTGATACCATAACGCTGAGCGTTGATAGTGGAAGCCGCATTGGCATCGTAGGAAAAAATGGCGGCGGTAAGTCTTCTTTGCTCAGGCTGCTTGCAGGAGATCTTAAACCAGATGCTGGCGAAGTCACCAAGCGAAGCGATGTTACTGTGGGCATCCTCCACCAAAAGGACTCGCTCGACTGCAAAGCCACGGCACTGGAAGCCGCAACAGAAGGCGTGGCAACCCACGAATGGGCAGCCAATCGCATGAGCCGCGAAATCATCGAGACCCTGCTCGCAGGCATCAAACACCACCAGCTCGTGGGGCAGCTCTCGGGTGGTCAGCGCAGGCGGGTCGACCTCGCCCGCATACTCATACAAAGCTGGGACATCCTCATGCTCGACGAGCCCACCAATCACCTGGACATACAAACGATTTTCTGGCTCGCCAAACATCTCAAAAAACGTTGGCTCAGGGGCAGCGGCTCACTCCTCCTCGTAACACACGACCGATGGTTTATCGACGAGGTCTGCACCAGCATGTGGGAGGTGCACGATGAGGGTGTCAGGAGCTTTGACGGCGGCTACTCTGCCTACATACTCCAGCGCGTCGAGCGAGACAGGCTCCAGCAACTGGCAGAAGATAAGCGACAAAACCTCTTACGCAAGGAGCTTGCCTGGCTCTCTCGTGGTGCCCGCGCCAGAGCCACCAAGCCCAAATTTCACCTCAAGATTGCCCACGAACTCATCGAAGGAGAGCCGCCGCCGCGCGATATGCTCGAGCTCAAACGGGCGGCCATGACCCGTTTGGGCAAGCAGGTGCTGGAGTTTTGCGGTGTATCAGCAACCCTTGGCACCAAGGAGCTCTTGAGAGAGGTTGACTTTCTCATAGGACCCGGCGACCGCCTCGCCATCATGGGTGGCAACGGCACCGGTAAAACGACGCTCCTGCGCCTGCTGACCGGAGAGCTCTCCCCTACTTCTGGCTACATTAAAAGAGGCAAGACGGTGCACATGGCCTACCTGTCTCAGCAGCTTGAAGAGCTTGAAGGCATGCAAGACTGGCGAGTGTTAGAGGTACTGGATAACAACAAACGCGGTGTAGAGATTGACGGAAAGTATGTCTCTTCAACAGAGCTTCTCAGTCGTCTTGGTTTTGAGAAAAGCTACCTGCGGGCACGCATCAATGATCTTTCCGGCGGCCAAAGGCGGCGCTTGCAGCTCCTCCTCACCCTGCTTGCAGAGCCCAACGTTTTACTGCTCGATGAGCCTGGCAACGACTTTGATACCGACATGCTCACCGTGCTGGAAGATTTGCTTGACACCTGGCCGGGCACCTTGATACTGGTGAGTCATGATCGCTATCTCGTTGAGCGCGTCACCGACATGCAGTACGCTTTAATAGACGGCAAGCTGCGCCACCTACCCGGCGGGGTAGATGAGTACCTGGAGGGTAGCGGAGGGGGTGACAGAGGGGCGGCTCTCCTGACACCGCCTGCTACGACACTGCCTGCGAGTAACAAGGAATCCCTTCCCTTGACACCCGCTCCTTTGGCGCCCACAAAGCTCAGTGGAAGCGAGCTGCACGAAGCTCGCAAGCAGCTCGCTTCCACTGAGCGCAAAATACGCACCACAGAACAACAAATAGAAGCTCAAGCTGCCCTCCTGCATTCCGTTGACCCAACGGATTATCTTGCTCTTGGTCAAGCACAATCAAAGCTCAATGAGCTAAAATCAAGACTGCAAGAATTTGAGTTGGTCTGGTTAACCCTCAGCGAGCGATTGGAACGGTGAGAATCATGATTCCAAGTATTATTATCTTTGCTGCACTCTTCACCGCAGCTTTTTTTGTAGCCCTTCCTTTTTATCTTAGAGCGGAGAGCAACGTAGGCAAGGGGCCACACGAGTTTAAGAAAGCCGCCCTGCTCAAAATAACCGTCAGCGGTATCTGTGCGCTTTGCGCTCTACTGGGCTTCATCATCTGGGGCGCTGAGATTGAATGTGTTCGCATCTTTATACCCATAGCGCTCATCTGCTCAGTTGTGGGCGACTACTTCTTGCAATACATTGCTCTTGACGAGAAGAAATTCAAGGTGGGCATTCTCTTCTTTGCGCTTACTCAGGTATTTCTCATCGTCTTTCTCTGTCTGCATCATGGAGTATCCTGGCCCGAATTTGCCATAACAGCTGTCTTTGTGGGCAGCATCATTGCGCTGGTCACCAAGCAAAAATGGGAGCTCGGGGAGGCAAAGATTCCACTCTATGTTTATGTGGCTCTCCTGGTCTTCATGGCCAGTAAGGCAGTTCTCCCTCTCTTTGGTTTAACGGGCATCAGCATCCCCCTTATTCTCATGGCAGCGGGCGCCCTGCTCTTTGTACTTTCCGACACCCTGCTTGGTTTTAAATACTTCTCGGGAGGCAAGGAGTCCACCTCAAAGCTCTACCTCATCACCTACTTCTTTGCCATTCTCTGCATCGCCTTAAGCAGCCTTTTTTGAGACGGCACAGGTGACAGGGGGACAAAGGTGACAAGGGGACGGCACAGGTGACAGGGGGATGGGGTGACAAGGGGACGGGGCGTTTGTCACCTTCATAAGGTGACAAA
>Ga0123356_10000619_pt1 | contig 39296 bp, 37 predicted proteins | sample TergutEmb28metaG_2_FD_92546 | JGI IMG/M metagenome (GOLD analysis project Ga0123356, IMG submission 92546) | Embiratermes neotenicus P3 segment gut microbial communities from Petit-Saut dam, French Guiana - Emb289 P3 | ecosystem: Host-associated > Arthropoda: Insects > Digestive system > Gut ...
AAGACAACAACGAAGTGTGGGACACAGGAGCGGCAGTTTCTCTGGTGAAGGAATTACGCGACATGGAAAAATTTATCGCATCTTCCAGTTTCTATTACGGCGATAAAAAGTTTCCCAGTTCCGGTTTTTCGGGTAATTTCGGAAACCAGCAGGATATATATTCACGTAACAACATAATGCTGGATATGCCCCGTTTCTTCAGGGACGATCTTGCCGCAGAAGCGTCTGCCGGATGGCATTTTATCAGAAAAGATTATACATCTATGACAAATGAATTTTCGCGTCACGATCAGCAGAATGTAACATTTATAAACCGCTGGAGCTGGTATGCGGGCGAAAAGCTAACGCTTAGGAGCGGGTTCGATTACCGTTTTGCGCATATGGACTCAACGGATGTTGGCAATCGAAACCGGCACGACGGCGGCATTTACCTGACAGCGGAATACAAGCCGGTAGATCAATTTATGGTAATTCCTTCTGTAAAAACGGTGTTTACAGGCAGCGGATCAGCCGAAGCGACAGCCGTGCCAAAACTTGGGCTTGTGTGGGAAGTAACAGATTCTTTTGCGCTAAAAAACAACTATTTCCGCAGTTTTAAATTTCCCGACTTTGAAGAACTTTACTGGGGCGAAGGCAGCGGCGTCGAAGGGAATCCGGATCTTAGGCCGGAAGACGGCTGGGGCGGCGACATTGGTTTGTCCTGGCGTTTTAAGGAACTGTTCAGCCTGGACAGCTCGTTCTTTACCCAATGGTTAAAAGATTCGATCCATTGGTATCCCAAAAGCAGCGGAACATCGACGCAGGGAATCTGGCGGCCCGAAAATGCCGGGGAAGCAATTTTCTTTGGTCTGGAAAACAGGTTAATGTTTGAGATTCCTGTTTCGATTGGGCCGGTAAAAAAAATAACGCCGTCGCTTTCGTATCAGTACCTGTTAAGTTACTTGCTATGTTACGGTTACACTTTTGCTTCCGGCAAGCGAATCCCTTACAGCCCGGAACACACTGTTGGCAGCTCTGCGGACATTTCATGGGAAACAGGATCGTTTTTGATTAGCGGCCATTTCGAAAGCCGCCGTTATCATGATACCGCCAACCTGACGGCATTAAAGCCGCACTTTTTGTTAAATGCGGGTGTGAATCAAAAACTTGGTAAAAATTTTACAGTTTCCTGCACACTGCGCAATATACTTAACACATCTTACGAATCGTTTTATGATTACCCCATGCCCGGTATTACGCTTATCCTTGGCTTGCGGGTGAACTTGGAGGTAAAATGAAAAAATGTTATTACAATAAGAAATGTATGCCTAAAGAGTTTTCTTGGGGGCCTGTCAGCGGAAAAAATACCGTGACGGAACACGGTATTTTTCAAGGAAGCCGCTTTTGCGGCATCCCAAAACCCCTCAAGTATATTATTGGGCATGTATTTCTGATTCTATTGTCATGTTTCATTTTACTTCCAGGATGTAGCGCAAGCAAAGGCAAGGAGAGGGCTGATAGGGCGATTGCTATTAAAAACCCTGTTAATCGCATTGTGTCTACTGCGCCGTCTAATACAGAAATAATTGCCGATTTGGGGCAGGCGCATAAACTTGTTGCCATAGACAAACATTCCGCAAATATCGAAGGGCTGCCGGCTAACCTGCCGCTGCTGGATTTTTTTTACCCCGATGCAGAGGTTATAATTAAACTTGAACCCGATTTAATTATCGCAAGCGGGCACAACCCCACAGGCAGCGGCGAAGACCCGTTCCGCCTGTTAAGCGAAATGGGAATCCCTGTTGTATACATTTCCATGAGCAAAAGCATTACCGGCATTTTCAGGGATATTTCGTTGATAGCGGAACTTTTGCAGGCGGAAAATGAGGGAAACAATCTTATCAATTCGATGATAGAGCAGATTGCCAAAACAGCGCAAATGGCAACGAATATAGAAAGCAGGCGGACAGTGTATTTTGAGATTTCCGCCGCGCCGGACATGATGACATTCGGAAAGGACAGTTTTATACACGACATGATTTCCACCATTGGAGCGCGTAACATTTTTGAAAATGAAAATTGGCTTGTAACGCCCGGCGCAGAAGCGGTTATTGCCCTTAATCCCGATGTAATTCTTACCAATGTTAATTATATTGACGACCCGGTTGGCGAAATAAAAAAACGCCCTGGTTTTAATCACATTAACGCAGTAATTAATAACCGTGTTTATCAGATAGACACCGATTCTTCAGTGCGCCCTTCTGCCCGCATTGTTCTGGCATTGCAGCAAATGTCGCAAGCCGTGTACCCGGAGTTGTATGAGTAAACATTTTTATATTAAAAACAAAACCAGAATCGCTACCGGCGCCATCATCTCGTTACTGATAATAATCGCAGCTGCGTCTCTGGGCAGTTCGGGCATTGGCTTTGGAGACACGGCGCAAATAATGCTGCACAAAATTTTCCGGCTGCCGCTTTCGGAAAATATCGATGCGAAAAATGTTTCAATTGTGTGGCTCCTGCGCCTGCCCCGCGTGCTGCTTGCTTTCCTTGTCGGCGGCAGCCTCGCCGTCAGCGGCGCAGTTTGCCAGTCCGTTTTGCGAAACCCGCTTGCTTCGCCCTACATTTTGGGCGTTTCGTCAGGAGCGTCCCTTGGCGCAGGAATAATCATCATCAGCGGAATTGCGCTCCCTGCTTTGGGCGGCTTTTCCCTGCCGCTTACGGGCTTTGTCTTCGGGCTTGCGGCAGTTTTCTTTGTAGCCGCATTTTCTTCCCGCATCGACAAATCAATGTCAAATAACACAATAATTCTCTGCGGCATGGTGCTTTCGCTTTTTTTAAGCGCGCTCTTAACCACATTAAGCGCGATGTTTTCTGACGATCTGCGGCGCATTGTGCTTTGGCAAATGGGCAGTTTTGCCATGCGCGGCTGGGCATACATCGGGCTGCTTTTGCCGTTTTTAATCGCCGGAACAATTGGCATTCTCCTCTACACAAAAGAAATGGACATTTTAAGTTTTGGCGACGAACAGGCAAAATCAGCCGGAGTGGAAACAGGCGCGCTGCGCAAAAAATTGCTCGCCCTTTGCGCCGTGCTGACAGGAGCCGCAGTCGCTCTCAGCGGCGTTATCGGCTTTGTAGACCTGATAGCCCCCCATGCGGCGCGCCGGATTGCAGGTTCGCGCCATATTTATTTAATACCAATGTCGTTTATCCTCGGCGGCTCATTAATGGTGTGCGCCGACCTTGTCGCAAGGACTGCCGTTTCGCCGTCGGAACTGCCGGTGGGTGCAGTTACCGCTCTTGTCGGCGCGCCTTTCTTTGCGTGGGTGTATTTCAAAAGAAAAAATAGAAATGAGGAATGAGGAGTTGGGGGTATGCTTGAAATTGATGATTTGTCTGCGGGATATAATGGGAATGATGTTATTCACCATATTTGCTTCAATGTGCAAAACGGCGAAAGCCTGTGCATTCTGGGGCCTAACGGCTGCGGAAAAAGCACTCTGCTAAAAGCAATTTCCCGCATTATCGGCTACAGGGGAATTGTTGCAGTTAACGGCGAAGATATTTCCGCTGTTCCGCGAAAGGAACTTGCAAAAAAAATTGCAATATTAAGCCAGAGCGCGCAAGTATTTTTTCCCTATACAATATACGAAACAGTTTCCATGGGGCGCTATGCATATTCGCAGGGTTTTTTAAAAAATCTTTTGCCCCAGGACAAAGAAATTATAAAAGATATTCTGGAAAAACTGGATTTATGGGAAATAAAAGACTGCATGATTAACGAACTGTCAGGCGGCACATTGCAGAGGGTTTTTCTGGCAAGGACTCTTGCGCAAACACCCGATCTAATTCTGCTCGACGAGCCTGCAAACCATCTGGATCTGAAACATCAGATTGAACTGCTCAAGTTAACAAGAGCGTGGGTAAAAGAAAATAATATAATGTTAATAGGAGTGTTTCACGATCTTAATCTTGCAAGGCAATTCGGCGATACGGCAATTGTAATGAACTGCGGAAAAATAGCCGCCAACGGCAAAATAGACGAAGTCTTGTCCGGCGAAGTTCTTAACGGTGTCTATGGTATTGACATCTGTGCTTTTATGAAAGAATCGCTGGAGAAGTGGAAATCATAGTTTTAAGAACTTAAGTTTTTAAAAACGGCTGCGCTAAAATTTACGAATTGCTGCCTGCGGAACGTCCGAAGGTGCTGGCATCATTTGAATTTACATGACACTAAACTTTCTTTGCAATTTTTCCCCATGTATCCCGCAAACCGACGGTCTTGTTAAACACAGGCCGCCCATCGCTGCCTGTGCCTGGGTCGCGGACAAAGTAACCAAGGCGTTCAAACTGGAAACGCTCCCCGCTTGCGGCTTTTGCAAGGCCTGGCTCTCCCCATGCATTGGCAATTACTTCCAGCGAGTTTGTGTTTATGTTACCGGTAAAATCGCCGCGTTCTGGAGCGGCTTCCATTGGGCGTTCTGCATTAAACAGATAATCGTACAGGCGCACTTCCAGCGGAACAGCGTGCGCTGCGGAAACCCAGTGGATTGTGCCTTTTATTTTTTTATTGTCCGCAGCAGCGCCGGCATTGCCGCCCTTTGTTTCGGGATCGTATGTGCAGCGCACGGCTGTAATGTTTCCGTCTGCGTCTTTGTCAAAGCCGGTGCAGGTGACAATGTACGCATAACGCAGGCGTACGGAATTGCCGGGGAAAAGCCGGAAATATTTGGGCGGCGGGACTTCTTCAAAATCTTCGCGCTCAATCCAAAGCTCTCGCGAAAAAGGCACACGGCGCTTTCCGGCGCTTTCATCTTCCGGATTATTAACAGCTTCCATCTCGTCCGTTTTACCGTCTTCCCAATTTTCAATAATCAATTTAAGCGGGCGTAAAACCGACATTATGCGCAAAGCGCTTTTGTTTAAATCTTCACGCAGGCAGTATTCCAGAAAGGCAATGTCTACCATGCTGTCTGTTTTTGCAATGCCAATCTGCGAAATAAAACTGCGAATAGCCTCCGGCGTGTAACCACGGCGGCGAAGGCCTGCGATTGTCGGCATACGCGGATCGTCCCAGCCTGAAACATACTTGTCCTGCACCAGCTTTAGAAGCCAGCGTTTGCTCAATACCGTGTAAGTCATGTTAAGGCGGGCAAATTCAATTTGCCGCGAAGGGAAAACTTCCGCTTCGCGGATAAACCATTCGTACAAGGGCCGGTGGATTTCGTATTCCAGCGAACAAAGAGAGTGGGTAATTCCTTCTTTTGCGTCCGACAGCGGATGCTGAAAATCGTACATTGGATAGATGCACCATAAAGTGCCGGTACGGTAATGCGCTTCGCGGCGGATGCGGTACATAACAGGATCGCGCATAACCAGATTTGGATGGGTCATGTCGATTTTTGCCCGTAACGTTTTGGCGCCGTCCGGATATTCGCCGGCCCGCATCTTTGCAAAGAGATCAAGGTTTTCTTCGATGGAACGGTCTCTGTAAGGGCTGTTTTTGCCGGGCGGTGTTATTCTGGCCGAAGATTCAGAACCGCTGTTTTTGTCTGCCGCCGAAGTCCCGCGGTACTCGCTAATTTCGGCATCAGTAAGATCATCAACATAGGCCTTTCCTTTTTTGATAATCTTTACAGCCAGATCGTAAAGGTATTCATAATAATCCGAAGCATAATACTCGCGATCTTCCCAATTGTAACCCATCCATTTAATGTCGCGCTTAATTGCTTCTACGTAGGAATTATCCTCTTTTTCCGGGTTTGTGTCGTCAAAGCGCAGATTGCATTTGCCGTTAAAACGCTCTGCCATGCCAAAGTCGATGCAGAACGCCTTGCAGTGGCCGATGTGCAGCCATCCGTTTGGTTCCGGGGGAAAGCGGGTATGCACGTGATCAAAACGGCCATTTGCGAGATCTTCTCTTATAAATTCACTGATAAAGTCAGTACTGCCGGTATTGTTTTCTTCCATGTGTATTAGGCTCCCAAAATTATTTTAAAAATTTGTCAGATAACAAATACCAAGCAATAAAACTGCCCACATAATCTTATCATCCAAACTGCCGTTTTTTACATTTATTTCTTTTAATCTGGCAAGCCTGCTGCCGTACCACCAGAAAAGCCCCATTTGAGCGTCAATACGGAAAGTATACTCGGAAAAATCTTCTTTTTCGCTCTGGGCTCCAAAAAACAGATACGCCAGTTCGTTAAGAATTATGCCGAATTCTTCGATAGCTTTTGGAAAATCACCCTGTTCAATTGTAACAAGAAGAGAAGGCGCTTCGTCCTGAAGTTTCTCCTTGCGTCTTTCATCGGCTTTTTCTACCCAGGTTTTTTGAATTAATAAATCCAGATTATTCTGAAAATGCTCTAAAAATGCCTGCACTTCTGCGCTGTTTCTGCTCAGGGTAAGCAAACGCTGATAATCAGCCCCGATTCCAAGCGCATCCGCAAAACCGGCGGATGTTTTTAGATCCGGCCCCTTCCCCGGCAAAAACCCATTTGGAGGAAACAGGCGATCCGCAATCTTACGATACTCGCCCGGCATAAAACTATTTTTACTCTGAGAACTATGGTTCATAATTCAAAGATGATGATAAATGCAAAATTAGTCAACTATACCAAGATATGCTTTTACTGCCTGTTTTGTTGATTCAAATGCAAATGCATTTAAATCAATTTCCTCGGGTTTAAGAAAACGGACTCCTGCAATTTCAGCCTGTTCAAGATGTAAATCACCGGCAGTCAGGCATGGAGCGGAAACAGTAAAGTACATATCGCAGGTATTGTAATTTACGCCCTTGTATGGATACACATTCGAAAAAGAAGCAAAAAACCTGAAAACACTGGTTAAACTTTCGCCGTCCGGAATATGCGGAGTCCAGCCGATTTCTTCCTGCAATTCGCGGAAAAGACCCTCAAGCGCGCCCTCTCCCGGATCGACAAAACCGCCGGGCAGATCGAGCTTGCCCATGCCTGGTTCTTTGCCTCGCACCAGAAACAGAAGCCTTTCTTCGCCTGAGCCTTCCTGCTGCAGGCGGCTTGTGCCGCTGTTTTCTGTGTACGGTACGCGAATTAAACAGCCGGTGGCGGCGGCAGTATTGTGATAGTAAACAAACCCGCAATCGGGGCAGCGAAAGGCTTTACCGTCTTCAAAATTGATTTTTTTTGAAGCGCATGAAGGGCAAAAATTAAACATAATTTATTATACACATATACTATATCTTTTCAAAGATTACGGTACAAGTTATAATTATTTTATGACAAGCGAGTGCTCCTTACGGGTAAGAACCTATGAGTGTGACGGATACAACCATGTAAATAATGCGAATTATTTGAATTATCTTGAATATGCGCGTTATGAATTTCTTAAAGACGCTGGTTTTAATTATTTAAAAGCAGTCGAAGACGGTTATGGTGTTTACATAGCCCGTATAGAAATTGATTATAAAAAGCCTGCGTTTACAGATGACACGCTGATTATTAAATCAAGGCCGTTAAAAAAAGGCGCTGTAAGCGTAATTATTGCACAGGATATATGGCGGGGAGAAGATTTGTTAATTGCAGCCAAAGTTACCTGGGCCTTTGTTGATTCAAAAGGGATGCCTGTAAAAATACCGCCGGAATTGGATGTGCCTGGATTGTATCCCGAAAAAGACTGAAAATATCCTTTAGTAAAAATTGCGTCTGTCCGCATAAGCACTTGTGTGTCATTATATGGACAGACACTAATTTTCCGTTAGTATACCTGGTTAATATACTACATGTTCAGCATGGTTGCTCATTGCCATGATTGATTCGCCGGTTTCATCATAATCCCTGTCAGAAAATCCATCTTCGTAGGGGGCATCGTCGCCAATAGCAGCGCCGGAATCAATGGTTTTCATGGTTCCATCCTTTTTAAAATCGGGACGGAACTCTACATGTTCCGCAACAATTGTAATTCTGGAGTGCGGTTTGCCGTCAGAACCATTCCAGCGATCTTGTTTTAAACGCCCTACAACACGGACGCCCCGCCCTTTGCGCCCTTTGCTGTAGCACGATTCGGCAAGACGCGCCCAGGTTTCCACTTCAAAAAAGGATACTTCCTTTTCGTAACCGGAATCCTGTTTGTAATAACGGTTGGAAGCAAGGCTCATTGAGCAGACTTGCGTTCCTTTTGGGGTGGATCGAAGCAGAGGATCTCTCACCAGATTGCCTTCGATTAGGATAGAATTGAGGTTGTTCATACATTCCTCCTCTGATAAATTCCGACAGCACATACCGCCGGCTATGGATTGTTCAAATGAAAATCCATAGTACCTTATATATGCGCGGATATGGTCTAGCGCTTTAGTGAAAGAAAAAAAAGTTGAGTTTTTTTTACAGTTTCAGGCGTTTAATATTTTTCCGGTCTTCGATGTTCCAAAATTCAACCTTGGGCATTTCATTCGAAGCACATTCAATGACCGCAAATGTTGCCCCAACTCTGCTGCGCGGCCTTCCAATGCTGCCGGGGTTTATCAGCATTATGCCGTCTATGTTTTTACAATACGGAACGTGTGTGTGCCCAAAAAGCACCGCATCTGCATTATTTGCACGGGCTGCGGCAAGGAGTGAATAATGCCCGTCATATAGCGCATGGCGATGGCCGTGGCACATAAAAAAACGATGGCCGGAGAAATCAAAAACATCTGTTTCCGGTACGGTATTTTTTGACATTGCCGCCCAATCATTGTTTCCGCAGATGAATTTACAGTTGCTGAAAAAACCTGCTGCATTCGCAGCGGGCGGAAAGTCAGCTATGCCGTCGCCAAGAAAAACAACGTGGTTGATTATACTGCCGGATTGAGAGATGTTTTTCGCCCATAAAAGGATTTCTTTTAAGGAGGAAACATCGCCGTGTGAATCTGAAAGCAATAAAAATTTTTGGCTGTCCATGAGTTTTTAAAGTTTCCCCGATTTTTTTAAACTTAAGTATTTATTAATTAAAGCAGTAGAAATATACTTCGGCGAAGTTTCCAGAACAAGCAGCCCGGAATGTTCCCATTTCCGGTACAAACGGCGGCGGTTGGCAAGATAGGTAAAAGCTGCCGCAGTTTCCAGTACTTCTTCATTGGTTCTGTTTGTTGAAGCATTGCCCGGAAAAGCAATGTCTTCAACCTCGCTTTCGCGGAAACTGACCAAAAGAAGCAAATGCTGCTTTTTAATATGGTTTAGAATCCATGCAAGGGATTTATCGTCTTCTTCGCGGAAATTGCTGATCATGATAATAAAACTGCGGCGGTGCAGGCGGCTCAATGCGTTTTCAAGAGCAAGGAAAGGCGACGATGGAACCGGAGCGCTGTGAAGATCGTACAACCCGTTCATAAGGCCGGTGTAAGCGCTCATGCCCTTGCGCGGCGGTATCCAAAGTTCCCGCGCTCCAAAACTTGCCGCCGCAACTGCATCGCCGCGTTTTAGGGCAATGTACGAAAGCAGCAGCATGGCTTCCAATGCGCTGTCAAAGTGCAAATCCGGCAGGCGGTAGCCGGAATCAATAATAAAAAGAAGCTGCTGGTCCTGTTCTTCCTGATAATTTCTTACAATAAGTTTTAGTTTTCCGTCCAGTTGGCGATTCCGGCTTGTTGCGCGCCAGTCTATTAACCGGATTGAATCCCCTTCCTGATAATCCCGCAGGCTTTCAAATTCCAGCCCTTGCCCCCGCTTGCGAATTTGGCGGATTATGCCTTTTTCGGGCGTTCCTTTTAATTCTGCTCCGTGCGCTATTTGTTTAAAATTCGGGTATGTGCGCCCAAAACTGGCAACATTATGCGTTACGCGCATCCGCCAAAAACGCAGCAGCGAACCAAGCAAAAATTCCGTGCCGGGAAAAACCCACGATTCTCTTTCATTGGGCAACAAATTGTATTCAAAAACAATTTTTTGGTTTTTTGCGGTTTTTCTTTCGCTTGCTGAAAGCCAACGGGCCGGGAATCCGGTCTTTGCCGGAAATGCGCTGGTACTCATTGAACCTGGGTGAAGATCGTAAAGACGGACGGAACAGGGAAAAATCGGCCGCCCCGAACTGCGAATATAAAGTTTTACCCGGACATTTTCACCCTGCGCAAAAGATGAAGGTATTTCTCTTTCTACACAGAGACGGTCTGTGAGCAGCAGGAACAGAGTGCAATCAATTATAATAAAAGGAACAATTGCCGCTCCTGCCAGAAGCCACACCAGCAAAAAATTTCCAAAAAAGAATGTAATACAGCCCAACAGCAGGTAAATCAGCGATGCAATGAACAAGGTTCTGCCAGGCAGAAGCAGAAACCGGCTTTCAGTCTTCTTCATCCTCTTTTGTTCCTTTGTCTGTTATTCCTTTTGGAGCTTCTATTTTTTGCACAAGGTTTTCAATTATTCGTTTTGCGCTTAATCCTTCAATTTCGCTTTCTGCAGAAAGGGTCAGGCGGTGGGCAAGCACAACCGGCGCAAGGGCTTTTACATCGTCAGGTAACACAAAGTCTCTGCCTTGCAGCAAGGCTCGCGCCCGTGCGCAGCGTATCAGCGCAAGGCTGCCCCTTGGGCCTGCGCCTGTTTCTACGGCGGGAGTTTCTCTGGTAGCGGCGGTCATGCGGACGGCATAATCAATTACCAGCGGATCTACCCGAAGAGAAGCGGCAAGGTTTTTTATGTTATTGAATGTAACGGTATCAAGCACTGTATTCACTCCGGTTATTGAGAGTTCCGCGCCTATGTCCCCTTTTAACACCTGGGCTACCATGGTTTTTTCTTCTTCCATTGCGGGATACGCTGCGATAATTTTCATTAAAAAGCGGTCTTTTTGCGCGTCGGGCAGAGGATAGGTTCCTTCATGCTCAAACGGGTTTTGAGTTGCCAGCACCATGAATGGAGAGGGCAGCCGGTGGCTTTCGCCGTCGAAACTTACCTGAAATTCCTGCATTGCCTCGAAAAGGGCAGCCTGTGTTTTTGCCGGAGCGCGGTTTATTTCGTCGGCTACAAGAAAATTGGTAAATACAGGCCCTTTGCGCGTAACAAATTTTCCCGTTGCGGGGTCTATCATTATATTGCCTGTTATATCGCTTGGCATTAAATCCGGCGTAAACTGGATTCGTTTTGAATCGCCGCTGATTGCTTTTGCCAGAGCGCGAACCAGCAGAGTTTTACCAAGACCGGGCGCTCCTTCTACCAAAAGATGCCCGCCCGCAATCAGGGTGATTAACGCATGATCCACAAGCTGCTTTTGCCCGATAAAGGCTTTTGCTGTCTCATTCTTTACCATCTCAAGTTTTTCAGCGGCTGCTTCTGCATTTAAATTTATCTGCTCCATCATTTACTCCTTGTATTTTTCGGGAACAATACTCCGTAGTTTATTCATTAATTCACTGTAATTATACTTTTTTTTCTCTTTAGAGTCATTTGTAAACTGATGCCCGTCAGAAAGATGCAGCTCCCGTTCGTATGTTTCAAGGTAATAATCAAGGGCGCGGTATTTTTTTAAAAACCCGATTTCTGCGGTAAAGCGTTCCCGTATAGGCCTTGAATTCGTTTGTTTTTCATCGTGAACCAGCCCGAAAGCCGGAATGACCATCCAAAACCCAAAAACAATTACCAAAAAAACCGATATTCCTGCCGGAACAAGATTTCCTTTTTCCATGATTTTTCCAAACATGGATTTTGTCAATTGCTTTGTACGGACAAAAAGCACTCCTTTTTTGTCTCCAGCCCTTTCGCCGGTTAATTCCCAGGCAAGGCGGGCATTAACTTCCCTTATCAGGTTATCATTATACATAAAGAAAGGAATGCCGGTAACCGTAATCGATCCTTCCCCCAACGAAACTGATGCAAGCCTTACATGGCGGCCGTCGCACATAATAAAGATATCATCTTCATCAACATAAAAGATAATATTCGAATCAAAATCGGGAATAGCTTCGCCCCATGGATTGTTCAGGCAAGACAGATATTCGCTGTCTTCATCGTCTGCATCTGCGTCTGCAGAAATTATCTCAACATAAATTCCAAGATCATAAAGAAAATCTAGCAAATTTTCATTTATTTCATCTTCATCGTAATAATCCATGCAGATTACAAGCGAGTTCCCGCGTTCGACCCATGGAACAATAAATTTATGCGTGTCTTCCCAATTACAGGCAGCGGCAAAGACAATTGCTGTTCCTTCCTGTATTGCCGCAATTTTTGCCGGGCTGCAGCGTTTTTCAATACGGACACGATGACCGGTTTTGTTCAGCCATTGTTCCATGGCGTAGTATTTGTTAACTAACGTTTCGCGTAACGGAGGCGTGCGGGTTTTTTTTGGATATATTTCCAGTTTTTTATAGGCAACCAGCGCGAACATGGACAGAATAAGAATTACAGCAGCGCAAACATAAACCCGTTTATTCATCTGCGCTCCCCGGCAAACCCTGGTTAGCCAGCAATTTGCAAAATGCTGCGGCTTCTTCAAAACTTCCCGCTGCCGGCAGCCGCCCTGCATAGGCAAAATTTACCCAGCGGTTTATCAATTGGCAGAATGTATGAGCTTCGTCAGCGTTACACGGAGAGCCGTATGTGCCGGACGGCATTGAGCTGACCATGTTTGCGCAGTCGCTCTCCGTCGCATTGGGCGGAAAATTAAAGCCACGGTAAAGCTGCCATAATAAAATCGCCGTAGCGGTACAATACCCCCACGCCATACGGAAATTTTGCTGCTTATGGAAATTTTCAGCCTTTTCCAGCAGCAATTCAGGGTTCTCCGCAGGAATTCCGTTAATGACGGTTGTTGCCGTTTTTTTTACCGTGTAATTTTTTTTATGAATATATTTTCGGGCATATAAAAATAAAAAGAAAATCAAGACGGCAATAAGAACTACCAATATTAACCTTAAGATAAAAGAAAAAATCCATCGTAATTTTTCCAGTATTGGGCTGAAGTTGAAGTTTGGAGCATCTCTTTGTTTCAGCGGATCTTTCAGCCGTATGCCCCAGGAATCCTTTTCGCCCCCGAAATCAGGAGAAGCAAGAATTATCTGCAGCTTTTCAACCGGAACATCTTTGTCCGGTTCAAAACCGGCAGCAAATGTTTTAACCGGTAAAAACAGGCAGATTAGGCATAGAACAATTAATGCGCTGCTTTTTGAAATAGCTTCGACAGCCTTTTTTTTTCTGAGTTTTTCCGCAAAACTACGGAACATTATTTCTATGTCCCATCCTTCAACTTCCATTCTGCTGTTGATATACAGGCTGAACCCCATACATACATATATAGTTTCGACTAACATGTAGTTAAAACACCATGCTGCAAAAACATATATTTCCGCACTCTTTAAAAGTTCCATGGAAAAAGAAACCTTATAGATAAATTCCGACATTAAAATAAAAAAAAGAATTTCCCCTGTAAGAAGGGCTGCCTCAAGGGCAATTCCCCAAAAGCTCAATATAAAGCAATAGCCAAGCCCTCCTTTTTCAAGAAGCTCTCTGCGCTTTGCTGTCTCCCTGAAAGGTTTTTTATGCATTTCCAGTATACGGACCGGCATCATTGCGGCGCGCAGAGGGCTGAAACGCCTCCAGAGCAGGTCCCCCGGCAGCCCGCGCAGAATGCTTTTTCCCAGATCGCGGAATAACCGCTTCATGCCCGCGCTGTTTTCAAAAAAACGCACCGATATTACGTGCAATATGGGGCGTTCAAAGAGCGGCTTTAACAGCCATAAAATTGCCCACGACAGGTATTGCGCCTTGCCCGGCAGCAAACGCAGGGAAAAAGCGCAGACCCAGAAAGGTATCGCAAAAAACAGCATAAAACCAATAAAATTTTCCCGCCATAGCAGCAACCCGGTATCAGCCGCTTCTCTGGAATCCATGCGCCGCCTGCGCCCCTCAAACGGAATATTCACTGTTTTTCCCCCGGCCTGCCAGTAAAAAATACAACAGCAGTAAAATCCATATACTTATTCCAACAATAATACGCAGCGTAAACGGAAGATAGTGTTTTGAAGACCAAAATGCCTCAATAACGGCAGCAATAACAAGCATCATTGTGCTGCCGGCAATAATTGGCAGCGCGTCCTGCCCCGCTTTTTTAATCGAAGCCCCTCGGGTTAATCCTTTGGTTACAAAAAAACGGTACCCAAGAAGCAAGCCAGCATGAGCGCTGAAAATTATTGCTGTAACTTCAAAGGCGCTATGGGCGATTATAAAAGAAAACAATGTTTTTGCATGGCCGGCATTTATCACATGCCCTTCGACAATTCCCAGAAAACCTGCATTAAAGCAAAGATAAAACAGGCTTCCAATACCTGCAAATATGCCGCTTGCAAAAGTTCTAAAAGCGATGGAGATATTGTTATATATATAAAACCCGAACATATCCGCATCGTTTTTTACATCACGGGGCATTAGAAAATGTTCGCTTTCGGGATTATACATTTCTTCGATATTGTCGAGTATTTGCGCAGAAACAAGATCTTCCGCTATGCCGGGAAAGCGGACGCACAGAAAAGCAAAGAATAACTCAAGACCGTAAAATAGCAGGAAAGCGGCAAGTATTCCGCGCCAATGGGAGCGGACTTTTTGCGGAAAGGTCTGCAGAATAAAACGAAGAAGCGTTTTAAGCGGCCAATTATGCTGAGCGTAAAGAATCTGATTCCCGTTATTTACCAGAATATTTAACCGTTCTATAATTGCAGGATCAAAACCATAAGTTTTTGCGGTATTCAAATCCTGAGTTAACATTCTGAACTTTAATACAAACGAAACTGTTTCTTTTCTTAATATACTTTTTTTCCCGGTAACCAGTCTTGAAAATTCTATCCAATCATGTTCCCGTTGTTGAATAAAATTCCGCTCGGTCATTGTTTTTCCCCTGACAAATTACGTGCAATTCCAAGAATATAAGCAGCATCGGTTTGTTTTGGGCTGCCGTCGTCCCGCAGCAAAGATGCGTAGATGCCTGCTATTTCATTGGCTCTGGATTCTCCAAGCAGCGGATAACGCCGGGCGAATTCCAAAATTGCCTGTTTTTCTTCGATGGAAAGAGTATAGGGCGGAATAACAGGCTCATAGCTTGAAAGAAATGCAATTGGTTTTTGTTTAAATGCTGTTGTTTTTTGCGAATATACTACCAAAGTATCGCCAGCCCAGTCGCCGAGCCTTCTGAAACCGCGGCTTGCCGTAATGGAAATTAAAGCAATGGGAAAAAAGAAAAAGAAAGTATCAGCAAAACGAAGAAGATTCCGCAAAAAAGACGAAGAAGGATTTACAGGCGCGCCGTTACTTCTTACTACTCTTATCCCTGTTAAGCGTTTGCCCAGGCTTTGCCCCCTGAATGTTAATTCGCAAAAAACATGATAAAACCAGTCAACGCAAAAATTAAGAAGCAATATAAGCCAAATCCCAATTGAATATTGCAAAATAGAACCTGTAATTGCAATCGTTATCAGGATTAACCATTGGGTAATTTTATCTATGGCATAAGCAAGAGTTCGCACAGGAAGCCCAGCTGGAGAAAGCACAAACTTTACCCCTTCGGGAGTCAGCGCTTCAAGCGAATGATCGAACCTGTTATTTTTTTGCCAGTACATTGGTTAATGGTTATTATGCTGTTACATTAGCAACTACGGTAACGATTATTGTAACGACAAATACGACCGGAATAATGGCAAGGTAAATTATGCAAAGAATGCCGGAAAACTTCCACAAGGATTTATTGTTTTTAAAAGCAAGTTCCAGGTCTTCGCTTGATTTATTTAACTTGTAGCTGCGTATTTTTTCGCCGAAATTGTAGGTAAAACGGGCTGGAAAAAACATCAATGCCCCCATTGGGACATATATTAAAGCGATAAGCCACAATGGAACATCCCCAAACTCTGCGGCAAGGCTTGATGCTGCCACCATGACAATTGCCGAACCTATTCCTCCGACTACCATCATACCGCATCCTATGTAGCCAAGAATGCCAAGGAATCTAAGCCATGGCGAAGCTTCGTACAAAAATTGAAGCATGTTATCTGTCAATAATGCGCCGGAGCTTTGCGACATATCGGGAACAATCGGGCTTTCCGGGCTTTTATAAGGGTTTTCTAAATCGGACATTGCTTTCTCCTTTGGAACTTACCCGCCTTTATTGCGCTTGGAATTAACAAAGCGGTTAAAGTCGTTTATATTTTTTACGATAATGCGATCCGGAAATATTTCTACACGGCGCTGTGTAACAAAATGACTCAATGTGTCTTTGGCCTCATTAATGTTCATTCCCGCCCAATGAGCAACATCTTCGACAGTAGTTTTAAATTCCCTGCGCTCGTTGGACTTATCAATATCGGCCTGTGTTTCATCCAGCATAAGGAACACGTCGGCAATTTTAGACTGCGGGTCAGGAAGCGTAAGAATCATAAACCGTCTTTTGGAATCGTAAATACGTTTCGAAAACATCTTTAACAGTTTAAGGGCAATTTGCGGGTTTCCAAGAAGGAGAATCTCGAAGTTTTGAGAATTAAATTCCAGAACTTTTACCTGATCTACTGCTATAGCGGAAGCCGAACGCGGCGAATTTTCCAAAATTGCCATTTCACCAAACATTTCAGATGGCTGCAGAATATCCAGCGTCCGTTCAATATCGCCAATAATTTTTTGAAGCTGCACTCTGCCCGATTGAATAAGATAAAAAGTATCGCCCGGTTCGTGCTCGGAAAAAATCATTTCGCCAGGCTGAAAAGTCCGGGTAAAACGGCCAAAAGCGGCCAAATCCATAGCCAATTTTATACCCCCAGGGCCTGCAGGGCCCTTTTTAATTTTGATACAATCGCATCATCGGCAGAACACATGGAAAGTATCTTTTTATAAAAAGCCGCCGCTTGTTCTTTCCTGCCGCTTCTTTCATGGCATTGCCCCATGATAAACATAGCTTCCTTTAATTCAGGATGTTTTGGATACTGTGTAAACATGCTTGTATAGTACTTAAGGCATTCCTCATATTTTCTCAGCAAGAACATACAGCGCCCTATTTCGTAAGAGCTCCGCATTGCCCATTCCGGGTCTACGCCGGAATTTTGTTCCACAGAGTCTACTATCGCCTTAAACGATATTAGCGCTTCCTGATATTTTTCCTGCGAAATAAGGCTTACCGCATTGTAGTAAGCATTTGCAGTTTCGGAAGAGTCCTTCCTGATACGGCTGCCTGCGGGCGCAGCGCTCTTGCCGCTGCTGCCGTGGGACAATGCAGCCTCCACAATTTCAAGATTCTTTGATGCCTGCAGCGCGTCTTTTTCTGACGGGTAAAATGTCAAATAACGGCTGAATACATGCTTTGCGTGCGGATACCGCTTATTTTTTAAATAATATTCACCAATTTTAAACAAACCGTCGGAAGGAGCCTCTTCTTCTTTTTCCATCAATTTGGAAACCTGCTTGTGAATCCGCCGCATTTGATTGGAAAACACCTTAAGCATTTTCATGATTATTCTGGAATTTGTCATAGCCAGAGTTTCGAACTCCGGAACAGTAAAAGCCATAACCGTAGTATCTGCCAAAGCAATGGCATTTTCTTCGCGGGGAAAACGGCCAAGGGCAGATTTAACCCCGAAGAATTCACCCGGCTGCACAGAATCCCTGACATCTTCTCTCGATTCAATATCCTGATAAACCAGGCTTATCTTTCCAGATTGAAGTATATATATCTTATCTGCAGGATCTCCCTGAAAATAAATGAGGGAACCAGAACGATATTGAAGAGGTTTCGGCATTAGGCTACTTCCTGTTTAGACGGTTCAAAAGGCAGATAATCCAGCTCTTTTTTAAAACCTATCTTTTTTCTTACTTCTCTGTATAAACCGGCGGGATCGCCTTTTACAAACATTGTTTTTTCTCCTACCTTTATTTGTGTATGAGTGGCTGGCAGCTCTCCTTCAAAAAAATCAAGGAACCGCATTTCACCATACACAGGTTCCCCTGCCACAACCAAAAGTTCAATATCCTGCATGGAAGCATTAACAAGATTTTCGTATGGATTGTTATCGTTTGCCTTAAGCACAAGAATATCACCTAACTTGCCTTTTTCCAAACTGCCGATTCTGTCTTGCATCCAGAATGCCTTTGCCGCATTAATTGTTACCATTTCGAATAATTTTTCTGCCGGAAGATCCTCGCCGTAAAGCTTCCGGTACAATTCCCTGTCGTATTTAATCTCGGCAAGAAGATTTGCGGAACCTGTTGCCGAAGAGTCGGTACCAATAGTTATATTTATTCCGGCTTTAATCATTTTACGGATTTTTGCGGTGACATTGTACATAAACATGTTCGAGAAACCGCACCAGGAAACGCTTGCCCCCGCTTTTGCCACTTTATCAATATCCTCGTCGCTGAAACCAACACAATGAATTAAAAGGCAATTTTTGTCTAATAAATTCATATCTTCAAGGATTTTTACATTCCGCATACATTCACTGTCGAAACCTTCGGAAAGATGCGTAATAAAAGGCCACTTGTTTTTAACTGCGCGTTCATGCTCAACCTCAATGCCATCGCCCCATTTAAGGTCATAAGATGTGCATTCATGGGCAATTCCGTATTCGCGGATTGCCCTAACCGGCAAAGTTGGCAAAATGCTGCTGTTCAGTTTGTGCGGAAAATGATCGTTAACCGTAGAAACCCCCGAAAACAAACACTTGTAACCTGACAGTGCGTATAGATCTTCCCTTGATAGATTAGATCGCTCCTTAAAGGTTTCCGATGCTTTTAAATCCTGATCCCACGGCAGCCACGTAAGGTAAAAATTCCCTTCCTTTGGCCCTACAGCAGGACGGTAATTCCCCTGCAGATGATCATGAGTATTTATTAAAGAAGGATAAACGAATGATTTTTCCTTCAAATCGACTTTTACGATACCGCCCGGAGAGACAATCTCTTCTCCTTTTACTCCCAAATCACCGGTATGTGTTTTTTTGCCTGGGGAAACTATTACCCCGTTTGCCAAGGTGTATTCAAACACTACGGACCGTCCTTTTAAAAACTCTCTATAACTATTATAGTATAGTACCTGCCTTTTTAATACAGATACTATAATTTTATAATTAAAACACTTATAAATCAATGATAATGGGGAAAAATTCCTGTAAAAATGGTAATAGTCTCACTATGTCAATAACTGATACAATTATAATAGTATGGTAGATTTACATACGCATTCCAACGTTTCGGACGGAGAATTAACCCCTGAATTGCTTGTTAAGGAAGCAGTAAAGCAGGGGTTGCAGGCTTTTGCCCTTACCGATCATGACACTATTGACGGCCTGGAAAGGGCAAAAAACGCAGCCCTGGCTGAAGGCATCTGTTTTATCCCCGGAATCGAGGCAAATATTAATTGGAAAACCGGTTCCATGCCGCGGGATGTCCCGGGCCTTGGCCCAGGCGGCGAATTTCACCTTTTGGGGCTTGGCATTAAGCCAAATCCCGCTTTTACAGCCGTTATCGGCGAATTATTCCGCCGCAGGGAAGAGCGGAACCTTAAAATAATGGATAAAATGCACGAACTAAGCATCGAAGCAAGCTGGGATGAACTTCTAGCTCTTGCCGACAGCATTGGAAACAATGGGCAACCGGATGATGCGCAATCCAGTGCGCTCTCGAGCACGCAATCGGGCAGCCGTTCGCTGGGGCGGCCCCATTTTGCAAACCTTCTTGTAAAGAAAAAAATAGTAAAAAGCGTAGATCAGGCATTTTCCCGCTATTTGGGGGTAGGAAAACCGCTTTATGTTCCAAAAGACGGGCTTGCTTTTGAGGAAGCCGCCGCGCTGATACGCGAATCCGGCGGAATTCCCGTGCTTGCGCATCCAATGTCGCTGTATATTGCCTGGGGGCGGCTTCCCGAAATGGTAAAAGCGCTAAAAGATCGCGGTTTGATGGGCATTGAGGCATGGCACCCCCTGGCAAAGCAAAATTCCTGCCGGCGGTTAGAGGCTTTAGGCAAATCTTTGGGGCTATACATTACCGAAGGCAGCGATTTCCATGGCTTGACCCGCCCCGGCAGGAAACTGGGTTATTCAGGCAGGGGCAGGCCGATTAGCGAAGCTGTTGTGCAAGCAATACCGGAGTTGGCGCAGTTTTAGGCTTTTTGCTCTATCTGCGCAAAACCGAGCTGCCTCATTTAAAATGTTACTGAATCCAATACAAAACGAAAATATCCGCTCTATATTCCATTACAGAAGACAAAAACAACGGGCAGCGTTCTGTTGGATCAATTGGTAACCATCGACTACAATGCCCGTGATTTTTGTTTTATTGAAACCGTCCCCGCCGCTTTGTTACGGCATATATTATCCATAACTACCATGATTTTCCAGCCGAATCAGGAATAAAAGGCGGTAGCAGCAGCCCTTTCGCTATATGGTATCGTTACGTGCAATGGAATACGTATGTCCGAAAGACACGGGCAAAAGCGATAGCTACTACCCGCGTGTGCAATCTCATATAGAGATACTGAATAGTTACAAACAGCTACATTATCTGGTCAAAGTTGTGCCGCCAAGAATGAGTTTATCAATACTCAGGGAATAAGCTACTGTACTCTTCGTATAAAGCTGATTTGCAGAATTATCAATTGATGTTTTATTAGAAGCCATCATTGAATCCACGATCGTGTTAATATCAGTATTTCCATACTGTATTAAAAAATAATAATCTGCTAATGAAGTTCCATAGGAAGCTACATAAGAGCCATATGTTTGTTGTAATTGTGATCGATAATAATCTTGATAATAGTCCAGATAGGCATTTTTATACTCATCTCTTGAAACCCATGTTGATGAGCCTAACCATGTATAACTCGATGAAAGATAACCCCTGCCAATATGTGTCATTGTCATGGTCATACTATCATTAGTGGTAGTATAAGTACCTTTCCCGTACGGATTACCGTTATAATGATATTCATAATTACCATTGTTAAATTGGTATTTATATACATTACCATAAGAATACCATGTGCCATTAAGAACAGGCTTCGTTTTTTCGCCTCCATCACTAACAGTTGTTATTCCACCTTTATCACTGTCAGTTGTATCATTGTCACAACCAACAACCATCACTTCAAATACCAGCACCAATACCAGTATTCCTGACCAGAAATTTCTGTTTACCATTTTTCTCCTCCTTTACTTTTGGTAACAAAGTACATAATTCATTTAAGAATTCATAAAACACTGATCTTTCTCCATTTATTTCCCACGATAAAATAATATGGAGAAAGATCAGTTAGTTTTGCAACGATAATTTTGCTGGTGGACCTGGATTGTATACAAGAACAATATCTGATCCAATATTTTCCACCCATCCAGCAATATTGCCAGCAGCTTTTCCTACCCTTCCTGCGACTTTTCCAGCAGTCGCTATTTTTCCACCACCAGGAATTTTTCCAGCAGTTTTTCCAACAGCTCCTCCAACAGCCCCAACACTTCCAACAGTTCCTCCCCAGGTATGAGTTTGCTTAAGTGTCAAAATACTGCCTTCATCAGTATCCAAAATCTCTATAGAACCAGCTGAAAAATTTTCTCCATTTAATTTTGCGATCCATGTATCGCCACCAAATTCAAATTTTAAAATATTACCAGCAAGAGGAATTGCAGGCATACTATTTAGGATACTTTGCAATGGAGTGGGGGAACCAATTTGTAACTCCTGACTATGCAAATTACCGACTGAAACAAAGGCAATAAAAAATGCCAAAGTCCCAATAAAAACAGATTTAATTATTTTTACCATCTGAACCTCCAAAGTTTTTACAATGGCATCGTGGAGCCATTACTTTATGATGCGTACATGCCCGCCGGCATATTAACAACCCATACGGGCTATTTTTAGCAAAAATGCTTTAATTACCTTTTTACTCCCCAAAAGATTTAAATCTCATACAAGATATTCAATCTATTAGATAAGTATACCTATCTATATGGCGGTAAGTCAATATCTGGTAAATAGGTATTCTTATCTTAGGGGTGGATATGCCAAGGAAAATGGTAAGTATTAGGGAATTACTGGCTCTAAATTTGAAAGAATACCGCAGAAAATGCGGTTTTACACAAGAAAAACTTGCCGAAAAAGCGGGAATCTCAGCTAATTATCTTTCTATGGTGGAAGTATCGCGAAAGTTTCCTACACCCGAAATGCTAGATCGTCTTGCACAAGCTCTTGATGTTCAAACGTTTCAGCTCTTTGAACCTACATCAACGCCAGAAGGAGCTTTACTGCATTTGGAACGCACTATTGTCACAAATATAGAAAATATTGTCAGCATATCTGTAAAACAGGCTGTTTCTAATGTATTGAAGGAACAAATTAAAAGATAATTAATTGGGTACGCAGGGATAACACGGTGCCGCAGGGTTCCTGTTACCACTTTTGCCCGTGCCCTTCGGATGCACATTTACCATGGCGCATAACGACCGCATATGTCCTCAATTCCCGCCCGAAAAGTTAACCTACAAGTGGTGTTACTCCTTTTGCCATACATTATCCTGCAATAGTTTTGCGTTTTTCTTTTCGATCATTGCCGCAAGTTGTTTTTCAGTTGGTAGGATTGTTTTGTATTTCGACGCAAATATTTGCTTACTTTCATTTAATACTGAATATTTTACCACTGTTTCATCTTTCTCAGTACAAAGGATTATTCCAAGTGTTGGATTATCATCTTTCCCTCGTTTTAGCGCATCAAACATTTTAACATATAATTCCATTTGTCCGACATCTTGAGCGCTAAGACTGGTGGTTTTTAAATCTATAATGACGAAGCATTTTAATAAATAGTTATAAAAAACAAGATCGATGTAATTGTGAGAAGTTTCTGTGCTAATTCGGAATTGGCGGGCAATAAAAGAAAAACCTTTACCTAATTCAAGCATAAAACTTTGTAGATTATTAATTATGGCTGTTTCTAACTCGGTTTCTTTTCCTTGTATATCTTCAGGAACATCAAGAAATTCCAGTATATATGGGTCTTTAACAAAATCGTGAGCCTCTTCTTTTTTCCCTGCTGCTTTTGCAATGACCTTTTTCTGTATTTTCTTCTGCGTAGAAAGCAATCTGCGATAATAGCCGCTTCTGATATTTCGCTCAAGTATTTTTACTTTCCAATTTTGCTCACTGGTTTCTGTTATATAATAATCTCTTTCGGCATCATCTTCGATCCGCATAATCGCACACCAATGCGACCATGATAGATTTTCCGGATTCTCTAGACGGCATCTAGAGAATTGCAGACCATTTGGAAAAGAAAGATAGAATTTTCGAAAATTCCATAAATTCGCTTCAGAAAAACCCTTACCTAAAATATCTGTCAAGTAACGGGACAAATTGACAATAAGATAATCGCCGTAATCGGCACGGCTTTTGCCTTTCTGCTCACGTTCAACAATGCGTTTACCGATCTGCCAATTTGTCTGAACCATCACTGTATTAACAGCTTTATAGGCAGTTCCTCTTGCTTTATTTAAAATACCAGCAATGTCTGCAAAGAAAAGTTTATCTTGTTTGGTAACGGTTAATTTATCTCTCATATTTTTTTTTAGTATACCTACTCTTAAGAAACTTCTCAAGTGCAAAATTCTTCACCATTGAGCATTACAGAAAGGTATCGCAGTAGTGCCCGTTACCTGTTTTTTCTTTCCGTGTAAATCGGTGTTCCATCCGTGCCAATCTGTGCTTCATTGGAAACATCGCCAACGAATAAGCACAGGAAAGGGAGCACACAGTGGTAGATGCTGCTACCTTTACGGTTTCAGGCTTTTCTTAATCCACTCAGGGTGCCTTCTGGCTGCATCCAAAAGCTTGCCCATCGCGGTTGTGTATCCTGCCCCTATAGTGTTCCGCCACCAATCAATGGTCGGCTGCTCAAGCCGCAGAGAAAACATCTTTTTGGTTTTGCCTTTGTCCATTTGGCGCTTGATGTCTGCCACTTGCTGGTCAGTTAATTCAGGAATATCGCTGTAATCTATAGACTTGTTCTTAAGAGTTGCCATTCGCGCAAGATCTCCTTCTGAATATTGATAATCTTCAGTTAATGTAAACTGTTTCATGCCCATAAAAATATATCTCCTCTTCTTTTTTGTCTGCTTTTCGGGCAGAAATTATTCGGGTGGTATCATCCCTTTCCGTTTTAATTTCATTATATTCCTCCATAATTTTATTTGTCAATACATTTTGTATTGACAAATTGTTTTTACTCACACAAAATTAAAGGGATAGAATTTCCCAGGGGTCTTCTCCCAGCCGCCGGTGCTGAACCGCTTCCAGAATATGCTCTGTTTCGATGATTTCTTTGCTGTCAAGATCGGCTATCGTTCTGGCAACCCGCAGAATCCCATGGTATGCCCGGCCGGAAAGCCCAAGTTTTGCAAGGGCTTTTTGAATGGCGTTTCCCGCCTTTTCGCTCATAAGGCAGAAGGTTTCTATTTTACCGGGCGGGATTAAGGCGTTGCGGCGGATTCCTGCCCCTTTAAAGCGGCGCCTCTGGATTTCGACTGCCGCCATGACACGGACGGCTATTGCGGCGCTTTTTTCTTCGTTGCTGGGGAGGTTTTTAGCCATGTCGCTGGTTTTTGGCGGCAGCAGAGCGGTTCTAATTTCAACACGATCAAGCAGCGCCCCGCCGAATTTGCGCCAGTAGCGGTTAATTTCTTCGGGTGAGCAGAAACAGGATGCCCCGCTGTAGTGGCCTTCTTCATTCCTTAGACCGAGGCGTCCGCATGGGCAGGAATTCGCCGCCATTATCAATTGAAATTCTGCGGGCAGGCGCACCGGGCCTTCGGCTCTGGAGATGCTTATAACCCTGTCTTCCAGCGGTTCCCGCAGGGCTTGCAGCACATTTATTCTGAACTCCGGGGCTTCGTCAAGAAAAAGCACGCCAAAGTGGGCAAGGCTAATTTCGCCCGGCCTGGGAATTCTGCCGCCGCCAAGGATTCCTTCGGCGCTTGCAGAATGGTGCGGCGAGCGAAACGGCGGGCATGTAATGAGCCGGTCAATAAACTGGTGTGAGCTGCCATGGTGCAAGCCGCCGCTGCTGTTGCCGGAAAGCGGCCCTGCAAGGCTGTAAAGGCGTGTTACTTCTACCGCCTCATCGGTAGTGAGGGGCGCCATAATCGAAGGCAGCCGCCTTGCGAGCATGGTTTTCCCTGCGCCGGGCGGCCCGAAAACCAGCGCGTTGTGCCCGCCGGCAGCGGCTATTTCAAGCGCCCTCTTGTAAACACATTGCCCGCGCACATTCGCAAAGTCGCCGATGGCGTCATCTGTAAAATTGCCGGCGGTATTTGCGCTTGTTACGCCGGCAATGCCTGCGTCAATGGGCATGGGCAACCGTCCTTTTTCGGCTCTGATAAAGAGCGCATGTACTGCTTCCTGCAAATTTCCTGCGGCTGTAAATTGCGCTCCTTTTCCGGCAGAATTTTCTCCTGTCATGGAAGCTGCGCTTCCTGCGGAAGCAGTGTATCCTGCAGAAGCCAGGATTGCCGCTTCGCATGAATTTTCTGCAGGTACGATAAATTCGTTAATACCCTCGGCAAGCCCTGCTGCAATAGCCGCAAGCACACCACGCACCGGCCTAATCCTGCCGGAAAGCTCCAGTTCCCCCATCACAAGAATTTTTTCGGGAACAGGAGCAATACCCGCCGCCGCCATTACCGAAAGGGCAATTGGCAGATCAAGCGCTGCCCCGTCTTTTTTCATTCCTGCAGGCGCAAGGTTTATTAAAATTCTGTCCTGCGGAAAACTAAACCCCGAATTTCTAAAAGCAGCCCGCACTCGTTCCCGAGATTCCCTGACTGCGCCTTCCGCGAGCCCTGTAATATCGACCCCCGGTATACCCCTGCGAATATCCGACTCCACCCGGATAATGATTCCGCCAGCCCCATAGGGCATATAAGCCATCACACTCATAAAAACACTCCTTCCGGTTTTAAATTTGAACGCCTCCAATTCCTGAAATTCAGAAATTGGATGTACAAATTAATTGAATATGAAACTATGTTTCATACATATATATTGCGCGCAGATGCGTAGCGCTTTAGTGAAAGGAAATTTTTTTTAAGAATTCTTGACAAAATTTTATATATAAATTACTTTTTTATATAATAAGGAGTAAAAATAATGCAAAAAGAACAAATGCCTGAGATTTTAAACAAATGAAAAAATGGATAGCGCTGTTTCTTCTCATTTTTCAATTGAGTGTTTCGTTATCAGCTATTGAGCATACGGAAAATGAGAAAGAAAATGAAAACCTTACAATGAATATTGGCATTGGTTTTGTTTACCCAATAGATGATGATTGGTCTGTAGGGGGTAACATTTTAGGCTCAATATGTTTTTCATCACTTTATTGCGGTTTAGGTTATCATTTTTCGATATTGCCAAATATTTTTATGCCGGGGTTATACGGGGAAATAAATTTTTGGCTGTTGCCTTTATTAATTCAGTATCTTATGGATCCTGACCGCGAGATAAAAGACTATGATGTCGATGTAATGGATGGCGGAATTCGTATATATAATCTATTTAGATTTGGATCGTTCGATTTAAGTCCATTTGTTGGAATAAATATGGGTTTTTTACGCGGTTTCTCAATGATGTACGGTTCATTGCTTGCATATAAAAATTTTGGCATAGAGTATAGCTTCTTTAAGCTATATTCGAGCCGAATTAACACTGACATTATGCATCGCATAGCGATTGTGTATCATTTTTGACAAAAGTCCAAACACATTTTAAACATGCTTAAAATGTGTACACAATAGAATAAAACATGCTTTTTTTTATGTGCGCGTCATTAATGTTTGCAGATTGCCTAAAATCTGTTAAAGGTATCCTGCATGTAAATCCTATTTTAAATGGTTTTAAATATGAACCCAATCCAAATGTAAGTCCGGCTTCTCCGCCCTGTTTATCGTTTAAGCAATAAGAATAATATCCTCCAAAAAATATATCAGCTCCTGTAAACCAATGGTCCGGCGTTTGTAAAACAAGGTTTAAAGGAACGGTTAAATTATTTTCATTAATTGTTCCAAAAGGATATTGCACCCGAATATAGTCATAATGCAGTTCCGGGCGAATGGCGAAAATCCCCAAATTGATCTGCGGCGAAAAACCTGCGCCAAGGAAAAAACCGTAAACATTTTTATCATTATTATCTGCGGTGTAACTATTATTAGTCATGCCAAAATGAGCCGATACTCCAATGTCAACACATCGACGTGGCTTGTGTTTTTTTGCAATTCTGCCCGATGGTTCAAAATCAATCTCCTGAGAAATGGTTTCTATAAAATTTTTCAAATGTTCGACTATCAGCGCCATGCCATTAAAATCAATTAAATGCGCTTCGTCTCTGGATGTATGGTAAGGTGATTTTAAACCTGTAGTAACATTAAGCGTAGGAATTCTTTTAAATGCGAAAGCATGAGTATCGGTTCCAACTAAAATATTTGTTTCAAAATTTTTTGCAGCTACATTCAATGCTGCCGGAATAGCTGGCGAATTTAAAATTATTTCGTTTCCGTTTTTAATTGTACCGCTTCCGATATAGTTAATTTTACCGCTTGCTTCGTACCAGCCAACCATATCAATGCTTATCATTAATTTGATATTTTCAATCTTATTATCTGTAATCGAAGTTTCCCAATGATTTATGAAATATGTGGAACCAATTAATCCGATTTCTTCGGCATCAAAAGCAATTAGAATAACACTCCGTTTCAAATTCGATTGATTCTGTTTCAATTCCCGCCCAAGTTCAATTAACGCTGCAACGCCCGAAGCATTGTCATCTGCACCATTTCGTATTCTCCCAAATATATTCGTGCCAATATGGTCATAATGCGCACCGATAATAATATACTCGTTTTTCAAAACAGGATCGTTACCGTGAATGATTCCAACCACATTTTGAAACCAATTATTTCCAAAAGGCTGTAAGTATGCATTATCAAAAAACGGCTCAATTCCAATTTCTTTCCATTGATTTGTGATATATCCAGCAGCCATTCGGGCGTGTTCAGTGCCGGCTTTTCGCCCCTGCATGGAATCGGAAGCAAGTGTATAAACATGTTGTTCCAGCCTTTCGTTTAATGTTGTTTGCGCATAGGCAATTGGAATTGCTGAAAAAATCAACAAATAAATAAAAATTTGCCTGCATTTACAAACAGATAAGGTTTTTGCTTTTTTGTTCATATTTGTCAATATATTTGATATTTCATAAACATTCAAATGAAATAAGTTGTTTACAAAAATTTATCTTTCAAATAATTCTTTCAGTTCTGCATGACTCATCCGCGCAAGCCATGATTCGCCTGAACTTACAGTCATGTCCGCCAGCTCCTGCTTGCTGGAAATCATTGCGTCTATTTTTTCTTCAAAACTGTTCTTTGTAATAAAACGGTGAACAAACACATTGCGTTTCTGCCCAATACGGAAAGCGCGGTCTGTTGCCTGATTCTCTACTGCAGGGTTGTACCATAAATCGTAGTGGATTACTCTGCTTGCTGCGGTCAGGTTTAATCCAAGGCCGCCAGCCCTTAAGCTTACCAAAAGAATACGGCAAGCAGAATCATTCTGGAAACAGTTAATTATTTCCGCACGTGTATTTTGGTTTAAACCGCCATGGTAAACAAGCGCAGCCTCGCCCAGTTCTTTTTTAATTATCTGCTCCAGGCATGTAAGAGTCTCTACGTATTGGCTAAAGACGATGGTTTTTTCGCGGTTGGCAAGAATCTCTTCCAGCAATGTAACAAGAAGCTGCGCTTTGCCGGAAAGCCCTGAAACAGCGGGGCTCTCCTTGTCATATACCCGCGGATGGTCGCATATTTGTTTAAGCGAAGTCAGAAGGGAAAGAATTAAAGATGCCCGTTTATCTGCTTCTATTTTTTCCGATTTCTTAATAGATTCGGAAACTACGCTTTCATATAACGCAGCCTGTTCTTTTTCCAGCACAGCATATTCATTGGTAACAATTTTTTCCGGTAAATCTTTTATTATTTTTTTGTCTGTCTTAAGCCGCCGCAGAAGAAAAGGAGATGTAACTTTACGCAAGTTTTCCGCCTGTTCTTTGCTGCGCATAACTTCAATTGGAACGCGGTACTGTTCCTTGAATTTTGCAGCAGTTCCAAGGTAGCCAGGCAGGATAAAGTCAAAAAGAGAACGAAGATCTTCCAGGCGGTTTTCTACCGGCGTTCCGGAAAGAGCAAGGCGGTACCGGGAATGAAGCTGTTTTATGGTGCGGGATATTCGGGTTTCGGCATTTTTCATCAGATGGGCTTCATCTACAAGCAGAATTGAAAAAGCTTCGTCTTTTAATTTATCCGCATCGCGAACCGCTGTTTGGTAAGTTGTAAGAAATATCTCCTGTTTGCCGTCAAGGCTGCGGCGGCTTCCGTGATAGCGGGACACTCCAAGAGAAGGGGCAAAACGGCTAAGTTCTTTTTCCCAATTGCTTAACAAAGCCGCCGGAGCGACAACCAAACATTTGGACAAAAGCCCTTCCTCCTTCAGCCGCAGCAGCACGGCAATGGATTGAACAGTTTTACCAAGCCCCATGTCGTCGGCAAGAATGCACCCAAACGCCGAAAATAACAAAGAACACATCCAGCTGTAACCGCTCTTCTGGTAGGGGCGCAATGTTGCTTTAAGCGAGGCAGGAACAGGAAAATTCTGCTCGCGGAAAAGATTGTCTATAGTTTCGCGTGCGTCGAAAGCAAGAATGGTGTCGCCGGAAAAATGAGCTTTTAAAAAATCGTTAAAATCCGGCGGCGCTTCTTTTGCTCTTTTTAAAAGACGGGCAAACTCTTCTGTATCCATTTTTACAAAGCCGTCTTTAAACCTAACCAGCGCCCGTTTTTGCTTAACCAGCTTTTCAAATTCCTTAAGCGGCATTACTTCATCGCCAATTGCTATTTGCCACTGGAATTCCTGCAAGGTGTTTAAATCCAGATAACTTTTCAGCGAGCCTCCGGACGATTTTGCTTTTATTACCAGATGCGGTTTTAATTCCCGCGCCAAAGCTTTGGGAAGAGTAATCGTTAGCCCAAGGCGGACAAGAAGCGGAGCAGCAGAATCCAGAAAAGCCGCCAGCCTTTCTTCGGAAAGTATCACATCGGAATGGACAGCAAGTTCGCGGATTTCCGGCAGGTAATTTGAAAGAGCTGTAGGCGTACGCAGTATTTCCAAATCCTTGCACTTTGAAAGCGGTGTTTTTTTTACGCCGTCTTCCTGTTCTGTTATTACATCCATGGAAAGCGCAAACTTTAAATCATAGTCACACTCATCATCTTTGCTTTGTTTGGTTTTGGCGGGCTTTACGGTAAGATCGTAACGATGCGCAGCAAAATTTATATGCAGAACAGAAAGCCACCTGTCTATGGCAGCAGGCAATGATTGTTTGGCAGGAGAAGAAACATCAATATTTATTCCGGTAAAAAATAAATTTAATAATTCGCGGTATTCATCGCCTGTCCCGTATTTGCCAAAGCTTCCGCGAAAAGTTAAAAACCTTCGCCTTACGAACTCACCCAAAAATGAAGATGCAAGCAAATCTACCACGCTTTTTCCGCTTACAGCCTGGTTTGTTTTTTTTGCCGTTTTTCCATTTTTAAAGTTAAGCATTCCGCTTTCATACCGCGAAACAGCCGCCATCATTGCCGAAACCGCAGGCAGCGTTTCAAAAGGCAGCCAAACAATTTTAACAACTTCATTTTCAGCTAACACATGGGGGACAAAAGCGCAGGCGGAACAAACCAGATTAAGAAATCTGAAAAGATAGAAAAGAAATGCGTACGATGCGGTTCCGTCTTCCGAAGAAAAACAGATAAAATGCTCAAAGGCATCGTAAAGGGAATATTTTCTGTTTTTACCGTTAATGTCTGTTGCCTGCAGGACAAGCTCGGCTCCCGGAGCGGGATTTGGGCATAAAACAGCCCACGCCGAGCGGGAAAAATCGTGCTCTTTATCGGACAAAGCCTGCTCTTCCGCCGATTCCCATGCCTGATACCCTGCGCAGCGGTGGTAAAATTCCGCCAAAACCAGGGCAAAATCCCTTTCGCAAAACGGCGGGGAAGGCGGCAGCACTGCAGAGATAAGTTCTCCGCAGTGGGGAACTGCATCAAGTTCAATTTGTTCAGCATTTGCCTGATTCTGAACAGTTTTTTCCTTTGCTGCGCATGTAACTGTAAAAGGCGGCACAATTTGGTGAACTGCTTCCGATCCAAACCGCGCCGCAAGATCCATCCCCCTTAACCTGAACAGAACATGAGGGTCTGAATCAATCTCCCTTGCAATAATGTAATACAAAGCCGCCATGTGCTTGCAAGGGTCGCCGCAATCGGGGCAGGTGCATGAACGTTTCATTTCATGCCAGCGGCGCGGAATAAGATTTATGCCCATTTTCTTGAGTTTTAGCAAAAAAGTTTCCGGCAATTCACCAGCGGCAATACGGGCAAGCAAATGCGTGTCTTTTTCTATCATTTTGTATACTTTTTCTGCATCTTTTAGCAAAGGAAAATCGATTTCTACTTTATAAAACGGGCGGTAATTCCCCTCAACCCTGGCTGTTGCCCGTCTTTCATTAAATTCGATAGAAAGCACTCTACCGGTATTTGCATAGGTTCTGCCTCTGTCAAGCCGCGCACCCATTTTATAGCTGTCCAGAACATCAATAAACCAACTGCCCCAGGGGGTTATACCATACCGACTCTTCATAAGGATAAGTATACTCCTTCAGTCATGATCTTGTCATGAACATGCTGTTCATTTCTACTGAACGGCGACAACCAGTGATTTTCACTATTGACAAAACTTAAATGTCAACTTAATCTATTTATATTATGTTTAAAAGTAATGTTCAGGAACAGCTTCAATTATGATGATTTTCTGCCAATTTATTTAAAGTGAGGGCACATTGAAAACAATTTTTGTGGTTGATGACAGCGACACAAACCTGGCTATGGCCGAAGAAGCGCTGGAAGATACTTTTAGAGTAATGACCATGCCGTCCGCAGCAGGCATGTTTAAACTATTGGAAAAAGTCATACCGAATATAATTTTTCTGGACATTGAAATGCCGGAAGTCAATGGGTTTGAAGCATTGGAAAAATTAAAAAGTAACCATGCATGGAAAAATATTCCTGTCTTCTTTCTAACAGGTACTACCGATGCTTCAATTGAAGCCAAGGGTAAAGAATTGGGAGCTCTGGGTATTGTAACCAAACCTTTTACCCGATCCTCTATGAATGACCTGATTGATATGTATTTGGCATAAATATTTTCAACTGGCACGGAGGAGCAAATGAGTTCTTTCTTTAAAAAAAAGCAAACCGGAATGCCTGTAGTTGTACAGATGCTTGTTGTTTTTGCCGCATTTGCATTAATGGGAGCTTCCAGTTTTTTCTTCGTTAAAGGAATCGAACAAAAGCATTTAATCAGCAGTGCGAAGGACACGCTTTCCGCTAAAGAGTTCGAAATAGCAACTGCCATTCAGGAATATGAATTATTTATGAACAGTTATTCAGAAACTGTACGCAATATGATCTTACACGGCGACAGTGCCGGCAGAGTATTTGAGTATGTACTGGATATGAATAAATACATGCTTAAATGCATGGATGGATTAACAGGCATTTACGGTTATTTTGACGCATTTAACGGAGCTTATGTGTCCGGGCAAGAATGGCTTCCGTACAAGAATTCTTTGCTCGAAGACCAGCCATGGTATAAAGCGGCAATGGAGCCGGATGTAAACAACGAAGTAATAATAACAGAACCATACAAGGATGCGGCAACAAATCATATCAATATAACATTTATCAGCCCGATATTTGACGGCAAAGGCCGCCGGCTGGGGATAATCTGGTTTGATGTTGAACTGGACAATATATTCAAATTTGTTATTGATGTCAATATGACCGAAAACAGTTATGGAATGCTGATTGACAAGGATTTAAAAATAATGGTTCACCCGGAAAAATTTTGTTCAGGCCTTCCGTTATCCGCATTGAGCAGAGATATCGAAAGAATTGCATACGACCTGGAACAGGGTTTGGAAATTTTCAATCAAAAAACCATTGACGATAATAAAAAAGCTCATATTATATTCTTCCGGGAAATAATGTACGGATGGCGTCTTTGTATAATTACGCCTTTCTGGGAGCACTACAGAAGCATGAGTTATATGACAATATTCCTTGTTGTGCTGGGGTGTATACTGGTTGCAACATTAAATACTATTTTATTTAAAATTTCCGAAGCAAAGAGAAAATCAGATTTAAGAACCCAGCAGAAGAGCAACTTTCTTGCTACAATGAGCCATGAAATCCGCACACCCTTGAATGCAATTATGGGTGTTGCCGAAATTCAACTGCAGAATTCAACCATATCAAACGAGGTAAAGAGCGGATTCGTCAAAGTTTACAGTTCCGGGGATCTTTTGCTTAACATTATCAATGACATACTGGATCTTTCCAAGATAGAAGCCGGTAAGATGGAATTGGTGCCTGTCAGATATGAAGTTGCAAGCCTTGTAAACGATATTGTGCAATTAAATATAATCAGATATGAATATAAACCGGTAGAATTCAAGCTCACAATAGATGAGAACATTCCATCAGCGCTTCTGGGCGATGAGCTTCGTATTAAACAAATTTTAAATAATCTTCTTTCCAATGCGTTTAAATACACCGATCGCGGAGAAGTTACAATGTCGGTTAATGCTGAATGTGTGGCGCGCAGCGGAAGAGTTCTTGTAACGCTTGTTTTTAACATAAGCGATACAGGGCAGGGCATGACACCGGATCAGTTAAGTAAATTGTTTGATGAATACACCCGCTTTAATCTGGAAGCCAACCGTACCACAGAAGGCGCAGGTTTGGGCATGAGCATTACGCGCAATTTGGTTGAATTAATGTATGGAAAAATTTCCATAAAAAGCGTAGTCGGCGAAGGAACGTCTGTAACTGTACGCATACCGCAAAAGACAGACGGTGTTGGAATTGGCGGGATAATAGGCAAAGAGCTTGCGGAGAGCCTGCAGCAGTTCCGGCTTGGCAGTGTTATACATGAAAAAAAGACTCAAATAACCCGCGAACCAATGCCTTACGGCCGTGTTCTTATTGTAGACGATGTTGAAACAAACCTATATGTTGCCAAAGGGCTTATGGTTCCATACGGTCTAAAAATCGATCTTGCTGCAAGCGGTTTTGAAGCAATTGAAAAAATAGAAAAGGGCAATGTTTACGATGTTGTGTTTATGGATCACATGATGCCCAAGATGGACGGTATTGAAACAACAAAATTATTGCGCAATAAGGAATACAAACATCCCATTGTTGCATTAACAGCTAACGCATTGGCGGGGCAGGAAGAAATATTTTTACAGAATGGTTTTGACGGTTTTATTTCTAAACCGATAGATATGCGGCAGTTGAACCAGACGCTGAATAAGCTGATACGCGACAAACAGTCTGCGGAGGTAATAGAAGCGGCTCACAGGGAAAAAGCCGAAATGGAAAGCAGACTGGCTGCGAGAAATGCGCGGCAGCCGGTTGATCCGCAGCTTGCCGAAATTTTCTCAAGAGATGCAGAAAAATCTCTCGCTGTCCTTGAGAAAATAATGCAGAACGGCTGCCGCGAAGATGATGATTTGCAAATGTACATTATTAACATACACGCAATGAAAAGCGCTCTTGCGAACATTGGCGAAACAGAAGTTTCCGCCGCAGCGCTAAAGCTGGAACAGGCTGGCAGATATAAAATTATGCGCATAATCGAAGACGAAACATCCGATTTTATAGATGCGCTGCGGGCAATTGTAAGCAGAATCAAGCCAAAAGAGGACAGCAACAGCGGCGAAGATGCCGAAGATGATATGGCTTATTTACAAAATGAACTTATTATACTTCAGGTAGCGTGTTCGGCGTACGACAAAAAAGCCGCCAAGGATACATTAAACCAGCTAAGGGAAAGAACATGTTCCTCTAAAACCAAAGAATTACTGAATGCAATTTCCGAATGTTTGCTCCACAGCGAATTTGACGAAGTTGTAAATTTAACAGAAGAATTTTTAGAGAAAATAGTTTAGTTGACATAATTCATTGATTATTGTATTCTTTTACATGAAAGAAAGCATTTAAATTATTGGAGGATCGTCATGAATAAAATTAAAGAAAGAATTATTTTTTTAGTTATTCCATTTCTAATTGGTTGCGCTACCAATAGCGGCACAACAATAAATTCGAATATTTTAACTGAAACAACTTCGCAAGGTATTTCAGTAGGGACCAAAGACCGGAAAGCAAAATTAATGATACCATCAAATAATTTAAAAACTGTAGAGGAGCGTGGCGGAGGCGGACAGAGAAATCCAAATTATTTTTATTTTGTAGATAAAAAAGTAGATGGGATTGGTGTAGATTTGCATTTTTCTGGCTGGCTTTTACCTATAGAAAAATATACCTATGATGAAGTAATAGATTTTTGGGTTACCGACAGAAACTTAGACAAACATTTTAATCAAGAATTCAGAAAAACCGGTAATTGGATGGTATACTTATATGATCTACCTGTACCGGAAACATTTACCGATGTTTTTAGTTCACACATGCGGGCAAATTTATTGCTGGATGATACATGGATAGATTTGCATTTATCCATAACAGATATGAAACCAAGTAAATTCTTGCATGATGTACTTTTTGAGTATTTGAAAACTGTACAAATAACAGAATAATTCTGCTGTATTACGATTTATCAGTTTAATATATAATGTAATGTTTTTGATCTTCATCGCACTTAATTTCTCTGATTTTGTCTCCAGTTCTTGCATACATTACATAAACAATGCTTCCTCTTCTAATATTTATTATTTGTAAATCATTTACAGATATTCTGGCAAGTTCAACACCTAAACCATAACCATGATTATGAACTACTATTATTTCTCTTGATTTATTTTCAATGTATATTTTTACGTTTCCTCTAATGTCATTTTCACTATTTCTATCGCTGGTAGCATCAATAATATCTATTATTTGAAAGAAAACACAAGAAGATAATAACATAGAAACAGTTACAGTAAAAAATGTTAATTTTTTCATTCACTCACTGCTACTACCTTTTAAATATATCTTCTAACTTTTTTACAATATTCGACATATTCATTTCCATAATGTTTTTTAAGAAATGTTTCTTCTCTAATTATTTGCCTGTGTATCATTATTGTTAAAAATAACAAAAATATTATTAATAAAATATTTGAATATATTATAAACATGCCTATAAAAAATGATATAAATCCAACATATATCGGATTTCTGCTTATTGCGAATGTTCCATTTATAATTAATCTGTCATTTGAATTTTCATCAATTCCGACCCGAAATGATTTCCCAAATGTTTTTAATGTAATCCCAAACCATATAAGACTAATCGTACAAATAATAATTGAAATAATATCTATAATAAATATATCCCAAAACGATTTTATTAAAATAATCGGAAAAGGTAAATTAAAAACCGTTGCTGTCAGACCATAAAAAAATAAAAATACTATTGGAATAATAACATAATCAGTTTTATCTGTCATACCGAATACAATTGCTTTAATACCATGACGGCGTAACATTGCGGATCGTATTAAAACCATAATAATCAAAATGGGCAATTCAAATAATGGTATATATTTAAACATGTATATCCTCCAAAATTTTAATAAATGTGCCATAGTTTTCTTGCTCTTTTTCAAAATCCCATTCAAATTCTAACATAACATTCCTTAAAAGTAAAATCACGATCACCATCATGCGTTTCTGCTTATTCTATTTATACTACATAATTGTATAGTAATATTGCTGGATTTGTCAACACCCAGTTTTAATAACCCCAGACAACACGCAATGAGTTTCAGTAGTACAAAAGAAGCCATGCTCATAATCAGGAGGTCGCAGATTCGAGTCCTGTCCTTGCTAAAGATAATCCCAATCTTCTTAATTTTTGTTTTACCTTACCGTCTTTCCGTTCTTGAGTTAATTTGCCATAAAATGTTATCATAAAAGCATGGCAGTGACAAACAGCACAGTAATTGGCTTTGAAAAAGAGATATGGAAAGCCGCGGATATAATGCGCGGAAACATGGACGCCGCAGAATATAAGCATGTTATTTTGGGGCTCATTTTTCTAAAATATATTTCAGATCGATTTGAAAATAAATATAAAGAATTACTTGATGAAGGTGATGATTCAGAAGAAGATAGGGATGAATATACAGCGGAAAACATCTTTTTTGTACCACAGGAAGCTCGCTGGTTACATATTGCTTCACATGCTCATACACCTGAGATAGGAAAAGTAATTGATCAGGCAATGGATGCCATTGAACGAGAAAATAAAAAACTCAAAGGTATTTTGCCAAAAACATTTGCACGTCCAGAATTAGATAAACGCAGATTAGGGGATGTTGTAGACCTATTTACAAATACCCAAATTGCAGAAAATGATAATCAGATGGATTTGCTTGGCCGTACATACGAATACTGTCTTTCAAAATTTGCTGAACAGGAAGGCAAATTAGCAGGTGAGTTTTTTACTCCGGCTTGTGTGGTTCGTACATTGGTCGAAGTTATTCAACCCTTTAGCGGGCGAATTTACGATCCTTGCTGCGGATCAGGGGGAATGTTCGTTCAATCAGCTGATTTTGTTAAAGCTCATGCTGGGAATATAAATGATCTTTCTGTTTATGGACAAGATTCCAATCCTACCACATGGAAATTATGCAAGATGAATCTAGCAATACGCGGTATAGAAGCTGATCTTGGCAAGCAAGCAAGAGATACTTTTTTTGATGATTTGCATCCTACAATGAAAGCCGATTATATCTTGGCAAATCCGCCATTTAATCTTTCTGACTGGGGTGCAGATAAATTAGCTGATAACGTACGATGGAAATACGGTTTGCCGCCTTCCGGTAATGCAAACTTTGCTTGGATGCAGCATATGATACATCATCTTAGTGAAAAGGGAAGAATCGGAATGGTATTAGCCAACGGTTCTCTTTCCAGTCAGACAGGTGGTGAAGGTAATATCAGAAAAGCAATAATCGAAGATGATTTAGTTGAAGGTATTATTGCCATGCCGACACAACTTTTTTATACAACCCAAATTCCGGTTTCTTTATGGTTTTTAAATCGAAAGAAAAAACAATCCAGTAAGACATTATTTATTGATGCACGTAATATGGGAACAATGGTGTCTCGTCGTCTGCGAGAAATGACAGAAAACGATATTGCCAAAATTGCAAAAGCTTTTACTTCTTTTGAAAAAGGAAAATTAAAAGATGAATTAGGCTTTTGTGCCGTTGTTTCTACAAGTGACATTGCAAAACAGGATTATATCCTTACACCAGGACGTTATGTTGGACTTGCAGAGCAGGATGATGATGGAGAACCGTTTGAAGAGAAAATGACTCGTTTAACAGGTAAGCTATCTGAGATGTTTAAAAAAGGTCATGTTCTTGAGAAAGAGATCAAGAAGCGGCTAGGAGCGATTGGGTATGAAATCTAAAAAGAAAAAAGAGGTATCCATACAACGAAGTAGTGCTGCTGAGTACCTTACTTTTATTGCTGCAACTGGAGATGATGAGAAAAGTGTTGAAATGCGATATGAAGATGAAAATATCTGGTTAACCCAGAAAATGATGGCAACTCTTTATGATGTGGAAATAAACACAATAAATGAACACATTTCAAAGATATTTAATGATAGTGAACTTATGTCAGAAGCAACTATTCGGAATTTCCGAATAGTTCAAACTGAGGGCTCACGACAGGTAGAACGTGAGATAAAACACTATAATCTTCAAATGATTATAGCCATTGGTTTTAAAATCAACAATGAACGTGCCGTGCAATTTCGTAAATGGGCAAACCAGATTGTAAAGGATTATACTATCCAAGGCTGGACAATGGATGTTGACAGGTTAAAGAAAGGTCACATGTTTACAGACGAGTATTTTGACCGTCAACTTGCGTATATTCGTGAAATCCGCCTATCTGAACGTAAATTTTATCAAAAAATAACAGATATTTACGCAACTTCTTTTGATTATGATAAAGATGCTAAAACTACAAGGGATTTTTTCAGACTGGTCCAAAATAAAATGCATTGGGCTGTCCACAGGCACACAGCAGCTGAACTGATTGTTGAACGAGCAGATGCTGAAAAGGAACATATGGGATTGATGACATGGGAGTCTGCACCGTATGGAAAAATCGTTAAAGCTGATGTAATTATTGCTAAGAATTATTTAAATGAAACTGAAATGAATTATCTTGA
>Ga0123356_10000620_pt1 | contig 39227 bp, 28 predicted proteins | sample TergutEmb28metaG_2_FD_92546 | JGI IMG/M metagenome (GOLD analysis project Ga0123356, IMG submission 92546) | Embiratermes neotenicus P3 segment gut microbial communities from Petit-Saut dam, French Guiana - Emb289 P3 | ecosystem: Host-associated > Arthropoda: Insects > Digestive system > Gut ...
ATTCGCCGGCGCCCTGCCCGACGACGCGCTGGCGGCGATCAACGTGGTGCCAAGCGGTAAGATACCCGACGTAGCGATGTCGCACGCACAGGCGGCGGCGATATACAAGCTGTACCGGGCGGGGGTTGTACAGGGTGTAGACACGGTGACGCGCGCGTGCAACCCTGGGTCGAACATCAAGCGCAGCGAGGTAGCGGCGATTCTGACGCGCATGATGAACCCCGACAAGCGCGTCAAGTTCACCATGTCGTAGAATAATATCCGCGATTTACGGGCGATGACGGCAAAAGTGGAATTACCAAAATGAGGCAAAATAATATTTGCATTCGCTTGAACTTTTTGCTTTTGATTGTGTAAAAGAAAACATATTACGGGAATTTTTAGAGAAGCATGGAGGGCACGTCGTGAATATGATGTCAAGAGAATTTAATATGGACGATTATATGCAAGCTAAAGCGGAGGAAAAAGCGGAGACCATCGCGGAAAATTTTTTGAGAGATGGGATTTCCAAAGAAATTGTCATTAGAAATACCGGTCTTTCCATAGAGCAAGTAGAGAAAATCATAAAAAGAATAAATAGAAAGAAATAGTAATGCTTTAACGGTAGTAAATCCTACTGATATGAACCTTGACTACGAGCCGAAAGACGTATCGGATGAAATCGAAATGAGAAAATTACCCAGTGAATTTACTGTTCTTGCCTTAAAATAAAACCGTTCGGGAGGTTAAAATGTATAGTATCAAGATTAGAAAAACTCCAAAGAAGCTGTACTCCATACAAAGCCAATCGAGAGCTTGTTAGCGACGATCGTATGGAGTAGATTCAGTCGCTGACAATCCGGTTGGCTTTTCATTCATTCACACAAAAATGAAAAGGAGCCGGAATAATGGAATTTTCAAAACACTATGTCGCTGAAAGCGGCCTGTTGACATTTATCAATTCGCAATACGCAATAAAAGGCGAAAGAATACGCTTGTACAGAACATCGCAAGGCCGGGTTTTCTTTATTCAAAGCCCGTCGGAGCGAAAGGTTTTCAAGCTGTATCTACCAACCGGTTACAAATGCCGCAATTCAAACGACGCGCGTAATATCATATCTGGACGGTTGCGGATACCCCATCGTAAAGATTGTTCCGGCGGTATCCGGCGCATTGTACGTTACCGTCGAACGACCCGAAGGAAACTGCACCGGCGTTCTGTTTGAGTACGCAAGCGGCATTTGTATATGGGCGTGGAACGCTTTGTACGATACCGAACAAGAATCCATCCACCCTTTGACAAGGCAGTTCAGCAAGCAGGTAGGGCTTATGCACCGCTTGATGGAAAATTACAATGAGCCGCTCATTCAAAGGGGAAGCAAGGAAAGTATATTCGATACAATGATTCACCAGTTGCGCATAGATGGTTATGACGAAAGCAAAGTCTGCGACTTGGAAGAATACGGTAACGAATTATGGGCTGTATTAGGCAAATGCCGCGCTGGTTTTTATCATGCTGATATGCACCCGGGCAATACCAAATATCGAAACGGCGTTTTCACTTGGATGGATTTCGACAAAGCCTGTAAGTCCTACAATGTCATGGATATTGGCTGGCTATTAACAACCGATTGGCTTCATTATCACAAGGAATCTTTGGAACGCTCCCGGCGGTTGTTTGATGAAGTGTACGCGGGATATAGCATGGAGCAGTCGATGACCGGCGACGAAATTAAAGCCGCTCTCCATAGTGCCGCCATTATCCATTTTGAAGCACTTGGCTTGGACGCTAAAATGCACAACAAGGGATATGCGCCGTGGTTGGCGGACAGGGAGTATGAATGGTTAATGCGTTGGCGGGAAGGTTGCGCCAAGTTAAACTAACTGCTGGGCGGGGATAAAGCACCGGATCACAACACAATCGCGAGATTCCGAAGTAAGTATCTGGCGAATGGAGTAGGAGAAAAGCTATTCGGACAGCTTGTAGATATGCTGGCGGAAGAGGGCGAAGTGTCGAAGCTGAATATATTTATCGACGGAACGAAATTAGTATTACCGTTGTAAAAATCAAAAGAGAACAAAATACGACCACCCCGTCAGGCAGCGCCTGCCACCCCTCCACGGAGGGGAATTAGGAAAACACCCGAAAAATCGGCAAAATTCCCCTCCGGGGGAGGGGTGGCACGAAGTGACGGGGTGGTTCTCTTCTGCCTGTTATTCTTTTTACAACTGTAGTATTAGAATCATTCGCCAACAGATACACGTTTGTGTGGGGGAAAAGCGTGGAAAAAAGCAGGGCGAAACTGCAAGATAAAATGAAGACGGAATTGCCCAAGGTCGCCTGTGACATAGGCGTGCGGTTCGGATATGACACGGAAGTCGGAAGCCATCATTTGAAAAAACTACTGAAACGATTAGAGACGAAGCAAAAAGAAAATGAAACAGTGTTCGTATATGGAAAAGGGAAACGGAAAACGCCGGTGCAGATAGCCTCCGGAAAAAAGTTCGCGCAGGTTTCCGCGGGCGAAACTCACACGGCGGCACTTGACAGCGAGGGAAACCTCTGGACCTGGGGGAATAACGGGTTCGGACAGCTCGGCGACGGCACGACGACAAGTTGTAGGGCGCGACGCCCTCGGCGCGCCGAGGGCGTCGCGCCCTACAAATATAACGAAATTACAAAAAAATGGCTTATTGAAACGTGAAGGCCCAAAGAAAAATGGGAAGTGGATGATTTTGGAATAATATCCGCGATTTACGGGCCATGACGGCAAAAGTGGAACTTCCCCATTTTGGGGTAGTTCCTCTTTTGGCGCGCCGGTGTTGCCCGCCGGAACGGAATTTGCGGGAATCCGCCGGAAAAATGGGGGTTTTCCTTAAAATAAACAATATGTATTGAAATTTTTTAGAATTTGTGCTACAATAAAACAAAAACAAATATTTCGAAGGAGGGTCGTACATGACCGGCAGAGAAAAAATACAAGCCGCATTTTCCAAAGAAGGTACAGATGAATTTCCCGCCGTACTTTGTTATGAAGATATATATATCCGCGACCACTGGCGGCAAATCACAAAATGCCCGTGGTGGTACGGTATAAGCGCCGAAATGGACAAACAAATCGTCTGGTACAAAGAAGTGACGGAAGCGATAGGTCAGGACTGGTTCTATCTGCCGGCAAGTTACACAAAAGAAGACAGGGAAAATATTCATATTCAAGAAAAACCGGACGGCCTTTTCAGAACAGACAAACGGACGAAGCGGGAAGACAGATTATACGAGCCTAAAATCGGCGGGGAGTGCCGTCACGAATGGAACAAACCCCAAACTCCGGATACACCGGAAGATATCGACCGCATTTTTTCGGCCGGGCCGCAAACCGCGCCGGAGAATATCATGAAAAACGGGCGCAAAGATCTGGCGGATCGTCTGCTGGGCGGGGTATGCGCCGATTTATGCCCGTTGGTGCACATCATATCGCCGCTGCAATCATGCGTTTCGGTTTGGGGATTCGAAGGATTCATGCTGATGACAAACGATAATCCGGAACTCATAAAATATACGTGCGAACGATTTGCCGACTCGCTTGCAAACGAGATCCGGGAAGCTGAAATCCTTGGTTCGGAGGTCATTTGGATAGAAGAATGTTACTTGGATATGATCAGCCCTTATATGTTCAGGGAATTAAATATGCCTTATATAACCCGCCTCGTGGAAATGATACGGTCAGCCGGAATGAAAAGCGTTTATTATCATACAGGAGACCCTTCCGGAAAAATCGAGCAAATTATCAGTGCCGGAGCAGATGCGGTTTCTTTTGAGGAGAGCAAAAAGAATTTCAGAATTGACATAGAGGATATTGCAGATGCGGTACGCGGGCGCTGCGCCGTCTTGGGGAATTTGGACGCGACAACTTTTCTGCCGGTATGTACCAATGACGAATTAAAATCGGAAGTCACGCGTTTGACCGCCGCGGGCAGAAGAAACAAAAACAAATTTATCGTAAGTATGGGAAGCCCAGTAACGCCGGGGACGCCTGTGGAGAAAGTGCGCCTGTATTGCGATCTCGTCCATCAAATCGGGAAATAATCTTCCGGAAAAACTTTTATCGTATATTGTTGACATGGTTCGGCCCCTTGTGCTATAATGTACATATATAAAATTTGGGATAATTTTGTGATTTTACGTTGATTTCACTCGGAGGGAATTTCATGAATAAAAAAAGATTATTATACTTTGTTGTTTTTGTAATCTTCATAAGCGTCTCTGCGTTGGCGGCTTGCGGGGATAAAACCGAAAACAATACCGACGATATTCAAAAAGACACAAACGACGAAACAGATATTGATTCGCCTGCCTCCGAATCCGAAGACGACTCCGACAGCCGCGCAAACTACAAGGACAGCCTTCCGGACGGCCTTGATTTCGGCGGCATGGAATACAGGATACTGACAAGGTCGGATAACGACAATATATTTTTGAACGCCGAATTTGCGGAAGAAGAAATCGGCGACATAGTCCACGACGCCGTATATAAGCGTCAGAAACTGATCGAGGAAAAGCTCAACGTGACCGTTAAAACATCCGTGACCGCCGATACGGTATCATCGACAAAAAAAAGTGTGAACGCCGACGACGATATATACGATGTCGTAGCGGGGTATTCATATTTTATCACGCCTCTTGCCCTTGACGGTTTTTTTGTCAATTTAAGCGAATTTCCCTATATAGACTACGAAAAACCGTGGTGGCCCGATTCAATAACCGGACATTTGAACATCAACGGCAAATTGTATTTCGCAACCGGGGATTTTACCTTGTCGTTGATCAGGGCGATGCACTGTATAGTATTCAATAAACAGGTGGCGCAGGATTTCGCGGTTCCGAATCTGTATCAAACAGTCCGCGACGGCGACTGGACCCTCGACAAACTTGAAGAAACCGTAAAAAGCGTATCAAGGGACGTAAACGGCGACGGCATATGGGGCATAGAAGATATATACGGCCTGGCCACGCTCTCCTACGACGAATACTTTCCCGCCTTCCAGCTTCCCATGACCGAAACAAACGGCGACGGAACGCTGAGTATCGCCGTATACAACGAAAAATTTGTCAACGCCTACAACAGGATGTACGAAATCGCGCACAGTACGGCTTCATATTCGATAAAATCCCTTTTAGCCGACCGCTCTCAGGAACAAACGCTCTTCAGAGAAGACAGATTGCTGTTTAATTTCGTACTGCTGACCGACTGCGAAAAATACAGGGATATGGAATCCGATTTCGGGATACTGCCGCATCCGAAATATGACAAAACGCAGGACAACTATTATACGGTTTCCCACGATTATTATTCTTTGCTGTGCGTTCCCATAACGGCGGACCAGTCGAGATACCAGATGATAGGGGCATTCACGGAAGCGGTTGCGGCGGAAGGTTACAGAACGGTCACTCCGGCGTATTTTGACGTCGCGCTGAAAAACAAATACAGCCGCGACGACGAATCGTTTCAGATCCTCGACATGCTTGCGGGCCAGATAACGTTCCAGCCCGCGATTATCTATTCGGGCAGCCTCGGGAACATAGGCCATCTGATGCGCCAGATAATATACGATGTCGCCGATATAACGTCATTTTACGAAAAAAACCTGGGGACATACGAAAAAGCGTTTAATAAATTCAACGAAAAATTTGCCGGACTTGACTAAAGTCACTTCTGAATTATATCCGCGCGGAGATATCCGACCGCGCCGGGCGCGCAATCTATCGTTTTTCCGAGCGATGCGGGCATTACCGCGTTGACTATATGCAAATCGCCGACTGAGGCGTCGTCCTCAACGCGTATAAAAGCCCCGCCGGACAGGCCCTCGGCGCGCTTGAAATATATATCCTGCAAAATCATGGAGTCGACGCGGGATTTTATTCTTATATACGCCTCCTGAACGCATGGTTTTTCCGATTCGGCGATATGCAGGTTTTGGATCTTCAGATTTTCGATCAGCGTGGGTTTTTCGGGGCTTTCGGGCTTGTCGACGCAGTAATCGCCGCCGCAGACCATAAAAGTATGGCTGTATTCGGGCTTGTGGTGATATATATTTTTCAGCGTGAGGTTTTCTATATGGCCGCCCAATTTAAACAGAAACGGCGGCGCGTAGTCATAGTTGTTTTTCATAGGGCGCAAATCGACCGTGTCGAATATTATATTCCCGTAGTTTCCCCCGGATTTGCTTTCCACCCACGGATTTATGATAAACCCGTAGCTTCTGTACGTGCCCGTGACGTTTTTTATGACCACCCTGTCAAGCCGCCCTTCGCCGTCGGAAAGCAGCCGTATGCCCTGGTCGGCGTCGTCGAGGTGCACCCCGTCGATCAACACGTCCTCTATCGAGGATGTGAAATCGCGCTCGTCGGGCGCCAGCGCGATAAAATCGTCGCCGCTGTTGCCGTAGATATTGCGCAGCGTCAAAAATCTCCCGGGTCCAAAAAAATGCAGCCCGTCCTGGTTTTCAAAGCTCGTGCGCACGCGCCGGTCTATATGTATGTTTTCCATCGTCACATATTTGAAATTCATCATCAGCATGGCGAAAGTCCGCTGATTCGCGATGGTCAGGTCCTGCAGCAGTATATTTTCCACCCCGTATAATTCCATCGCCAATACCCAGTTTGTAATAGAATTATCTTCAGAATTTTCCGGGTTTTCGGCCCTGTGATGGATCTGTCCGGGCGAATTGTGGTTATACACGCCGCCCCGCAATGTTATATTGCGGTCCTGTATATCGCTTGGCGCATCGGTGAAATTGGCGTTTCGTATGACGCTTGAATTCGAGTTGTCGCTGAGAAAAATCCCGCATGATTTATCGGGGCACTCTATGGTGGTATTGGAATAAACCACAAGGCTCCTTGAAGTCCGCGCCGCTCCGTCCAGAACCAAATGGACCCTGCCCGACGTCTTCGCTTTGTCGAGGACCGCCTGCAGGGCGTTTGTGTCGTCGTCCCCTCCGCCGGCGTATACGTCGCTGTTCAGCCTCGCGCCGCATTGGCTCGCGTAAAAAATCCCGTTTTCCATAAAATTTAGCTCCTTAATTAAAAAATTCATATATATCTGTATTTTATATTTTACCACAGAATCGCGCCGATTGCAAGCAAAAATAATTTATTCAAAAATAACGCTTGTATAAATCGTTAAAATCTGATATAATATAAAATACGGCAAAAGGAGGCACGAAATATGTTTGTAGGTGATAAAAATCGTATAAATGTATCGTCAAGCAGATTTTCGGATTTTATTGCAAATAATAATCTGTATGTAGATAAGACTGCGTTTATAGAACACGTTTTACAAGATGCCAGCACCGTCTTGTTGTTTACAAGACCGCGTAGAATGGGAAAATCGCTCAATATGGATACTTTGGCGACGTTTTTGGATTGCATGAAAAGTACGGCGCGTTTATTTAAGGGATTATATGTCGAGACAAGTCCGGTGTTCGGCCAAATCAATCAATATCCTGTCGTATATCTGGATTTTGTAAATTTGGATTCATCGAATTTGGAAGGTTTGCGGCGTTCGTTCCGCAGGCAAATCAGGGAAATAATCGGCAAATTTTTCAATCCGTCGGAAATAAAAAACAATTTAAAGGAATATGTCGATAACCCCTTTGATTATTCGCCGGATATATTGGGTGTGTTGTTGAAAGCTGTCGCGGATCATTACCAAAAAGAACCGTTTTTCATCGTGGATGAATACGACAAAGTGATAATGGATACGTTGAACCATCCGGAAGGCGATGCAATAAAGAATTTTATAGTGAATGCGCTGCAAGGCGCGCTGAAAGGCCAGACGCACTTTGCGAAAGCGGTGCTGACCGGGGTGACGCGCACGACGAAAGAGAGTTTGTTCTCCACTTTGAACAACCTTGAAGTATATGATATACTGCATTCAAGCGCTTATGACGCGGATTTTTCGCTGACGGAGACCGAATTGACGGAACTTATCCCGGAAAACGAAATAAACGGCGTTCGCAAGTGGTACAATAATATGCGCGTCGGTGATGAATTATTATATAATATTTATTCGGTGATGAGTTATTTAAATAAGCCGAAAGCCGGGTTAAAAGGGTACTGGTCGATGACCGGCGGCGGAAATTTGTTGTCTTCGCTGTTGGTTGGCAAGCGGGCAGAGGTCATAGCGAACATGCTCAATGATAATTCGTACCGCTGTAATACGGCATTGGATTATCAAGTGAACATGGAGCATTTGAAGAATGGCGCAAATTGCAGCGATATTTCGTTTTATACAATCGCGGTTCAGGCGGGGTATCTGACCTTCGAACAAGTCAATTCCTGCTTGTATGAAGTATTCATCCCAAACGAAGAGGCTAAACGTGTTTGGGCCCGGTTATTCTTAGATACGCAGTATAAAGACCCCATACCCAAAATTATCGGGATATTCGGCAATATTGCCGATACAAAACAATTCAGCGAACAACTGACGGATTTCGCGAGCATGGCATTATCTTACCACGATATTGTAAAAGATGAAGCGGAAAGGCTGTATCATGTGTTTTTCTTTGCATTATTGTACATGATGGGGTATGACTGTCAATCCAATCGTGAAGCCGGGCTGGGCAGAGCGGATATTTTATTGCGGACGCCGCAGTATAACGCGATATTTGAATTCAAGACTTCCGGCTCCCCAAAAGATGAGGCATTGCAAAAAGAAGCCGAAGAGGCCATCAGGCAAATCGACGGGCAGGAATATTGGCACGAAGTAAAAGATTCGCCGCTGCCCTTGTATAAAATAGGCATAGCATGTCACGGCAAAAAATGTTTTGTCAAAACAATTTTACACAGCAGTATGATTTAATTAAGGAGGCATTATATTTTTATGAAAATCTATAAAACGATGGAAAACGGGGTGCGGATAGTCGAATACGACGATTCTTTGGCCGCCCCGCTCGCCGATATGTGGAACAAAAGCGGCGACAGCTGGGGCGGCGACAGCGAAGTGAGAACCGCCCGGCAGATCGCTTCGGATTTCGCTGGAGGGGCGTATTTCAATATTTTCGTCGCAGTCGACGGCGGCGGCGAAGCGGTCGGGCTTTGCACGCTGGACCGCTATTACAAGGACGCGGACACCGCCTATGTCCACGTTTTAAACGTGCGGCCCGATTATCACGGCAAAAAAGTGGGCAAGGAACTCGTTTTGGCATGTGTGGAAAGGACGATAGAGCTCGGATACCCGAGAGTCGACATACACACGTGGGCGGGCAACACCAAAGCGGTGCCGCTGTACAAAAAGTGCGGGTTTTTGTGGGAAGACCGGGCGGACACCACCCATCTCTCGAACTATATCCCCACAGTGCTTTCCACCGGGCTTTTCGCCGATTTCTTCCGCGGGGCCCACTGGTACGACGATTCGACGAGAATCATCGAAATAAAGCCCGACGGGCAAAAATATAACAAATTCGAGCTTTACGGGTATTCGTGGGAAAAAGACAAACAAAACTTAGCCGTGGGATTCGAGAAGACCGGCAGGCGCATCAGATATGTCGAAACCGACGACTACAAAATCGAATTTATCGCCGAAAATCACGAGCTCGCCTTCGGGTTGAACTACAGCTGTACCTTTGCCGCCGAAAACAAATCCGGCAAAGAATTGAACATCAAAATAGCGGGAAAAAGCGACAAGGGCATCAAATTCGATTACGGCGCAGAGCAGACGGTTTATCAAACCGCCGAATTCAAGGCCGGTTTTTTCGTAGAGCCCGTAACCGAGGAAATAGACATATGGCGCATGCACCCCTGTGTGCTCGCCGACGTCTGGATAAACGGCAAACACGCGGAGTTCGGGCTCGGAATCGAGCCGAAATTCCCGCTCAGCGTGAGTTTTATCGAAAAACGCCACGCGCTTACAAAACCCGGCATGACCGAAGACGTGTATATAAACATAAAGAGCGCGCTCTCAAAGACGGCCTCCGTCAAATTCGATATCCCGAAAAACAATATGACCCGTTTTTTCAGCGGCAGCTTCGAAGCCCGGGTAAACCCCGGCGAAACCGCCATGATTCCGGCAAAAGCGGAAATACTTGACTGCGGATATGAAAAATCGGATATAGATTACCATATCACGCTCGACGACGAGCAGAAAGTGAATTTCACAAAACCGCTGCACTTGGTCAATCAGGATACAGTCAAGGCTTTTTGTTATGAGACGGACGGCGAATATTGCGCGGTAAACGGCGTCTGGAAACTCAGTTTGAACAAACACGACAATTTCACCTCGTTTTACAGAGCCGCCGGCGACGGCCACGCGAGATTCCCCATGCCCAAACTCGGCAAACCGTATGACGACGAATTCAACCTGGCGAAACCGCTCAATGTGAGAATGTACAAAAGCGGCGAGCTGATGGTCCTTGAAGCGGATTATGAGTCCGACAAATTCAAAGGCGCGCTCCTGACCCAAATAAACTCCTTTGGCGCCGGCGTAATCTCGCATGGGCATAAAATAACGAACAAATCAAAAGAAACCGTGCGGTTGTACCTGCAGGAGGAATTCTGGACAAGCGTGGGCCGGCGCTCTATGTTTTGCTGCGAGGGCGAAATCCATGAGATAAGCGACAACACGGCCTACGGTTTTTCGGATCTGCATTCCGGCCAAATAGACGAAAACTGGATTTTCGACAATTCCCACTCCAACAAATCCGGCATGTACTGGGACAAAGAGTACAAACCCGCGGCAAGATGGGGCGACGAGCTTTCATTCGAATACGACACGGGCGACTTGGAGCCGGGCGGCGTATTCGAAACGCGCCCCAGCGTATATATGAGCGGCATTTTCACCGATGTAAAAGATTTTCGAAACTATGTGCTCGGAATAAACGAAGAGACGGCGCCGTATTTCGCCGCTCCTTTGGATATTTGCGTCAACGGCAAAAATCCGTTTATCGATACGGCCGCAGATAAGATACACGCGGCGATAAAAAACAACAGGCTGAAAATATACTCCGGAAGCATCAAATTTTTTTCCCCCGACAATTTATTTGACGAAACCGTTTGTTTAAATCCCGAAAAGGAAATCACAAAAATCAATGAATTTGACGCGGCGTTAAAAACAAAAACGCCCGGAATTTATCTGGCCGGGCTCGATTTTGATTTTCAGCTCTGGAAAAAAACCCACAGGCGCGCGCTGTTTGTGACGGATGCGGGCTCGAGGGTTCAAACGGACAAATCCGGCAATGTGTACACCGTCACCAACGGCAAGCTGTGCTTTAAGCTCTCGCCCGATTATTTCTCCGCGGTTTATTCGCTGAAATACGGCTCCGACGAGTGGCTGTTTTCGAAATATCCCGTGTATGAGCCTTACGCCTGGTGGAACCCGTTCATCGGCGGAATAAGCATGAATATCTGGCAGATGAACGCCAACCTGACAATCCGCGAAAAAACAACGGCTGAATTTGTGAGCGTTGCCGACAGCTGCAAAACAAAATGGACCGGTATAAAATCCACTGTGGCAATCGACGAATTCGCCGAACACAAAGGCCTGTCCTACGAGCAGTATTACCTGACCCTGCCGGGGCTTCCGGTATTGTGCTATTTTGTGAGGTTTATCAACAACACCGGCGGATACAAGCACATCGGCTACGACATGACCGCCTATATCTCCGGCAAAGAGAATCTGACCGATATATACGCGCGCCTCACAAACGACAACCGGGAGTACGATTTGAGGCTGGGCGACGCGTGGAGCGACGGGGACAATCTTGTGAGGATTTCCTATGAAAACAAATCAAGGCGCGAGGAAAAACTCTATGTGTATACAGACAACGCGAGAAACAACGGCGGCGTGGGGGTGGCTTCCGATATAAACCAGGGCGGCGTGTGGACCAATGCGAACACAAATATCGCCGAGGGCGGCGCTTCGACGCTGCGTCCGGTGTTTTTCATACTGACAAAAAAAGAACTCACGGCCGAATGCCTTTGCGATTTGGACAGGGTGACGTTTTAATTTTGACAAAAAGCGGGGGGCGGTATATACCGCCCCTTTGCAAAGTTTGTCTTATTGCCCTTTATATTTCGAAGCCTATATCACGCGAAATCGACGGCGATTGTCACCACTTCATACGGCCCGACCTCGACGGATACGGAATTTCCGGCGGGGCTTAAGTCTTTTTGGCATATTTCGTTCAGATCGACCACGCGCGCCTTCGTTATACATTTGGCGAAATCCAAGGTCGCCGCGGAGCCTTTGCCGTTGGCGTCGTAGAGGCGGATTATCATGGTCTTGCCGTCGGCGGAATCCTCCGCTGTCTTTACCGCAGACAAAATCACATCGCCGGAAAGCGAGAACAACCCCGCGCAAAGCGGCAGGCTGCCGCCGTGCTTCGTGCCGGAGATGAACGCGGTCGGGTGGACGAACTCGTCTCGTATCTTCGACAGCGTCTGATTTTGCAGGTCTTCGGGGATCGCCACGCCGATTGCCATATGGTGTATTCCGTATTCCGGATACGGATCCGGGTCGAATGAAGAGCGTATCAGATTTACCCCGATCGAGTTTCCGGCGGTCCTGAACCCGTATTTCGTATCGGTCACCACCATCACCGGCGCGTCGCCGTTTGATTCCGGCAATGCGACTGCGAAGCTGTTGCCGGGCATGTCGATGTTATTGGAATCCCTGTCGATTGTGGCGAAGGGTATGTCGTACCTGTATTTTTTGCGGTCTCCGCAAAGCGAAACGAGGAATCCCAGCTGCGGTATGCCCTCGCCGTGCCTGCCCACTTCGTGCCAGTCCGCCCTGATGTCAAAACGCAGCGCGGGGCTGTTGTCGTCCAAGGACACCTTGACGTTCACCTTTGAGTTTCTGAACTTCACATCGTACTGGACCCACTTTCTGATGCCCCCGAGGTTTTGGTCGTAGACCCTCGCGTTGTACTGCCGGTTGAGCTCCTCGACTTTCATGCGCGGGCCGACCCTCCACGAGGTCATCCCGTTTACGTCGTCCTCCTGGATATAGCACAGCCCCGCAAAACCGGAGTCGCACGCCACTTTGCCGGATTTTTTGTCTGTGAGGCTCTTTAAAATCATGCTGTGGGTGAAAGTGGCTTTGATTTTGTCGTTTTCGAGCACGATGTCGTCGTCGGAGAAATAGTCGCAGCGGTTGCCCGAAGCCGCATCCGTGTTTATGGCCCCTCTCGGCTCCTCGGTGAGCACATAGGTCGCATATCCCATGGCGGGGATTTTTGCCATGAAGGCGATCTTGAAGAAATTGTGCCCCCAATAGCCGCCTTGCCCCTGCGTGAGCTTCCACTTGGCCGCCGCGCCCGCGGAGTCCTTCACGCTGAGCCTGCCGATTTCGTAATTCCAGTCCCATACCGTTATCTCGGCCGGGGCCTCGCGGTCAAATTCGGTGGCGTTGAACAGGTGGAATATCCTGACTTTTCCGTTGCCCCTCTCGGTCTGGGGAAACTTGAACCCCTGGCCGGAACCCATGGCGTGGTTGTCCACCGCGTAGCCGACCCCGCCGCCTTCGGCGATCGAGTTCTTGTCGAATTCGACGGCTATCGAGGAAGTGTCTATCTTTGAGCTGATCGCCCTTAAGGCGTTCGTGGTGTTTGTCTGGGCAGTTGCGAGCACCTGCTGGAACTGGCCCATGGCGTATTCCCTTGTGTCGATCACGCCGGAGCCCGTGAGTATGTCGTGGAAATGGTTGAACAGAACTTTTTTCCAGGCGTCGGCGAAGCTGTTTGAATACGGCTTTCCCGAAAGCGCTGCCGCCGCCGCGCAAAACGCCTCAGCTTCATACAGCCTGTCCTCGGAAATCCTGTTTGACATCTTTATCCTCGACTGCGAGGTGTAACAGCCCGTAAACACGAAATTGAGCTCTTTGTTGACTATGGGCAGCTTGTCTTTGTGGGCCTCGAACAATTTGAAGAATTCATGGTAGGTGCCGAATTTGATTTCCGGCATCACGGGCCAGGTCATCATGTCGGCTATCGTCTCCACGTCGCGCCTCGTCGGGCCGCCGCCGTGGTCGCCCACCCCGTAGACTTTCAATATCACGTCGATGCCGTATTTTTTGGCGACATTGGGCATTTCGAAGAAAGTTTCGTGGTTGATGTCGGAGTTGTACCACCACGGGTCCTTCCACACCAAAACCTCGGCTCCGTTTCTGGACTGCCACCTGTAAGCGGATTCATCGTCGAAAGCGCGGCAGTGATAGTAGTATTTCACCGCGCCCTTGTTCAGTATCTCCGGTATGCTCCAGTTGTGCCCGAATGTGTCGGGCTCGAAATCCAGCTGCATGGAGTCCGATTCTATGTCGAGCAGCTTTGAGAGGTACCTCTTCGTGTACAGGATATGGCGCGCCAGCGATTCGCCGTTTGGCATATTCTTGTCCGTTTCCACCCAGGTCGAAGCGGTCACTTCCCATCTGCCCTCTTTGACGCGGGCCTTGATCTCCTCGATCATATTCGGGTCATGGTCTTCGATTATTTTGTAAACCGAGGCCTGCGACTGGGAGAAAGTGAAATCCGGGTATTCGTCCATGAGCCCGAGCACGGTCCTGAAAGTATCGACAGTGACCGCCGCGGTTTCCTGATAACCCCACAATGGTGATAGGTAAGCCTACCGTTTCTGGTGTTTCCGGCTTTTCCCCCACCTCGCACCGTGCATGAGAGTTTCCCCTCACACGGCGCTCCAACAAATAATTCTTTTAACTAATAGCGAGATTTCCAACCTTTTTAGTTTCGGTTGCCATAAGTCGATTCCCCCTTTCCCTTTTGAGATTGGTTTCATCTCTCTTAGTCTCACCAGAACCTTATGATTAGTCTTCTATATGTTACAGTTGTAAAGTTAGGGTTTTTCACCCTCGCCTTTCGCAAAGAGGGTGGCGCGCGGAGATGCATAAAAAGTCCTGTAATCCCACCTAAAATCCGCGTGACGGGTGTTTTTATTTCCCCGCGCAAAATCAAATTTGGCAAAACACCCGCCGCTGCGGCGGCACCCTCTTTTACGAAAGAGGGCAAGAAAAGCACTTTTTCGCGTTATTTTACCACTTCCGCATTTATTTCAACTGTAAGATCTATCAGCTAAATCAAAATTATTTGCCTACAGCCTATCCCTCCGCCGCTTATTATCACGGCTTCATCGGTACTGTGGCTGCACTTTCATCAGCGATTAATGCAAGTTATATCTTTCGATTTTCCCCGCAAACATTACTTGCGGATTTCTCCGTTATGTTCGCTGACTTACCCCGTTCCAACAATCCTATCCTTAATTATTGGCATTTCCTATATTTGCTTTTAGGTCTTCCCTTTGACCCTTGATTGCTTGATGTTGCCTGTAACAACATAAGGTCTTTCATTACTGGAAAGTTTACTTGACCTCACAACCGTTTTCAATAGCATTTCTGCTACTTCATGATAAAGAGCCGTACAATCGGAAATTCGTCTGTTCCGCTTTTAAGCTTCACATTCTGACCGTGAGCAATTTCATCCTGGACTCCCGACCCATGTATTCCTCGACCGCCTCCGGTTCGCTGTTCCACGGCTTGACCCGTTTGGAGAATACCAAGGCCGACTTCACCGAGCTTCAAACATAACCTTTTGGATTATGCCTGTCGGAGTATCAGAGTAGCCCCTTCGGGACGTTACCCCCTCATTTGAGCTATCGGACTGTTAGTTGTGCAACGGTTTTATCCGTCACCCTGCTTTTTGAGGTTTTTCAAACCTTTTTATTACGCAGAACGGGTCGCACTCCAGTTCATATCTATATGTGCGTGGGAAACGCAGACGACCTTGGTTTGCTTGGCGAGCGCCGACATGAATTCGAGTTTTTTCTCGGCTTCTTTGGCGACCGGGTCGGTTATCGCCGCGTTTTTCTGTATGTCGTCGAGCATAAAATCCATGACGGCTTCGATTTCGGCGTCGTATTTGCCGCCGTCCACCGCCGAAAGCTTGAGGGCGTAGCCGACTTGGCTCACGGAGCGCGAGGCGTAGTAATTGCCCGGGGTTTTGCTTTTGAGCACGGCGAGTTTATCCGCGAGAGACAATGCCATAATTAGATCCTCCTGTTTTCATTTAAATTAATTTCAAAATCCCAAAATTGTTTGAGCTAAATACTATTTTACCAGAAAATTCATTTTAAATCAAGGGGGGATAATATATAATTTTTGTAAATAATTTATTGCCCTTGACATCTATCGAAAAATACCGTATAATACAAACTACGGAGGTTTTTATGCAGGATTCGGAAAACAAAACGGAAAACAGAATTATCGGCGTACTCGTCTATGTCATCGTGATAACAACGGCGCTCATGCTCGCACCGCTGATCTATGAGCTCGCCGAAAATTACTCGTATGACAAAATTTCGATTTCGGGGGAAAAAGTGGCCGCAGGCGAAAAAATCACAAAAAACAAAAATTATACAGTCCTCGAAAACACGATAGATATATCGGAGCTCAAAAACACGGAATTCGGCCCTCTGACGCTCATCACCGCGAAAATTTTAAACAGCGGAGATCTGGTTTTGTTTTGTTCCTACCAGGTCGAAACGGCCGCCGCTTCAAGCGAGGCGCCCGCGCAGTACGAAACCCGGCTGCATATAGCCGCGCTGAAAAACCTGAAACAAGTCCAAAGCCCCGACAATTATTACAACGCGAAAGGCGATATCGAGCTCTACGGCCGCGCCCTCTCCGCCCGTTACAATCTGCTCGACAGCGTGCAGGGCGGCGATTATATATTCACGGATTTCGGCGACGGCACGTTTTTTTTCTCAAACAACAAAACGGCTTTCCTTTTTGACGCCGAACAAATGAAAATGGCGGCCACTTACGCATACCCGCCAAATTACCATATATACCATTCGGCCCTGTCGCCGGATAAGCAGCTGCTCGCCTTGGCCGCTGAAGAAGGCCTTTTTATAAACAACCTGAAAACCGCGAAAGCGGCGCCCAATTATTTCGAGCTGAAAGAGCTCATATCCTCCACGGTCAACGCCAACGGGATCAAAATGACGGTGCGGTATCCTTTCTGGTCGAGCGACGGCTCGCGCATATTCTACAAGCTCTACGCCGACGAAAATGTGAAAAATGCGGGGCTCACGACCACTTCCCCCGGGGGAAACGAGCAGCTCACGGCGCTCGAGAGCGGTGATTTCCTGTTTATGAACAGCGATCTGATATTTTATTATTTTTCCTCGACCACGGGGACAAATCCGGGGATTTTATTTCGGTGCGGGTATTTCAACGTAAACGAGAGGAAAATGGCCGACGTCATGAGGTCGCAGGTCTATTATTTCGATGTGGATATAAGCCCGAATGGGACATTTCTCGCCGCTTTGTCGTACAACGGGAACTTGGTGAAGATAAGCATCATAGACATACGCACGAAAAAACTGATATATTCCTGTCTGTACAGCGAAATCTACGCCTTTTCATTTTCGCCCGACGAAAAAAACTTGGTGGTATACGGCAGGGAAAACGGAAGAAGGACGCTCAAAACGGTGAACATGGACTGGACGGAGGAATAGCCCCCCGCTCAAATTTCCTCGTCCGCCGGCAGGTCGTCGGGCGCAAGGGGCGCCAGAGTGGGCTCCACTGTGGGCGCTTCGGTTGAGGGCGGAGCTTCGGTTTCGGGCGGTGAAGTGGGAGGCTCGGCGGTCGCGGGCGGCGGTGTGACCGGAGGCATTGTGTCGGCGGTTTCGGGCGGCGTCGTCGCTGCGGGAGGTTCGGTGGCCGGAGGCTCCGTGGGCGGCAGTGTTTCGGGCGGTTCCGTGGCGGGAGGCAGCGTGGGCACGGGCCTTTTCGTAGCGGGTTCTGTGGGCGGCGAGAGCGGAGGTGTTGTGGGTGGCTCTGTCGTCGCGGGAGGCTCGGTGGCCGGAGGCTCTGTTGCGGGCGGTTCCGTGGCGGGAGGCCGCGTCGCGGGCTGTGTAGGCGGGCTTGTAGTGGCGGGAGTTGTCGCGGGTTCTTTGGTGGTGGCCGGTGTTTCGGGCTCGGTGGGCTCCGTGGTTTCGGCGGTTGTCGTTTCTTCGGTTTCGATTTCGACCGTGGCCTCGGTGCTGAACACGATGTCGTGGGAGGTGTCGGGCTCCGCGGTATCTGACGGAGTTTGGCCCGTGGGGTCGGAGGGGTCGGTTTGGACGGCGCTGTCGGGTGTTTCTTCTTTGTTTTTGTTTGAAGCGGCGGAAAACAACTGCCCGATATTTTCAAGGTCGACTGAGCGCAGTATCATGGCCGCCAAAAGTATTATCACGGTGATCATGGAGGCCACGACTATATAGTAAATCTTGGTTCCGTCGAATTTCTCTTTGGCGGCTGCGGCTTTTGCCGCCTCGCCGGAAAAACCGTCCGGACCCGGGTCCAAATCCAAATCCGCTTCCTCCGCTTCTCTTTCATACCCGTCCCCCGCCTGCCCATATTCCGCGTAATCGTCCATGTCGGCGTCTATCGGATGATTTTCGAATGCGGAGTCGTCTTCCGGCTGTGTGTCCCGAAGCTCCTTTTCAGCCTTTTTTTTGAATTTTTTGTCGGGCTCGCTGTTTTTGATAAAGTTGTCTATTATATCCATGTAGGACGCATCGCCTTCCGGCATTCCGGAACCTTCCGCTTCATACGCGAAAAATATGCTTTCGCCGTTTTCGTCCACATTCAGCATATCGGCCCTTCCGTATTCCGAATAGGCCCCGCTCTGGGTTATGCCGTTTATTTTATTGTATTCGTTTCGCTTTCCCTCATCCTCCAAAACGGATATCGCCTCGTTGAGCAGTTTCATTTTCTCCTCCGCGAAAGCCGTATCCCCCTTGTAGGTGTCGGGATGATATTTTTTCGCCAGCGTCTTATACGCGTTCCTTATGACTTCGACTGACGCCGAGGGCGAGATTTCCAAAAGTTCGTAATAGTTCATAATTAAGCTCTTTTCTGTTTTGATAAATCGATTATATATCAAAATATTGAACTAATGATGTTATGTATAACATTTTTCTATTAACTCGGTATTAAATAACGGTTAAACTATTTTAAATCGGCATTATTTTTCGATTGATTGTTGATATTTTAAAAAAAATGTGATAGAATAGTATTCAATTCAAAAAAGGGGGGCGATAACCTTGATATATTTCGGAGAAAACAAAGAATATATTTTATGCGAGTGCGAGAGCTGCAAAGGGGAGATGTATATCGAAAAATCTTCCGTTTCGGACGAGGACGCATATGCGTACCATCTTGCTTCGCCGATAAAATGCCGCTGCGGAGCGGTAGACGAATATATAAACCGCGCGAAAAAATCATGCCACAAAATAAAACAGGAACTCTTTTTCATGTCCGACCTGCTGCACAAGCAGCAGAACATCGCAAATAAGACAAACGAGATCACTTCCGAGCTGAACAAAAAATTCTCCCCGCCCTCATTTATGCAGCTGATCGCGCGGGACCTGACGTTTTCTTTCAAGGTCTTCCTCATAATGCTGGGCGCGGCGGTCGGGGTGGAGATATTTTTGTTTGTCATAACGGCGCTGATGTTTTTTTTCGGGATTGCGTTCCAGTCGGAAAATATAGCGGCAAACGGCAACGAATTGTTTTATGCCATAAACATATTCAAGGACCAGGGGGGCAATTTTCTCTCAAAACTCGGCTTTGACACGGTTGTGCGCCCGTTATCCGAATACGGCACCGACCCGGCTGAAGGGCTGATTCTCGGATATATACCCGCCGCCATTGCGGGGCTTGTCATCGTGGTGTTCTATGTGTTTGCCGCCGTGCTGTTTGTCAGGGTCGCCGTAAGCGTTTCAAAACTCACGTTTTTCGCGAGCAAAGTGATGAATCAGAAAATCAAAATCAACCAAAAAAGGGAAGAATACAAAAAACAATTGGACGAGCTGGGCATAATCCACCAAAACCTGTCCGACCAGATAGGCGAGCTGGCAATACTGCCGGACGATTACAAAAATATGAGGGCAGCAGACTCGATACTCTCGTATTTTGTAAACAACCGGGCGGATTCGATACGGGAGGCAATCGCCCTGTTCCACGACGAGGATTTTAAATCAAAGCTGCTCGAGTACAGCAAAGCGCTCTATGCCGAGGCCAAACAGACCCGCCGCTATACCAAGGCGATGTATATGATGACTTCGGACGAAAATATAAAGGTCGATATAAAAGAGGTCAGGGAAACCCGCGAGGAAACCCCCGACGGCGACGGCAATACGGCTCAAAATATCTCAAACGGCGCGTTTTCGAGGATAAAAAGCGCCTCACCCAAAAAATCGCCCCGGCTCAATTCTTCAAATTTTTCGAAGCCCGGCGAAAATCAGGTGCTGGAAGCGCCGAAAAAACCGCAGCCGGTTTCTGAAAACTTTGAAAACCCCGAAAACGGCACGGACGGGGCGGCCCCGGATATTGAAAGCGCCGACAATTCCGAAAATTCCGATTGACCCAATTGAGATAAAATTTTACAAAATGTTCTAAATTAATATGACGGACTGTTGTCATATTAACCGTGATATAATTGGGAAAATAAATTATCTTTCAAATCGGGGAGCCATATGCAGGAAAATTACAATACAGCAGCAGATTTTGCGCATTCAAAAAACTATATCACGATAAAGGGCGCGAGGGTTCACAACCTGAAAAATATAGACTTGCAGATTCCGAGGGACAAATTCATCGTTTTTACGGGACTTTCGGGGTCCGGCAAGTCGTCTCTCGCCTTTGACACCATATACGCCGAGGGCCACAGGAGATTTGTGGAGTCGCTTTCCTCGTATGCGAGGCAGTTTCTGGGACAGTTGGACAAGCCCGACGTGGACTACATCGAGGGGCTCTCGCCCTCCGTATCCATCGACCAGAAGACCACATCCCGCAATCCGCGCTCGACCATCGGCACAATCACCGAAATCTACGATTATTTAAGGCTTCTTTTCGCCCGAGTGGGAACCCCGCACTGTCCCGTCTGCGACGCAGTCATAAAACAGCAGACCATCGACCAGATCATCGACCAGATATTGGAAATCGAGACCGGCGAAAAGTTCTATATCCTCTCCCCTGTGGTAAAGGGCAAGAAGGGCACGCATGAAAAGGTGTTCGAGGACGCCAAAAAAGGCGGCTTCGCGAGGGTGAGGGTGAACGGCAGCATATATGACCTGACCGAGGAGATAGCGCTCGACAAAAACAAAAAACACGATATAGAGATATTGGTGGACCGCCTTGTGATGAGGGACGACGTCAAGAGCCGCCTCACCGACTCGGTCGAAACCGCCTGCAATTTGTCGGGGGGCATAGTTGTCGTGTCCGTTTTGGACCGGCCCGCCGGAGAAGAGCTCGTATTTTCCCAGAATTACGCCTGCGAGGAGCACGGCATAAGCATCGGCGAACTGGCGCCGCGGATGTTTTCGTTCAATTCGCCGTTCGGCGCCTGTCCCGAATGTTCCGGGCTGGGCGCGAAACAGCAGCTTTCCGTCGAAAAACTGCTGTTTGACAAATCGAAGACCCTGCGCGAAGGCGCCATAGTGGCAAACGGGTTCAAAACCATGGACAACGACACCTACGGGGAAGTGATGCTCGAATCTGTGGGGGCCGAAAACGGGTTTACCTTGGACACTCCGATATCAAAGTATTCCGAAAGCGCCCTGAACGCCCTGCTCTACGGCACGGGGTCAAAGGAATACTGGGCTCAGAAAGGCAAACACAAATTCAAATTCAGGCACGAGGGCATCGTGCACACGATAACCCGCCGCTACCATCAAACCGGCAGCGCGGGGGTGAAAGCGGAAATAGAGGCGCTGATGGAAGATGTGAACTGCCCCGCCTGCGAGGGAAAGCGCCTCAAAAGGGAATCGCTCGCCGTAAAGATAAAAAACATGAACATACACGACGTATGCGCTTTCTCCATACTCGAATCGAAAGAACTGTTCGAAAATATCACCTTCAGCCAAAAAGATTCCGTAATAGCCAAAGACATAGTCAAGGAAATACGCGCAAGGCTCGGATTTTTGGTGAGTGTGGGACTCGATTACCTTACCCTTGAGCGCAAGGCGGGCACGTTGTCCGGCGGCGAGAGCCAGAGGATCCGGCTCGCCACCCAGATCGGCTCTTCGCTGATGGGGGTGCTGTACATACTCGACGAGCCCTCCATCGGGCTGCACCAGAGGGACAACTCGAAGCTCATAGCCGCTTTAAAAAGGCTCAGGGACGTGGGCAACACCGTGATCGTGGTGGAGCACGACGAGGAAACCATCGAAGAGGCCGATTATGTGGTGGATTTGGGGCCGCTCGCCGGGGTGAACGGGGGCGAGATTGTGGCGCAGGGCACGGTGGCGCAGATAAAAAAGATGAAAAATTCCGTCACCGCCGATTTTCTGAGCGGCAGGCGGAGTATAAAAACGCCGGGGCCCGAAGAGCGGCGACCCGGAAACGGCAGTTCTCTGAAAATAATAGGCGCGCGCGAAAACAATTTAAAAAACATCGACGTGGAGATACCCCTGGGGCTTCTGGTGTGCGTCACGGGGGTTTCGGGCTCGGGCAAATCCTCGCTGATCAACGAAATATTATACAAAAAACTCGCCAACGAATTAAACGGGGCATACACCAGGGCCAGAAATTTCGACCGCATAGAGGGGACCGCCGCCCTTGACAAGATCATCGCGATCGACCAGTCCCCCATAGGGAGGACGCCGCGCTCCAACCCGGCGACTTATACGGGGCTGTTTGCCGATATACGCATGCTTTTCGCCGAAACACAGGACGCGAAAATGCGCGGCTTCAAGCCCGACAGGTTCTCCTTCAACATGAAGGGCGGGCGGTGCGAGGCCTGCGAGGGCGACGGCGTGATAAAAATCGAGATGCACTTTCTGCCGGATGTCTATGTGACCTGCGACGTGTGCAAGGGCAAACGGTACGCAAGGGAAACGCTCGAAGTCAAATACAAGGGCAAGAATATATTCGACATATTGGACATGACCGTGGAGGAAGGCGTCGCGTTTTTCGCGAATATCCCCGCCATAAACAGAAAGCTGAAAACCCTGAACGACGTGGGGCTGGGGTATATAAAGATCGGGCAGTCGTCGACCACGCTGTCGGGCGGGGAGGCGCAGCGCGTCAAGCTCTCCAGTGAACTCGGCAAGCGCGCGACGGGCAGGACCATCTATGTGCTCGACGAACCCACCACGGGCCTCCACATGGCCGATGTGGAAAAGCTGATCGAGGTGCTGCAGAAATTGGTCATAGCGGGCAACACGGTCATCGTGATAGAGCACAATTTAGACATGATAAAAACCGCCGATTATATCATCGACCTGGGCCCCGAGGGCGGGGCGGGCGGAGGCCGGGTGATAGCGCTGGGAACCCCCGAGCAGGTGGCCGAAAACCAAATTTCCTACACGGGGCAGTACCTCAAAAAATTCTTTGAAAAGAAAAAGTGAAATTTTTAATTATGAGGGAAAGGATGCTGTATACTATGGAAAAATTGGCTATTCTGGGCGGGCCCGGAAGCGTCGCCGGAGATGATCGGGATTTATTCGCGTGGCCCATTGTGACAAAGGAAGACGAAGAAGCGGTGCTCGACGTGATACGGCGCGGCGCCATGTCGGCTCTCGACGTCACGCTGGCTTTCGAAGATGAATTTAAAAAATGGCAGGGCGCAAAATACGCCCTCGGATATAATTCGGGCACGAGCGCCATACACGGGGCCCTGTTCGGCTGCAAAATAGGGCGCGGCGACGAAGTGGTCTGCATAAGCCCGGTGTACTGGGCTTCCGTTTTGCCGGTGTTCTCATTCGGGGCCGTTCCGGTGTTCGCGGATATACTGCCAAACACGCTCTGCATCGACCCGGCGGATTTTGAAAGAAAGATAACCCCCAAAACAAAAGCGGTGATTGCGGTGCATAACTTCGCCTATCCCGCCGAAATGGATGAGATAACTGCAATTGCCAAAAAATACAATGTAAAAGTGATAGAGGACGTCTCCCACGCGCAGGGCGGGCTGTATAAAAACAAAAAATTGGGCACATTCGGCGACGTGGCGGCGATGAGCCTGATGTCGGGCAAGTCGCTGGCCTGCGGCGAAGCGGGAATGCTGACTACCGACGACACCGAGATATATGAGCGGGCTCTGGCATACGGGCATTATGAACGCAATGACGCGAAAAAGCTGCAGACCGGATATCTGCGCGAATTCGCGGGGCTTCCGCTCGGAGGGCACAAGCAGCGCATGCATCAGGCGAGCTCGGCGATGGGGCGCGTGCAGCTCCGCAGTTACGATGAGCGCGCGGCGGAAATCAGGCGCGCGATGAACTACTTCTGGGACTGTCTCGAGGGGGTTCCCGGCATCCGCGCCCACCGTACAGACGAATCAAAAGGCTCGACTATGGGCGGCTGGTACGCGGCTCACGGCCTGTATGTGCCCGAAGAACTCGACAATTTGTCCATCGGGCGTTTTTGCCGGGCCGTCGCGGCCGAGGGCGCTTTGTGCTCTCCCGGGATCAACGCCCCGCTGCATCTGCACCCGCTGCTCTTTAACTGCGATGTGTACGGCGACAAAAAGCCCACCCGCACGGCGTTTTCCGAACGCGATCCAAAAGACCCCGAGGGAAGCCTGCCGGCAAGCGAAGCCGTCAACAGCCGCACGTATTATGTGCCATGGTTCAAAAAATACAAACCCGACCAAATCGAAAAGTATGCCAAGGCGTTTCGAAAAGTGTGCGAAAATTTCGGCGAGCTGACAGAAGGGGACGAAAAAAACCCCGGAGGGGGCAGGTACTTCTCTTTTTAATTCAATTTATGGAGGAAATTATGATCATAGATATCCACAACCACGCCGACTATCACGGATATGACGCGGAAAAAATGGTAAAAAACATGGATGATTGCGGCATCGGCATAACCTGCCTGATGGCATGGGAAGCGCCCGCCCATGAGTACGACCCCGCCACCAAATACGCAATTTCGCCGTTTTCGGATTATCCGGTCCCATTTGAGCGGTGCCTCGCCTACAAACAGCACGCGCCCGGCAGATTTTTATTGGGATTTGCCCCGGATCCCAGAAAACCGGATTCGATCGGGCGGCTGAAATCGGCGGTGGCGCTTTTTGACCTGAGCATATGCGGGGAACTAAAACTGCGCATGATGTACGACAATCCCGACGCGGTGCGCATGTACCGTTACTGCGGGGAGGTCGGCCTGCCGGTGCTCATGCATTTCGATTATGAGCTGAAAAGCGGGTCTTTTTACCCGTGGCCCAATTATTGGTACGGCGGCGGGATCGAGGCGCTCGAGCGCGCGCTGGAGCTTTGTCCGGATACGAATTTCATCGGCCACGCGCCGGGTTTCTGGGCGCATATATCAAACGATGAGCTGTATAAGACGGAGGCCTATCCGAAAGCCCCGGTCATTTTGGGCGGAAGGTTAGAGGCGCTTTTGGAAAGCCACTCCAATCTGTACTGCGATATTTCCGCGGGCTCCGGGCACAACGCGCTCAGCCGCGATTTGGATTACAGCCGCGGTTTTTTGGAAAGGTGGCAGGACCGGGTGCTGTTTGGGCGCGATTATTACGACGGGATCCACAGAGAGCTCTTGGAGAGCCTGTCGCTGCCATTGGCCGTTATGGAAAAGATATATTCCGAAAATGCGCGCCGCATACTTCGAAACGGCGGTAAAATCCCCGAAAATATCTCGTGATTATTCGAATTGTTCGGCGAGTTTTTGAATTGCCGCAGCTGCCTTTTGCTCGAGCTTTTCATATCCCGAGATGAAATCGCTTTTTCCCCCCGTGACAAGCTCCAGCACGCCTCCGAAATTATACAGCGCGCCCACGTCGATTATGCGGTTGGCAAACAATATATCGAGCATGGCGGACGATTCGTCGTCCCTTGACAGTTTTGTCTTGAGTGTGATTTCATAATATGCGGGGCGCAGGGTATATGCCGATTCTGCGCAAAGCGCCTCGAGCAGTATCCCCGTTCTTTCGAGGTCGCCGTTTGTGGTGGGGATATACACCGCCCCGTTGTTGAAGACGCTCATTGTGGTGCGGTATTTTTGCTGCTGCTCGTCGAACTTCGGTATGGGCAGTATGCCGAAGTCCTGCTCCATCCCCCGAAACAACGGCACAAGCGCCATGCTGCCCATATAGAACATTATCCTTCCGTCGTCAAAGGCGGGGATGATGCCCCCGTAAAACGGGTCGCCCGAAGCCGCTCCGGTCACCCTCGAGGCGTTTATTGCGGATATATCCTTGTCTATTTCGACCGCTTTTTCGCGGATCGTCAAAAAACGCTGATTGTTCACCGACAATACGGGCAAATCGTTTTCGTCTTTTTCGGCGATCCGGCAGTCTGCCCCGATGGTCATGACAAATATATTGTACGGTTCGGTCGCGAAACCGAATTTGTCATCTGTGACGTCATATTTTCCGTCGCCGTTCAAATCGACGGACACGCGTTTGCTCATTTCGTAGAATTTATCGACGGTCCATTTGCCTTCCTCGACCAATTTGTACGGATCCTCGAGCCCGTAGTCTTTCATGATGTTTTTGTTGAACAACAATCCCCATGTGCCGTCCTTGTCGGCTATTATAAGGTCGCCGACGGCGCAAAACAACTTTCCCGCAATTGTGAGCTCGCCCGCGAGGGTTTGGTCCCACCAGGGTTTTTCAAAATCGAGGTTCGGCACGGTTTTCAGATCCACGAGCATATTTTTGGCCGAAAGGGTAACAGTTCCGAGTGTCGCCTCGATCATCGCGTCATAGGGGCAATCCCCGGAAGATATCAGTTTTTGGATGAATACATACGGATTTTCGACCGCTTCCATCGTCACTCTCGCGCCGTATTTATCTTCGATGACGGAATTTCTCTTATACACCGCGTCGTTGACCACGTCCCCGTTTTCTTCAGCGGCGAAAATATCTTTCGAGAGGAAGATCATGTGTTTTTCGTTTCGCGTGAGAAACTTCATTTCATAGCCGTCGAATTTGACCTCGGGCAAATCGGGGTACAGCCGCTCGGTTATATCCTGCGCGCCGCCCTCGGGCGAAGCGGCGGAGTTTGGGTTTTCGGTTTGGCCCGCTTTTGTTTCGGATTCGTTTTTGCCGCCGGACTTGTCCGCGCTTTGGCAGCAGGGCAGACAAATCAAAGCGGCGCAGATAATTGCCGCGGCGAAAAACGCCGATACTGTTTTTTTCATATAATTCACCTCACGGATTTTTTGTCGTTTTTATCCATTATACACCATGGCCGGCGATAATGCAAGCTGAATCCCGATGTTCGCGAAAAAACATCTTGACAAACAGCTTCGGGCAACCTATAATATATAATTGGAAGGGAAATACGGCAGAGATTGGGGGCGACCCGAGTTTGAAGTCAGGTAAATTCATGACGTTTTACAGTCATTTCCGCAGTACGCCCATAAAAAAATTATTGCTGCTGTTTTTTGTATTATTTCTTTTGACCGGCTGCGAATCCGCCAAGGAAGACGGCGCGGGCTGTATTTTATTCGAGCAGGATGATTTCACAATAATAAAGACCAAAGCGGAGAATATAAAGCCCGAAACGATACGCAGCCCCATATGTTCGGATTATATAAGGGATCTGGGCTATTACGGCATCAACGCGGGCTTTTTCAATACAATTTACCGCGAAAAAAAGCCCGCCGACGATGAGTTTGTCAGCGTATCGATTTCATGGAGCAAAGACGACGCAGAAAAGGGGCTGGAAGTGTGCGAATTCAGCATAAGGGATCCGGAGAGAGTCGCGCTCGGAGAGGGCCCGTATATAGCCAGAGGCACTTTGTTTTTATGCATAAACGACGAGGCGAAATATGAAGCCGGCGTGATAACTGCGGAAAGCTGCGGCGATGTCAGGGCGCAGAGGGGCGACGACTGCGATTACATATACATGATAGGCGGGGGGAATTTCTATTTGGGCGATTATCCCGGAGCGGAAAGTTGGGAAAAGTGGAAAAACGAAAAATATCTCGAAGAGGGGCCTCTCGTGATAGAAAACACCAAAACCGGCCGCAGCGGGATCGGAATAAAAAATGAAAACGGGATCTGGTATGTATATCTCGTTTGTTCGGGGACAAACGGGCGGGAAATACCGAAAACATTGGAGGAGTTAAGGGCGCTGTTTGTATGGCTGGAATGCTCTGAGGCTATATATTTGGACGGTGCGGGATCCTCACAGATGAGATTCGCATACGGCGGCGAACTGACGGAAAAGCCCGGCGATAACCGTTATATATGGGCTATGGTCAGATTATTGGATGATTAATAAAGCTCCCCCATTAATAATTATTACACACAAGATTCATTATGCTCATTCAATCAGCACTCCTATCTATTCTGTGCTTCGCATAGTAAAAATTACGACTTCCGGCCGCGCAAATATCCTCGGCACAGTATAATAATCACCGATACCGTTGCTCGTATACACGGGAACGCCATCCGGTGAAACGGAAAACCCGTTTGCGAAACGCATACCGTAGCTTGTTATGCTGCCGCGAAGCAAATACAGCGGGATACCGAATAATGTAATCTGCCCGTTGTGGGTATGTCCCGAAAGAATCAAATCAACACCCACAGTAGACTGCACCATCGAAACATCGGGGTTGTGCGATATAAGTAAAACAAAATCATCTTTGTCCGCGTTTGTTATTGCCATTTCTATGTCCGGGTTGCGGTTCCACATATCATGCACACCCGCTATATAAAACCCCTCTCGCACCCAGAAACCGTTGTTGTCAAGCGGATTTATTCCGTATTGTTCCATTACCGCAAAAACCCGCTTGTAATCGTCGTGGTTTCCCTCTGCGCCAAAAATACCGTCTGTTGTTATTGTTTGGGCAATTTCTTTCACAGTCCCTTGATAGTGTTCGCCGCCCATAGAGAAGTCCCCGCCTAAAAGCAGTAAATCCAAATTTCTTTTGTTTAATTCCGTGATAACTTTTTTCATGTTTTCATGCCGTATGGTGTGCATATCCGTTATAAAAGCAATCCGGTAGCCGTCTAAATCGGACGGCCAGGTTTCGGAGCGGAATTCAATTTCGGTATAATGAATCATTTTATCGAGGGTAAGCCCGTGGGCAATATGCACCGCAGGAATAAGCGCGATGATTAAACCGAACGACATTGCAATTCTAAACTTAATTTTTTTTGTTTTATGCCTTGCAAGGCACATCCCAAGAACAGCCCCGATTCCGCCAAATACCAAAGTAAAAAACATAAGTGTGTTTTCACTTATACGCCATTTGCTTTTTTCGGCTTTTCGTTTATCAATTACATAAAGGAAAAAGGCTATTAAATTCATCAGAATAAAGAATACAGAAAACAATTCTAAAATTCCGAAACGAATAATCCAACCAGTTATGATTCTCAATTCTGATAACACTCCCTTCACCTTGTTTTCCGTTTATCCGAAAACTTCACAAGCCGCGACGACGCGCAGCATATCCTCGTCTATTAATTAAGCAGGTTTCTTTTTATTTTTTTTGACGCGGTTTTTTCGAATTCTTCCCGGCGCACCTCGATTTTCGTTATTTTTTTATACGAGGGCAGCTGCCTGTTTATTTTCTCCGCTTTTTCCGTTATGTATTTTTCGATTTCGCCGAAATCTTTGCCCTCGAACCGCTCGAAATCCGGGACGATCAGAGCCGTTATGTTGTCCTCGCCGCCTTTGCTTCGCGAAATTACCGCGCACTCTTTGATTTCCGCGATATTTTGCAGATATTCTTCGATTTCTTCGGGATAGACATTCTTGCCGTTGTTGAGTATTATCACATTTTTTTTGCGTCCCGTTATGTAAAGACAGTTGTCCGAATCGATATATCCCACATCGCCCGTTTTGTAAAAGCCGTCCTCCGTGAAAACTTCGCGGGTCGCTTTTTCATCGCCGAGATAACCGAGCATCACATTGTCGCCCCTGACTAAGATTTCTCCGTGCCCGTTTTCGTTTTTTTTGTCTATTTTCACTTCATTTGAAAATATGGGATGCCCGACCGAACCAACCTTTTTCATGTGCATATCCGCGGGAACGACGGATATCAGCGGGGCGCATTCCGTCGTGCCGTAGCCCTGGCAGATTTTTATGCCGAAATTATCCAGGGTTGTCACATGCGCCGGATTGAGGGGCGCCCCCCCGCAGATTATCAGCTCCAGCCGCCCGCCGAAAGCGCCCAGGACTTCCTTGAACAGTTTGCGCCGCAGGTCTATACGCACCAATCTGAGCATATTGCTGAGTTTTATCGCGATTTTGACGATCTTGCGCTTGCCTTTCTTGTCGATCTCATCCCATATTTTTTTTACCATGTTGTCGATAAACAAAGGCACCAAAACCAATTTTGTGGGCTTGTAAAACTGAAAATTGCGCAGCACCAATTTAAGCGATTCGTTGCGGCATATATTTACGCCCAGCGAATAAGTCGCAAAAAAGCTGCAAGTCGTCTCATAGGTGTGGTGCGCCGGCAAAACGGCGACAAGCGTGTCGCTTGAGTCAAAATCGACGGAACAGGCGGCGCAGTAAGCATTCGACGCTATATTTTTGTGGGATAGCATGACCGCTTTGCTTGTGCCCGTCGTCCCCGACGTGAATAAATACGCGCAGGCTTTTTCGCGGTCTATTTTGACGTCCGTAAAAGCCGTGCATTTGTTTTTTATCAGCGTTCTGCCGGCGTCTATGAGGCTCTGCCAGGACAGTATATTGTGCGCCGTATGTTCCGGCCGGCTTGGTCCGTTTTTCAAATCCATGTTTATGAAAAACTTCGCCTCTTTTTTTTCGCCGTTTTTCGCGTAGCCCTCTATCAGCTCGGCGAACGCTTCGGAATAAATCACGCAGGACGCCTTCGCTCTTTCGATAAAACTGATTATCTGATCCGGCATGACTTCCCTGTCGATGGGCGCGATTATTCCGTTGCCGTTGACTGCGGCGAGATATGAGACTATCCATTCATAGCGGGTTTCCGAGAGAAGCGCTATGTTTTTGCCCATGATTCCGAGCTCATAGAAAGCCGTGCCCAAACTGTTTATGTAACCGTGCATCTGATTAAACGAGATATTATGCACGGTTTCGTTTTCTTTGTATGTAAAGTAGGCCTTGTCGCCGTACTTTCTTTTGGATTGTTCCGTCAACTGTTTCAGATCGCCGAATTCTTCGAGTTTGTCCCTTACAAATGTTTTCGGAAATGCGTACATTATTTTCCCCCCTGTTATTTTATTTCGCATCAAACGCCGAGCAGCCGCGCGGCGTTTTTTTGCGCTATCTTTTCAAACGCGCCGGAGGAAATCTCCCCCGATGCTTTAAAATCCTGCAAAAGCCGCGCCGTCGGATATGAATTGTTTTTTGCGCATATGTCCGTGCCGAACATCAGCTTGTCTTGAAATTCATTCAAGAAATCCGCGGCATGGCCCAAATCGCGGGTCAGCGCGTTGGCTCCGCTGCCCGCCGACAGCTCCGCCGTCAAGTTTGGGTACTGCCGCATCAGCTGCGGGACGCGCCCCTGTTTTTCGACGGGGTAGCTCGGATAGCCGAAGCGGTCTTCGGGGTTTCGCAGAACCGATATTTCGGCCCAGAACGCCGGCCCGTGCCCCACAAACAGCAAATCGGGGAACTTTTCGAGGCAGGCTTCGAGCTGCGGCATACCGGGGTCGTCGTATATGCCGTATCCGTGATTAGATCTTCCCGTCATGTCGAAAATCAGCGGAAATTTTGCCTCCTGCACGTGATGCAGCAGATTTTGCATACGCGCGTCAAGCCACCCCAGATTCGGCAGAACTTCTCCGATCCCCATGCATCCCGATTGCCTGTAATATTCCAGCAGGCGGCCGATGGGCGCATCGGAGGAGTTGGTGTATACGCGAGGGTCGATATTGCAGTAGGGCACAAAGCGCCCGTTTGAATTTCGGGCTATCTCTATTATTTCGCCCACGGACTGCGGCACATACACCTCCGGGCTGACGAGCGGCAGAAGTATCGCCCTCTCTATGCCGATTTCGTCGTGCTTTTTTACAAGGTCACCGAGGGAAATAAACAGCATTTCCCCGTTTTCGGCGGGATATTGGTATTTATACACATGGGCGTGCACATCAAAAAACATACTTTATCCCTCCCGGGCGGGCATACCGTACATGGCGACGATGTCAGAATCGTGCCCGCGCGTTATTTTACGCGGCGGGGTACCGCCGTCCGCCCGAAACCAGGTTTCGATCACATAAGGCGGATCCAATCGCAGGGGCGGATATTTCGCGCGGTCCGCCGCGAAATCCGAAAGCGCCCTCTCCGCCGTTTCGCGGATGAGCTCCCTCGCGCGTTTGGGGTGCATGTGCACCGCGCCGAGAGAATTGTTGCCGTAGGCCTGCGTGCCGAGATTTTCGCCGCCGTTTGTATTCACACCGTATTTTACCTCGGCGGTGCGGATATGCGGGATCAGCGCTTTCGCCTCAGCGGCAAACGCCCTGTCGCCCGAGCCGAAAATCGCCGCCGCCCCGTAGAATCCGCCGATTGCGGCGCATTCGCCGAACTCGCCCATCGATATCCCGTTGATTTTGTTTTCCTGCACGTTCTGCGAACCGGTGTGGGCGATATGCGCTTCCAAAGTCCCCGCTTTCGCGTGCTGTCCCACCCAGGCGAGAGCGTCGAAGTTGCCGTTCAATCCGAATTGATGGTATACGCCCCACCCCCGCGAGAGCAGCGCGCGTTCATCCAGCAGCCACGGGTCGATTCCCCCTGCCCCGTGCCCGTCAATTACGACGATTTCCGTCGCCCCGGCGGCGTAAAAACCCTCTATGGCCGCATTTGTCTCCTCGGTGAGAAACTTCTTGCCGCATTCGTAATAGCGCCCTTCGGGCAGAACCCAGTCGTCGCGGTTCATAACGCCCGCGACCCCCTCCATATCGGTCATGACCGCGATTTTCATATAAAAATCCTTCCTTAATACATCAATACATCCTGCTTTTCTTTTTCTTGCTTCTGCCCACTATGATGATGACCACGCACAAAACCACCAAAACCGCGATAATCGCCGGGAACAACAATATGTTGTCGCTCGACGAACCCCTGATTTCGGTCCATAAATCGTCGATTTTCCTGTTTACTTCATCGGGGAGGTTTATAAACATCTCCGTTTTGGACAGGACTTCGGGGCCGGGATATGTTATTTCGTTGTTTTTCAATTCTTCGTCGAGTATCTCATATGCTGCCAGGTTCGGGCTGGAATATCCGATAAATTCGCTGTTTGCCGCCGCTATTTCCGCCTCGCACATGAAATTTATGAATTTTTCCGCGGCTTCTTTGTTTTTGGCGCCTTTGGGGATGCACATCGAATCCACAAACAGGTTTGTGCCCTCAACCGGATAAACCGCTTCAAGATCCGGATTGTCGTCCATCATCGTCAGGGCGTCGCCCGCGTAATAGGGGGCGATGTACGCTTCCCCGTTGCCCATTTTGTTGAATATCTCGTCCATGTAATACCCCTGCAGCACTTCCTTTTGCTTTTTGAGTTCTTCGGCGGCCTTTTCGAGCTCGCCGAAATCGGTGGTGTTGAGCGAAAACCCGAGCTTTTTGAGCGCGATGCCGAAGGCGTCCCGCGAATTGTGGAACATGATGATCTTGCCCTTGTAGTCCTCATCCCAGAGGATATTCCAGCTGTCCACGGTTTTTGTGACATATTTCGCGTTGTATATAAGCACCACCGTGCCCCAGGTGTAGGGAACCGAATATTCGTTTTCCGGGTCAAAATCCAGGTTTTTGTACTCTTCCATTATATTGCCGTAATTGGGCACGTTGCCGAAATCTATTTTTTCGAGCATGCCCTCCTTGATGAGCCGGCTTATCATGTAGTCCGAGGGGATTATTACGTCGTAGTTGGCCCCTCCGCCTTTTAATTTGGAATACAGCTCCTCGTTTGTGGCGTATGTGGTGTAATTCACCTTTATCCCGGTTTTCGCTTCAAACTCCCGCAAAACGTCGGTCGTCCCCGAGGCGTCTGAGATGTATTCCCCCCAGTTGTAGACGTTTACGACCTGCCTGTCGCCCTTTGAGCATGAAGACAGGGCGCACATCGGCGCGAGTACGGCGACAAACAGCGCCGCAGCCAGAATTTTTGATATGATTTTGTTTTTTGCCATTTTATTTTACCCTCCGTGAATAAAATATTTTGATTCTCTTTTTTTTGCGTCGCGTATGTCCTTTATGTTCATTGCGGCAAGCAGCGCGAGCACCACCACGAACATGATGGCCGACAGCGCGTTGATTTCCGGGCTTATCTGTTTTCTGGTCATCGAATATATGGTCACGGGCAGCGTCTGCATTTCGGGCCCCGAGACAAACAGGCTTATGACCACGTCGTCGATCGAATATGTGAACGCCATCAAAAATCCGCTCACGATCCCCGGCAGTATCTCCGGCAGTATCACCAGAAAAAACGCCTGGTACGGGCTGCAGCCCAGATCGAGCGCCGCTTCGTACTGATAGCGGTCGATCTGCCGCAGTTTCGGCATGAGGTTTAAAATCACATAGGGGACGCAAAACGAAATATGCGCCGCGAGCAATGTGGAAAACCCGGATTCGAAATTTACGAATGCGAAGAGCAGCATAAACGATACTCCGGTTATTATCTCCGGATTGAGCACGGGCAGGTAGGTTATATTCATGATAACCGCTTTGGCCGTCTTTCTCATTGCGTGGATCCCGATCGCCGCCGCCGTGCCGATCACCGCGGCAACCGCCGAGGATATGAGCGCGAGCAGCAGGGTGTTTATCAGGGATTTGATGATCAGTTCGTTGCCGAACAGCCTGATATACCAGTCAAAAGTGAATCCGCCCCATACGGATTTGCTCTTTGAGGAATTGAACGAAAATACGATCAGTATAAAGATCGGGACATACAGAAACAAAAACACAAAGGCGAGATAGCCGAACGAAAATATATTTTTTGTTTTTTTTCTCATACGATCATGCCCTCCGTTTCATCCGCGTCAAACTGGTTTAAAAACGCCATGCTCAGCAGTATGAATATCATCAGTATAAAGGAAATGGCGGATCCGAGCTGCAAATTGTAGGTGGTGCCCAGCACCAGCTGCTCAATCAAGTCCCCCACCAAAAAATTCGCGCCGCCCCCGAGCATGCGGGAGATCACGAATGTGCTGACAGAGGGCACAAACACCATCGTTATGCCGCTGAGTATCCCCGGTTTTGAAAGCGGCAGCACTACTTTGACTATGACGCCCCTGGAACCGGCGCCCAGATCCTGCGCCGACTCGATTATCGATTTGTCTATTTTTATCATCACGGTATAAAGCGGAAGTATCATAAACGGAAGGTAGTTGTACACCATGCCGCAGACCACCGCCCCGCCCGTGTTTATCACCTGGATGGGCCCGAGTCCCGCAAAAGCGGCGAAACTGTTCGCCAGCGCGTCGATTTTTTCGAGCAGCGTCATCAGCGCGTAGGTGCGCAGGATAAAATTCATCCACATGGGCAGCATCAGAAGCATCATCATGATCTTCCGGGCCCCGCCGCCCAGCCGCGACATTATGAAGGCGAACGGGTACGCCAGAAGCAAACATACGGCCGTGGCAATCAACCCCAGTATCACGCTGCGCAAAAACACCGGGCCGAACTTCGCCACATCGGATATATTCACAAGCGTGAAATTCCCGCCGGCGTCGGTAAAAGCGAAATATCCGACCATAAAAAGCGGAATCAGCGTAAACGCCACGGCCCAGACGATATACGGGGCGGCGGGCAGCTTGGACTTAAATATCATTTATGTCCACCCCTTCTTCCTGCTCTTCGTCTATCATGCGGGATATATCCCCGATTTCGTAGGGCTCGTCTTCATCGTCCGTTTTTTTCATGATGTGTATGTTCTGCGGGGAAACGTTCATGCCCGTGATCCCGCCGGCGGCGAGCGCCGCCGTGGAATGCGCTATCCATTTATACCCGAAAGAGTCGATTGTCATTTCGTAGTGCACGCCCTTGAACGTGACCGTTTCGACCGTTCCTATTATATTGTTGTCGGAGGGCGGCTCGATGATTATGTCCTCGGGGCGTATGACCACATCCACCCGCTCCATTTTTTTGAACCCTTTGTCCACGCATTCGAAATAGTTGCCGCCGAATTCCACGAAAAAATCCCGGTGCATGATGCCGTCCGTGATATTGCTCGCGCCGATGAATTTCGCCACGAAGGCGTTGGCGGGTTCGTTGTACACGTCCTCGGGCGCCCCGATCTGCTGTATTTCCCCGTTTCTCATCACCACGATGGTGTCCGACATGGTCAGCGCCTCCTCCTGGTCGTGGGTGACATATATGAAGGTTATGTCAAGGCGCTGCTGTATTTTTTTGAGCTCGGCCTGCATCTCTTTTCTAAGCTGCAGATCGAGCGCGCCCAGCGGTTCGTCCAACAGCAGCACCCTGGGATAATTTATGAGCGCGCGGGCGATGGCGACCCTTTGCTGCTGGCCGCCGGACAGCGAATTTACGTCGCGCGCCTGGAACCCGCTCAGATTAACGAGCTCGAGCATCTCGGCGACCTTCGTCCTGATTTCGGCGTCTTTCGTCTTTTTGAGCCGCAGCGCGAAGGCCACGTTTTCGTAGACGTTCAAATGCGGGAACAGGGCGTACCTCTGGAAAATCGTGTTCACCTGGCGCAGGTGGGGCGGCACCCCGTTTATCTTTTTCCCGTCAAAATACACGTTTCCGGCCTTGGGCTGGGTGAATCCCCCGATAATTCTGAGCGTGGTCGTTTTTCCGCAGCCGGAAGGCCCGAGCAGGGTGAGAAATTCTTTGTCGTGGATATTCAGGTTTATCCCCTTGAGCACCTTCGCGGTTCCGTAGATGACCTCGATATCCTCGAGTTGTACGATCAGTTTTTCCTCCAAAATTTATCCTTAATTTATCCTTTCGTTGTTTTATCCGCGTCACCCGGGCAGTTTTTCATAGGCGGCAATCAGTTTTTCGAGGTCCTTCTCGAATTTCGGGGCTTTTTTGTCGTAGTACGAGGCGAAGTCCGTGCTTTTTGCCTGCATGAGGTCCCTGAACATGCCCGCGATGAAAGGCCCTATGCTCATGCTGTTCAAAAACCCGAAGTTGAATTTGAGCCCGTCGCGTATGATGTCTATCATCTGCGAGCTTTCGTCGTCGCGCGCGTATTTTTTCTTCAAAGCTATCTCATAGTAGGCGGGGGTCACCTTGCGGTAGCTTTCGGCGCACAGGGCTTCCATCGCGGCGGCGGTGGCCTCCAATCTGGTGTTTGTCACAGGTATCGAAAATATGCTGAAGGAATCCTGCGAAGCTGTATAATAGTCTTTTTGGTCCTTGTCGAATTTGGGATAGGGGATGATGCCGTAGTCGCTGTTCATGGCGCGCAGCTCTTCGTTGGTCGCCAGAGTGCCCGGCATGAACAAAACCCTGTTTTCGGGAAACATCGCCATTATATCGTCGATATGGTTCTGGGCTTCCGGCACCGCGTACGAATTGTTCGCGTTGTCGTAAAGCAAACCATACAGGTTTTCCACTATCTGCGCCGTTTTCGGGTTATTGATCGACAGCTCGGGTATTCCGTGCTCGTTTTTTGTGGTGATCGGGTTGTCAAGGGTGGCAAACATCGCGTCGAGATAGGTCCCCGTGGTGATCGCGTATCCGAAAGCGTCGCCTTTGTCTGGTTTTCCGTCGCCGTTTAAGTCCCTCCATGTGTCGCGGGTGAGCTCCTTCAATTTTTCCATGGTAAAACCGCCGTTCAACACGAGCTGGTACAGATTTTCCATACTCAGGTCCTGGGCCAGCTGTTTGTTGAAAAAAGTGACGTACATATTTTTGAGCAGCGATATCGCGAGGTCGCCGGCTATGAAGTACAGTTTGCCGTCGACGGTCATTTCATCTGCGCAGCTCTCGCTCCACCAGGGCTGCGCGGGGGAAAGGTAGTCCACCGTTTTCAGGTTGTACAAAAGCCCGTCCAAGGCCACGGGGGTGATGTAATACGAATACGCCGCCACAAAATCGTAATCGTCGGCGCCCGCGGAAACCGAGTTTCTGAGGGCGTTGAGAAAAGTCGCCTGCTCGTCCCAGCCGCCGGGTATCTCTATTGAGACGATATTGATGCCCAGCCGCCCCTCCACGCTCCTGTTTCTTTTGTATATGGCGTCCTCCACCACGTCGCCGCTGTCGACCTCCGCTTCCATTTCCCGCATATACCCGGTGGTATAGCTGACAGCCGAGGACCGGTTGAGTATGCGTATGTCCGCCCCGCCGAAATCCAGATTGTCAGGCAGGCTGTCTTTGGCGTTTTGGCGGGAATCCGCGGCTTCCGGCGTGTTCTCCGGGGACGCCTTCCCGTCGTCTTTGTTTTCGTTTGCGTTTTGGTTTTTCGGCGCGGCGCCGGAACACGCCGACAGCAATAAAATGCACAAGGCCAAAAACAGGGCCGCCGCTCTTTTGTGATTTGCCATATTTGTTCCCCCGAATCGATAAAATTTTTTGCAGTTTGAAAAATTACCGTCATTATACCTTATGCAATCGGATTTGTCAAGTATTTTACATTTCGGGGAAAAAAATTTACAAAAAGTTGATGGGGAAAACAAAAAAAAGTGATAAAATCGCGTATAAAGATTCAAAAAAACGACAAGGGGTTATATTATGCCGAAACTTTCAAACAAAAAAAGAGCGCTTCTGTTTTTATTCTCTTTCGCGCTGGCCGCGGGCATGATTTTTTCTGCGGGGTGCGGCGGCGAAACTCCCGTAAGCGGCGCCGGGGACAAAACCGGCGATTTGCCCGTTGTACAGGCCACCGAAGATAAGCCTTCGCATTATGCGGCGGGATATCTCCCGGAAGTCAGCTATGGGGGCTATGAGTTTCGCATAATGACCCCGAAAAACGGTTCGTTTGATCATTTGATCAGCTTGGAAGCGGATGTGGAGGAGGAAACCGGCGAAACTCTGCCCGACGCCATATACAAAAGAAACCGCCTCGTCGAGGAGCGGTACGGCATAGTGTTCAAGGGGATGGTGGTGGCGAGCTACGACGCCTGTTTTGACCAGTTCAAAAAAGCGGTGCGCTCCGCCTCCGACGATTTCGATTTGTGCATGCTGCTTCCCCGCTACGCCTGGTCCCAGGCCGTCGAGGGGGGAGCGGTCATGACGGCCGACCTGCCTCATTTGGATATTTCCCAGCCCTGGTACGTCAAGTCCGTAAACAGCGAGATGACCATCGACGGAAAAATGTTTTTCGCGTACAGCGACGAGTGCCTCAACCTGCTCGAAAATACTTCCTGCGTGCTGTTCA
>Ga0123356_10000621_pt1 | contig 39161 bp, 32 predicted proteins | sample TergutEmb28metaG_2_FD_92546 | JGI IMG/M metagenome (GOLD analysis project Ga0123356, IMG submission 92546) | Embiratermes neotenicus P3 segment gut microbial communities from Petit-Saut dam, French Guiana - Emb289 P3 | ecosystem: Host-associated > Arthropoda: Insects > Digestive system > Gut ...
TGCTTGGCCATGTTGCTTGCAAGTTGCACAAACCCAAACAAAGCAGAGTCCGCAAACCATGACAAAGAAGCGCCCATCAACAATGGCCAAAAACCTGCGGAGGGTGGCGAAGAACCCGAAGACAACGGCAAAAGGCCTGGGGATGATGATAAAGGCATCACCATTATCGACATACGTTCAGAGCGGGCGAAGGAATTTGCGAAAATGGCTGAGCGTGTGCATGCCGGAGAAACCGTGGACTTTTTGGGGGATGGTTCCAGCTATAGACGCTGGACAGACGCAAATGGTGTGGAATATTCGCAGAGCAATGGCCCGCCAAACAATCCTTCTCGCTCTACCTCAGAGCTGTGGCCCAATGGTTATTACAAGAGTACCCATTCTGCATATGCCGACGGCATCATTGACAATCAAGATGAAAGATGGCCTGGACGCGAAATTCAGCTTTCTGACAAACAACGCCGTGGTTTTTTTGACGAACGTCTGACGCTGACATTCATCCCTGAAACAGGGATGATTCACCGCATCCTTGAGAAACGGGACTCGGCAGAAGGAGCGTGGACCGTTATAGAAAAGGGTGAGGTGCCTCCCTCGGGCGGACATCCTAAAAAAAAAGATATGAATGAGCCTGCCAACACCTTTCCAGCTCTATCCAAAACTGTCAAATCGGGGATGAAGGTTTCCGTCGAGCTTGGAAATGGCCAACTCCTTTGGGATGCAGGCTATAATGTGTTCATTCAAGGCAATGGGGCAGGTGATCGTTTTGGCGGCAACGCTCAGTGCGATCTGGGCGATGCGATAAAAATTAAAGAAGCATTGGAACTTGTCATAGGCAACATCCTACACTGCCTGGCGGGCATCCATCCGGATGCGTCAAGGAATATTCAGGACATTCTGCTGGATGGGGCCCCCGGCCGGCACCGGGTCTGGATAAATTGTGAATTGAAAGACTGGTCTCCATATGATGCCGTAGCCGACTCATACCTTGATTCAGGTTGGAATTATTGCAAATTGGGCACCCCTTGCAGGATTTCATTCAATCAAAACGAGCTGAAACAGATGTCTCTTTTAAAATTGCAATACACCCTTCTTCACGAATTTCTGCATGTCTCTGGAGTTCGGCATGACCCCGCAACTCACGACAATGGCAACGATCGCATATATTCTTGTGCGCGCTATTGCTCCGGCTGCATCCCAGGAGTCTATGGTGCCCCCCAAAATCCCAACACCGACTGCGTACGTTGCGCGAACAACGTGACCAACAAACGGATGTGTCGTGGCTATAAAGCAGAGCTGTTGTTTGCCCCATGCATGCCGCTGGTTGATGAAGAGTGCCCCCCTAATTTGGTATGCGTTTTTCATTCAGCTGAAGTGTGTGGAGATGTTTTTCTGGCGGATTGTGATGGGAGCACTTCTTTTGAATGGCTGTACTCTGTTCGTTGTGGAACGTGCTCTCGATATTATCGAAATGGAATGTTGGCATTCACCGAGTGCACCGGCGTCAGCGAGGCAACCTGCCGCAGCAGCTACCTGCAACTCTACGCACACGACTCTTGCAACCAGCGCCCCCCTTTTTGCCCTTAGGGAAACCCCGCAGCGGAACGGTGCCCTCCTGGAGAGCCGTGTCTATTTTGCACGGTTGTTTTCAAAAAATATAGTGGATAGGCCCAAACAAAGTCCCACAAAGCCGTTCAGACTTTGTGGAACTTGCCGCAAAGCGGCGGACGGGAATCGAACCCGCGACCCCGAGCTTGGGAAGCTCGTGCTCTACCAGCTGAGCTACCACCGCGTTTAAGCTGCCTCGCTTCTAGCCCTCATCCAAAGCTTGTCAAGCAAGAATTCTCCTTTCCCAACTTGCTCACAGCCTTTTCACAACCTCTTCACAACTTGTGCACAGGCTTTGCGCCGGCCTGTGCACAGCTTTTGCACAAGTGTGGGCTAAGGGCAGGCGAAAAGCTCGCCCATAAACTCGTCGATGGATGAAATCAGTTCGTCAAACAACGCAACATCCGCGGGGGGAGTGTCGACGCGTTTTTTGAGGTTTCTGAACGCTTCGGCGCGCCCGGGTTGTTGCTCGACGACGCCTGCTTCCATGAGTCCGAAGAGGGTTTGGACAAAAGCTTGGCGTGCAGGAAGGCCCTCGTCATGGGCGCAAGTCCACTCAGCAGCTTTTTGCCGAAGCGTCAGCGAAATGCCGCGAAGGAGTGCTGTGTCATATTGTTTGAGCGCCAGGTTTTGCAAGTCGGGCCTGGTGGCGGAGTCTGCTGCGTCCACATCTCTCCAACAACGCACAGCAAGGGCAGCGTCATAGGCGCGGTCATGCGTCTCTTCGCTCAACTCACGGACATATTTTGCAAGGCCCACAGGCGCGTTGCGCGGCGTTCCACCCGTATAATAGGCCCAGGCGCTGTCACAGTTGTTCTTGTTGGTGTCGCAAGACTGCACCTCTGCCAGTGAAGACAGATAGAGGAACCAAAGCAAAGCGGCTTCAATACGCCGTGCTTGAATGCGAGGGGTTTCCCCAAGCATGCCTTTTGCGAAAGCATCATTGAGAATGGGCAAAATTTTGGCAGGGCCTGCACAGCGCTCAGGGTATTTTTCCGGGTTTTCAATTTGGTTGCATGCTTTGCCGTCTGGCAGCACGTCAAAATGGACGTCTTCGCGGCGTTGCACGCGCGAATCCAGGCCTTCGTTTTGAGCATAAATTTCGCGTGCACTGTGAAAGTCTTCAATGGAGGGAATGCGTTGGTTTCTCCACAGAAGGTCTGCAATTTGCTCAAAAGCTGCTACGCGCGCTAGGGTGGAAATACTGGGGTTGATGGGTTTATATTCGTCCAGAGTTGAATCGCTGATGCATGCGGGCCAGCCGCCTCCGGGATAGTCCGTTGGAAGGGCGGTGCATGTGGAAACATTATCAGAAAGCACAGGGGTGGTTTCAGAGGGGCAGTCCAGAGGATCTACACCAGCGTCGCCGGGGGGTGGGGGGGGGTCAGACTTACAGGAGGCGGCCAGCAAAGCCACCCAGCAAGCGAGCATAAAAAAGGCCATACGACAACGGGGGAAAGGCAGCGGCATAAAACACCTCTGGGTTAGAAAGCAGCGAGGTCTACTCTAAAACTAAGGCTACGGCCGGGGCCATTAATGCTGGAACCGTGGTAGCGATAAGCGCTGTTAAACACATTTTCAAGCACCAGCGCCAGAAGCAGTTTCTCTTTGAAACGATAGGATGCACGCAAGTCCACAACGGCAAACCCCGGCGTACCCCCCAGCGGAATACGCACATCCGAAAAGTCGTTGAGGGCCAGGCGGGTTTGGCGCAAGGCCCAGCGAAACCCACCCCCCAGCTGAAGGCCGAAGGGGAATTGCCAGTTGGCCTCCACCGTACCATGGAGGGGGGGTACCCTAGAGAGGGGCATACGTCGTGGGCCAGAGGAGGGGCTAGAGGAGGGGCCAGCAGGGGGGCCAGAGGAGGAGGCAGCCTGGAGGGCTGGGTTAGGGCTATCCCCCCATACCCAGCTAAGGCTGGCCTGTAGACTCAGAGGCCTTAGAGGTGAAAGGCGCAGCATAGCCTCCGTACCCAACAACCAGGAGGCCCCCTGCGCATTCACCAATTGGTAGCGGGCATTGCTGGCGAGGCAAGCGGGGCTTTGGGGGGGGCAAGCCTCGGCCCCGCGGGGCATACGCAGCAGCAGGCCGTCCAGGCGCGTGGCAAAGCCCCACACCTCTGCGCGCAGGCGGTTTTTCCTCAAGCGCAAACCCAATTCCGCGGAGGAGGAGGTTTCGGGTTTAAGGTGGGGGTTTTCAAACTGGAACCCCGGGCCCGTACGCTGCCTTGCCGTCAAGTCGTCGAGGTTGGGGGCGCGGAAGGAGCGGTCTACGGAGGCCAGGAGGGCGAGGGAGGGGTGGAGTTGCCACGCAGCCCCCACGTGGGCGGCCCAGGGCCACCAGCTTTGGTTGACGGCGGTGGAGCCGGAGTGGGTTTCTCCGGGGGCATAGGCATATTGCCACCCTAGGCGTAAGCCTGTATTAAGGCTAAGGGTTTTATATTCCCACTGGTTAGAGGCGAAGGCAGCGCTGGTGACATAGGAGGAGCCCGACACATATTGTCCACGGCTTAAGGGGCGCTCCACGCCGACGTCGGTGAAGCGCAGGGAGGAAGTGGAGTGGATGAAGTCCACATAGGCGTCGGCCCCCACGCGCAGGCTGCCGAGCCGCCAAGGGAATGTCCAGGTGAAGCTGCTGCCCAGGGTTTCAATGCTGTCCTTGTCGCGTTGGAGCACGAAGGAAGCGGGCCTGTCGTTGCGCCGCTGCTCATATTGGTGTTGCCACGAGAGGGTAGCATGCATGGCATGCTTGGGCGTTTGGTGGCGCCACGTTGCATAGGTGAGGAGCCTGTCCTGCCGCTCATAGCGGAGGCATTCGTCGAAGCGGGCCAAGGCGGGGGGGCACTGGTCCGTCCTGGGGGCGTCGGACTGCCAATAGCCCACACTGGCCAGCGTCCATAGGGTATTGGGGGAGGGGGCATATTCCCAGCGAATGTCCGCCGTATTCTCAACAAACCCCGTACCCAACTGGGTTTTCCCGTCCTCAGCGAAGCGCGGCACCGCGGGGGGCTTCCCGTCGACGAAGCTATAAATGGGGCCGCCGGAGCGCAGCAAACCGGCGCGGCGCGCGCCTGTCCCCAGCAGAAGACGCCCCTTTTCCCCCAAGGAGACGTGGGTTTGGATACGGCCCCCCATTTCAGTGTCGGCCGTAGCGCCGCGTAAACTCAAGGAGGGGAATACCCCTTCCCTAGGGCTAGGGCGTAGGGGGTTAACCAGGAGTACCCCCCCCAAGGCATCCGCCCCATAGGCCGTAGCCCCCCCTCCCCTCACCACCTCAATGCTGTCGATAATGGCCGTATCCACCAGGAAAAAATATTGGTTAGGCCCCTGGCGATAGGTACTGGTGTTGAGGCGTATACCGTCAAACAGCAGGAGGGTTTGCTGGCCCGTCAGCCCGCGGATATAGGCGGAGCCCTGGGCGTGTGCCGTCTGCTGAACGAATACGCCCGGCTCAAAACGCAGGGCGTCGGGGGCGGAGCGGGGCAGCCGCTTCTCAATGTCGGCCTGTCGCAGGGTGCTTTGGGCCCGCTCAGGGGTTGGGCTGGGGTTTGAGGCCCGTACCATCGTTTCATAGCGTGGCGTACCCCCCCTGGGTGAAAGTGTCTCGGGGGCCTCCTCTGGCGCTTCCGCCGGCCCCGCTTCTGGGGGCCCCGCTGGTTCCTCTTTTGGGGTTGTTTCTGGCCCTATTGCTGGGGTTGTTTCTGGCCCCGTTTCTGGGGTTGCTTTTGGCCCCGCTTCTGGGTTTGCTTCTGGCCTCGTTTCTGGGGTTGTTTTTGGCCCTGTTTCTGGGGTTGCTTTTGGCCCTGTTTCTGGGGTTGTTTCTGGCCCTGTTTCTGGGTTTGCTTTTGGCCCTGTTTCTGGGTTTGCTTTTGGCCCTGCTTCTGGGGTTGTTTTTGGCCCCATTTCTGGGGTTGTTTTTGGCCCTGTTTCTGGGGTTGTTTTTGGCCTCGTTTCTGGGGTTGCTTTTGGCCCTGCTTCTGGGGTTGTTTTTGGCCCTGTTTCTGGGGTTGCTTTTGGCCCTGTTTCTGGGGTTGTTTCTGGCCCTGTTTCTGGGGTTGCTTTTGGCCCTGTTTCTGGGTTTGCTTTTGGCCCTGCTTCTGGGGTTGTTTTTGGCCCCATTTCTGGGGTTGTTTTTGGCCCTGTTTCTGGCCTTTTTTCTAGCGCCGCTTCTGGCCCCCCCGTTTTCTTTTCTAACCCCCCCGCCGGCTTTCCCGGTCCCAATAAAACCTCATTAACCCTCCCCGTTGTTAGAGAGGGTAGGGGGTTTATCTCCTGGGGGGCCTCCTGTATCCACAGAGCAAGCCCCAAGGCGAGAATGCTGTACATTCTCAATCACTAAGGTTCTTAACCAAATTGTCCACATCTTCGTCGCTAACGGAAGCCGTACTGGGCCGAGGTGCACCCAATGCGGGGATAGCGGGGGAAGAGGGGTGTGAAGCTACTGGGGGGATAGCTGGTGGGGCTCTCAACGACGTTCGTGCGCCCACACCGGCTGTTGCACGGTTTCTCAAGCGTTCCAACTCCATTTCAGCGACTTTAAGGGCTTTGCTTTTTTCTTGGACAGCGGCTTGAAGCCTTTTGAGTTCTTGTCCGCGCAGGGCGTCTCTTCTTTCCATTTCAGCTTTTTGTTTAGAGAACAATTCGTTGAGCTCTTTGTCCTGGCGGGATTCCAGCTCTTTCTTTTCGCGCAAGGCAATGGCCAGGCGATTGGCAGACTCAGCGGCTTTGGACTCGGCAACGGCAATTCGAGTTTGTTGTTCTTTGTCGATTCGGATTCGACTGGCATTGGCCATTTCCAGGTTTTGTTCGAGTTCGGCAATGCGTTTGCTGCGAGCGCTGAGCATATTTTGGGCTTCTCGGAGTCTGGATTCTTGGTCAACGCTCCTATTGCTGGTTTCGTGTTGCAACTGCTGAACGCGGCTCTCTGCGCGTTGAAGTTTGAGGTTAAATTCATCAACGATGCGTTTGTTTTCGGAACGCAAGCGCGAGTTCAGCTCTTGTTCCTGTTGAAGTCGTGAAGAAAGCTCGCTGGAAAGCGTTTGGGTTTCGGCCAGTTTTTGATTGAAGCGCTGTTCCAGAGACTGTCGTTGCGTATCAAAGAGTTGCAGCCGTTCAATTTCTTCGCGAGCGCGTCGCAAATCAATCTCGAAGTCAGCAGCACGTGCTGTCATAATTTCCGCTTCAGACTTGGCCTCTGCGAGTTGCTCATAGAAAGAGGCTTCTGTCTGGCGCAAGGCTTCTGCTCGGGATTGACCTTCACGTTGGAGTGCTTCCTCCATGCGTTTATTCTCTTGTGTCAGCACACCGAGGCGATGAAGTGCATCTGCGCATTCGGTTTCTTTTTTGAACAAGTCTCCTCGCAGGAACTCTTCCGTATGCTGAGACTCGTTTGAAAGTGCTGCGAGCCGCGCCTCGGCACGAGCTTGGCCTTCCTCCGCATAGGCGAGAGAAGCCGAAAGCTGTGTAACTTCAGCGACTTTAGTTCCCAATTCCTGTTTTGTAACCGTCAGTTGGGCATCCAAATCCTGAGCATGTTCGAAGACTTTATTGAGTTCAGAATTGAGTTTCCCAAGGCTCTCATCCAATTCTTTTTGCAAGTCTTCATGAGCTGCGCGTTCCAACTCCAAAGTTTCGCTTTGGTCGCGGTGTTTCACGTTCAGCTCATTCAGCTCTGCTTCTGTTTGTTCGAAGCGGTTCTGGAGTTGTTCTTTTTCTGAGCTCAGCTCTTCAAAGCGGCCGCGCAAAAGCTCGATAGAGGTTCGTGTGCTCAGCAAGTCTTGTTCAGAGCGCTCCAAATGTCTTTGTGTCTCTTGGAGTTCTTCATCGCGCGCTTGAAGCGTATGGCGTGTTTGGGCGAGCTCATGCTCCATGTTGCTGAGAGTGGTGCAGACTTGCTCCAGTTCAGCATTGAGGTTACGGATAGAGGTTTCTTTGTTGGCACACAGTCTGGAGAGCTCGTCAATTTGCTCTTGGTGTTGGCCCAGCTCGCGTTCCATTTGTTCAATGGAAAGAAGTGCCGCATCCAATTTTGAAGATTTGTCTTGCAGCTCATCCTGGGTTTGTTCAAGCTCCAGGGCGCGTTCCTCGGCCGTATTTTCGGAGCGCCCCAGTTTTTCAAAGGTTTCAGCAAGCTTTTGTTGCAATTCTTCCAGTTGTTGTTTGAGTTCCGCCTCCGTTTGGACTTTGGCTTCTTCCAATTGTCCAAGCTCTTCGAGCAAGTCATTTTCTCTGTCCACCAAGGCTGCTTGGACGGCTTCCACTTCGCCTTCCAATTCGCCGATGCGTTCCAATTTTTCTTGAATTTGTTGCTGGAATTCGGACTCTTCCTGATCTCTCTTTTCCAGGGTATCGGCAAGCTCGCGTTCCAACGCGACGATGCGGTTGTCTTGTTCGGCGATTCTGTCAGAAAGGGATTGTTCCATTTCTGTGCGTTCTTGCTCTATAGATTCGAGCCGGGTGCTCAGAACGAAGAGCTCGCTTTCCAGGGAGCTTTGTTTTTCTGCAGCTTGAGCAGCGGCTTCCGTGGTTTCTATTTTGAGTGCAGAAAGCTCATTTTCGAGTTGGTTATTTGTTTCTGAGGCATGGAAGAGTTGGTCTTGCAGATTTTGACTTTGTTGAAGGTGCTCTGTCCTGGCCTGTTCGAATTCATTTTCGAGGCTGGAAAGTTTGTCTTCATATTCAGCGAAGCGAAGGTCTCTTTCCGCAGACAATTCTTGAAAATGGTTTCGATTGTCTTCAACTTCGGATTGGAGGCGGCCCAACTCGCTGTCGCGAAACTCAACAGCTGCTTGCAAGTCCTTCTCTCGCACTTCGCTTTCAAATGTCAAAACTTGCAATTCACGCTCAAGGCGGGCGATTTCTCTGCGTTGTTCTTCAAGGTTTTCAGAAATTTTATCGAGAGCGCTTTCTTTGGTGCGCATTTCCATTCGGAGCGAATCTATCTCTTTTTCTTTTTGAGAAACGACTTCAATGACTTCTTTTTCTCCGATGTATTTTTGCAGCAAAAGCTCTTCAATGGTTTGACCGTGTTCGCGCTCTTTGTCTATGAGGTTTTGTTGGGCGTCTTGAAGCCGGCGCGCCAACTCATCGAACTGGGTTTTGAGGCTATAGAGCTCGGTATCTTTTTCATTGATGAAGCTTTCGACGGAACTGAGCTCACGTTCGCGTACAGACCAGATTTCTGACAAACGAGCGACTTGAGCCTCGCGTGCTTTTAGTTCTTCCCTGAGGATTTGGATTTTTCCTTCGGGAGTCCCCATGAGGTCTCTTCGAATGCTGGGACGACGCATTTCTCTGGATTCTGCAAGCAGCTCCGTTTTTCTGTCGGCAACCGACTGAAAAGCGCGCTCCAAAAAGTTGCGATCCTCCTCAGAAAGCAGGCTACGACGTTCGCGACGGGGGAGTCTTGGCGGCACATTCAGGGTTAGGCGAATAGGGCTAGGAGCGAGGGCAAGAGGTTTAGGGGCGGGGATTTCTCCGGCCAAAGCGGAGTCGAAGCTTGCGTCAAGCTCATCCACATCGGTTACATCTGAAGCATCCAAAGTTGCATGGCCTATAGAGGTGCTGGGTTTTGCCATAAGCACTGTATTTTCAGATGGATCATTAGCCGGCTGTTCAAAAGGCAGAAGGGGAGGGGGAGGAGGGGCAGCCGTCAATTTTATGGAGTCTTCCGGCTCAGGAGGCGCCAGCAAAGTTGGGTTGGTAGGCGTACGTTCCAAAGCATCGTCCTCTTCCTCGGAAAGTGTTTCAGTGGCGGGAGGGGACTCGTTTTGAGGCAAGGGCACGAGGGATTGAAGTTGTTGCAGCAAGGCATTCATGTCGAAGGGGACAGAGAGATAGGCCTGAGCAGCGCTGGGGCTTTGGGCGTGTTGTTCGAGGCTGTCCTGGGGGACGTCTGAGGAGGTGAGGACAACGGGCACTTTGGGTCCCAATTTTCCTTTTTGGATAGCGCTGCAGAGGGAGAAGCCTCCATCGGGGATTTCCGCTCTGAGCAAGACAGCGCAGGGGGGCTGTTTTCTAAATTCCTGGGAAGCGTCGGAGGCTCTTGAGACGCAAGTGGTTTCATAACCCGCAGCGGTGAGGGCAGCGACGAGGTTGTTTGCCAAGGCTTCTTCGTTTTCAACTATGAGGATTCGCCGATTCATGAGCGTGGAGTTCAAAGGTGTCGATGATTCTAGATGGAAGGATGGGATAAGCCAGGGGTACAGCAAAAAATTCTCAGAGAGTCTACAGTTCTAGACAGCGAAGCCGAACAACTGTTTTATGGGTAGGAACATTTTTACTCAGGGAGGGGGGAAAGGGAAGGAGGAGGGACGATAAGGGTATCTTGTTCAGGGGAGGGGAAAGAGGAGGGGAGGAGGTCGGGTGTGGTATAGGCTTTAGAGGGAGTTAATGCCGAGGGGGTCGAAATAGAAGGGGTTATATCCGGCATGAGCTCGGCGAACATTTCTGATGGTTTAAAGCGTTGACCTATCCACCCATGATAGAGGCGCAAGGCCTCATCCATAAAGGCATAAGGCTGGAACACAGGGGCTTTTGCCAAGGAAGAGGAAGCGAGGTAGGCATGTAGTTTTGGGGAAGAAGCAAGGGTTTTCATGCATTCAGCCAGCATGAAGGCATCGCCAGGGGGGAAGAAGAGGGCTTCGTTTGGGTTCAAGAATTCACGGACGCAGGGCAAGTCCGCGGCGATGATGGGCAGTCCCCAGGTAGAAAAATCGGCTAATTCCGGCATTGCACTCCCAAAGTCTGCATTTCTTGATTCAAGTTCCAATATCAGCAGGCCTGCATCGGACTGTGCGCAGAGGACGTCGGTTTCTATGTCACAGTTAAGGTTAGGCCATAGCACGGTTCCCTTAGGGTTAAGGGATTCTCTTAAGGTACCTAAGCGTGCCTTGGTTTCTGCCCCATAATGGCCGCCGAAAGCCAGATGAATTTTAGATTCAGGGGGGAGGATATTCAAGGCATGAAGGGCAGTGAGGGCGGAGGCAAGCTGTGTTTGGCCGCCCAGGTGAAGGAATTGGAAATAACCTTCTGGATGTGCTGGGATTTTTTTTCGAGGGAGGGCGGGGTTATGGAGGACGTGGATAGGGATTTGGCGAATTCCCTGTTTTTGCAGGAAGTTTTTTTGCTGAAGGGTGCTGACAATGAGTGCATCTGCGTTGGAGGCTGCAAGGGTTTCGGCAGATTTTATATTTTCCAGGAACTCTGAGGAGAGGGTGCTATCGGGTTGGGCATAGGGCCATTCTTGAGAGCAGAGCGTAGAAGCTTCAAAGAGCAGGTGGTAGCCGAGTTGTTTTTTGAGTTCGGCAAGGACGCGTCCGCTGACGAAGTCAAAGCTGTGCGCGACGGCATAGTCTTCGCTTTCGAGTTGGCGTCGTATGGCGCGTTCAAATTGTTCCATGCGCTCCTGAAGAGTCCCTTGTTTTAAGGGGACGCGGAGGATACGGGCTTTTTCATAGCGTTCAATATGCGGGTGTTCTGCGTCTTTGATGCACAGGAGGGAGACGTCAAAATTTTCAGAGAGGGCTTTGAGATAACAGCCGATGCGCCGTGAGAGCATGGAGGCTGTCGGCACAAAGTCAAAGCAACAAAAGAGCAGTCGCAGCTGTTGGGACACATGCTATATATACCTGGTTTTCAGAAGAGGTTCGATTTGCAATATGAAATTTAATCTCCGTTTACGTTCTTTATTCTTGCAGGCCCAAGAGTTGATAGGAGATGGTGTTTTTTCTTTAAAGACGCGCTCCGAGCTTTTGGCGGTTTTAGAAGAACATGCCGGCAGTTGGGAGTCAGACAAGCAAGAAGTGCCCGTGGACAGAGGGTTTTTTATGATAGGCTCCTCAGATGGCGAACCAAAAAGCAAGGCTTAACAAACGGCGGGCCGTTTCATGGGTGAAGTCGGCGCTCATTTGCAAAGCCAATGGGGAGAACGAACGTGCGATAGAGTTGTTAAGAGAGGTTGTCCATTCATCCGAGATGAACAATTTGGATGTACACATTCTTTTTATCGGCATGCTTAGGGAAGCAGGGAAGGTAGGGGAGGCGAAGGTGGAACTGGAGCAGCTTTTGGGCAGACACCCGGAGGATTTACGTGGACAAGCTTTGTGGGCGGCCATGGTGTCAGAGGAGGGTGATTTGGAAGAAGGCTTGGTTTTATTTGACAAAATTAAAGCCCAGCTTTTAAAGGAGCCTGATTTTTTGGTGGACTATGCCGATGCGCTGAGCAAAGCCAATCGCCTGCATGAAGCGGCATCGGTTTTAGGCATTGCCCTTCTTCGTGCGCCCAACGCGCGTGTTCGGCTCATGAACGCATGGATAAAAATTCTCATGGCCAAATTCTCTGAAGCAGAAGCCATGCTGCAAGAGACTTTGCGGCAAAAAGACGCTGCTTCATGGGAAGGGTTGATTCAATCCTCTCTGGCCGTTTGCGCCCTATATTCCAAAAGCCCACAAACCGCCTATGCCCTTTTCGAAGAGATAGAGCAAAAGGAGAAACTGTCCAAAGAACACAAAGCCCTTATGGCCTACGCTGCACAGCTTGCCGGAAAAACAGAGAAAGCAGATGCGTTGATGGCAGATTTTCTGGCAACGGAGCCGAGTGCGGAGGAGTGGTTGTGGATGGCGTGTATTGCCAACCAAAGGCACCAACCCGCGCTTGCCTTGCGTTATGTGGAAGGCAGCCTAAAGTCACCCAAACTTGAAGCAGCGTCTTTGGCCGCGAAGGGGCGAGCCTTGCGTCTGTCCGGAAAAAACGAAGAGGCCCATGCTGTGTTGTTGCAAGCATTGGAGGTACGTCGATTCAAAAGCCATATAGAGACAGCTTATATTCACACGGACATGGGGCACATTTTTGTTGAGAAAGCCGACTTTAAAACGGCCACGGAGCATTTCCAAAAAGCCCTGAGTTATTGGAATGCATACCCGGAGGCCCTGCAGGGGCTTGAGCTGGTGGAAAAGAGAACGGCTTGGAAACAAAAGCTGGAACAAGAAGCCAAGGCCCAGCTTGAAGAAACCCATGCGGAGATGAAGGCGCTGAAGTCCCATTCCATGCTGCGCGAGAATGAGTTGTCCGCACTGCGTGAAGAGCTTCAAAAGCTCCGCTCCGCGCACACAAAGGCCCAGCAGCAAAACCACCAAATGGTTTTGGAAGCGCAGGAGCGCATCAGCGACATAGCGCAGGCCCAAAAAGCAGATTTGAAGACTCAATTGCAAAAGGAGCTGCTTACCCGAGAAGAGGAAATTGAGCACAAGACAGAAGAAAACATTGCCTTGGCCCTCAAGGAACATGCCTCCAAGTGCCCCGTGCCTTTAATGAAGTTGTTGCGTGTGGCGGAACGTACTTTTCAAACAGCGCTCTATACTCAGTTGCCTGCGACGGCCGTTGCGGTTTTATATTCCGGGGTATTGGAGCGGCTGTTGTGCGTCCTCTTCGTAGAGCGCTTTGAAGCTTGGCTGAACGTGGACACATGGCGCAGAGAAAAACTGATTGCCAAAGCCATTCGTGAGAAGCGTGGAGGCCGGGTGGAATATTTTGACAATTTTGTTGCTGCCTTTGATGGTGCAGAAAACAGGCGCATTCCCTCCATGGGGGAAATTATAAGAGCCCTGGAGAAGCGCCAAGAGTCCTATTTGGAGACATTTCGTATATTTTTAGATGAAAGCTATGGCTTTTCAGACGCGTTTTATACCGATATGATTGCCTTTGTCTCTTGGGCCAAGCAGACGTTGAGAGACCCCTCTGCGCATGGAAGGGGTGTGGAGTTGGCCTATGCGGAGTTGAAAGCTTTTCGCAATCGTTTGCTTTTCCAATTTAAAGAGGGCGAGAATGGATTGATGGTGCAAATGCTTGCCCCCTAGCCCCCGTCTGCTTTTATGCCGCTTGCCCCTATACTTGAAATTGACGCTAACCACCCCCACCCCCGCCACATACAGAGGGCGGTGGAGGTGTTGCGCGCCGATGGGGTGATGGCCTACCCAACCGATACCAACTATGGCATTGGTTGCGCCATTTTCTCGAAGAAGGGGATTGATCGCCTCTACCAACTCAAAGACAGAGACAGGAAAAAACCCTTCTCCTTTTTATGCCCGGACTTGTCGGATGTTGCCAAATATGGACTGGTGTCCAATTTCGCCTACCGCACCATGAAGCAACTGACGCCGGGGCCTTTTACCTTCATTCTGACGGCCACACGCACGGTGCCTGAAATGATGCAAAACCGTCAGAGGCAAGTGGGCATACGTGTCCCGGATGCGCCTTTTATTTTGGCGGTTGCTGCTGAGTTGGGGCGCCCCATTGTCACCACTTCAGCGGTAGACCCCAAGGAGGGGGAGGCTTTGGTGGATGCGCGCAGCATTAAAGAAACCCTTGGCAACCGCATAGACTTTATTTTGGATGGGGGAATACAACCGAATGAGCCTTCCACGGTGGTTTCACTCATTGGCGACGAGGTGACACTCATTCGCCAAGGGAAAGGCATTTTGAGGTGATGCAAGAGGCCTTGCTGGACCATTTTATTGCTTTTCTCCGAGCGGAAAAAAACGTGGCGGCCAAAACCGTGGATGCCTATGCCGCCGACATTGTCGAATACCTCCGTTGGCTGGAGGAAGAGGGCGTGCTTGTTGCTGGGGTAACGCAGGAGCATTTGCTTTCGCATTTGGAGCAGCTGGAGCAAAAAGGTTTGTCCGCGCGCAGCCGTGCCCGCCACCTGGCGGCCATTCGCGGTTTCCACCGTTTCCTCGAAGACGAAAAGCTGGCAGACGCTAACCCTACCCGTCACTTTAATTCCGTTAAATTTTCAAATAAGCTGCCTGTATTTTTAAGCCTTGAAGAAGTGGATGCTTTGTTGGGCTCACCCAAGGCGGACAGTTTTGCGGGCTTAAGGGACAAGGCCATGTTGGAGTTGTTATATGCGACAGGCATGCGTGTCAGCGAGCTGGTTAACCTCGGTTTAGACGCCATCCGTTTAGAGGAGGGCTACGTTAGAGTCATAGGCAAGGGCCAAAAAGAACGACTCATTCCCCTGGGGCGCTCAGCCACTCAAGCGATGCGGGACTACCTCCAAGGAGGGCGTCCCGGTTTGTTGAAGGGCAAAGCCTCCAAGGCCCTTTTCGTTTCGCCCAGACAAAAGCCGATGTCTCGCATGGGGTTTTGGAAACTGCTTCGCCGTTATGCTTTGAAGGCGGGAATTGCCAAAGACATTTCGCCGCATAAAATTCGTCATTCTTTTGCAACGCATTTGTTGGAGAGGGGGGCGGACTTGCGTGCCGTCCAGGCGATGTTGGGACATGCAGACCTCTCCACCACCCAAATTTATACCCACGTAGACACCAAGCGTCTGCGCAACGTTTATGACGCCGCGCACCCGCGAAGCCGAAAACACTTGCCTCAAAAACACCTAAGCTAGGAGCCGCCGTGCGAATTCTCTCCGGGGTACAGCCTTCCGGGAAGTTACACCTTGGAAATTATTTTGGAGCCATACGCCAGTTTGTTGAATTGCAGCACAAAGGCGAAGCTTTATATTTCATTGCAAACCTGCATGCCCTCAACAGCGTACGCGATGGGCGTCTTGCCTATGAGTTGACTCTGGAAACGGCCGCCGCATTTTTGGCTTTGGGTTTGGATGCGAATAAGGCCATTTTATTCCGCCAAAGCGATATTTTAGAGTTAGGAGAGCTTTATTGGATATTAGGCACCTTAGTCCCCATGAGCCACTTAGAGCGTGCCCACAGCTACAAAGACAAAAAGGCGCGTGGCCTCTCTGCGGATTTAGGTTTATTCGCCTACCCTGTATTAATGGCGGCGGATATTCTCATTTATAACTCCGACTGGGTACCTGTGGGCAAAGACCAAATTCAGCATTTGGAATTTTGTAGAGACTGGGCAACCAAATTTAATGTTACCTATGTCCCGGGATATGATGCTGCAAACCCCAACGGAGAAAACGGGAGCCCCCCCGGCATTTTCAAATTGCCGGAAGCTTTTGTGAGGGAGGAAACCTCGGTTTTGTTGGGGACAGACGGCCAAAAAATGTCCAAAAGCTATGGAAACACCCTTGAGCTTTTTGGGGAAGAAAAAGAAATAAAGAAGAAGATGATGTCCATAAAAACCGACTCTTCTCCCATAGAAGCGCCCAAGCCGACGCAAAACTCTGCCCTGTTTGAGTTGCTCAAAGCCATGGCCCCCCCCAGCGAGTGGCCGGAAATAGAAGCCAGTTGGCGCGCAGGGGGGCTAGGCTATGGGGCCTATAAAAAGAAACTGGTGGACTATTTCCACCTCTGTTTTGACGAGCCGAGGAAGCGTTTTGGGGAGTTGATGGGTGACAAGGCAGAATTGGAGCGGATATTGGTGGAGGGGGCCCAGAAGGCGCGTGCATGTGCCGCCCCCATTATTCAGAAAATGAGGGCAGCGGTTGGCATTTCACGTGGCGGCTGAGAATGTTTTGAGGAATGTGAATGAGTGTTGCACGTGACGACTTTAGGATTGCTTTGCCGAATTTTGAAGGCCCTTTGGACCTCCTGCTGCACCTCATTCGCGAGCACCGGGTAGACATTTTTGACATTCCCATTGCCCTCATTACGGAAAAATACCTCGAAATGTTGGAGAAGATGCGCGCCATTCACCTGGACATATGCAGCGAATTTTTGTTGATGGCCGCAACCCTGCTGCAATTGAAGTCCCGGCTTTTGGTACCTTCGCCCAAGCTTGAGGCCGAGGAGCTAGAGGAGGAGGGGGGGGCTAGGGACGTACGGGAGGAGTTGGTACGCCGTTTATTGGAATACCAAAAATACAAAGCTGCCGCTCAGCAACTTTCCCAAAGGCCGCTGCTTGGGAAGACGGTATTTTGCAGGGCTGTCCAAGCCCAAAGTGTCCCCCTGGCTGAAGGCGAGCCTCAGTTTATGGAGGTTTCCGTCTACCGCCTTATAGAAGTTTTTAACCAGGCCCTCAAAAAGCTGGAACCTAAGCTGCAACACGAAGTGATTCGCGAGCAACTGAGTTTGTCCAAGGCGATACAGACGTTGATTGCGCGACTGCAAGAGAAGCCTTCCTTGGCGTTTTTGGAGCTTTTGGGCGCCGCCCGCTCCAAGTCCGAGATTACCATTTTATTCCTCGGGATATTGGAAATGTGCCGCCTCAAACTCATTCGTATTCAACAACAGCTTGAGACGGGGGATATTTTTATTGTTGCCCGGGAGGTATTAGCAGAGGGGGTTTTTCAGGAGGCGGGCCGAATAGAGGAGAGTTGGAGCTAATGGGGAGGGGCCTTTGACGGAAGGAGACGTCATTTTGGATACGGATTTATGGACTGAAAATATGGAGACTCCGGCTGAGGAAGCCGAGACTCAAAGCGAGTTGGACATGTTCCCTGAGGAGATTGACGCTCCCGAAGAGGACGACAAAGCCGCTGCGGCTTTTGCGGAGTGGGCGCGTGAAGGGGCCACGCTTGAGCCGCAAACGGTGCGTTGCGTTTTGGAGAGTTTGTTGTTTCTTGCTGCCAAGCCCCTCTCCTTGGCCCAGCTTTATGAGACGACGGGAATTCCCAAACCCACCCTCCTCATGGAATTGCAAAACCTACAGGCGATTTATAGCGAGAAGGTTTCAGGTATGGTTTTGCATGAAGTCAGCAACGGCTGGCAGTTGAGGACGAGTGAAGCCTCACAAAAATATGCGCTTCGCTTTTTGAAAGCCAAACCGCAGAGGTTGACGCGCTCCGCCCTGGAAACCCTGGCGATAGTTGCCTACCGCCAGCCGGTGACGCGGCCTGAAATAGAGGACATTCGCGGAGTGGACTCCGGTGGGGTATTGAAGGCTTTGTTGGAGAGAAGACTCCTCAAAATTTTGGGCAAGAAGGAGGAGGTGGGCAGGCCGCTCCTCTATGGGACGACGCCGGAATTTTTGCAGTTTTTTTCACTCAAAAACCTTGCTGCCTTGCCTTCCTTGCAAGAGTTTCACGAATTGACGAAGGAGCACGAAGAAATTCTCGAAAGTGAAACCCCTACCCCTCCTTTGGAGTCCGTCGCCCAGTTGGCCGACAACACTTTTCAAATGAGGCTGAAGAAGAAGCATGAGGAGGCGGAACACAGTTTTAAGGAGTTGGAGCAGGCCATGAGCGAGGCCGACGTTTCCTCCAAAGAGGTTGTCTCCAGTTTGAATGCATTGCAGTCAGCGGATGCGCACACAGAAGAGCCCACCTGAGCTGCTGCATGTTTGTTGGATTGAAAACGAAGGCGCGCTATATTAGGGCAAGGTTAGCCCATGGAAAACTCAAGACATAAGGACTTGACTAAAAGCAGCCCTACACAGAAGGAGGGGGTTGTTTTAAGGGAGGCCCTTCGCAGGGCAGGGCTTCGAGCGACTTTAGCCCGCTTGGCGGTGCTGAAAGTCCTCATGGACACACGCTCCCCTGTTTCGCACGCCGAATTGGTAACCGCCTTAGAGGGGTGTGAATTTGACAGAGCCACCCTCTACCGTAACCTCATGGATTTAACGGAAGCGGGCCTATTGGAGCGCATAGACTTAGGCGACCACATATGGCGTTTTGAGTTAAGGGTTTTAGAGGGGGAAAAGCCCCAGGGGAGGCGGAGGGAGAAGGTGCAGGAGAGGAAGGGAAACTCCCACCCCCACTTCGCCTGTACAGACTGCGGCCAAGTTTCCTGCCTGCCCGAGGTTACTTTTAAGGCGAGGGCTGCATTTAAGGTGCCCAAGGCTTTGAGCGAGCAACGTGTTTCCGTACAAATTCGCGGGCAGTGCGATGATTGCAGCCAATAACCATGCAGGACTACCGTTTCCCTCTGGACGAGGAAATTTTTTTCGCTGTTAACCATTGGGGTGGGCGCCCTTTAGAGTTGTTGTGGGTGTCCTTGTCCTCCCTGTGGATGGCTGTTTTTTGCCTTGGGGTTGTGGCGTGCGGGTTGGTTTGGCATTGTCGGTTTGGGGCATGGAGGCCTCTGTTGGCCATGGCCCTGGCCCTAGCGACGACAGACGCCCTGGGCTCGCAGCTGCTGAAGCCCTGGTTTGCGCGCATACGCCCCTGTTTTGTTTTGCCGGAAGAAACCGTGCGGCAACTGGTGCCCATTGCGAACTCCGGCGCGATGCCGAGTTTGCATGCGGCCAATGCTTTTGCTGTGGCTTTGGCTTTGTTGTGTTTCTTTCCGAGGGCGGCGCCATGGGCATTGCCGCTGGCCGCACTCATTGCACTGAGCCGTTTAGGGGTAGGGGTACACTGGCCCTCTGACATTTTAGCGGGGGCCCTCTATGGGGCCTTTATGGGTATTTTATGGGCCTGGCTATTGGGGGGCAGGGCCTTAGCCCTCAGAGGGAGCCCTAAAGGAATAAACGTTTAATGAGCAGGGTAGCATAGCTGCCGGGTTTAAGCGTAAAGGCCACGTTAATTTTTTTATTAGGGGGGTTCAGCTCATCCTCCCGTACTTTGCCTACCACCAGCTTATAGGGAAAAATAAGGAGGGGGCGCTCCTCGTGTTTGAAAAACAGTTTTCCGCCCACATTGGGGACTTTCAAGTCTTCGAGGCGGATTTTTTCTTTGCCGAGCACCCACATAACGGCCTCTTCAATTTGGGGGTTGGTGAAGGTAGTTTTGGGGGACAGCAGGGGGAAGCTGAGTTGTTTGAGTATTTTTATTTGGCTAGGGTTAGCGCGTTTATGAAAGAGCAGGGAGCCGGCCTGATAGGGAATAACGGCCAAGTCCTCCCTGGAGAACATGAGTTGGAGGAGCCTACGCACCCCCTCATTCCACAGGAAGGACTGATAGGTGAAGAGCAACATGGCCCTATAGTCCGAATCTATCTGCATGAAAGCGCGGGCGAAGTCCTCGGGGTTTGTACGCAGGGAAAAGAGGATGCGCGCATATTTTTTATTGGCCTTATAAGGGCAATAGGCGTCGAAATTCCCCCAATTTTCCGCCCAAAACTGTTTGACTTTCGCATCGTCGGACCTGTCGAGTTTGGAGGGTTTGGCCATATAGTTGCGCAAGGCGGCCTCAAAATCGCCGCGGATTAAGTCCTTAGCGATATAGCCCTGCCCATGTTTAATGGAGCCAAAGCGTTGGCTATCAAAATAATTTATATAGCCTATTTTCTCTATTTCATTAGCATTCTGGACGAGTATTTCCATTTCCTGGAGGGTTAAGCCTCGGGTGGTAACGGAGAAGCGGTTGGAGGTGGTATTTTGAGCAGAGAGGGGCTTATCGGTGCGTCCGAGGAATTTGAGGCGGAGGTTGGGCTCTTGCATTTCGACGTCGGCGGATTCCACGGCAATAATCTGCTCGGTACGTCCTTGTTTGTCTTTGAGGCCGCAATAGCTGATGGCGCCGGGTTTAAGTCCGAAGCGCTCACGGATGATTTGGATGGCGTCGAAGGTAGAGAGTTTTTGTTTATCCATCAAATAAACGCGGTAGTTTCCTGAGGGGAGCTTGCGAAATTTATAGGATTCTGTGACAAGAAAGTCTTCGGGACGTTGTTTCATGCGCATGGAGGGTACTCTCTATGAGGAGGAGGGGAGGATGGGTGGGCGTCCCTATGTTGGTATTCGTTTGAGCAACTAACGTTTCTAGGAGACATGCGCAAAGAAGAAATGGCTATATTATCGACGAAGCTTCAACTTATGAATGTGAGAACGGGTGAAGAGCATGTTGTGCGGCCAGTAGGCTCCTTGAGAGAGCCGCGGCTATTGGGGCGGTTTGGGCAAAACCAAGTTGCTGAGTTGGCCATTGGCACAAGGTTGATGTTGGGGCGTCATACTCAAAACGACATTCATTTAATAGACAGGGAAGTTTCAAAGTTTCATGCTGTTATTGAGCGTCGGGGGAAGAGTTTCTTTTTAAGGGATTTAAAATCCTCCAATGGGAGTTATGTCAACAAGAGCAGGGTGAGCGATGTTCAGCTGAACGATGGCGACGAAATTCGTCTTGGCAACAGTCGGTTTATTTTTAGAGCTGGAGAGGTAGCTACGGCAAAGCATGCGGGTGTGATGGTGGTAGGCGCCGGCATGTCGCAGCCGGCTGTATTGGCTGAGATTGAAGCGAAAGAGACCGTTCTCTTTAGACCTCTGGAGCAGCACGACGACTTGCAGACGTTGAAGCAAGACTATGAGAAGTTAAGAATTGCCAATGAGTTTCATCGTCTTGTTGGGATGGAGCCCGATTTTGACAGTTTGCTGAAGAAGATATTGCACGTAGCGTTTCAATTATTGAGTGCCGACAACGCGGTTTTGTTTCTTTTTGATTCCGAGCGCAAGTTGCGGCCCAAGGCGGTGTACCAGAAGAAGGAGGGGGAGGAGGAGGTGGTGGTTTCGCAGACTTTGCTGGAGCGGGTGGTGGAGACGCAGCAGGCGGTTTTGACAGCGGATGCTGTATTGGACTCTCGGTTTGCGGCTTCCGACAGCATTGTTGCGCAGGGCATACGCTCGGCCATGGCAGTTCCGTTATTGTCCAAGAGTGAGTTGAAGGGGGTATTGTTTTGCGACACGCGAGAGCGCGTGAATGCGTTTAGCGAGAAGGACCTTCGGTTGCTTTCGAGCATTGCATGGCAAGCTGCGGTGTCATTGGAGAATGCCGAGCTGATGGAGAAAATCAGCAAGGAGGCGGTGACGCGTGCGGAGCTTTCGCGGTTTTTATCTCCGGCAGTAGCGGAGATGGTGATTAAGGGGGACGTCAAGGAGTTACGCAGGGGGGTTTCGGCGGAAGTTACCACTTTATTTGCAGACATTCGGGGGTTTACTTCTCTTGCAGAAGAAGAGACACCCGAGAAGGTGGTAGCGATGCTCAACGAGTTTTTTTCTGCGATGGCGGACATTGTATTTCGTTTTGATGGGACATTGGACAAGTTTATTGGGGATTGCATCATGGCCGTATGGGGGCCGCCTTCGCCGCACAAGGACGATGCTGGCCGAGCTTTGTCTGCGGCTCTTGAGATGCAGGACACGGTTACCCAGCTGAATGCTCAGAGAAAAAAAGCCCAGTTGCCTCAACTCTTCGTTGGGATTGGCGTCAACACCGGCCAAGCCATTGTGGGCTATATGGGTTCCACCAAGCGGCATGAATTCACAGCCATTGGGGATGCGGTGAATGTGGCGTCGCGGCTATGCAGTCTTGCGAAGGGTGGAGAGATTTTGACGACGGCATACACTTTAGAGAAGGCCCATGGAAGTTTTGTTGCAGAGCCCATGGCAGTGGTTCATATTCGAGGCAAAGAGAAAGGTGTAGACACCTATCGTGTATTGGGTTTAGCAGAGGGTTAGTCCGTGCCATGTCCCGAGCAAACTTGTCCCAATTGTTTTCGCCGGCATGATGTTTCCATATACGTCAGCGGCCAGAAAATAACTTGCATATGCGGCATTCGGTTTGAAGTGGTGCGGACAGAAACGAAAGCCGGGACGAGCAAGCCCGCTGTATCCAATTTGAAAGCTTCTTCATTGCAGTCCGAAGTGGACACACGGGTTGTTTCCTCAACGCCGCCCAACATTCCTGGATATGTTTTATATGAAGTGATTGGGCGTGGAGGCATGGGGGAAGTCTGGCGTGCCGAGCAAATTTCTTTGAAGCGAACTGTTGCCATTAAACTTTTGCCAAGTGGTTTTGAAGGCGCTTCTGAGTTTGTGGGCCGGTTTGAAAAGGAAGCTGCTGCGTTGGCGCTCCTATCTCACCCCAACATTGTGCAAGTCATGGACAGGGGTATTGCAGATGGCCGTTATTATATTGTGATGGAATATGTGTCAGGCCATTCGCTTCGAGAGAAGATGTCGAATGGCCGATTGGTTTTGAAAGAAGCCATTCAACTGATTTCAGGGATTGCGCGTGCTGTGGACCATATGCACGCGCAGGGGGTTATTCACAGGGACCTTAAGCCTGAAAATATTTTGTTAGACTCCATAGGCAACCTCAAAATAGCCGATTTTGGGTTAGCGGGCATTCAAGGTGGGGCCAAGGAATTTGCGCTAACGGCAACAGCCGTAGCCATGGGCAGCATGCATTATATGGCGCCGGAGCAGCGCAAGGATGCCAAGCACGTAGACTTTCGAGCAGACATTTATGCTTTGGGAGTTATTTTCTATGAAATGTTAACAGGAGAGCTTCCTGTGGGGCGATTTAAGATGCCTTCGGAGACAGCAGCGCATCTCCCAAAGAGTTTGGACGGGATGGTTTCGCAGATGCTTGAGGCCAACCCCGAAGCGAGGCCTGCGCGTGCATTGTGGATTGCAGACGTGCTTGAAACGCTTTTGCGGCAGCCTTCAGAAGGCAAACGGGGGCGTCAAAAAAAGAAAAGATATGGAAGTCTCCCCTGGTGGCTGCTCGCCGCTCTGATGGGTGGGTTTTTGGCCTACGTGGGGCTTGGCCTGGCGAAGGTGGCAGCATAGAAGCGTGGTTTCAAGTTGTCGTCTGGTTTTGGAGAATGGCCGGCAGACGCACGGTGAGGGTTGTTCCTTTGCCGAGGCCTTCGCTTTGGGCTTCAATGGTTCCATGATGTGTTTCAACGAGGCTTTGAGCGATGGAAAGTCCCAAGCCAAGGCCATCGTGTTTGCGTGTGGAAGCCGACTCTCCTTGTCTGAAACGTTCAAAAAGGTGTGCAAGGAAACCGGGCTCAATCCCCACACCATTGTCGACGACTTTTAGGGCCAAGTTTCTCCCTTCGAGCTTTAGGCTAATGTGAATTTCCCCTCCTGGATGAGAGAATTTGATGGCATTAGACATGAGGTTGGAAACAACCTGTTGCAGGCGCAAAGTATCCCCCATAACTTGGGGCAGTTTTCCTGCAGGTGTATAGTGAATAGCAATGTTCTGACTTGATGCAGAGAGCCTGTGTCCTTCAACGACGTCGCTGACAATTTCTTGAAAAGAGAGGGGAACAAATTCCAGAGAAAGTTTTCCTGCAACGCTGCGAGACACGTCCAGCAAATCATCAATGAGTTGTGTCAGTGTTCGAGCATTTCTTTCGATGACGTTCAATCCCTTCGTGAGTGTTGGAGGGTTGTCCAAATTGCTTTTTAAGAGTTGGGACCATCCCAAAATGGGCACAAGCGGCGTTCTCAATTCATGCGAGACAATGGCCAAAAAATCATCCTTCAATTTATTGGCCTCTTTGGCTTGTTGATAGAGCCGCGCATTGTCAAAGGCCAGCACTGCGCGGCGCGAAAGCTCTTCTGCCAAAGCGAAATCACCTTCAGAATGTTCTTCTTGGCCTATTTTCCCGAAAACAATGCAACCGAGATAGTCGTTGTCGATGAGGATGGGGGAGATGAGGAGGGAACTTGCAGGAATGGGTTCACCGAAGTCATGTTGGCGTTTGTTCCATGTTTCTTCCCAGAGTTTCCCATGGCTTCGGATATGGCAGGTGTGGCCGGCATCCAGCGTTGTTTTTAGGAGTTTTTGCCAAGCGGGGTTTTGATGGAATTGGGAGCTTGCGAGCTGCGCTTCCAATGCCTGGGAAATGCTTGTGCAAGCAACGCTTTCAAAAGTTTGTGCATGGCTGAAAAGCTCAAACATGCAAAAGCCCCCAAGCTCAGGAATGGACAGTCGGGTGAGTCTGTCGATGATGGTGGATTGGTCCAAGGATGAAGAGATGGCGCTGCTGAGTTCCGCAAGAAAAGCCAACCTCCGACGAATGCTTTTTTCTGAAGAGATGCGTCTTGCGCGTTCCTCGGCCTGTTTAAGCTCCGTAATGTTCTCTATCATCAAAAGCAAATAAGGCTCATCGGCCATAAACTCATGGATGTTGGATGCCCAAACTGCAAGCCAAATAGCTGACAAGTTCTCATCCCTCATGAGGACTTCCGTGTGGCCTTTGTTGGATTTGCCAGCAATGAGGTTTTGGATAAACGTGTGCAGACTTGGAAACAGGGACGTTATAACCTGTCCGGTTAATTGCTCTATGGGCCTGGCAAGCAGGGTGGATGCTGCCGTGTTTGCGAAGACGATTTTCTGTTCAAAATTTATAAGCAGAGCACCAATAGCGATGTCACGGAAGCCGGAAAAAAAATGGGTCTCTATGTTTGTCTGATAACGTTCTAGGCGATGTGTGAGCTCCTCCATTTGCGCTTGAGCTTTTTTGAGTTGCTCTTGAAGGCGCCGTACTTTGTCCAAGTTGTCATTCATTTCATCCACAGAAGTCCGTATTCCAAAATGAGCATGGGGGCCAAGACTGCAGCCTCAAAAACATTCTTTTTGCATGGGGCAACAAAAGCCTAGGAGCGGGAGCGGAAAAAACGTTTGAGGGAGAGCTTAAAAATGCCACCCTTTGAAAAATACCAGAGGCCTGAAACAAAGGAGATAAAACTGGCCGCCGCTATTGCGACGATGCCGAGGATGGGAATGCCGTTGAATTCCCAATTTTTTGAGGCGAAAAGAACAAAAGAGCCGATGATGAGGCCGCAAGTGCATAGTCCAGCAAAGACGACGGCACCCAGAGAACGGAGGGTTTGGTTGTGTTGGGCGAATTGTTCAGAGTTGAGGCTGACGGAGAATTTTCCGGCTTCAAGGTCCAACAATATTTGTGAAAGCTGCAAGGGGACTTCATTGATGGAGGTGCTCAAGCGGAAGAGGGTACGCATGCCGCTTTCTTGGAAGTGGGACATGTCATAGCGCTCTGCCAATATTTTTTTGGCATAGGGCAGGACCATTTCCGAAATATTCATATCCGGGTGGAGGGTGCGGAGGATACCTTCGGTTGTTACAGCGGCGCGGCACAGGACGGCATATTCTTTGGGAATACGGATGCGGTATTTGATGGAAAGACTCATCAAATCATTCAGCAGGTGTTTGGCGCTTAACTCGGCCAGGGAGGCAGGGGTATAGCTGCTGAAAATTTGCTCAATGTCATCGCGAAACTCAAGCAGGTTGGTCCTTTCCGTGGGCTCTCCCAAGCGATAGAGCAGGCGGGCAACGGACCCTGCATCCTTCAAAGAAACAGCGAGCACCAGGTTCACCAAGGTTTCTTGCATGGGCTTGGTAATTTTGCCTACAAGCCCAAAGTCAATGAGCGCTATTTTAGGTCCATCCAAGACGAGCAAGTTTCCGGGATGTGGGTCTCCATGGAAGAGTCCATCCTCAAACAGCTGATGGAAAGCCTCTTCTATGGCAAGCTGGGCCAATGCGGTTTTTTCGTCTTGAGAGAGCTGCGCTTTGGAGAGCTTTTGACCGGGAATGGACTCCATGGTCAGCACAGTGGCATTGGTCAATTCCCGGTATACGCGGGGGATGCGGACTTTTTCTCTCTCCTTGTGGCTTTCAAAAAAAATCTCAATGTTTTGAGCTTCGTTCAAAAAATTAAGCTCTTCGTGAATGGCTTTATCGAATTCTTCAACAATCCCACTTAGGGTATAAAGCCCTGTCTCCTCAATAACGGCCTCCATGGCTTTGGCCAAATAATAAAGGATGGAAAGGTCCGCATCGATGTTTTGAGCAATGCCGGGGCGTTGGACTTTGACAACAACCTCGTCACCGTCATGTGTTTTGGCTCTGTGGACTTGAGCGATGGATGCAGCAGCAAGGGGCTCTGTGTCGATGAAGGAAAAAAGCTCTTCTGTTTTCTTTTGAAAGCTGGATTCGATTTGCTCGCGTATAAGCTCAATGGGGAGGGGGGTGGCATTGTCTTGCAAATAGGAAAGCTCTTGAATGAACTCAGCAGGCAGCAAGTCTGCACGTGTGGACAATACTTGTCCGAGTTTCACGAAGCTTGGGCCAAGCTCATCCAGCATGGTTCGAAATCGGCGGGCGATGGAGCCACGACGCGTTTCGGCTCCGTTTTCAGATTCTATTTTTTTCCCAAGGAGTTTGCCAATGCCGGATCTCTCGAACAAATCCGCAAAACCATGTCTCGCAGCAATGGCTGCAACTTGTCGAAGGCGATTGAAGTCTTGAAAAGCTCCTTTTAGCACGATGCAACGAAGCCTCTCATGAGTTGGTGCAGACCGCAACTCTTGGAAAGCATCCTTTACAAATAGTCCTGTGGGTGGCCGAGTTTTTTGCTGTGAAAAATCGACGGTGGGGTTTGAATATGTGCTTCAATAGCCCTCCAAAGTTTTGCGAGACGGTTTAAAACTGGGAATGACATGGACAACTCTGCGGCCAATGCAACTCCGATGATGAAGCAATACATCGAGCTTAAATCTCAACACCCGGACGCTATTTTATTTTTTCGTCTAGGGGATTTTTATGAGATGTTTTTTGAGGATGCTTTGCAAGCCGCAGACATTTTGCAAATTACGCTGACTTCGCGCTCCAAGGGACCGGACAAAGTCCCCATGGCCGGCATTCCCTTCCATGCCGCGAGGAGATATATTGCGAAGTTGATTGAGGCGGGCCTCAAGGTGGCCATTTGTGAGCAAGTGGAGCCGCCCGGAAAGTCCAACCTTGTACGCCGAGAAGTGGTACGCGTTATAACCCCGGGGATGGTGGTGGACGAGGAGGTATTAGAGGCAAGGGAGAACAATTTTTTAGCGGCGGTAAAATATGCGAAGGGGGCCTTTGGGGTAGCCATGTTGGATGTTTCCACAGGGGCATTTTTTGTATTTCCCTTATTGGAGGCAGACGCCCTCAGAGACGAGTTAGCGAAGTTTTCCGTCAGGGAGCTTCTCATGCCGAAAGCGAGCCCAAGCTATGAGATAGAGCGGTTATTGGAGGGTTTTTCCCCGCGTCCCTTGCTGGTGCCCTTGGAGGAGGCAGCCTTTGACTTTTCGAATGCGAATGCCGCGCTTTGCGCCCATTTCCATGTGCTGAGTTTGGAGTCCTTTGGCCTCCAAGACAACCCGGCCTCCGTTGCTGCTGCGGGCGCTGCGTTGAATTATTTGCTTAAAACACAGAAGACGGTTGCCACCCACGTGACGCAACTCCAACTCTACCGCCGCTCGGAGCATTTGCTTTTGGATGATGCGACCATTGGACATTTGGAGATTGTGAAGACGGCGCGCGAAGGCCAGCGCAAAGGCTCCCTGTTGGGTGTTATAGACAAGACGACAACGACGCTGGGCGCTCGAAAATTGGTGCGTTGGATTTTGTCTCCATTGACTCAAAAGCAGGAGATTGAAGCCCGCTATAACCTTGTTGAGGAGTGGAGGGACAAGTCCGCCAGACGGGAGCAATTGAGAGCGCATTTGAAAGAAATGGGAGACATTGAGCGTTTGTGTGCGCGCTTGTCTTTGGCCTCAGGGACACCTCGGGACATGAGGGTATTGGGGCAAGCGCTTTGTGTTTTCCCGAAAATAACAGCGGCCATTTCCGGCATGCAGTCGGCCTTGCTGGCCTGCCTCATGCCTTTGCTGGAAAACAAAGAATTGCAAGCGCTGGCCCAAAGACTGCTTCGTGCACTCATAGACGAGCCCCCCATAAACACAGCGGAGGGGGGGTTTATGCGCGGGGGTTTTTGTCCAGAGTTGGATGAACTAATGGCGCTTTCGTCCTCGGGGAAGGAGGGGCTTTTGAGGATTGAAGCGAAGGAGAAAAAGCGCACCGGCATTCAAAGTTTGAAGCTGCGTTATAACCGGGTTTTCGGCTATTATATGGAAGTCAGCAAAGCCAATTTGCACTTGGTGCCGGCGCATTGGACACGCAAGCAAACCATGGTAGGGGCGGAGCGTTTTATAACGGAAGAACTACAGGAATATGAGAGAAATATTTTAGACGCACAGGAAAAACGCATTCAGCTGGAGCTGCGTTGGTTTGAAAATTTGCGCCAGGAGATTATTTCAAAAGTCCAACCCATTTTGGCCGCAGCAGATGCCGTTGCGACGGTGGATGTGTTGTCGAGTTTCGCTCATTTGGCGGTTGAAAACGGCTATGTCCGTCCCACCATAGAAGAAAGCGTTGCGCTTGAAATGGTGGAGGGGCGCCACCCCGTTGTAGAACAGATGATAAAACCGCAGCCGTTTATTCCGAACAGCCTCTCGCTGAGTGCGGACAACGGACAGCTTGTTTTAATTACGGGCCCCAACATGGCGGGGAAAAGTACCGTTATGCGCCAGGTAGCGCTGTGCGTGTTGATGGCGCAGGCGGGTTGTTTTGTGCCTGCCAAAAAAATGCGGTTGGGCATTTGTGACAGGCTTTTTTCAAGGGTGGGGGCTTCAGACAATTTGTCGCGAGGGCAGTCCACCTTCATGCTTGAAATGGTGGAGACGGCCAATATTTTGCATAACGCGACACCCAATAGCCTCATTATTTTGGATGAGATTGGCCGGGGAACGGCAACCTTTGATGGTTTGTCCTTGGCTTGGGCGGTGGCCGAATATTTGTGTGACGTCGTGAAGGCGCGCTGTCTGTTTGCAACGCATTACCACGAGTTGACGGACTTGGCCCGTGAGAAAGCCAATGTGAGAAATTGCTCCATTGCCGTCCAAGAGAAGGACGGCAAAATTCTCTTCCTGCGCAAACTCATAGAAGGCCCCGCCAACAAGTCCTATGGCATTGAGGTGGCGCGCCTGGCAGGGCTGCCTCCACGTGTACTCAAACGCGCCAAGGAGTTGCTGGCCAACCTGGAGGCCCAGGAGTTGGACGAGGCAGGACGCCCCAGCATTCTCCAAGAGACCAAAAAAAGATGCCGAGCACAATTGGGCCTCTTTGAAGAAGCGCCACCCCAGCAGCCCAGCTATGCGTTTTCTCAAGAGGTGCTTGAAGCCATTGCGGCATTTCCAGTGTCGACAACAACGCCGCTGGAGGCCCTGGGCTGCATTGCCAAGTGGCAGGCCAAACTGGGCCATAAAACAGCAAACAACCCCTAGGCCGGCCCTCCCCTCAACCGAAGAGGCCTTCGACGGACAAATAGCGCTCTGCACTGTCATAGCACAACGTCAGAATGCGGCCGGGCGCGGTTTTTTGAGAAAGCAGCCGGCCGACGGCAGCCAAAGCTGCCCCCGAAGAAATGCCGCACAAAAGGCCCTCTTCTTGGGCCGCCCTGCGAAGCCAAACAAAAGCCTCGGCGCCCTCAATACACAGCACCTCGTCCACCCACTCTCTGGACAAAGTTTTGGGCACAAAGCCTGCGCCCATGCCTTGCAGAGGGTGAGGGCCGGGCTGGCCTCCGGACAACACAGGCGACAAAGCGGGCTCCACAGCGACGACATGCAGCGTGGGCCAAAACGGTTTGAGGGTTTGGGCCAGTCCTGAAATATGGCCGCCGGTGCCCACGCCCGCTACCAGCACGTCCAGGCCTTCAGGAAAGTCTTCGAGAATTTCTCGGGCGGTTTGCCGCGCATGGCAGGCAGGGTTTTCAGGGTTTTCAAATTGCGAGGGCATAAAACTTTGCGGCATGCTTTGGGCAAGCGCTTGCGCTTTGGCAATGGCGCCGGCCATGCCTTCTGCACGCGGCGTCAGCACCACTTGTGCGCCATAGGCCGCAAGAAGCTTGCGCCGCTCCACGGACATGGATTCGGGCATGGTTAAAATAAGCGCATAATTTTTAGCCGCGCATACCATGGCCAGGCCTATGCCCGTATTGCCCGAAGTAGGCTCTATCACCGTATAGCCTTTTTGGAGAAGGCCGCTCCTTTCAGCGGCCTCCAGCATGGCCAGCGCAATGCGGTCCTTCATGCTGCCGCCGGGGTTTTGACGCTCCAACTTTATCCATACCTCGGCCGAAGGGAACAGCTTGCAAAGCTGCAAGTGCGGCGTTTGCCCCACCAACTCAAGTATATTTTTTACCCTCATGACACGCTCCTTTAAGACAGCATACCCTCCTCAAAGAGGTATGCCCTAAAGAGGCATAGCCTGAAAAATAAAAACCCGCTTGGGCCAGAGGGCTCAAGCGGGTTTTATTGGAAAGTAGGGGGGCGCCTATAGGTGGGGCAGCCTATTCACCCTTAAGGGGGGGCAGGGCGCTTAGGCGGGTTTTCTGGTCCGCATAAATTTGCCCAATGGTAATTTCCGCCGCACGCTCCAAGCGTCCCAAGGAGGTTTGAAGCAACGCCGACAAGCGCAAGGCCCTCTCCGTCAGCTTGTCGTTTTCGCTCCTCAAAATGGACAGCGTAGAAAGGCCCATGACGCGGGTATATTCGCTCAAGAAAGCCGTGGGGCTGGTTTCGTCGCCGGCCAGAATGCGCATGGAGGCGGAGCGTGCACGCTCGCTCTCCAGCCAATAGCGTACAATGCCCTTGCGCAAACCCCGTGCGCCTTCGGCCTTGCTGCTGAACACCTCATAGAGGGCGTCCGTAAACATTTCACGCGAGCGGATGAAGCGGTAGCGTGCACGCTGGAAGTTTTTGAGGGCCTCGTCCGAGGGGCCTTCTTTGGCCAGGCACTCGGAGAAGATGAGCACGTCGTTGACGGCATTCAACATGCCGCCCGCCGTCAAGGGGTGTGCGCAACCGGCAGCGTCTCCTGCCAGCAGCGCCCCAGGCACCACGCAAGCCTCCGTGCGAATGGAGTGCGTCCCGGCGGCGACAATGGGCAAGCTTTCGTCGTTGAGGACTTTCTCGACGGCTGTGCGCAAAGGCTCATGCATTTTGGGCACATAGTCATTCAGCAACAGGCTTCTCCAGGCGGAGGGCCCTTTGGGTGCGTCCACGGAGACGTCAATGCACAGACGTACGAGGTTTTCCCCATAGGGGTAGGCTAAAATGGTACCCGGCGCTCCTAAGAAGACGTGTCCGCGCCGTCCATAGGGGAGGGCATCCTCTGTTACCGTAAGAATAACGGAATAGGACAGGAGTTTAATTTTATGGGGTACACCTAACCACTGACGCATGTGCGATTGGCGGCCGTCGGCGCCGATGGTAAGGCTTGCACGCACCTCCTCGCCGCCTTCCAAATAGAGGCCGACAACACGGCCGTTTTCTCGGAGCAAGCCCTCCACGCGCTTGCCGAGGTGCAACTCCACATTCGGGCGTGTACCCACTTCCGCCCGCATGGTGCTGACAATGGCGTGCTGCTCAATACCGAGGCCCGGCCCCCCCCACGTGGGGTAGTCCAGAAGCACAGCTTCGCTTCCGTCCTCCTCAGGCGTAACGGCAAACCCCGTCAAGTCCAGGCTGCCGGCTTTTCTCAGAGGCTCTAAAAGCCCCCATTTGGAAAGCCCACGCACACCTCGCGGGTGAATCAGCTCACCGCGGTATTGGGGGTTAGGACCAGGAAGGCTGTCGAACACAGCAACTTTTAAGCCTTGTGCGGCCAAGGCTGCTGCTGCCGACAAACCCGTGAAAGCTCCACCGACAATGGCAATGTCTAAATTTGGCATAAATACTTTTTATGAATTTTTTTGAGTCCACACAACTTATTTTGTTGGAGTGTGCGCTATTTTTGCGCGCAGCCGGCAGTTTTGCGCGCTTTTTTTGCGCCAAAAGCCGTTGGCGCTCGGCGGATGAATTTAGTAGCCATGGGTTTCATGGCTTTGCTGGACGAATGGTTATTGAAGACGAGCCGGACTTTTGCGCTGGCGATACCTCTGTTGTCGGAGCCCACGCGCAAGGAAGTCGGCTTGGCCTATTTGTTTTTTAGGATTGCAGACACGTTTGAGGACGCAGAGGTGTGGCCCAGGGCCAAGCGTTTGAGTGCACTCAAGCAACTTGAAACGCTGCTGGACGCGGATGCTCCGGTGGAAGTGGCGGCCCAATTTGTCCCGGAATGGACAACGCCCATGCCGAGCGAGCACAAAGGCTACCAGCAGCTGATTGCCCAGTCTGTTGCTGTTGTGGAGATGTTTGAGACGCTTTCGCCCAAGGCCCAAGTCATCATTCGCCAGCATGTCAAACGCACCTGCGAGGGAATGTATGGCATTGTTGAGCGTGCGGATGAGAAGGGCAGCTTTGAGTTGTCGACTTTGGAAGACTTGCGCCGCTATTGCTATTGGGTGGCCGGCATTGTCGGAGAGTTGCTGACGGAGCTTTTCCTGGTGACGTGCCCAAGCCTTGAGGCGGTGAAAGACAGGTTGAAGGAGACGGAGGTTTTGTTTGGCGAGGGCTTGCAGCTGGTGAATATTTTGAAGGACCAGAGCAGCGACAAGCAGGACGGCCGCAGCTATTTGCCCGCCAATGTTTCTCTCCAAGCAGTGTTTGCTTTGGTAGAGGCGGACTTGCTCAGAGCTGTTGACTATGTCGACGCCTTGCAAGCGGGAGGAGCCAACCGGGGAATTTTGGCCTTTGTGTCTTTTCCTCTGTTGCTGGCAAGGGCAAGCCTTTCGGAGTTGAAAAAGAAAGGGCCGGGGGCGAAGGTTTCGCGCCTGGAAGTCATGTCCTTGCTCGGCAAACTTAACAAGGCCTTGGACTCGGGCCAGGTGTTGCGTACGGCTTTGTTTTAGGGGGCAAGGTTACCCTAGCCGTCTAAAACATGTTAGCTTGCGGCGGATGAACGCCCACGCTCCTTTGATTGAGCGGCTGTTTGCCGCGCACAGAACGCACTGCTTCCCCTCGCGTATACAGCCCATGGTAGAGCAATTCGCCTCCCTGGCGATGGGCCTCCTCTTCCCCCACTTCTCCCCCTATGCCTCCTGCTCTAAGGCCGCCCTTGAAGAGGAACTCCTCTCCCTTATCCAACTGCTGGGGAGACTGACCCGCGCCTTGAGCCCCCTGGGTACGCCTACGCGGGCCCCCGAGTTTCCAGAGCGCTTCTCCGAGGGGTTGTGGCAACTCCATGAGTCCATGCAGGCCGATGCCCAGGCCATTTTCGAGGGGGACCCCGCAGCCCAAAGTTTGGACGAAGTCATTCTCACCTATCCCGGCTTCTATGCCATTGCCCTCTATAGGCTGGCCCACGCGCTCCACCTGCACGGCATGCCCCTGGCCCCGCGTATGCTGACGGAATTCGCCCACCAGAAAACAGGCATTGACATCCACCCCGCCGCCAACATCGGCAAGCGCTTCTTCGTCGATCATGGCACAGGCATTGTTATCGGCGGAACCACGCATATCGGCGATGAGGTGAAACTCTACCAGGGGGTGACGCTGGGCGCGTTGACGGTGGAAAAACATATGGCCAACCAAAAACGCCACCCCACCCTTGAAGACGGCGTCGTCGTCTATGCCAATGCCACCATCCTCGGGGGGTCTACCGTTATTGGTAAAAATAGCATTATTGCAGGTAATGCTTTTATTACACAAAGCATACCCCCCAACTCCTTCGCCGCCCGCCAAAGCGAAATACGCCCCAAAAGCGAACTCCCTCAACCCTAAACTTTTCCCCCCTCCCCACTTGTCAAACCCAACCCCCCTGGGCTAGAGCTGCGCTGGCATAGGCTAGGCTAACCCTAGCCCATAAACCCAACAGGGGTTATTCCCCAGGGTGAAAGCATTGCCAACCATAACCCGCCGCGCCCCCAGGGGCGGCTTTGAATGAATGATATGAATACTCCAGCTTATTTGTTTACCTCCGAGTCTGTTACGGAAGGCCACCCTGACAAGATTGCCGACCAAATTGCCGACGGTGTTGTGGACGCCATGCTGGCCCAGGACTTGCGAAGCAAGGTGGCCATAGAGGTATTGGTGAAAACAGGCTTAGCCTTTGTTGCCGGGGAGGTAACGACGAAGGGTTTTGTAGACGTCCCCTCCCTCGTCCGTAAAACCATTTGTAACATAGGCTATACGCACTCGGACATGGGTTATGACGGCAATACCTGCGGCGTTATGGTGGCCATTGAAGGCCAGTCGCCGGACATTGCCATGGGTGTGGAGGCCAACCAGGACAAGGAGCAGGGTGCGGGGGACCAGGGGATGATGTTTGGTTATGCCTGCGATGAAACCCCCGTGCTTATGCCGGCCCCCATTTTCTATGCGCACGCTTTGACGCGCAGGCTTGCCGAAGTCCGTCGCAGCCGACATGCCTGGATGCGTCCCGACGGGAAGGCGCAAGTCAGCTTCCTCTATGAGAACCAAAAGCCCGTTGCGGTGAAAAGCGTGGTTGTCTCCACGCAGCACTCGCCGGACATTGCCCTCAAGCAGCTTCGCGAGGCGGTGATGGAGGACGTTGTTTTTCCCGTCATTCCCGAGGCCATGCGCAAGGACTGTGAGTTTTTCATTAACCCCACGGGGCGTTTTGTCATTGGGGGCCCCATGGGGGACTCCGGGGTAACAGGTCGTAAAATTATCGTAGACAGCTATGGTGGGATGGGCCGGCACGGGGGGGGGGCTTTTTCCGGAAAGGACCCCTCTAAGGTAGACCGCTCCGCCGCCTATATGGCGCGTTATGTGGCCAAAAACGTTGTTGCCGCAGGCCTTGCCCGCAAGTGTGAAGTACAAATTGCCTATGCCATCGGCATCGCCAAACCTGTGAGCCTCAGCGTCGACAGTTTTGGGACGGCGGTGGTAGAGGAGGGCCGGATAGAGGCGGCGGTATCGCGCGTCTTTGACTTGCGCCCCTTCCAAATTATTCAGCACTTGGAGTTGCTGCGTCCCATTTATCAGCCTACGGCGGCCTATGGACATTTTGGCCGGGAGTCCGAAGGTTTCAGCTGGGAGCGTACCGACAAGGCAGAGGCCTTGCGCGAAGCCGTGGGCCTATGAGGGCGCCGGGGTTTTGGCGGACGAGGCAGGCGGCAAGCGACGGTATATGGCCAAAAGCATACGCCGTTGAGCATGGTTATCCGCAGCCCCTAAGAAAGGTTTAGCCTTATGGATTTATGGGAAGCGATTGTCCTAGGGGTGGTGCAGGGGCTGACGGAATTTCTCCCCATCAGCTCCACGGCGCACTTGCGCATTGCCTCGGCCCTGCTGGGGGGCAGAGACGTGGGCGCTGCCTTTTCCGCCGTCATTCAGTTGGGCACGACGGCGGCGGTTATGATTTTTTTCACCCGGGACATTGTGCAACTCACGAAGGCCTCGTGGGAAGCGCTCAAGCACAAAACCCCCTACCACAGCGCCGACAGCAAAACGGCCTGGTTTGTGGTGTTGGGCACCCTCCCCATCGGCATTTTCGGCCTTGCGCTGAAGGGTTTTATTGAGAATGAAGCGCGCTCCATGTGGGTGGTGTCCAGTGCGCTTTTGCTGTTTGGCGTGGTATTGTTGTGTGCAGAGAAGTGGGGGCGTCGTCAGCGGGCTTTGGCGGACATGAAGTTGAAGGACGCTTTGCGGATTGGTTTTTGGCAGGCCCTGGCCTTGGTGCCGGGGGCTTCCCGCTCCGGCACCACGCTGACGGGGGCTTTGTTTTCCAATTTTAAGCGTGAGGACGCGGCGCGTTATTCCTTTTTGTTGTCCATTCCGGCGACAGGCCTTGCGGGCCTTTTTGAGCTGCGTACACTCCTCAAGGAGGGGGCGGGGCAGGACTGGTTAGCCCTAGGGGTAGGGACGGTGGTTTCTTTCCTTTCGGGCATAGCGGCCATTTGGTTTCTGATGCGTTTGGTAAGGCGTCACAGTTTAAACGGCTTCGCCTATTACCGTATTATTTTAGGCATAGGCTTATTATGGGCCAGTTTTAACCACCTTATCGTCTAAGGGAGGGGCTTTGGTCTCCCCTCTATGCTAGGTTTTAGCCCCCTAAAAAAGTGTAGAGACTTTACCTAAAACCCCTCTAGGGTTGAGGCGGGTTAGCCGGCGCCTTAAAAGCCGTGCCATAGGCCAGCAATTCAGCGCAGATGATGCTGTTTTTTTGCTTGTTCTGGTTCAGCGTAGAGGTTTCCAGCCGTACATTAAAAATGGCCTGAGCGCCCTGTTGTGCTGCCTGCTCCTTCATTCTCAAAATGGCCTCGCGTCGGCCGCGCTCAATGAGTGTCTCAAAGCTGCCGATGCGCCCACCCACAATGCTTTTCAACTGAGCGGCGAAGGTTTTGAAATAGTCGCTGGAAATGACGACGGAGCCCGTGACGAGACAGAAGGGCTGGCCAGAAAACTGAGGCGAGGGGTGGCGCTCGGCAGAAACCTGAATGTGCTGAAGTTTGGCCTCACGCTCCTGGAGGGAGCGAAAGTGCCGCCGCTCCACCGTCCTTCCTATAAAAAAGAAAACGACAAGCAGCAGGAAAAAACTGAAAACCGTTAGGAGGAGTTCCATGTTGAGCCCTCTGTGCTTCAGCTTTGCTCAAGGACGACGGCCGTGCCATAGGCCAAAAGCTCCGAGGCGCCGGCCGTAATGTTGGAGGTGCTGAAACGTACGTTAATGACGGCGTTGGCGCCCAGGGCGATGGCCTCTTTCACCATGCGGGAAATGGCCTCCTGGCGCGACTCATTCAGCAATTCCGTATAGCCCTTCAACTCCCCGCCGACGAGGTTTTTGAGCCCGGCCATCATGTCGCGGCCTATGTGTTTGGCGCGCACGGTGCTGCCGTGGACGAGGCCCAAATGTTGGGCAATGGTGTGTCCGGGAATCAACTCGGTGTTGCTCAGCAAAAATTTAGAAGCGCCTTTGGGGTTCATAAAGTCTCCGTTAAAGCTAGGTATTGGGACAGAGGGCTAGCCCATGCCAACAAAGCTGACAAGCTTTCCGGCTAAGGGGTAGGGCCTGTTAACACTGCTAGTGGGGCCCCATGGGATAAGAAGCTTGCGCTGCTATCCCCAGCATATAAAGAAAGCCTAAAACAAATATAATGATAACGGAAAATATAAGGCTGAGCCCCAGCTTCTTCTTTTTTTTAAAGCATAGGACGCTCCCAAAAATTCCAACCACAATAAGAACAAGGATTGCCAAAAGGAATAACATTCCCAAAGGATAGTCCATCTGCTTGGAGAAAGTCTTTGGATGTTCCACACTCCCGTTTAAATCTTCTTTGCTTTAGGAAACTTCCCCCATTCATGGCTCTCAAATAAGGTGCGTAAACGTAGGTGTTTAGGCTTAAATATAAGCTTTCTGAGCCATCGGCAGATGGTTGTAGAAAAACAGATATGGCAGCATAAAAGCCTACAGCAAGCATGTGTATTGTAGTATAAAAATATAATCCAAGCATGGAAGTTACGGGGGAGCGTATTTTTGGGGAGCGGATGTGGCCTAGAGCTTCCATGAGACAACTCAGCATCACCACTCCACCACCTTAGAATGAGCCATGAAAGAAAAAAACCTCTCAAGAAAATGTTTCGCTTTGGGTTTCCTATGCCTCGCCTTTGCCTTTGCGGCCTGCGGAGACGACGGCAATGACGGCAATGCCGTTGACGACAGCGACATCGACAACAGCGGCAACGACACAAACGACACTGGGCAACTCCCCCTTTCGCTGGAGCTGAATGTGGGTGTGCCCAGCCTTGCTTTCGGCTCGGGGGCCAGTGAGAAAAGCTTCAACGTTACTTCCAATACGAAGTGGGAGGCAACATGCGAGCATGTTGGGAATTGGTGCAGCGTGACGCCGTCGTCCGGCAGCGACGAGCAAACCGTGTGGGTAAGTGTAACAGAAAACAACAGCACCGCCAGCCGTTATGCGACGGTTGTTATAACCAACAGCGATGGCTCCCTACGCAGGACGGTTACCCTGACGCAGTCCTCCTCTGCATCGGAACTGGAGGTGAGTCAGTCCAACCTAGACTTCAACTCAGCAGCCGGCTATAAAACCCTCCTCGTTTTTTCCAACACGCATTGGGAGGCAAGCTGCACAAGCAGTGGAGGCTGGTGCTCCGTGGCAGAGCCGGCCTTCGGCAACAGCGATGGAATGGTGAGGGTGAATGTGACGGCCAACACCTCCACCAACCGTACGGCCACGGTGTCCATAACAGACGGAATCCTCACTCAAACGGTGAAAGTGATGCAGTCCTCCCCTTCGCCGGGACTGGAGGTGAGCCGGTCCAACCTCGACTTCAGCTCAGCAGCCGGCTACGAAATCCTCCATGTTTTTTCCAACACGCAGTGGAATGCAAGCTGCACAAACACTGGGAATTGGTGCACTTTGGGAGCTCCACCCTCCGGCAACGGTGATGGAACGCTGAGGGTGAATGTGGCGGCCAACAACAGCACCACCGGCCGTACGGCCACGGTGTCCATAACAAACGGAACACTTACCCGGACGGTGAGAGTGACGCAACCTGCAGCACTCACTGTTATGCCGACAACCCTCAGTTTTGGTTCGGCTGCAAGTTCAGCCATGGTCTATGTTTCCTCCGATAGAAATTGGAGCGCCACTGTCGCTTGCGGGGGGACCGCGCAGTATTTGATATGGTGCGGTGTGACGCCGAGCTCCGGCAGCGGTGACCAATTTCTGACGGTGAACGTGCTGAGCAATACCTCTTCATCCTCTAGGCCTGGACGCACCGGCACCCTCACCATAACCGCCGGCGGCCTCAGCAGAACGGTTAACCTAATACAAGCGCCACACATTTATGTGTCGTCAGGAGGCTAGGCCTGCCAAACCTACTTGAGGGGGGGTGTTTTTTTGCCCTGGCGGGCGGCGGGTGAAAAAGCACTTCTTTTCTCTCCTGCGGGGGGGGATTGGGCCTGCGGCCCGGCAGTTTTAAAAATTCCCCTCTATGGAGGGGTGCCCCGGAGGGGCGGGGTGGTGGTTGTTTGGGGCTGTGTGTTGGGGGTAGCAAAAATATTCTTTTCGCCCTCCTGGGGGGGGTTATTGCTGGGCCTGCGGCCCGGCTGTCTCCGCCTTCGGCGGCAGTAGGTTTCGCCTACCGGCGAGTCACTTTTTTGTGTGACAAAAAAGTAACCAAAAAAACACCCTCCGGGGCCCTGCCGGGGGCTTTGGCAGCACTCGCGACCCCCTCGAACTCTTCTGCTACTCCAA
>Ga0123356_10000622_pt1 | contig 39156 bp, 36 predicted proteins | sample TergutEmb28metaG_2_FD_92546 | JGI IMG/M metagenome (GOLD analysis project Ga0123356, IMG submission 92546) | Embiratermes neotenicus P3 segment gut microbial communities from Petit-Saut dam, French Guiana - Emb289 P3 | ecosystem: Host-associated > Arthropoda: Insects > Digestive system > Gut ...
ATGAATCTTACGAGAAATGGGTACCTTGCAAATGAAACAAACGGTAAAAAGCAAATGATAACTATGACAAAACCGTTTGTTAAGTATTTGAGAAGTATTCCTGTTTGATTCTAAAAATATGAGCCATAGAAGAATATGAAAGAAATCAAAACATTGCGCTTAAAACTTTTTATTACAATTTGCAGTATATTGGCGGTGATAGCCGCAAGTTTTAGCTGTAGTCCACGCATTAGAGAGTCCGTTGAGGAAGTTTGGCTTAACGGGAATCCTAAAAAAGTTATCGTCTATTCTTGCGGCAAGAAATTTTGTAATTTACTGCGTACTACCTATTACTTTGAAGACGGCCAAATACAGTCCGATACCTTTTACGATAACGGTGTACCAGTGTGCAAAAAGACGCACACTGTTTATTATTGAATAACTTGCATTTTGTCATTATTATTCCTTAGATAGTTTTGCTTTTCAAACAACTGCCGAGTTTTGCGTTGGTGTCGGCTAATATTTTTATGGTTGCTGTTTTTTCTGCGCTGTCTTGTTGGATGGATTTCATCATAGTCATATTGTCTTTGATGATTGCCGAACCATCTCGTTGAATTGACTTCATCATGTCAAACAGTTCAGAGGCAATTATTTTCCCCTCAACGGTTATTGTAGGCTGTGTAGAAGTATCATCGCGTGTTTCAGATACAAAATCGTCTTTTTGCAGAGAATCGCCATAGAACCATGCAATATTTTTTTGACATAAATTCGCAATTTTTTGTAACTCAGAGGCTGACGGTTCTGTTTTTCCGGTTGCCCAGTTTCTTACTGTTCCCTCAGTAACACCAACATTTTTGCTTATATGTGTGTACGTAACCCCATGTTCACGAAGAGAATTAAGCGCGTCACACACTCGTTTTTTTACGTCCATAGTTGACCGCTCCTGCAAAAAGCTACCCTTTTTTCGTAAAATATTTTCATACCTCGTAAATTTTTATACTATATTTATAAAAATCAGCAACTTTTTACGCATAACCGATGATTATCAAAGCATAATTATAAATCCGTTATAGATAAAATAATAAAAGGGGCACGTGTGTGAAAAAGGTATCTGTACTGTTAGTAATTTTTTTTTGCATAGGTACGGTTTTCGCTCAGTCCGGCGAGTTGCCGAAAATTGCAATTTACGTAACCGGTAACCTTAATGAGAGTGAGAGACAGGCATTGGGAAAAGAAATGCTTAACGCTCTCGTGAAGAGCGGACTATTCACAGCAGTGGAACGCTCAACCGCGTTTGTAGCAGAGATGGAGAGAGAGCTTGTAACACAACACACCGGAGCTGTAGATGACAGTCAAATTAGCCGTTTAGGAAAGTGGTTCGGCGTACAATATGTTTGCATTGCGAACGTGGTGGCGGCGTTCGGTTCTCATCAAGTGTCGGCACGTATACTTAATGTTGAAACCGCAGAGATAAAGTTGATTGGAAGAGCGTCTGGTCAGTTTTAAATAGTATGCAAGCGTTAGAAATGCTTTCAGGTACAGTTATTAGCAATATGTTTGGTGTTTCAAGTAATACACGTGCAGAACATTTGGTTCTACAGCCACAACTTAAAACTGTGGGAAATACATCAGCTTCAACACCTAAGATGCAAGATTTCACAGAAGGCCAAAAAATTGGAACTTTAGCTTCAACATCTACAGTGCAGGATTTTACAGGAGGTCAAAGGATAGGGACTTATTATTTGAACATTATTCCCGGGTTGGGTTCCTTTATCGTAATGAAGGATGTTCGGGGTGGGTTGACACAAGTATGCTTGACTACAGGTGGTATTATTTGTATTATAGGAAGTATTGCTAGTGAGTCGGAAGGTCTATTACTGTTGGGAGTAGGTAGTATGTTGAGTAGTCCCATCTATGGTATCTACCGTTCCGGGACTTATACAAAGCCAAATTCCAGTGCGGAGCAGGACGACTTTACAGGAAAACAAAGATTCGCGACTTTTCTTTTGAATGGGATTATTCCTGGATTAGGCTCCGCAACAGTTATGAAAGACTGGACAGGTACAGGAGTATATATAGGACTGCGGATAACGGGTATTTATATTTTGAATGAGACGCCAAACGCTCTTCCTACGGCAATTTTATTGAGTTTGTTTAGCGAAGTTTGGAACATTTGCCGTTCCATAACTTATACAAAACCTGGTTCCAAACAACCGCCGTTAATGACACATACCCAAGGCTTGAATTTCGCCGTCCTTCCTGACAAAAACGGCAATCTTAGGGCAATTGCGATGTACAACATTGGGTTTTAATAATTCGGATAAGGAGCAGATTAGTGAAAAGAGTAGTTACACTGCTGTTAGCAATCTTATTTTGCACAGAAGCACTCGCTCAATCTAACGCGTTGCCAAAAATCGCAGTATATGCAACCGGTGACCTTAATGAAAGCGAGAAACACGCTCTGGCAATATCAGTAAGATAGATGTAATCTTCTCACCTCACAACCCATCGCCCTTTTTTACGCGCCCCCTCACGCCAAAGCAATCCGGCGTCTTGATATTCACGCAATTCGCGTGAAATTGTGCTCTGTGATTTACCAGTAAGTTCAATGAGTTGAGAAATAGTAGTGGTTGGATTATCTTTTATTAAATCAAGTATTGTCTTTGTCACCTCGTTTATCTTGTCATTTCCCTCGTTTATCTTGTCATTTCCCTCGTTTATCTTGTCATTTCCCTCGTTTATCTTGTCATTTCCCTCGTTTATCTTGTCATTTCCCTCGTTTATCTTGTCATTTGGTGTAATTAATGATTTTTCAAAAGGAAGTGTGACCACGGTAAAACTCGGTGTAATCTCGAATATTGAGCGGTTGTATGCTTTCAGAATACGGCTCATACCCGATCCTATTTGTTCCACAAGTTCCATGTCGCGAAACAAACGCATAATCTCACGATTGCGCGGCATGGAGCGGCATTTGAAAAAGTCCTCCTCTGTCAGTCCGTCCACCAACCCGCCGCACGATGTAACAACGATTCTGTCGGAGAAAATTTCAACAAGTGGAACACCCTTAGAGTAGTCATTGTGGGCGATTCCATTAATCACGGCCTCACGCAGGGCGATGGTATTTACCCGTTCTTTTTCAAGACGTTTTTTTGAGGTTATTTTGGCGAACGTACGATTTTCAGAATCCAATCTGTCAAGTATTTTCTGCGTTGCAGTTATGAGGCAGGTGTTGCCGTATTCGCGGGTTTCAAGCAGATCAACTTTATCTGTCCCCGCATACACCGCAATTTTAATAGATACGCCGTTAGAGTCTGCAAACAGATATGCCACATAGTTAAACTGACCATCGCTTTGCCGGAAATCCAAGCTCTCTATAAACTGTTCCGTAGGTTCAAGATTTTTTTCCTGGTAGTAGATACGCAGCTGTTTGAACGTAAGATTTTGGCGCGGTGACAGCATTGTTTGGAGTGTTATCTGTTGACGTTTTGCAATAAACTCTTCAATCATTTGCTCGCTCATCGGCTGTGAGGAACTTCCAACTCGAACAAAACAACCCTGCTCCGACATTCCGAATTTGCGGATATAATACGGACGCTGCTGACCACAGGAAACAATAACACGAATAACATCTTTATCATTTATTTTGTCATGCACAACATCAAACAAACCAAGCGTCTGCGGCCTGATATTATTACGGATTCGATCAACGATCTTCAATTGTTCTTCATCGGGATTAACAACGCCTACAGCATTGCCATTGTGGTTTACGCCAATAAGTATTTCGCCGCCGCCAGTATAATTGAGAAACGACACCACCGACCGCTCAAAGCGTTCGTTTAGCTCGCATTTTAATTCTAACCGTTGGTTCTCCTGCATTTGCAACTTTCGCTTCTGTCATTTTTAAGAGAATTAAGCGCGTCACACACTCGTTTTTTTACGTCCATAGTTGACCGCTCCCGCAAAAGAATACTGGTTTGCGTAAAATATTTTCGTATTTCGTAATTTATTATACTATATTTATAAAATCAACAAAGTTTTACATGTTGTTGGTGATTATCAAAAACTTAAACACAAATCCGTTATAGATAAAATAATAAAAGGGGCGCATATGAAAGTTATATCTGTACTGTTAATAATTTTATTGTACACAAGTGCAGCTTTCGCTCAGTCCGGTGAGTTACCGAAAATAGCGGTTTATGCAACTGGTAACCTTAATGAAAATGAAAAACGGGCATTGGAAATGGAAATGCTCAACGCACTTTTAAACAGCAGGCAGTTTTCGTGGGGTAGTTCTGTTGCGTTTAGTGCGGAGATGGAGAAAAGATCGGCTGCATCTGATGGCAAGGGCTTAGATGACAATCAAATCAGCTTGATGGGAGAGCAATTTGGTCTTAAGGCTGTCTGTATTGTAGAAGTGGTGTCGGCGTTTGGCTCTCATCAGATATCAGCTCGTATAATTAATGTTAGGACTGCAGAAACCAGAAGGTACGGAACAGCATCCGGCCATTTGAATAGTATGGAAGCCCTTGAAACGCTTTCTGCAAGTGTCGTTAGAAATATGTTTATAACAAAAACCGCGCAGGTGCAATCAGAATTACCGACACAGACTGTACATACACAATCAACACCTGCAACAGCTCGTCATCACCACGTGGCTCCGGCAGTACAAGATTTTACAGGCGCGGAAAGGCTCGGAACATGGTTTTTGAATACAATAATTCCTGGTATAGGTTCCGCAATTATTATGAATGATGGGGCTGGCTTTGTAATACAGGCAGGAACGTATGCGCTTGGTTGGGTCGGTATTCTTAATGGTTTTAACGATGTTAAAGATGACTACGGTGTTATACATAAACGGCGAGGGAATGAGCCCAATGCTCTTTTTTTTGTGGGTTTAGGTAGTTTCGGTTTTTATGCAATCTTTAACGTCGCTCGCTCCGTAACCTACACAAAACCGGCATCCAGAGTTACCGCCATCAATGACCACCCTCAAGGCTTAAATTTCGCCGTTCTTCCTGACAAAGATGGCAGCCTCAAGGCTCATGCGGTTTACAGTATGGAATTTTAATTCGCGGGGCGATGTTGCGTTAATTTTAAATTTTGTTTAATGGCAATAACAAATCCGATTAATCTGCGAAACAAGGTTGCTGTACGTACTTGCCTGCTTTGCCTATTGTCAACAATAGCCAGAAAAGATAATTTTTCAATAGACTCAATCGACTAACCGGTAAATTATACAAAAAACTCCAACGCCCCCTCATTCGCGCGAATCCGCAGTGTTCCGCCATCCGTTAATTCACCGGATATGATCATTTTAGATACCGGCGTTTCGATATATTTTTGGATGACGCGTTTTAACGGACGCGCGCCATATACTGGATCGTACCCTATTTGCGCGATGAGGTCGAGCGCTCCGTCGTCAATTTCTGCTCCAATCCTCAGCCCCGCCAACCTGTCAATAAGTCCGCGCATCTGTAAGAGCGCAATCTGGCGTATTTGACTTTGGCCAAGCGGCTCAAAAACGACTGTCTCATCAATGCGGTTCAAAAATTCCGGTCTGAAATGGCGTCTGAGTTCAGCCAAAACGATCTCTTTAATTTCGTCGTTTCCTTTAACATCAGTTCCATCGCTGTTAATTTCGCTTTCCGCACTCTCTTCAAGATTTAGCAGAGCCTCTTTTACTCTTCGTTTTTCGCACTCCTCAAGGATTAGCTGCGATCCGATGTTTGACGTAAGAATAATAATGGTATTCTTGAAATCAATCAGCCTGCCCTGAGAGTCTGTAATCCGTCCGTCATCCAAAATTTGCAGCATGATGTTAAAAACATCCGGGTTAGCTTTTTCTATTTCGTCAAAAAGCACTACCGAATAGGGCCGTCTTCTTACCGCTTCCGTAAGCTGTCCGCCCTCATCGTATCCTACATATCCCGGAGGCGCTCCCGTAAGGCGTGATACGGAGTGTTTTTCCATGTATTCGGACATATCGATGCGTACCATCGCCCGTTCGTCGTCAAACAGATTAAAAGCGAGCGCCCGTGCCAGTTCCGTTTTGCCAACGCCAGTCGGCCCAAGAAATATAAAACTGCCTATGGGACGATTGGGATCTTTGAGGCCGGCGCGCGCTCTCAAAACAGCATCGGCTACAGCAACAGCCGCCTCGTCCTGGCCGATTACGCGTTTATGCAGATGTTCGGATAACGATAATAATTTTTCCTTTTCCCCCGCGACAAGTTTACTAACAGGAATCCGCGTCCAGCGGCTGATTATCTCGGCGATGTCCTCTTCGCCCACCTCTTCTTTGAGGAGACGGCTTCCATCGTTTGAACTTTTTATCTCTTTTTCGAGTTCTTCCCGCTGACGTTCGAGTTCGGGAATACGTCCATGCTGCAGTTCAGCGGCGCGGGTAAGGTGGTACTCGCGTTCCGCCTGTTCAAGATCAACACGCGCCTTGTCTATCTGCTCACGGATATTTTGCAGTTTGTCCGACTGCGCCTTTTGCGCCTCCCAACGGCTCTTCATGGACGACGCCGTTGCGCTTACAACGGTGAGTTCGTCCTGCAGTTTGGATATTTTCTCTTTTGACTCTTTATCTTTCTCCTTTTTGAGCCCCACAATTTCTATTTCAAGCTGCATCTGCCTGCGCATCGCCTCATCAAGTTCGGCGGGGCTTGAATCCTTCTCCGTACGCAGCTTGGCGGCGGCTTCATCTATGAGATCGATGGCTTTATCCGGCAGAAACCGTTCGGTTATGTACCGGTCGGAGAGCGTGGCCGCAGTTACAAGCGCGCTGTCTTTGATTGTTATTCCGTGATGAAGTTCATAGCGTTCGCGCAGACCTCTAAGTATTGATATTGTATCCTCAACGGTAGGTTGATTTATGACCACAGTTTGAAAACGTCTTTCAAGCGCCTTGTCTTTCTCTATAAATTTGCGGTACTCGTCAAGCGTTGTCGCGCCTATCGCGTGGAGTTCGCCGCGGGCGAGCATCGGTTTAAGTATGTTGCCGGCGTCCATCGCGCCCTCTGCCGCTCCCGCTCCGACTATGGTGTGCAGTTCGTCAATAAACAGCAGAATATTCCCGCTTTCGGTAACTTCTTTAAGTACGGCTTTCAATCGTTCCTCAAACTCCCCGCGAAATTTGGCTCCGGCTACAAGCGCCCCCATGTCAAGCGACATGACGGACTTGCTCTTTAAGCTTTCTGGAACGTCGCCCTTAATAACGCGCAGCGCGAGTCCCTCTATAATCGCAGTTTTCCCAACGCCGGGATCACCGATAAGCACCGGATTATTTTTTGTTCGGCGTGACAAAATTTGTATGATCCGCCTGATTTCGTCATCCCGTCCGATGACCGGATCAAGTTTACCATTACGCGCCGCCTCTGTAAGATCACGCGAATACTTCTCAAGCGCCGAACCCTGTTCGGATTCTGCGGGGTTAGGCTGGTTCTGTTGACTGCTGCTCATAAAATATCTCCTTAAAAAGAAAAGTCGTCATCGGCTGTTCTGTATAAAACGGATACTCACAACAAAAACGGCCGCTTCGTTCCGACCGTAATCTATATAATAATATATTGCCGCCGCCAAGTCATAGCTTTAATTTAAAAATTGATATTTTCCGGTTGCATGCTTTTACGCAGAAAAGTTATATTGATAAATCTGTGATGTACACTTCTCATTATAGGGTACCTCTAAAAACTACCATGCCCGCACTCCCTACCGGCTGCACTACAGTCGTGAGGCCGTACGGGAGCACAGGCACAGCAGTTTTTAGAGGCGCCTTATACTTTCGCTTAATTATCTTCTCTGATTGAATCTCAACCTTTCGGCTGTTTATACGGCGTAATACCGTTTTTTATCAATTTTCAGACATTGTCAAATTCGGAAAAAATCCAAGCAAAGGAAAAGCATGGAGGCTGCTGAGACGGAAATAAAATATTCTCTAAATTGCCAATTTGAGAAACAATTTGATAATTGGTTAGAGACGTTTATGCCTGAAGAACGTTTAAAAAATGGCATACGGCTTTTTGTAGGAAAAACGTCAGATACGTTAAAGAGCATTGGTGTAGATAATCATGAAATTTATTGGCATACAACTAAAATAGCTAAAATAATGAATGAACATTCCGGTATGACGGCGGAAGTTATAAAATCCGTACCCAAAGTTTTAGAACGTCCTATTTTAGTCATGCGGTCTAAAACAAAAGAAAGCTGCATAACTTTGTTTGAAGAGATTGTAGACGCAAATGGAAAACCAGTACTTGTAGTGTTAGAACTTTCTCCTAATAAAATGGGGGAGATAGCAGATTACGCTGTTATAGCAAGCGCTTATGGTAAGAAAGGCGTTCAAAATTTTATTAACAGCTCAGAAATTCTCTACATCGAACCCAATAAAAAAAGGATCGATGAATGGTTACTTGCACTCAGGCTCCAATTGCCGTCAGCCATCGCCATTCATGATCCTATTAATAATATACACAATTCTTTAGAAAAAATCAACCAAAAAAATTCAAATATTGATAATAATAAAATTAACGCAAACATTGAGCCAATGCAAAACGCAAAATTATTACAATTATAAACAATGCACGTTTTTTTGTGCGTTGGATACGTTACGTTTAAGAAATAGAATGACAACTTTCAACATAAAAACGGGGATTAAATTATGCTTGCCAAACTTCGCTCCATGGCGGTTCTCGGTATTGACGCGTTTGAGGTGACCATAGAAGCTGACATCTGCGAGATGCTGCCGTCATTTACAATTGTCGGTCTGCCAGATGGCGCTGTGCGGGAATCAAGAGAGCGGGTACTCAGCGCGGTTAAAAACTGCGGATTTGAATTTCCTTCACGTAAAGTTACAATCAACATGGCTCCCGCAGACGTCAAAAAAGAGGGCAGCGCTTTTGATTTACCAATAGCGGTCGGGCTGCTCATGGCCTCTTCTCAAATATCACCGATAGAAAATACCGATGACTACATCATCACGGGAGAACTTTCTCTTGACGGATCTGTAAAGCGTGTTAAAGGCATGCTCTCTATGGCGGTTACCGCGCGTGAGATGGGAATTAAGGGTATGATTGTCCCTAAAGACAACGCCCATGAGGCCGCGGTTGCGCAGGGAGTTTCTGTCTATCCTGTCTCTACTCTTAATGACGCGCTTGAATTTTTGCAGAAACAAAAGGTAATAGAACCGCATAATACAAATCTTGACGAACTGTTTAACCGTTCAAGAAAATACGGTACCGATTTCCGTGATGTAAAGGGACAGGAGCATATAAAGCGGGCGCTTCTTGTAGCTGCCGCGGGCGGGCATAATATTTTGATGGTTGGGCCGCCTGGGTCGGGTAAAACCATGCTCGCAAGACGGCTCCCTACAATTTTACCAGACCTCACTCTTGACGAAGCGCTTGAAACAACCAAAATTCACTCTGTGGCCGGACTATTGGAATCGTCATCGCCGCTATTGGCGATACGTCCTTTCAGGGCTCCTCATCATACAGTAAGTGATGCGGGACTCACTGGAGGCGGTTCTTATCCAAGACCTGGTGAAGTCAGCCTCAGTCATAACGGAGTATTATTTTTAGATGAGCTTCCTGAGTTTAACAAAAACGTACTTGAAAACTTGAGACAGCCTCTTGAAGACGGCAGGGTGACAATATCAAGAGCGGCAATGTCGCTCTCTTATCCCGCCCGTTTCATGCTTGCCGCCGCTCTTAACCCCTGTCCATGCGGATTTCTTACAGACACCCGCCACCGCTGCAGCTGTAAACCGGATCAGATTCAAAAATATATGGCGCGTATTTCAGGCCCGTTGTTTGACAGAATAGATATACATACAGAAGTGCCTGCGCTCTCTTATGAGGAACTCGCTCAAAAACAGCCGGGTCGTGATTCGAAATCTTTGCGCGATGAGGTTAAAGCCGCGAGAGCTGTTCAGACAGAGCGTTTTAAGACAAGTAAAAATGTATTCTGCAACGCGCACATGGAATCTCGCCATATCCGCAAATACTGTGAGCTTAATTCCGCAAGTCAAAATCTGTTGCGGATGGCAATAGAAAAATTGGGACTTTCTGCACGAGCGTATGACCGAATTTTAAAGGTAGCGAGAACTGCGGCCGATTTGGCAGGAGCGGAAAATATTGAAACCGCTCATATCTCTGAAGCGATTCAGTATAGAAGTATGGACAGAAAACTTTGGACTAATGGGAATAAGAATTTTCAATCAATGGAACTGATTACGCACTAAGGGTGCATCCCTTCAAGATGCAGGAAAAAAGAGAGATGTTATCTGTCAATTAAAAATACATTATCCTCTTACCGCCCTTAAACACGCTCACCCGTCTTGTCGATTCGGAGAGCGCTATCGCAAGCGCGTCTGTTGCGGCGCTTATATTTGCCGCGGCGGTGTGTCTGGCGCCAAATCCTTTTTGTATCTGTTCGGAGCCGCCCTGTGCCTTGATAAACGCGCCTGAAGTTACAATAACTCCATCCCCGCGTATTATAAACGCTCCGTCAATCTTCGCAAATTCCTTTATGGTAGCCTCAAGTCCGGGGTCAAGTACGTTTCGGTTCTCTTCTTTATATCCGCCAAAGGGATTCACTACCATCTGCTGACACGCTTTTGAAACTTTCTCGTGATCGCCCAGTATAAAAAGCGTTCCAACCGGTTTGCCCTCCCGCCCCTCATAAGCCAGCTCGCTTGATATCTGTATAGCTCTTGAAAATACCTGCTGTTCAAGATCAAGCGGTTTGGGTTTTTTGCCAAGTTTGAAGAAGAGTTTATAATCGCGGGAATCCGATAATATCATTGTGTCAAGCTGATCTTTTTCATGTGATCCAAGAACGCTCAAAACCTTTTGGTCTTTTTCGATTATTCCCTGAGAGATGAGGTATATCAGGGCAAGTTCCGCCTGGTTTGTGCGGTTGGGAACCCGAAAAGGTACATGAATTATCTCCTTGACGCCAGGTATTTTTTGAGAGATAAGCGTCCGGTCTGAAACAATCATGTAAAGCGGCAGTTTTCTGCTTGGTTTGAAGCTAATCTCCGGCAGCGCGGCTGTTGATGAGTTATGATAAATCACAGCGTTGACCGCAAGTTCACCGGCAAGCTCATACGCCTTATGAATGACTTTCGCGGCAGGCACTTCTAAAGCCTTGTTTTTGCGCCGTGCCGGAGGTTTACTGCCTGTAAGAATAGAGTACAGTTTAGCGCTGCTTCGCACGCTCAAAATAGCCTTCATGCGTTTTTCATCGTCAAGACGCTCAGCTGTCCATGAGAGCGCCTGAAGATGGGCGTTGCCGTCGCCTACAATAAGCACGACTATTTTTACTGGAGTGTCGTCATGCGCGTCATAGATAACTCCTTCGCGGCTCAGTCCAATGGCGGCGACAGTACCTAAAAATCCCGGAATCCACGCGTGGGGAATTGCAAGCGTCTCATTGATACGCGTTGATACAAGCGACTCTCTCTCTTTTACGTGTTCGAGAATCGTATCAACGGTAATGCTTGGCATACTCTTAACGATAAGCTTCGCAAGTTCTTCAAAAACCTGTTCCTTAGTCTTACCGTGAAGAATAGTCGTTCGTTTTACATTGAAAAAACCGGTATATTCCATTTAAAAATGCTTGTGATTTGGTTGACCCAAAGGAAATACGTTAAAACCTGTTTTAAACAGCTCCTCATGATTAAGAATGTTGCGTCCGTCAAAAATAAACGACGGACGTTCCATGCTTGAGAAGATGCGTTTATAATCAAGAGCTTTGTACTCTTTCCACTCTGTCATTACCGCGATGGCGTGAGCGCCTTTGGCCGCTTCGTATGGATCGGCAATAAATTCTATTTTGTCGGCGTAATCGGCCAAGTCAATCTTAGCGTTATCAAGAGCCTGCGGGTCTGTGATTACTACTTTCGCGTGTTCTTCAATAAGCTGTTTCGCTACGTCAATCGCAGGTGATTCGCGGGTGTCGCCTGTGTCTGCTTTAAACGCAAATCCAAACAGCGCGATTCTTTTACCCGCAACAGTGTTAAACATAACTTTTAGCATATTCTGAACGAAGCGGCGTTTTTGGTACTCATTCATGAGTACTACACGTTCCCAGTAATCAGCGACTTCTGTGAGTCCGTAACTCTGACAAATATATACTAAGTTAAGAATATCTTTCTGAAAGCAGGAGCCGCCAAAACCCACGCTTGACGAGAGAAACTTGCTGCCGATGCGGGTGTCCATACCAATGGCGCGTGACACTTCAGAAACATTCGCGTCCGTTTTTTCGCAAAGCGCGGAGATACTGTTAATGGATGATATGCGCTGAGCGAGAAAAGCGTTTGCTACAAGCTTTGATAACTCAGAGCTCCATATATTACTTGTGAGAATTTTCTCATTCGGTACCCAATTGGCGTAAATCTCAACTACTTCGTCACGCGCCTTTATCCCTTCGGGAGTAAGCTGTGAACCGATGAGTACGCGGTCAGGTCTCTCTAAATCCTCAATGGCTGTTCCTTCAGCCAGAAACTCAGGGTTAGAGAGCACTTCAAATTTAATCCCTTTTTCATTAGCGTTGAGTATTCTGCCCATCGCTTCGGCGGTTTTTACAGGGAGCGTGCTTTTTTCGATGATAATTTTATTTTCAGCTGCAACTTTGACAATGTTACGCGCGGTAAGCTCCCAGTACTGAAGATCGGCGGCTTTCCCCGCGCCTTCGCCGAAGGTTTTAGTCGGTGTATTTACCGAGACAAAAATAATCTGCGCTTCCTTTATCGCCGCGTCTACATCTGTAGAAAAAAACAGATTGCGTCCGCGCGCCTGCTTAACAACGTCAAGGAGTCCCGGTTCATAAATGGGCAGATTGTCACTGTTCCACGCGTTAATACGCGCCGCGTTGATGTCAACTACAGTCACCTTATATTGAGGACATTTCGCCGCGATCACCGCCATAGTAGGCCCGCCGACATATCCGGCTCCGATACATAAAATGTTTTTTGAAAATTTTGGGGCGCTCAATTTATCTCTCCTTTTGAATATCTTTATTTTATAGGTAAGCTATTTAATATAGTAAATGGAAACGAGGTTTTGGTTAAAAATGCGGGTGAGGAATCATCCTGCAGGGTATTCCTAAGTAACGCAATTAAAAAATTCATCAATTGCGTTATTGTATTCAATTAGAGAAGAGCTGAGCATGATTTTTCTGCTCAGTTTACCACTTTTGTCAAGTTCTATACCAAGATATCCCCACATCTCTTTCATTTTACCAAGAACACTTTTCAATGGAAGAGTATTGCTGTTTACATCAAGCAGCTCGTCTAAAAATTCGCGCAGTTTTACCATGTATAAATCATAGTTTTCACCTTTGAGTATTGCAGGCAGATTCGGATTCATGATAACGCCTCTGCCTATCATCCATCTGTTTATTGTTGGGAAACGGTTTTGCAGATAATTAAAAAAATCTAATGATCGAATATCTCCGTTGTATACTACCGTGTGATTGCACATCTCAAAATATTTCTCAAAAATATCAAGGTCAACACAGCCTTCATAAGCTTGAAATCCAGTGCGGGGATGGATTATTATCTCTTTTATCGGGTAGTTGTTAAATATAGGGATGAGCGCTTCGAGATCATTTTTACTTTCAAAACCGAGCCGCACTTTTATTGACAGCGCAATTGGGAGCTGCGGTAAAGTCTCATCAAGAAATTTTTTTATTATATCTTTATGCGGAAGAAGACCGCTGCCGCGCTTTTTACGGGTAATAAGCGGAGCGGGACAGCCAAGATTCCAGTTTACAGCTGAAAAACCAAAATCCGCGAATCTGCGGCTTAACAGTAAAAATCCTCCGCTCTCAGAACCGATAATTTGCGGTATTACTCTTTTCGTATCGTTATTTTGCGGCAAAGTATCTTTAAAATAACAATCTGCAACACGGGTTCCGCGCACAGTAGAGACAAACGGCGTTACCATGTAATCGAATTTTCCAAAATGCTTCTCGTAAACAGAGCGGAAGATGTGGTCGGTTACTCCCCGCAGGGGAGCTAAATAAAACAAGTGATTCATAGCGTGTGTTTAGTCAAGTGTTTAATACCGCCATCTTATCCCAAATTCCACAAGCTGATCTCTGCTGAACAGCGGCATCATCTTTTTTTCACCTTCGTAATTTGCTGATTTTTCATATTCGCTTGAATCGTACATGGGCATACCGCGTCCTGGCTCATAATTATAATTTATAAAGAAGCCAAGAGTATGTTTACGGCTGTAAACATCGGCGCTCAGTTCGAGGGCGCCTGACCAATAAGAAGCGCCTGTGGTGCCGCGAAACAGGGCGAAATCATGATTAGCTCCAAGTATCCAGGAGTTACTTTTAAAGAATGAATACCCTGTTCCAAGAGAAAAGTTACTGCCAAAGGGGTGGCCTCCGTTAATAATCGATTTATCCACATTGCCAAATTTCCGCATAAAATAACCGGCCCTAAACTGCCATCTCAACCGGTCAAAAAAATCCCATCTGTCATCTTCAACAAGATATTTTCTTTGCAGTTGAACTCTATAGTTGTCAGATGAAACCTGAAGATAGATCTCATTCCAATAAGGAGTCTCCCGCTCTTTGCGGTCTATCTGGTGAAAACAGGTGTGATCAAGCCCTGTTTGGTAAAACAGCCTGTTATGACGGAATTCAAAAAAAGGTCTTAACGTATAATACGTATCCCTTGGACTAAAGAGGATAGACGCGTTTTGTCTCCCCATTCCTATATAATTACTGTAATACATACCAAAAAGCAGATCTTCTTCATAAGAGACAAACATCGCTTCAAATTCTGTTTTGCCTGAAACAAGGAACGCTTCTTTGAACTCCTTGTTTTTGTAGTTGGTGTACGTACGCGCATCCTGCTCAAAGTAGTATTCGGGCAGCGCTTCGAATCGGCTCAATACTTTTTGCAGGTTAGATTCCGGTTCATCAGCAAAAACCATAGCGCATAAAGATGAAGCGGTCAAACCGCAAAATGACAGCCGTATGATGCGGCGAATATTCAATTTGATGGATGTGATCACAGGATACTGCCTTTTTTCATAATAGATGTTAAAACATTTGATTGATATCTCAATAGATCAAAAATATATTCGGACACTGCCGCAATTGATACCGGCGCCTTAAAATTGGCAGTTTTTTGATTTTTCTTTATTGTATGTAGTATATTTATAATCAATACTATACACACACCTCACACATGTTTTACGGTTATAAATGTCAGGAATGCAATATTTAATAATAGGTTCACTATCCGCGTTTTCGGCTGTCGTTGCCGCTTGCGCTATCAAGGTTATTCTGCATACAAGGCTTGTTTCTCTTTTTGTTGACCCTCCCGATATACGTAAAGTACACTCAGCTCCTATTCCGCGCATTGGGGGCATAGCGATAATATTGGCTATGCTCTGCGCGGTGCTGCTTTGGTATACGCTTGCGGATTTGTTTGGTCTTATCCCTATTCCCAAAGAGTTTTTCCTCTCCATACTTGCCTCTGTGCTTGCTCTGGGAATATTTGGATTTATGGATGATTCCCGCTTTTTCAGCACACGTGTGCGGGACAAACTGATAGCTGTTATTGTACTTGCCATTGTTACTGTTTTTGTTTTTGGCGTACACCCCGGCGCAATTTCTGTTTTTGGTTTTTTTGTTATACCTGAACTGCTTAGCAAGGTAATTGCGGTATTTTGGATAATCGGACTCATTAACGCCTATAACCTGGTAGATGGTCTTGATGGTTTTGCCGGTACAATCTCCATTGTATCGCTTTTGGGTATAATGGCAGTAGCGGTTTTTGTAGGGGACTTTGCGACTGCGGTGCTTAGCATGATTGCGGTTGGCGCCGCGGTTGGATTTTTGATTCACAACGCACCGCCCGCCAAAGTTTTTATGGGTGATACAGGGTCGCTTTTTCTGGGATTTATAATTGCGATGCTTACGATTCACGCGGCAAACTGGGCGGGCGCCAGCGGTAAAGTACCGCTTATAATGCCGCTTATAGCCGGTATACCAATTCTTGAAGTTTTTGTTACAATTGTCAGACGATATTTTAAAGCAAATGAGCGCGGGCACCCATTAAAACAGATTGTAAAATATATAGTAACACCAGACAGTTCTCATATCCATCACCGCTTTCTTTTCAGAGGATTCTCACATCTTGAAACATGTATTCTGGTAGGCACTCTGGCGGTTACTCTTGTGGGAGGAGCGGTATGTATTCTGCTTGCCCCGCTCTTCATGTCACCCTGGATAGCGCTTTATTTGATTATTCCCGTTACATTTTCTCTCTACAAGCTTGGATTTGGCGGACGGTTCAAGAAAGCGCTTAAAATCAGTAAAAGCCGTTATAACAGCTACCATAAACCGGAACTTATCGGCGTAATAGAATCGGACGGCAAATTATTTAATTATTTATCCGCCAAACGAAATAAAGGCTATGCTTTCGTTCCTCTTGTAAACGAGAATGATCTGCCTTTAATAGCAAATCAGCTCAAGGCGACAGTTGTGCGAAACAGCTCCAATCTTCCAGAATTGACGGCGCGTGTAGCTAAAGAACTTTCTACAATATATGGATTTTCTCCTTTGTCGTATACCGGATCGCAAAATCCGTTTAACATAATTTTGAATCAGAAAACGTCTTTTGAAAATTTAGACGCTGTGCGTAAAGCTTTGCAAGGATTTGCGGATGATACATAAAAATATAAGCAGAGAACGCTGTTTAGTGTGCTGTCCGGAAGAGCTGTTTACTCCCGAACACGCGGCGCTTCTGCTTTCGCTTGGTTATGAAGTGAAGGTTGTCAATAATCATAATGACGCGCTGCGCAGTTTCTTTGCCGTAAAGCCAAGTCTGTTTTTGGTTCATTACTCATTTTTACCGGTATTTCCGCACCGGCTTATACAACTTTTTAAAATGGCTCACCGTGTACCTGTAGTACTGCTTCTCGCTGAAAAAATTACGCAGGTAGGGGGTTATCTCCATCTTAAAAATGAGGGCGATTTTGAATTTATAGAAACCCCGCTGCGCTTGGAAGATTTAGCGTTGGGTGTGAAACTCGCGTCACAAAGATTTAAAGTCACCCGCCGCAAACTCTTTTTTACAGATCTGCTTGCCCACGTTGGTCTTGCCTTGCCGGTGATTGGACTTTTAGTTTATCTGATAAGCGGCGTGAGGTAACGGCAACGGGGTGGTCACCCCGCAGCTGCTGTCTGACATTCACTGCTGCGGTTAGTTCTGCTGCGGCTCTTCAACCCCAGCGCGCCTATCATCTGTTCATCAGCGTCAATCCCCGCGCCTTGAGTAGTGAGATATCCGCCTGTAATATAGCCGTTTGCGCCCGCGAAAAAAATCATGCTTTGCAGCATACCAAGATTAGCCTCACGCCCTCCGCTCACTTTGATTGTCACACTGGGCATGGCAAGGCGGAACATTGATACTATCTTTAAAAGTTCAAGCGGTGATTCCTTAAGAGGTTCTATTCGTGTTCCTGGAATCGCGTTTAGAAAATTTATCGGAACAATATTGACCCCAAGATTGCGCAAGTCAACGCAGAGCTCAATTCTATGCTCCCAATTTTCTCCTATCCCAAAAATCCCGCCGCTGCATACACGCATGCCCGATGTTTTTATACGCATTACAGTATCGTATCTGTCATCGTAAGTATGTGTCGTAACAATATTACCAAAAAAAGAGCGGCTTGTTTCAAGATTGTGATTGTAAAAACTCACTCCCGCCTTAAAGAGCGCTTTCAATTCGTCATCACTCAGTATTCCAAGTGAAGCGTGTTTTTCACCTGTGCCTTTACATTCGGAAAGCGCTTTGCAGACCGTTTCAAACTCGGCAGGCTCAAGTTTTCTGCCGCTTGATACCACACAAAATGGATACCCCTTTGCCCACGACTCTTTACACCTGCTCACAATCTCACGCGGATCAGAGAGAGGCTGTACATTTATATCTGCGTTATTGTGACTTGATTGAGAACAAAACGAACAGTCTTCGCAGCACCCGCCGGACTTAATGTTCATCAGGGTACATGGCTCTACCTTATTTTTAAAAAAGATACGGCGAACCTGATCGGCAGCCGCAAACAAAAGTGATACTTTGTCAAGCGGCCACTTAGCGGCAATCCGCATATCATCTTCATCTATACCGCTTCCAACAGCTTTCTCAAACAGTCTTTGCGCTTCCTTAAAATATTTCATGCTAAAAAGATCCTTTCAAGCGATGACGCCGAAACATTACCTTTTTTGTCAACAGCTTCTATATAGTAACGCACATTCCCAATTCCCGCAGGCAGTTCTGCCGTGTAGTATTCACCTGTAACCGAAGGAGAGGTACGTGAGGGATAAGTCCCGCCTGTCATTGCTATTCGTGTCTCTTTTTTGCCGGATGTTCTGAGGACGAGTTCTACTTTTGACAAGCCGGAAACGTCATAAATAAAAGTACGCACCGTACCTGTTTTGCCGGCGTCTTTGAGACAGCCTTGACCCCATGCTTTACCTCCCGGATTCTCAGGCGTTACCCAAGGCGGAAAAATCACCGGCGCTGTCTTATCTTTTCCTGCTGATACTATCTTGTCAAGACGTTCTTTGATTAACGACATAGCGCTGTTGGCCGCTTCCGTAACCTGACTGTCCCAAACATCCTGACCTGTCCAGTACCAATAGCAGCTTGTCTCTGCTGTTAAAAGTAGCCGCCGCGCTCTATCCATATCGTCACCTGTGCAGCCTGCGTCTTCTAATGTGTAAATACAATTTTGAAGAGCCGTGAGTACTGCCCATGAGTTGAGGTCTGGTGAATAAGGCTGATCATACATGCTGAACCATTTAGCAAACTGAGGATCGCCGTTATCCGCCCCTGCCCACGAGCCGGGTTCAATATGCACCGCGTTGGCCGGGTCGGGAGGAAAACTATTGAGATAGTCATCTACTGTGCAAAGTTCAAAACGGGAATCATTTTTTAACCACTCAACCATTCCGCCAGTGTTGTGACGATAGTATGAATCAGCGCCGCCGCCATGATTATCACCATCTGAATGGAGCAGGAAAAAGGGCGGGTGGGCGGGGTCAAAATCACCGCATTGTACCATGTGGTCGTAAATCTGGCCAAATATCGCTTCGTATTGTAAAGCGCCGTATCCGCCTCTTGCGTCTTCGTTTCCGATGTAGCGCTCTGCGGGAATTCCAATTATCGTATGAATTTTGCCATCTACATCTTCATATTTAATATATTCAGGACGCAAGAGTGACGGATTAATGGGACTTGGAGCCCAGATGTTTGAAAGACGCAGCCATCCGTCAACCGCTTCATTTTCCTGTTCTGCCGGATTTGGAGGAAGCATCCCCTCTTCTTTACCAGGATAAGGGTAATCCTTACAAGCTCTATAGCGGTGAACCGAATCGTAAATTACCGCCTTTACCCCCGCTTTATTCAGCGCGGGAATCATTCTCACATGAAAAGCTGTTTCCGGCGGGAAAAGCGTGCGTGACGTCTCTACTCCAAAAGCGTCTTTGATAATTTTACGGTGCATTTCAATTTGAGTAACAATGTCGCGCTCAGGAATAAGAGGCATTAACGGATGGAAAAACCCAAAATCTGTAAACGCCATTCTCTTTGCGCCAGAGTCTGTTGTGTAAGGAGCAGCTTCTCTAAGCGCGTTTTTCCATGAACCAAACGCTCCGCCGCACATGCCGTTTGCATCGCACCTGTCAAGCTGTTCAATAAGCGAACCGCTCCAGCTTGTAGAGAGTCCGCCGCGGGGAAGCGAGCCGTTTTTATATTGATCAACCGCGTCCTTAAGAAACGAAGTATAATTACCCGCTCTTGAACCAAAGATTCCATCTTTCTCACCATCCCAATAATTTGTATCTGCGGCTCTGTAATAGGGTTGGTGCATGTGCTTGTGAATACCAAAGTAAATTTTAACCGCTTTGCCGCTTTTATCACCTTTTGGCGCGGATACTTTTTTTGCTGATTTCGGAGAACTTATTTTTACTTCACCAAACGACTTAACCCAATCTCCGCCGCCGCTGTTTTGCCACTCCGCTTTTTTACAACCTTCAATCTGCACCTGAAAATTACCTGCGGGCAGTTTATTTTCGGGAACTAAAACAGAGTACTGTCCAACACTTTTCATAACAACAGCGTCACCATTAAAAATATGCTCGCGTCCATTCTCACGAATTATCATCTGCGGAAACGGTATCACTCCATCAGCTTCAAACGTAATCTCGAATGGCTTATTGCGGTTAGACTTTTCATCAACGAAAATTTCTGACGGAATCGTTATGGATGAAATACTGTTAAATACTTTTTTTTCTGTCTTGCTCATTTTTACCCGCCTCTCCATTTTATATCAAATTATTTATTATTCTATTAATATTGGATTATGCGCCGGAAACGGGACGATCGCCATCGTCCCCTACGTACGGGCGGATGGTGATCCGCCCGCGATTTTTGCGATTCAAAACAAAATAATATTTTACGGAATACTATACCAACGCTATTCACTATCTTCAACATGCGGATTTACGTGCACCATACAATGTTTAACAAGCGGAAAATGTTTCTCCACCGCGTCGTGAACATCTTCCGCGATATTGTGCGCTTGCGTTAGAGTTAAATCGCCATACGCGGTTATCTCAATATCCACATAAATTTTTGAGCCGAACATTCGGGTTTTTATCCAGTCTACACCCTCAACGCCGGGCTGCGCTCTCACGATACTTTCAATTTCAAAATGCGTTTTTTCATCGCAGGATTTATCTACCATTTTATCAATCGCGTCAGTAAATACATCATACGCCGCTTTTATGATAAATAGACAGATGATAAGGCTTGCAACGGAATCAAGTATAGGAAATCCCATCATCGCGCCCAATATCCCGATAAACGCCCCTGCTGTAGCAAGCGCGTCTGAACGGTGATGCCACGCGTCGGCCATGAGCGCCCCTGAATTGATCTTCTTTGCGGCAATGCGTGTGTACCAGTACATCCACTCCTTTACCGCTATTGTGGCAAACGCTACCCCAAGCGCGATTGTTCCTCCTGTAAATCCAGGAATCTTATCTTTAAACTCCCCGCTCATTATGCTGCTTATACCGCTCCACCCAATCCCAACGCCTGTCAGTCCAAGTATCAGCGCTAAACTTATAGACGCGGTACATTCAAAGCGTTCATGCCCGTATTGATGATCTTCGTCTGGGTTCTTTCCGGCCATGTTCACGCCGATTATAACAATAAACGTGGTGAGCAAATCTGAGAGCGTATGCACCGCGCTTGAGATCATAGCGGCGGACTGCGCCATAATACCGGCAATAAACTGTAGTATCGTGAACACAAGATTCACAATGATCGTCATAACCGAAACACGGTTTGCGATTTTGAGATCGGCCTTGCTGTCTTGGTTAGTGTTTTCCATACACCCCTCCCTGCTGAAAAGGAAAAAAAATACCCGCGGAACAGTTTACTGTCCCGCGGGTGTTTTCCCGCTGCCGCCGTAGCAGCCCGCTCTCCGATAATTCGGTAGCTGTTCAGTTTCCGAGGATTTTGATCAATGTATTAGTAACTGTACATCATAATTATAGTTTATTGCGATTTTTTTTGCAATGCTTTTAGTTGAGACAGTTAAAATTCACCGGATATGCTTAATTCAACGTCTTTGTTATGCTCGCTGAAAAATTGAAGATGCCAATCACTGGGAAATAGCAGTACCTGACGTTCCTCTCTGTCTAAAGCGAGCTGAGCGCCCATTGGTATATGCAGTTTGCTTTCGTCAATTGGAGCGGTGGATTTAATCCATCTTGCCAATGTCCATGAGGTTTGTTCTACGCGCGATACCGCTCCGTATTCACTTTCTAATCTGTACTGTACAAGGTCAAACTGCAATGGGCCGACAGCGGCGAGAAGCGGTAGTTTTTGATGGCCGGAAGGGATTTCAAACAGGTGAATGAGTCCCTCTTGAACAAGCTGCATAAGCCCCTCGCGGAACCGTTTGTAGTTTGACGGATATGGATTATGCAGGTATGCAAAACACTCCGGCGGGAAGCGCGGTATCTCGTTAAAAGTTAATTTAGATTCTTCGCTGAGCGTATCGCCTATGCAAAGCAGATCTGTTCCCACCACGCCTATCACATCGCCCGCGTACGCCTCATCAACAGATGTGCGTTCCCGGCCAAAGACGTTGCTTGAGTTGGCAAGCCGCAATGTTTTTCCGGTGCGGATATGAGTGACAGGCATATTGCGTGTAAACTTACCGGATACGATTCTTACAAATGCCATGCGGTCACGGTGTTTGGGATCCATGTTTGCCTGAATTTTAAAGACAAAGCCGCTAAAATTTTTATCATCAGGATTAACAGATTTCTCACCGGCAACTCTTGGAAGCGGCGGCGGTGAGAAATCCAAAAATCCGTCAAGCAGAAGCTGTACTCCAAAATTATTCGCGGCGCTGCCAAAAAATACAGGCGTCGTTTTACCCGCAAGTACATCTTCGTGGCTGAAAGCCGCGCCCGCGTGTTCAACCATCTCCATCTCTTCACAAAGAGTATTGTATACTGAGGGACTCAGCCCTTCTTTAACTACAGGATCAGATATGCCGTGAGTAGCAACCGCCGCGCGGTAAACTCCGCCCGGAGTGCGTTCATAAAAGTACGCCTGATTTGTTCTGCGGTCAAGCACGCCTCTGAAATCTACTCCTGAGCCAAGAGGCAGATTCATAGGATAAGCGTTGATCTTAAGCACTTGCTCTATTTCGTCAAGTAACGCTAATGTATCAAGTGCGGGACGGTCAAGTTTATTTATAAAGGTGAATACGGGAGTATTTCTTTTTCTGCAAACTTCAAAAAGTTTGCGTGTTTGATTTTCGATTCCTTTTCCCGCGTCAATCACCATTATAACCGAATCAACCGCGGTAAGAACGCGGTAAGTATCCTCACTGAAATCTTTGTGTCCTGGAGTATCAAGCAGATTGACTCTATAGCCGTTATAATCAAAATTAAGCACTGTTGAACTTACGGATATCCCGCGCTTGCGCTCAAGTTCCATCCAGTCTGAAACAGTGGCGCGTTCTTTTTTTCTTGATGTAACAGAACCCGCCTCATGCACCGCTCCGCCGTAAAGCAGGAGCTTTTCGGTTATTGTGGTTTTGCCTGCGTCAGGGTGAGATACAATTGCGAATGTTCTTCTGCGGGAGGATTCTTGTTGGATTGTCATAAGTTTTCCGAAATAAAAAATGCAATGCACAAAATTTGAGATTTTTCCGTAACATTACGTTAAGGCCATCTCTCTAATTGTGCATTGCACTATTTTTCAAATTTCCTCTATCCCAATGAGCGGCTGATCTTTGTCGACAGCGGTTCCATCCTGTATAAGAACCTTGACAACACGGCATTTCACCGGAGCAGAGATCTCGTTAAAGAGCTTCATTGCTTCTACAATGCAAACCTTTGCTCCCGCCTCAATTACATCACTCTCTTTTACAAAGGGAGGCTTGCCTGGGCCAGGAGCGCTGTAAAACGTACCCACAAGCGGAGCGTTGATGGTTTTGCTGTACTCTTCTTTCTTTTCAGGCTTGCTCTCAACAGGCGGCGGAGTCGGAGCGGCTGCGCTTGGCGCAGATGAAACACCGCTTGCCGCACTCATATCAAGAGTAGAATGAGCCGGCGCAGCTGCCGTGTACGCACCTGCGGGTTTTACTAAGATGTTGTAATCGCCTTTGCGGAATACGATCTCTTCAACAGCCAATCCGCCGATTTTCTCAAGAAGCTCACCCGCAACCCCTTCTATGTGCAGTTGTTGCGCTGTTGCACAGACAGCTTTTGCCGGCGCGGGTTCATCTTTTTTGACAGGTTCGTCTGCGGCCTTCTCCCACTTCATCACTTTCTTGAGTTCAGTGTCTGCGGGAATTTCCGGACGTTTGTCAACAGGAAGAGCGTTCCATTTGAAATATTCAAGCGCGGGCTCAGGAAGAAGCACATAAGAGATAATATCCTCTTCGCCGCGAATAAAAGACGGGTCAACGCCATCGGTTGCTTTGGGAAGCATTGGGCTTAATCTGTCCGCCGGCCTAAAGTTTATGGGGGTTTCATCACCTAAAATTTTCTTTGTTATCGCAGGGTCAATAGGAGCGGGTGACCGTCCGTAAAGCCCCTTTACGTAATCCTTAACTTCGTTAGGTACAATTTTATAACGCTCTCCTGAAATAACATTCATAACAGCCTGAGTACCCACTATCTGACTTGTGGGAGTAACAAGCGGAGGAAAGCCCAGATCTTCACGTACACGGCTTACCTCTTTCAGCACCTCCGGGAGCTTGTCAAGCGCCTTTTGCATTTGCAATTGAGAGCGGAAATTTGAAATCATTCCGCCGGGGATTTGATGGATTAAAATTCCCGGATCAATAAAAGCCTGCGGCGCTGTTGATGTGACGCGTTTTGGAGTTAGCTCCTCAAAATATTTTGCTATCTTTTCAATAGCGTCCATGTCAAGTTCAGCAGCATAGCTTGTTTCGGAAAATATCGCAGCCATAGTTTCAACCGGAGGCTGAGATGAAAAACCTGACATTGGAGAGATAGCGCAGTCAATCGCTCCCGCTCCGGCGCGCGCGCCTTCAACATACGCGGCTACACCCATGCCGCTTGCCGAATGGCAGTGCAGCTGAATCGGAATATCTAACTCTTTTATAAGCGCAGATACAAGACGCTCCGCCCCAATCGGCGAAAGAATCCCCGCCATATCCTTTATACATAAAGAGTCAATTCCAAGCGCAACCTGTTCTTTGGCATATTGAACATACTTTTCAACAGTATGCACCGGCGAAGTAGTGTAAGCAAGCGTACCCTGAGCGTGGCCGCCGTATTTCTTAACAGCTTTAATTGCCGCCTCAAGATTACGCGTATCGTTAAGGGCGTCAAACACGCGGAAAATATCTATACCATTTTCACATGAGAGCGCTACAAACCTGTCAACCACATCATCTGCATAATTGCGGTACCCTACAAGATTCTGTCCGCGCAGAAGCATCTGCAATGGCGTATTCTTCGCCTTTGCCTTAATCTGCCGCAGTCTCTCCCAAGGATTTTCACGCAAGAAACGTAAGCAGACGTCAAATGTAGCGCCGCCCCACATCTCCAAAGAGTAATACCCGACATTATCAATAACGTCTATAATGTCAAGCATATCCTTTGTTCTCATACGGGTAGCCCACAGCGACTGGTGAGCGTCGCGCAGAGTAGTATCTGTAATCCTCAAAGGGATTTTATGGAGCTGATCTTCAGTTTTATCTTTTGCTGATTTTGTCATAGCGGGAAATCCTCTTTGTCGGTTATTTGGTGAACTTTCCCATTGCTGAAAATTTTTCAAATCTCTTAGCGGTCAGTTTTTGTCCGCTGAGAGCTGTTAACTTTTTCAAATTTTTGAGTATCGCTTCCTTGATTAATTCCGCAGCAGCGGACGGATTATTGTGAGCACCGCCCGCAGGCTCTTTTACTATTTCGTCAATCACGCCAAGTGACAATAAAGATTTTGCGGTAATCTTTAAATTATCCGCCGCAAGAGAAGCATAAGAAGCGTCGCGCCACAAAATAGAAGCGCACCCCTCCGGCGATATTACTGAATATACTGAGTTAGAGAGCATAAGCACCGCGTCTGCCACGCCTATTCCCAAAGCGCCGCCGCTTCCGCCCTCGCCTGTTACAACGCTTACAATCGGAACCTCAAGTTTTGCCATTTCTGTAAGATTGCGCGCTATAGCTTCAGCCTGGCCGCGTTTCTCCGCGTCAAGACCCGGATAAGCTCCGGCGGTATCTATAAACGTAACTACCGGCAAATTAAATTTTTCGGCCAGACGCATAAGTCTCAAAGCCTTGCGGTATCCTTCGGGACGCGCCATGCCGAAATTACGCTTTACATTTTCATCTACATTTTTACCTTTGCTGTGCCCGATGAGCATCACCTTTTGAGTGCCCAGTGTCGCAAATCCGCCTATCATAGCGTGATCGTCGCCGTAACAGCGGTCTCCGTGCAGTTCAACAAAGTTTGTAAATATCATAGATATGTAATCGTAAAGCACTGGACGGCGCGGGTGACGCGCTACCTGAACTGTCTGCCAGGGCGTAAGCGTATTATAAACCTCTTCCTTGCGCTCCTCGCACTTTCTTTCAAGCTCCGCGATCTGACTGTTAAAGTCACCCTTGTTCTCAACTGCAAGGGTCTTAAGCTTCTCTATAGCTCTTTCCATCTCGGCGATGGGCTTTTCAAATTCAAGCTCACGTTCCATCGATTCGCCCCTTACCGGTTGTAATATGAAAGTATGGTGAAAAGAGTCTCTTTTAACTCTTTACGGTGTACAATTTTGTCAACAAAACCGTGCTCCTGAACAAACTCAGCTGTCTGAAAATTGTCGGGCAGTTTTTGTTTAATAGTCTGCTCAATAACACGCCGCCCCGCAAATCCTATGAGCGCGCCGGGTTCAGCTAAGTTTACATCACCCACCATTGCGTAAGAAGCGCTCACGCCGCCGGTAGTAGGATCTGTAAGCACCGATATAAACGGTATCTTCTTTTCGTCAAGACGCGCAACGCCCGCGCATGTTTTAGCCATCTGCATGAGCGATAAAATCCCCTCGTGCATTCTGGCTCCGCCCGAAGCGCTGAAGATTATGCAGGGTATACGGTTTTCATAAGCGTAATTTGCGGCTTGAAGAATCTTCTCCCCCGTGCCCGATCCAAGACTTCCGCCCAAAAACCGAAAATCCATAACTCCAATGGCGACTTCAAGCCCGTTAATTTTTCCGCTGCCTGTTACTACCGATTCGTTAAGTTTAGTTTTAGCTCTGGCCGCATCTGTCTTCTCGCTGTAAGGGCCTTTGCCGTCAACAAACTGCAATGGGTCGCACGGGCGGATATCTTCAAACATCTCCTTAAAGGTTCCGCTGTCGAGTACCATCCCAATGCGCTCGTAAGCGGTGAGCTTACCGTGCCAGTTGCACTTGGGGCAGACATTCAAATTGTTAAGAAAATCCTGACGAAACACATGAGCGCCGCAGGATTGACAGTGCGTCCAAATGTCATCTTTTAACTTTTTCTTAGCTTCGCGCTCAGTTTTACTTTTACTAAACCAGGGCATATTTTGATCTCCCTTTACGGGTTGTATTTCAAGTATCATGTAAAAATAAAAAGTCTGTATATTTGATGTAATATAGTAATATAAATAATGCTTATATGGTGATGGTGAAAATACGGGTAGAAAATGAGGATGGCGCAATTGTTCCCATTTTTTGACTGCTAACCAAGTAATTTTTGACAATATTCCTTAAGTTCGGGAACACTTTCCATAATTGTTCCGTGCAACATCTCCATGCTGAATTTTCCGTAATGATGTGCGGCGATATTTCGCATTCTTCTTATACTTGTCCAAGGGATTTGTGTGTTTGCGGCCAAAAACTCTTTTGAAAGATGCGTCGTTAATTCTCCGATTTGAAGGATACACATAGAAACAGCGTTTTTATAAATGATATTCGTTTTTAATGTTTCCAAAGAGTCATCAAATGCGGCAATTATCAATTTTACTTCATCACAGTATTTAATGATTCGCACTACAATGTGTTTGTCACGTTCATTCAACATAAAGCAGTATCTCGTCTTTCGCTATTTTTTCAAGAAAATCTTCTTCCAGCGCACAGGTCGTCAACAAATCAACTTTGGTTTTAAATGACTCTTCTAAGTCGCTGTACAGCTGCGCCAATTTGAAATAGTTACTGACTTTTCCCGCATCAATTCTCAAATCCACATCGCTTTTAGCGCTTGCCTTATTGCAGGCATAAGAACCGAATAAATACACTCTCGCTACTCCGTACCGTTTTGCGATAGGAGTAACTTTTTGCCGGATTTCGTCAATTGTGTATCGTGGTTTTCGTTTCATAATTCTTACTTTATTTTAAAATACGTATTATGCCGTTAAAAAAGTAAAATTTTTGAGAAATTCAAAATAGCAAAACCTTAACTAATATAAAAAATGTCTGAATCAGGATTTACTGGATTTTAAGATTTACAGGATTATTTTCTTCCAATCTCGTCAATTTCTTAATCATGTCCTAATCTTTTAATCCTGTAAATCCTGATTGGCTTCGCCTCAATAAACACGGTCAGACGATGGGCGCAGGAATTAGAATTCGAGATATAGGCCGAGGCCGAGTTGATGACTTATACCAAAATCACGGTTGGACCCTTTACTTTTACTGGTACCAATTAAGGTACGGTATGAGAATTCAAGGTATTTATAGCGTAATTTAACAAAAAGTCCTCCAAAAAGATGGCTCTCCCTCTCCTCTGCATAACCATAGGCATCAAGATCACTATTATCCTCAAGCCAATGAAACCAATAACCAAAGGAGGAACCATAAACAAGTTTTAATTCAGAAGTCAGCCTATGCACAGCACCCAAATTTAAGCCTAATCCAGCCATGCCTGTATATTTTTCATCCGTATCCCTAATGGCCACGCTAAGATCAATTCCCAAAAATACCTCCTCATTATGATTAATTACACCAAATTCCAAATTACCGCCACTCCAATAAGCCGATGATGACATCGGCAAATATTTCACCCCCAAATACCAACGGCGACCTTTCTCTTGCTTGGATTCGGATTCGAGTTTAGTTTCAGGTGCGGGTTGTGATTTAACCCCAACAGTTTGCAAACTTGCCTGCGGCAAACTCCCCTCCAAAAACTTCCGATACATCTCCGCACAAACCACCGCAGTCCTCTCCAAAAGCTCATTCAAATTAGCGGTACGAACAGAAGCGGCGGTAGCTACAAGCATACCATATTCGGTCTCATACATTTCTACCGTAACCGTTAAATTCTCAGCAAACGTGCTTATTATCCCGCGCACGATATAATCCGCGCCAATCTTACTCCCCAAAGCTATCACACAATTCTCTTCTGCGCACTCTTCCAAAACAGCGTCACCCATTGACTGAACGGTTTCAGACGTCATAACATTAAATCTGCCTCTCGGCAAATTATTGACGGCTTCCCTGCGTATTTCATTTGTTATTCCTCTAACCTCGGCTCTGTTTATCTTGCTTGCCGCGTCGGAGCCATCGTCTATTTGTGTTTCTATTACGGCAACATTTTTTATTGGGATCCTTTGGGCAAAGACCGTCATTGAGAAAATCATCACAACAAAAAGCGAAAGTTTCATCTTCATTTTAGTTTAATTCGATCTTGTTAAGTAGTATAAAGTTATTAATATAATACGATAATATAAATAATGTATGTACAATAATGTAAAATTTAAAGTTCATCCGTACAAGTATTATATTAAGAAAGTATCTTTTAATTTCAAAAATTTATATTACGACATTTCATATTCCCTGCAGTAAACAAGTCATTTAACCTCTACATAAGGGAGATTGAGATGCCGAAAATATTTGAATACTTGGGGATTATAATATTTTTTTACTCCAACGAACACGAACCGATTCATTGTCACGGGAAATACGGCGAATTTGAAAGTAAGGCAGAAATTTATATTATTAATGGTGAGATAACCGAAATCATAATTAAAAATGTAAGCGGGAAGAAACCGCTTAAAGGTACGAAATTAGCGGATTTTAAAGATTTACTTGAAAAATATGCTTATGAAATTGTTGCCAAATGGGTAGATTTCTTTGTTTATCACAAAGACGTTCCTTTTGAACGATTGGAAAAGAAACTATGAAAATATCTGTAAACTATAATGACAGTAATACCCTTATTTTACCCAAAATAACTCAAGCAAAATTTGCAGGTAATTACTCTGTTTTGCTGACTTTTGGCGATGGGGTTGTAAAGAAAGTAAACTTTGGCGGTTTTCTGAAAAAATCTCAACACCCGGCCGTTCGCTCATATTTAGATGAAGAGAAATTCAAAAATTTTAAAATTGAAGATGGTAATATTGTTTGGGGTGAGAAATGGGATTTAATATTTTCAATAGAACAATTATACCGCGGTAAGATTGATTAAAAAAATTACCGAAAACCACGCTTGTTAGATAGTCTCATTGATAACTATTTTTCATATATGAAAAATTCACATCACAAATTGTTATATATCGCGTTGCTTATCTTTTGGCTGATATTTCCCTCTTCCGCTCCTGCGAGAGAACTTATCATATTGAAAGGCCGCTCTGACAATTCCGACAGCGCGGCAGTAGTTTCACTTGTAAGAAAAATTACCACCGCGGACAGCGCCCGCATTATCTCTCCGGTCATGCGTTCCGTTTTAACGGCAGACAGCGTTGTTTATGAGATTGAGGTGACAAGTAAAAATAAAGCAGACAGCGTTGCTTTATGGGTGCGTCATTCGCAAAGAGACGCCGATACGCTTGGCGTTTTTACTTCTCCCCCTTATAAAACAGTGTGGAGAACCGATAGTTTAGCGGATCAAGACCAGATACATTTACAATTTGGATATACGCTTTTTTATTCAGATACGCTTATTATAACTTCTCCGCCCACGCCTCACCGATGGGTTCTTGAACGCGGTCAAAGAGACGCTTCTAAAAAAATCTATCAAATAAAAGAGACCACAATCCCAGATAATTTTCCGATTGACTGTAATTTGTCAAAGTGGTCTAATGTGAGGGGTGAGCAAATTGGGGATATTGCCAATTTTAAATTGCTTTGGTCAAAGTATAAAATGTTTTTCATTGCGGAAGTAAGAACAGACTCTGTTGCGCGTGATGATTTTGTAGAGCTTCATCTTGATCTTTACCGTGACCGCGCCTCTTTTTCGGGTATCAACCATAGAAGCATCCGCTTTGGCCCGCGCAGCAGAAGTTTCTCTTTTGTCGTGGATTTAGACGATAACAGTTTTATGATTAATGACAGTGTTAACGCGCTTATCGCAAAAGAGATGGAGTGGAAGCATGTTATTAATGAAAATGGATATATAATAGAAGTGATGATTCCTTTTATCGCTTTGTCTGATAAGGAATTTCCGCCTTCAAGATTTGGGCTTGACGTTTCGGTAATGAGTACGGAAAGATCTGGAAAAAGAGTTTTTCATTCGTGGTCTGGCGTAGACCAGTTCAGCCGTTACAGTCCAAAAAACTGGGGAACAGCGCAGATTCGCCAGGCGTGGTTTGCTCTCAAAATAGTGTTTCTTTCCCTATTAGCTCTTATGATTTTTACGCTTATATTGACCGCTTTACATACGATTTTACATAAACGCAAAACTGGCAAATATGAAAAAGAGGAGTCTGTTGGAGAGTCACCTCTTACGGAAGCGATTATTAATTGTATTGAAGAGCGTCTTTCCAACGAAAAATTTTGTATGGAAGATCTGCTTAAAACTATAGAAGGAAGCGAAGAAGAGATCATCAATGCTATTAAACAAGATCTTCATTGTGATTTTCAACATTTACTTTTATTCAGACGCATTAAACACTCACAGCGTTTGATGAGAAATCCTGATTTTGACATAGAAAAAATTTCCGCAATGAGCGGTTTTTGCGATGTAAAACAATTCACAGAACAGTATATGATACAGATGAAAGTTGACCCTCAAATCAGCCGCGATGCTATGCTTAAGCAAATTATGGAAGAGATGGAAGAGGAAGACGACGATTAGCAGTTGGATAATTCTTCAAGAATCCCAAGCCTCAACGCACTGCTGCTGTTTTCATTTCTGCGAAACCGCAGATGCAGTTCATCAAGAAGAGCGTTCGCTTCTTCTTGTAAGTCAAGAACACAAGTTACAACTTCGCCGTCATTGATGTTTGACGGAGCGCAGCGTTTAGGGTCGGCAAGACTCATATAGATACGGCATGTAATTGGCCGTACATTGTAAATACTGCACTCGCCGGCGGAAGTCAAGAGCGGACAAGGGCGCTCAAGCTGATAGAAGGATGATAACAGGATAAATGAAAGGTCTATCTCTCTTTTTGTATTAAGAGACGCGAGAGTTTGGTCAGCGATTTTTTCAAGATTTTCCATTGTCGCAGTATCTCTTCGGCAAGTCTCAATAATTTTTTGGGTTTGATTTGCCGGTATCTGCGTCTTTATATAATCGGCTATGATCTGTATTTCAAATGAGTTTACATCCTCAACCCAATGATAACAGCACAAACCGCACCCCTTGCGGCAGCTTGCCTGTTTTTTATTTGCCGATAGTGTTTCTCTTTGGTAATCATCATACAACAAAAGCGCCTTCTCAAGCCCAAGCCGAAACTCTTTATCGAGCGGACTTGACGCACCGCATTCAGTGAGTTTGCGGAGAGCCTCAACAATGCTCTCATGTATCCGCATAGCCGAATTAGGAACCTTTAAAGGTTCATCTGTAATATATGAAAAATCGTTATGACTCATAATCTTATTACTGCTCTATTCCCATTTTTCTTGCATCCTTTCAGGATGCAAGAATATCTATATTGTTAATACGCGCTGTCTCTCTTAAAAATAACAAAAATAGTTTTGCATATTATTTTGATGTCAAACCATATACTCCAGTTGTCTATATACTTCAAATCAAGCTTTGCGATTTCGTCGAAGTCGGTTATTTTATTGCGTCCGCTTACCTGCCAAAGCCCTGTCATTCCGGGTTTAATGCTTATGCGGCGGTGGTGCCATTTTTGGTACTTTTCAATTTCTTCAGTTGTGGGGGGGCGTGTTCCCACGAGAGACATCTCTCCTTTTAGTACATCTATAAACTGAGGTATCTCGTCAATACTGAATTTACGTATAATCTTGCCGATAAAAGTGACGCGCGGATCATCCTTCATTTTAAAAATAGCCCCTTTGCACTCATTTTTATCTGTAAGTTCATCTTTTTTTACCTCTGCGTTGCAGTGCATTGAACGAAATTTGTGCATTACAAAATATTTGCCGTTTTTTCCTATTCGTACTTGCTTAAAAAACACTGGCCCGCGTGACGTCATCTTAATTAGAATTGCGAGAGGCGGATAAAGTATAAGCATTAAAAGAATACCAAAAGCCGCGCCCGCAACATCAAAAATTCTTTTAAAAATAAGCTGATCCGGGTCAAACTCTATAGTATGGCTTAAAAGTGTGGGTCTTCCCATAAATTGGTGATAGTCCCATCGCGCAAAATTGGTAACGGATGGCATATTGAAAAAAACTCTTGCCGGACGCCCCATCTCTTCGCACGCTTTAATGTATGGGTCAACGGTAAAGTTTATACTTGATATCCTGCGCGGAAAACAGAAAAATATCTCTTCTACATAACTGTTTTTTACTGTGTTTTCAAACTCTTTTACAGATGTGCTTATATCCATTTTGCAAACAATTCTCAAACCCCATTCAGGATGATTATAAATCTCCTGGCAAATTTGAGCGGCGGCGCGTCCCCGTCCCATAACCATTATCGGGGTGGTTTTGAGACCGTCGCTCCTGAGTCTGGTGCTTATTATTTTTATGATAATCTTTTCACATGATATGAGCAGAAAAGAGTAAGCCACAAATGATATGTAAATGCGCGGATTAACATTATGAGTTGGCATAAGATAAAGAAGCGCAGCGCCGAGAGCTCCGGCGTAACAAAAAACTTTGACTGTACGCAGCAATAAACGATTCATCCAACTGAATTGAAGAATAGAAAACAGCGAACGCGTCTCCGCGAAATAGAGGTAAAAAAAAGTGAAACCTACAAGCATTACCCAATAGCTCATGGTATAATTGATAAATGATATAAACTCTTGAACCTGACTGATAAGATAGTAGCTTGTGTAAAAAGCGATTAAAATAAGAAGACAGTCTAAACCGGCAGTCAACTGTTTTACAAACGCGGAGTGGTTTTTCAGCATTATATGTTATCCATGTTTTTTACGTCGGAATTTCTTATTTCGAGCTGATTTTTAATATATTGCCTGCATTCTGAATCCGGCAGTTTAATCCAGCGTTCACTCTGCGGAATGGGCATCACTTCTTCCTGTAAACGCATCCTGCGGCAAAGTTCCTCTTCTTCCATATCAGCTCTTTTTGCTTTGAGTCTTTCTAACCTGACCGCGAAAGGCGAATCTGCCCAAACACACAGATCAAACCACGATTCTATATGCAGCAGAGGGATCAGCGCCGCGTCAAGGATACAGTTTGTGTTCTCATCATTACGTATACGTGATTGAAGATGTTTAACAAGCGGCGGGTGAATAATTTTGTTGAGTGTTAAAAGTGTACCGACTGAGGAAAACGCTTTACGTCCAAGTTCATTAAAAAGTACCTTGTCACCGTCAATAACAGATTCTCCAAACGCGTTTTTAAGATCAAGCTGAAGTTTGAGGTCAGACTGCATGAGCAGTTTGGCTTCGGTATCCGCGTCTATAATAATCGTATCTAACGAACAAAACGCGTGAGCGCAAGTGGATTTTCCTGCGCCCATGTAACCGGCGATGCCAATGCGCACAACTTACGCCTTCCTTTTATTGTTGTTTACAACAGTAAGCGTAGTACGGCTGCCGGACTCATTCCATTCCACGTTGTCGCAGTAGTGACGGGTGATGTAAACGCCCCGTCCGTGCTCTTTCATGAGATTTTCCTCAAGCGTGGGGTCGGGCAGTGAATCGGGATCGTACCCCTCTCCTTCGTCCATAACCGATACCCGCGCTTCTTCTGCCGTAACCTTATGTCCGATTACAACTTTTTTAAAGAAATCTTTTTTATTTCCGTGATAGATGGCGTTAACTACTATCTCCGGAAGAGAGACTTTCATTCTGCGCACATTGTCATCTCCGTAACCCGCGCGGTCCATTGCGCCAAGCACTATCCCTACAGCTTTCTCAACGTCATAGTAGCTTCTTATTATTTGAATGTAAACATGATCATTAGGGCTGAAGGCAAGCTCTTCCTTTAATGCTTCGCTTGCTGAATCCGGTTCCATCTTCAGTACTAAAACCGCGATATCATCTTCCGCCGCGGTATCTTTTTGAGACTCAAGACAGCGCTCTTTAAGTTTAGAGACAAAAACATCGGGGGAGCTGTTTTCTGCCAAATCAATAACTGTCCTTTCAAACGCGGAGCGGCTATTTTTCTCTCCGAACGGCTGTAAAATTCCATCCGTAAACATAACAAGCCAGTCGCCGGCTTCCAGAAATACGCTCTGCTCTTCAAAATAAACGTTTTCAAAAATCCCGATAAGGGTACCTTCCGTTTTCAGCGCGTCAGTTGAGCGGCTGCTGTTTCGGTAAAGTAACGGAAACGGATGTCCGGCGTTGCAGTATGTGAGCCTGTTGTCATGCAGATCCAAAAAAGCGAGAAACGCGGTGAGATAGCACTTATCACCGATAGCGTTTGTTAAATCATCATTAACTTTTTCGATAATTGTTTTTGGGCTTTTTTCAGTCCGCAGATGTTTTGAGAAAAATACCCGGCTAAGCGAAGAGAGAAGCGCAGAAGATATCCCCTGTCCCGAAACGTCAAAAACCAAAAAGGCGTACATCTTTTCAGATACCTGAATGGCGTCAAACTGATCTCCGCCCACCGTTTGGCTTGGCAGATAAAGCGAAGCCATAGAAAAACTATCCGCAGCCGGAAGAATCTGCGGAATCATCGCTTGCTGTATTTTACGCGCAATAGTCAATTCAAAGCTGTTGTCGGTTTCCATAATATAAAGTATACTTTTTCACCCGCGTTTTGGCAATTGTTTTTAGAGCTTAGAGCTAAGAATTTAGGAATAAGACAAAAAAACTCAGAACTAAGGACAGATTATCTATTTCCTGAATCTCTGTTTATCTAAGTTCTGAGTTCTAAGCTCTAAGTTCTAAGTTCTATCTCTTCAGGCAAAAACTTTCTGAATTCTGCCAAAAATTTCATCAATCGTTCCTATGCCGTCAATATCGCGTACGATGTTTTGCGGACGGTAGTAGGAGAGACAGGGCTCGCTCTGGTTTTTATAGGTATTCAATCGGTTTTCGATAACTTTTGGGTCAGCGTCGTCGGCGCGGCCTTCAATTTCCGCGCGCTTGGCTAATCTGGCCTTTACCTCATCGTCAGCAACGGCGATATTTACAACGTGGTTGAGCTTAATCCCAAGCTCCGCGAGTATTTTGTCAAGCGCTTCAGCCTGAGGAACACTGCGGGGAAAGCCGTCAAGCAGAAATCCGCCTTTCATGTCATCCCTGCCTAAGCGGTCTTTTACCATTGCGATTGTTACTTCGTCAGGGACAAGACGTCCGCTGTTTGAGTATTCTTTAGCGGTAGGGCCAAGCTCAGTGTTATTTTTAATATTCTCACGGAACATATCGCCTGTAGAGACGTGCGGAACATTTAGAAGATCTTTGAGTTTAACCGCCTGAGTGCCCTTGCCCGCTCCTGGTGGGCCAAAAAGTACAACATTCTTACCTGCCATATTGTGCCTCCTATCTGCAATAGTAGAAATTTTTAGTAAAGATATAATATAATGAAGAACCGGTTTAAATGCAAAGATTTCACAATATAAAAGTCCTGTCATCATGCAAAAACACACGATGTTCCAAGTAAAGTTTAAGCGCGTGCAGAAGCGTACGCTTTTCAACAGCTTTTCCGATTTGAATAAAGTTCTTGATACTTCCCGTGTCTGATACCTGCTGAACGCTTTGCCAGATGATAGGCCCCTGATCTAAATCCGCAGTCGCAAAATGCGCGGTTGCGCCAATTATTTTAACGCCCTTTGCCCACGCCTGATGATACGGTTTCGCGCCTTTAAACGCGGGTAAAAACCCGTGATGAATATTTACTATGCGGTATTTCCACTCGTTAGTAAAATCTTCGCTGAGTACTTGCATATATCTTGCGAGCACAATTCCTTCCGTCTGCGAAGCGCGTAAGATCTCGTTGAATTTTTTATTTTGTTCCGGTTTTGGAATATCGCTCGGAACCAAAAAGAACGGTAAGTCAAACGCTCTCGCCACAGGTTCTAAGACTGTATGATTAGAAATTACACAGGTAAATTCACAAGGCAGCGCGCCGTCTTTGTGAGAAAGCAAAAGCTCATAGAGGCAGTGGCTTGTGGTAGAAACAAATAGGGCAAGTTTTGTTTTATGCTTTGCGTCATACAATTTCCATTGTAAAGAAAACTCTTTTTCCATGTTGGAAAAATGAGTCTCTATTAAAGCAACCGCATCGCTTTCACACTCCACAAAAGCGCGCATGAAAAACATGTTGACGTCTCTTGCCGTGTGCTGAGTTAAATCCAAAATGTTAGCGCCGCTTTGGGCTATTCCCTGTGTAAAAGCGGCTATAAGCCCGCTTTTGTCGGGACAGATAATCTGCAAAACAAGTTTCTTGGTATTTTTCATAGTTTTTACTTAACCGTTTCCTGCCGCCGCGCTTCGGTTCTTGTAATCTTCGCGCCAAGAGCATTTAATCGTGTGTCAATCTGTTGATACCCTCGGTCAATCTGTTTGATGTTGTTTATAACACTTTTACCCTCTGCGGCCAAAGATGCTATAAGAAGCGCCATCCCCGCTCTTATGTCTGGGCTTGAGAATGTCGCGCCATAGAGCTGCGATTTACCCACAATCACCGCCCGATGGGGGTCACAGAGAATAATGGAAGCTCCCATGCCTATGAGTTTGTCAACAAAAAACAGTCTTGATTCAAACATCTTTTCATGTATGAGGCAAGTCCCCTCAGACTGAGTCGCGCATACAAGAAAGATTGACATAAGATCTGTAGGAAAACCGGGCCACGGGCTGTCTTCTATTCTTGGAATAGCGCCGCCCAAATCCTTGCGGATTTTCATGGGCTGATTAGCCGCCACGTGAATAGTACGCGCCTCAGCGTTTACATTAGCAACAACGCCTATTCTCTCAAACTGATAGCAGATCATTCTCATGGCGGCGGGGTCAATTTTGTCGATAAGTAAATCTGAACCTGTAGCCGCGGCAAGCCCGATAAATGAGCCTGCTTCTATAAAATCACTTCCTATCTCATGTGTAACAGCGCTGAAACTTTTGCATCCGTGAACTTTCAAAAGGTTTGATCCCACCCCCTCTATTTCAACGCCCATTGTCTGCAAAAACCGGCACAGTCCCTGAACATGAGGTTCAGAGGCGGCATTGGCGATAACAGTTACTCCGTTTGCTCCGGCTGCCGCGATAAGCGCGTTTTCGGTAGCGGTTACAGAAGCTTCGTCAAGGTAGATATCAGCGCCTTTAAGCCCGCCTTTTGGAGCGCGAAGCGTGTAGGTAGTCTCCCACGTTACATCGGAGCGTACCTTGCGTTCAACGTCAAGTTTAGCTCCAAGAGCTTTAAACACTAAGAAGTGGGTATCAAGCCGGCGGCGGCCAATGTGATCGCCTCCAGGCTGAGTGATAACCGCTTTGCCGGTTCTTACCAAAAGAGAGGAGGCAAAAAGCACAGACGCGCGTATAGCGTTTGAAAGCTCGCCGCAAAGCTGTGAAGAGCTCAGAGAGGCAGCCTCTATTCCGCACTCATTCTGGTTTATCTGCGCTATACGTACGCCAAGCTGTGACGCTATTTCAAGCATACTGCGCACATCGCCGATGTCCGGTACGTTAGTCAATCTAACCGGTTTATCTGTCAAGAGCGCCGCGGCAATAACAGGCAGCGCCTCATTTTTGTTTCCTGTAACACTGATTGTACCGGAGAGTTTTACCCCTCCCTCAACTATAAAAGCTCCCATATTACCGAGGTCTCCTTGAAAAAATAGAAAAACCAATAATGTAAAATAACAAAATCAGCTTAAGAGTACAATGTTTTGTTTATAGTTTGGTCAAAAAATTGCGTTATTTATGAAATATGGCGATTAGCGCATCTTAATTTATTATATTAAAGTATCTGTCCGGAAGTATACCAAATTTCTTGACGAACACCTTTCTTAATGGGAATCTGTCTTTAAGCAGTACGTGCATGCCGCCCTTGCAAAAGGGCGGACTACAAGCTGTCTTGAGCGGACAACCAACGTATAATGCGTGAAGGGATCAAGAAATTGGCTCCGGACAGACTTTTTTTGGCTATTTTTCAGCAGCAGCTCATTTATGAACGCGCAAAACATATTTTATACGCTCTGTAACCGGTAAAAACATACAGGAGAAGTTTAATGAATTTGGACAGCGCAATTCGTAAAGTTCCTGATTTCCCGAAGCCGGGAATTCTTTTTTATGACATAACAAGCATCTTTACAAATCCAACAGCATTCAAATTTGTTGTGGATTCCATGCTTGATTTGTAC
>Ga0123356_10000623_pt1 | contig 39111 bp, 32 predicted proteins | sample TergutEmb28metaG_2_FD_92546 | JGI IMG/M metagenome (GOLD analysis project Ga0123356, IMG submission 92546) | Embiratermes neotenicus P3 segment gut microbial communities from Petit-Saut dam, French Guiana - Emb289 P3 | ecosystem: Host-associated > Arthropoda: Insects > Digestive system > Gut ...
ACTGCGTATTGCGGACGTGGTGGTAATAAACAAAATTGACAGCGCGGATTTTGAAAATATACAGGCTGTAAGAAAAAATATTGCATCCGTCAATCCAAACGCTATTGTTGTAGACGCGGCGTCTACTATAAGTGTAGAGAAGTCTGAAATAATCCGCGGCAAACGGGTTCTTGTAGTAGAAGACGGCCCGACGCTCACTCACGGTGAAATGAAAATCGGAGCGGGTATTGTTGCGGCAAAGCGTTTCGGCGCGGCTGAAATTATCGACCCAAGACCTTACGCGGTCGGCAAATTGGCAGAAACATTCCGCATTTATCCCGAAATCGGCAATTTACTTCCGGCTATGGGTTACGGCGAAGAGCAGATGCGCGATTTAAAAGCCACTATCGACCGCACAGAGTGCGATTCCGTTATAATAGCCACGCCTATCGATTTAGGACGGGTGATAAAAATCAACAAACCAAGCACGCGGGTTGAGTACAGTCTGCAGGAGATTGGCCGTCCAAGTATGGACGACGTCTTAAAAGGTTTTATTGAGAAAATCGAACCGGATGAATTTGTTGTCGATGATGTTGCTGTCTTTGAAGTATAGGCTAATATATTACGGGGTTTTGCCGGTACCGGCAAAACCCCGCATCTCAACTCTTATCTTCCATAACTATAATATCATTTCTAATTTCATTTTATAGGTACTGTTTTTGCGGATAATATTACAGCAGAACGCAGTTAAGCGCAAAGAGACACAAAATAGGGACTGCGCAGAGAGCGAATCTGTTTAATTATCATTAAATACGCAAAAACGAAAAGGTAAATATAAGATGAGATTAAAAGTTCTTCTGGCTGATAACGAACAGGCAGTTCAAATTCAGGTTGCGCGCCACCTCTCAGACCGCGGATACGACGTCTTCAGCGCAGTTTCTGTTGATGAAATAAATACGCTTTTGAACGTACACTCTTTTGACGCGGTGTTTTTGGATGTGAAGCTCTCTAACGGCGAGTCTATTAATCTTATTAGAGATATCCGCTCAAAACAGAAAGAGTGCGCCGTTATAGTGATATCAGACATATCGGACGTGGCTACAGCGGTGCATGCTATGAAATCCGGCGCTGAGAATTTTATTACAAAATCGCAGGGTATTGAGGGGCTAAAACTGTTCATTCAGAGAGATTTAGAACTTGTAGCTCTGCGCAAAAAAGATACAACCGTAAGACGGCTTCAAATGAATCCGGGCAAGCCCTATTTTGGCGATTCACAGCAAATAAAAACCGTTTATAATTACGCCGGAATTGCCGCCAAAAACAGCGCGGTAGTGCTTCTCACAGGCGAAACCGGCACAGGTAAAGGGGTTTTAGCCAAGTGGATTCACGACAACAGCAGCGTACGCGCCGGAAACTTTGTGGAGCTCAACTGCAGCGCTTTGAGAGGTGACCTGCTGAGGAGTGAGCTTTACGGCCATGTGAAGGGCTCCTTTACCTCGGCAATCAAAGACCGGACAGGTCTCATAGAAGCGGCGCGGGGCGGCACACTGTTTTTAGATGAAATCGGCGACATGGACATGGAGGTACAGGCTGAACTTTTGAAAACAATCGAGGAGAAGAAATTTCGAAGAGTAGGAGACAATGTTCTGCGCTCAAGTGATTTTCGCCTCATCTGCGCAACTAACCGCGATTTAAAAGAGATGTCTGACCGCGGGAGTTTCAGAAGCGACTTATATTATAGAATATGCGTTTTCCCAATAGAGATGCCTGCGTTAAGAGAGCGTCATGAAGATATTCTCGGCTATACCGATTATTTTTTGAAAGCTTACGGTTATAACCATTTCCCTTTAGATAAATCATTGCTGTCTGCGCTGACTGCATACCCCTGGCTTGGCAACATCCGCGAGTTGAGAAACACAATTGAGCGCGCGCTTATTCTCTCTCAAGGCAAAAATTTAGAGATAGACCATTTCCCCGGATTAAAGGGAGAGAACTTGCTGGAACTTATTGGGGCTGTAGATTGTCAAAAGGATGAAATTTGGAATCTCAACGAAATTGGCCGCCGCCATATTCAGCGCGCTCTATCTTTTTTTAATGATAAATTAAAAGCTTGTCATGCGCTTGGAATAACGCCTAATGCGCTTAATCAGAGATTAGGATAAAATAAGAAGAAAAACAGCAGCATCATATACTATTTTTGTATTATGCCTACCGTATATTTTCAAACATTCGGCTGTCAGATGAATGTGGCCGACAGTGATACCATACATCAACTGCTTTCTGAACGCGGATTTGTTTTGAGTGAGTCGCCGGATGGCAGTGATTTGGTAATTGTCAATACTTGCAGTGTGCGTGAGGCTGCGGAGAAACGGGCTAAAGGCCGCATAACTGAATTTGCTAATAAGAAATCGGGCGGTCAGAAACTTTGGGTTACCGGATGTATGGCGCAGAGGCTCGGCGATAAGCTCAAAGAGCAAATCCGCGGGGTTGACCTTGTGATTGGGGCAAAGCAGATGGAGCGCATCAGTGAAGTGATTGATGAAGCTCTTCCGCGCAATGAAACTACGCCTGCTGTTTTCAATAAAAGCGCTGTTACAGATTTTGTGCCTGTGATGAGAGGATGCGATAACTACTGCGCTTACTGCATTGTGCCTTACGTGCGGGGGCGGGAGCAGTCTGTTCCTTATGAGCTTATTGAGACAGCGGTCAACGAGAAAATAGCGCGGGGAATAAAGGAAATAACATTCCTTGGACAAAACGTAAATTCATACAACTGTGAGGGAATGGATTTTCCCGATCTTCTGCTGAAACTTGCAAATATTAACGGGCTTGAGCGGATTCGCTTTACTACAAGCCACCCCAAAGACTGCACGGAAAAACTTATCGGCGTTATCGCTTCGTCAAACAAATTCGCAACCCATATTCACCTGCCTTTTCAAGCCGGAGCCGACCGCGTGCTCGCTTTGATGAACCGCAAATATACATCCGGTCATTACCGCAAGTTAATTGAGATGATTCGGAAAAAAATTCCTGCCGCTGATATTACAAGTGATATTCTGGTAGGATTTCCCACAGAGAGCGGCGCCGAATTTAAGGAGACGCTCTCTCTTGTTAAGGATGTGAGGTTTACCACAGCGTTCATGTTCGCCTACTCCCCGCGCGAAGGAACAGGCGCAGCTTCGATGAAAGAGGAGATATCCAAAGAAGAAAAACAGGCGCGTTTGGCAGAACTTATTACTGTTCAAACGGAGATTACCCGCTCAATTTACGAAGATTCTGTCGGGAAAGAGCTTGAAGTGCTTATAAGCGGCAAACAGGAAAAACGGGATGAAGCGTGGATGGGTCAGGACAGAGGTTGTAAACGCGTACTTATAAGTTGCGCCCAGGTTGAGGCAGGAATGATTTTAAAAGCAAGAGTAAAAAAGAGCAGCGGAATGACACTCATAGCCGAAAGGATACTATAGGAGATGAAGATACTCAAATGGGGTTTTGTCTTTTTAATTGCTTTTGCAGCAGCATGTATTGTCATATTCACATTTATTCAGCCGGAATTCAGCGCAAGCGCGCCGGTAAAATTTTTCAAGTACACTACTGCGCCGTTTCCTATTTATATTTTCGTTGGGGTTGCCTTCGGTATAGGGCTGGGTATTGGGTTTGCCACAACCGCTTACTATTATGTAGTTGGACTTGCGGGTTTACGCGGTAAGAAAAAGGAGATTAAAAAACTTACAGAGTCTCTCTCCAATGTCGGGTCTGAACTTGACAAATACCGCGCTGCCGCAGAAAAAAGCAATAATAAGAAAGAGACATCTACAAGAGGAAAAACCATTGGGAAGAAGGATCCGCCCAAATCATGATATCTGCCGAAAGAAGTGATTACCGGATGATTTGGAAAAATATCAGGTATAGATTAATTACGGTCTTTGCAGTACTGCTTACAGTTTCGGCGCCGCTTTTTTCATCACCTGATAATAATACGCTGATTCGCAGCGTTGCGTCCATGCCCGCGGCAAGCGGTTTGAGAACGCTCGATTCGCTCAGCCGTATTCAGGGCGCATCCGGCGCGCAGGCGTTAAGGCTTTTGGGCGACCATGCTTTTATAAAAGAGGATTACAAAAAGGCCGCCGCGTTTTACAGTCAGGCTTCGCAGTCTCATAACATCTCCATCTACCGCCATCTACATGCTCTCGCCGCAGCTCTTGACGGCCAGACTGCCATAGCGAAAGATATTTGGAGTAAAACCTCCGAAGACCTCTCCGACAATCTAAGCGCCCTTGCCGCGCTCCACCTTGCCTATCTTGAAATACAGGCGCAAAACTGGGAAGAGGCGTACGCCCTTCTGCAATCCGCAGCGCCGGCAGATACAGCTTCACCGCTCTATATACCGTTTGTATGGGAGATGCTTGAGTGCTCAAGAGAGATGAAGCGCAGCGAAAGAGTCTCTATCCACGAAAAACAGCTTGCTGTTTTTAAAGGTCATATTCTTGAAGGCGGTACAGCGGGTTTTTCGCAGCCTGCCTTAGCCTCATCCCAAAATAACAGGCAAAGCATCAATACGGCAGCGGTCAATACAACAAATGTAAACGCAAACAGACCGCAAACTACCGCTGCTGCAAGTGTTGACAAAAAAGACGACGGTAAAAAAGCTGAAGCGAATGTAAACGCAGACAGAAAAGATACGCGTCCGCAAAATCAGCAGAAAGCGAATTTCACCATACAGGTTGGAGCGTTCGGGTCAAAAGATAACGCTGAGAATTTAGTGAGAAGATTGTCTGAGAATTATAATGACGTCTCAATAGTGCAGCCGGCCATAGGCGGACCTGTGCTTTACAGAGTGAGAGTAGGATCATTTGTAAACAGGGAAGATGCTGAGGTCATGGCGCAAAAACTTTCAGCTTCGGGTATATCGTCGCCAAGAGTTATGGAAAACAGGTGAGACTAAACAAATTATTAATGAAACTGCATACGCACCCCAGGTTGAAACCTGGGGCTGTCAAGACGCGCCAAAAAAACGGCGCGAGCGTACCTTCAGTACGCGGAAAATGCAAGATTCATCATCTAAATTTAATTAGTGCGGTAATTTTATTTGTATGTGCGCCGTATGCTCTTTTCGGTGATGAAATTATTGCAGATGCTATGAAAGGGCAATCAGGTATTGTTAAGGACATAAACGTCAAGGACAATAAACAGGAAGAGACGTCTTTAAACACAATAGAAGAACTTACAAAAGAGACTGTGCATAACGACTCTCTTCTCAACGCTGAAATACCGGATTTGCACCACTCGCATTCACACACCAAACTAACCGTTATACGCCGCGAACATGATTACAAAAGGCAGGTATGGATGGCGATAGCGATGATGACTTTTGTAGCCATCATCCTCGGAACATCGCAATCGTGGAATCCAAGCTAAAACGTTAACCCTGCTGGGTTTCTTCATGATTATTATGATAACCCTGCATCAGCTCTTCCATAAGTTCGTTATACTGTTCCTGCGCACTGCGTGAATTTTCCACCACATTCGCAATCTCCTCATAACGCTGAACCGTAAGCCCTGCTTCTGCGATTACCTCAAGGCTCTTTCCATGAAGTTCACTGTTCAAAGCCTCAATTTGCTCATTGACATTTCTTACTTTCTCAAGCTCTTTTTCAGTTACATTTACCGCTAACTCAGGATTTTGCCCGGAGAGCGCAATCTCTACATACTGTTCAAGCGTAAGTCCCTGCTCTTCAATCGCCTTTACCATACGCGCCTCTAATTCACTTTGAATGGTAATCATACGATGATTAACCTGAACAAAACTTGCAATATCCTCTGCAGTGAGCTTTTCAGCAGAAAGAGAGCCAAGTCCGGGAATAGACCCTGTTACAGAGAGGACAACCATTAAAACAATAAGACTCCCCGTTATAAGCGCAGACACACGAAACTTTTTTCTGAAAGCTGACATTTTACCTCCGCAACAATTAAACAAAAATATTATTTATAAAATGACCTTAAGGAATAACGAAAATGCGGCGGAAATATTTTCCATTTCTATTGAAAACACGATTAAATATTGGGTAGTGTCATAAAAGAGTTGATGCGATTGTAATTTTCGTTGATTGATATGGAGCTGCAAAGACGCATCAACTGGTTTGGCTCACTAACGCGAAATAGAACACCCTTTGAGTTTAGCTTCTTCAAGAGAGAGTTTTTCCAAATGCGAATCGTGGAAATAGGCCAGTGACAAATCTGTACGGTTCATTAATACATTTATAAAAGTTGAGCGGCCGAAATTACTGCCGTGAAGGTCTGCGTCTGAAAAATCACACTTTTTACATTTGATAAAACGCCCGTCTACTCCGCTGAGGTCGGTGTTTTTCAGATTACAGTCATAGAGCTCCATGTTGTTCATCCGCGAGCCCTTGAATATTGCGCCGTCTCCTTTTACGTCATACATTTTAGCATAGCGCAAATCTGTTCTTGTAAAATCGGCGTCGTGAATGTCGCTTGCGCTTAGGAGCACGCCTTCAAGATTAGCCGTTATGAGTTTAGCGTTGCAGAGGCGAATATTAATCATCCGCGCGCCTGACATTTTTGCGCCGTAAAGCAGAGCGCTGCAAAAATCCGCGCCGGTCAAATCTGCATTTTCCATATTTACGCCGGTAAGCTCAGCGCCTCTGAAATTTACATCCTGGAGATTACTGTTTGTGAATGCGGAATTAAGCAAGCTAACCCCTTCAAGGTCCCAGCCGCTCAGGTCATAACCGTTCAGGAGCATACCGCGCAGGTCAATCATGACGCCTTTACATTCACGAATATAGCGCGCCCACCCATCCCTGTCACCGCGGGTCAGCGCATTCTGAAACCGTTCGAGGTCTTCTGAATTCCCCTGAAAACGGTCTGATACCTGTATTGTGCCGCTCATCTGTTCTTGCATTTGTGAATGACTCCCTGTCATATAGAAAGATGGTATAAGCGCAAAAAAATATCAAGAGAACGCACCGTTTTAAAATCTTTCTCATTAAAAAATTGCATTTCATGGAGACAAGGTTGTATTATTTTAATCTGTGCAGTGATTTTCTGACCAATTGTTTTGCGCTACGGTGTGACCTTCGGCAGTTGCCTAAAGTTTATTGTTCGAAATTTATTCATCAAAAAGAAAAAGGAGCTTTGTATGCGCTCTTTCAAAACATTTCTCTTACTCTCTGTCGTACTTCTTTCGTATCATTCTGGAATTCACGCTAAAACAATTAACGCAGCAAACGGAACAACCGCAGGTATTCAGGCGGCAGTCCATCAGGCTGCTGCAGGCGATACTGTAAGGATTCCGGCAGGTACTTTTAATTTTAATGGCAGCGTTTCCATGAATGCGGGTGTAACTATTCTTGGGGCAGGCAGTAATTCTACCATACTCAACAAAACCGGCTCGTCAACAACTGCGATGTTTGTAGTTAACGGCGGCAACGGACGGCGCGTTACAATCGGTCAATTCACACTTTCAGGCGTTACAGGCTCTTCATCAACCACGCAGGACAACGGTATTCGCATTAACAGCTGCACTGATTTTCATGTTTTTGATATCGTATTCAAAAACTTTGGATTTTCAGCAGTTTACGTAACAGGAAACAGCCGCGGCGTTATCCGCAAATGTTCATTTATTGATATCTTCCGTCCGGCAATAAATAACTTGGGCTACGGGGTGGTAATTTACGGCGACCGGGACGGCTCATGGAACCGTCCGCTTAATCTCGGCAGCGGCGACGCAGTTTACATAGAAGATTGCCGTTTCAGCAATAACCGTCATGCTGTAGCTTCAAATGACGGCGCCAAATATGTCTTTCGTTACAATACCGTTGTTGACAACGCGGGAAACTTTCAATCTGTTGACGCTCACGGCAGAGAGTACGGAAGCCCCAGAGGTTCAAGAAGTTTTGAGGTTTACAATAACACAATTGACAACTCCGTACGTAACGCCTGGTGCAGTATTATGATCCGCGGCGGCGACGGCGTGATATTCAATAACAATCTGCTGCGCGGAACCGGAAGCGCCCCGATTCTGCTTTGCAACCGCACAGACGGCACCCATGTAAATGCGTCATATCCTGCGCCCGACCAAACCAGAAGCCTTTACGTATGGAACAACAAACGGGGTAACGGAAGCACTGCGGGCGTAACCGTGCGCGACGGCCATCAGCGGTTTTTTCAGCTTGGACGCGACTACTTCCATACCGAAATGCCGGGGTATAAACCTTACACCTACCCTCATCCATTAGCCGGAACTCAGGCGCCGGATATTAAAGACGACCCTCTTCCTGACGCAACTGACCCTGTTGTTCCTGTTGACCCTGAACCAACCGACCCCGACCCAATAGAGCCGTCTGAACCAACTTCGGTAATAAAGAGCCTCGGGGCGAATTCAGCGAAACCAGGTATTCTCGCACGAACATCAGAAGGGGTGCTGCGTTACAACGTGCCTGAAACCGCGCGCGTAAGATTAACAGTTCATGATATGAGAGGCCGCACTTTGGCTGTAAATTTTGACAAGGTTATGCAGGCAGGAATTCATGAACTTCAGATGAACTCACGCGTAAATAACGGCACAAAAATGGCGGCAGGACAGTATATATACAGGCTCTCAATCGGAGAAGAGACATTTACGGTATCAGCCCCTCTAATGAGAAAATAATCTGCGTAATTGGAGTTGATTATTCAATACATTTCGTCATGAGGAGTGCAGCTTTCGGAGAGGCCAGCGTAGAAATATCTCAACACAGCTCCCCCGCGCGGTAAGAGCTCCGCACATAAGGCCCGCAGAACGCCTGTTCAAATCCAATATCAAGGCATAGCTTCTCATAATCACTGAACTGCTGCGGGGTGATAAATTCTGTAACAGGAACCTGATTGCGGGACGGGCGCAGGTATTGACCGATGGTAATGATGGAACAGCCTGTTTTTTTCAGGTCAGTCAATAACGTCCGTACCTCATCAACCGTTTCGCCAAATCCTACCATAATTCCGCTTTTAATTTTTGCTCTGCCGTCCGCCGCTGCGCGTTCTAAGAGTTCAAGTGAGCGGGAATATACCGCCTGGGGTCTTATTGCGGGATATAATCTTGGGATAGTTTCAAGGTTATGATTAAGTACATCAGGTTTACTGTCAAGAACCGTAGAAAGGGCTTGAGCGCAGCCTTTAAAATCGGGGATAAGAACCTCAAGAGCGGCGTCATTGATTTTAGCCCGCAGTTGATTTAAGACGTCGCTAAACGCGCCGGCGCCGCCATCACTCAAATCATCACGTGTTACAGAGGTTATTACAATATGCTTGAGTCCCATAATAAACGCCGCTTCCGCTAAACGTCTGCCTTCGTCATGATCAACATCCAAAGGCGTACCCGGCTGCACCCCGCAAAACGCGCAGTTTCTTGTGCAGATAGACCCCAAAATTAAAAACGCCGCGCTCCCGCGGCTGAAACATTCACCGCGGTTGGGGCATTTGGCTTCTGCGCATACCGTATTTAGATTTCCAATTGAAAGCAGTCCTGCAACTTCTCCTTGACGGCCGGAATAAGCGATATCACGCTTGAGCCAGGATGGGAAACGTGTCAAATTATGCTTAAAGCCTTTTTTTGTACCCAAATTCATTTCTGCATTTTGCATTATTAATTCTGCATTATCAATCATACTTCTGCCTTAACCGCGCAGGCAAAATCTTCATCTGCTCCCTGTACTTCGCCACAGTTCTGCGCGCTACGCTTAAATCTTCTTCTGAAAGAATGTCTGATATTTTCTGGTCGCTGAGAGGCTTTTTGTCATCCTCTGTGTCAACAAGCTGCCTTATCCGGTTTTTAATGCGTTCGGATGAAATATCAGCCCCTTCCGCGTCGCGGCCTACAGCTTCTGTAAAGAAATATTTGAGTTCAAAGATACCGTGCCGGGTCTGCACGTATTTATTGCTTGTCACACGGCTCACTGTTGATATGTGCATTTCAACCATATCCGCCACATCCTGAAGTTTAAGCGGACTGAGGTTTGGCGGCCCTTTTTCAAAAAAAACCATTTGCCGTTCTATAATGGCGTACATAACTTTTAACATAGTGGTTTTGCGCTGTTCTATTGAGCGGATAAACCATGTCGCGCTGTTGAATTTTTCGCGCACATATTTTTTCACATCCCGCTTTGCGGTGCTGCCGCGCTTTATGAGATTGGCGTAACTTTTATTAATGTGAAGAGACGGCACGGAGCGGTCGTTGAGCATTACTAAAAAACGGCCGTCTACCTTTTCTACAATAAGGTCTGGAATGATTGTAGAAGGTTTATCGGGGTTATATTGATATCCCGGTTTTGGATTAAGAGTTTTTATTATGTCAAGCGCCTCCTGAACTTTACGCGGCTCTACGCCAAAGTAGCGCGATATTTCAGGAATTTTAAGCTTCTCAAAAAGCTCCCACGCGTCCGTTACGATTTTCATTGTGAGAGAGTCGTGCATATTGCGGGCGCGCAGCTGTAAAATCATACACTCGCGTAAATTACGCGCGCCAACGCCGGGCGGGTCAAGCTTCCACAGTACGTGAAGCGCCTCTTCTACCTCATAAATTGTAGTCTGAGTAAACTGCGCGATATCCTCTTCGGGGATACGCAGATACCCGTCGTCATCAAGACTGCCGATAAGAAACTGCACCAGAAGTTTTACATCTTCGGCGACTTTCTTTTCGGTGAGCTGATCCATCAAGTGCTCTTCAAGCGTTTGCTGATAAACCGGAGTAGGCTCGTAGCGTTCGTCGTTGCGGTCTACCTCTTCATTGTAAGAGTACCCAAGGTCAAACCCTTCTTCTAAGTATTCCTCCCAATCTATACTCTCTTCGCTTCCATCAAGCTCTTTTAAATCTTCTTCTTCCTGCTGTTTCTCCTCACGGTCATCTCTGTCCTGAGCTTCTTCCTCAAGCTCATCGGCAGCCTCAAGAACCGGATTTAATTCGAGTTCAGTCTTGAGCAGCTGTTCAAGCTGCAGCGTATTTACTTGCAATAGCTTGAGAGACTGTATCATCTGAAAAGAGAGCTTCTGCTGAAGCTTTAATGATATATCAAGACCCAGATTCAAACCAACAACTCCTCATTAAGTGTTAATACGGTTTAATAGACCACAACTGCGCCGCGAAACACTGAAAGCGTAATAAGTGAGCGTAAAAATGCCCGCCCTTATATAGTAGCAAGCCTTATACCAAAATAGATTGTGCGTAGGCCATTATAAAAATATTATCTCTGCGGATGAAATTATTTGCCCGGTTTGACGGTAGTTTTTTGCTTGCGGCCTATTTTAAAGAAAAGACTGCTTTTATCATAAAAACCTCTCATAAAACCGTTATAAAAAATACTGTAATAACAAAAGACTTGTTTTATTTAAGGTAAAAAACTATATTTGTACTTCTTCTTTTTGGAGGAGTGGCCGAGCGGCTTAAGGCACAGGTTTGCTAAACCTGCGTAGGGGTAACCCTACCGGAGGTTCAAATCCTCTCTCCTCCGTTTTCTTTTGGCTGGAGTTGTTTCAAAATGAGGGCGCCCGCGAGGGGCGCCCGTACAGGTGTTGCGATTTGTAAGGGCGGGGGTTGGTTGCGCCGAAATAAATAAGTTGCCCCCGCCCGCTTTTGAGACAGCACATAGAACATCTGAAAATTAATCAATATTATATATACCAAAAAAACAGGAGACAAAAAGCGTATGAAGTACGGGTATTTTGATGACGCGGCGAGGGAATATGTTATTACTACCCCCGAAACTCCGCATCCGTGGATTAATTATCTTGGAAATGAGGACTTTTTTTCGCTTATTTCAAACACCGCCGGCGGGTACTGCTTTTATAAAGACGCAAGACTTCGCCGTATTACGCGCTATCGTTACAACAACGTGCCGATTGACCAGAACGGACGCTATTTTTATATAAAAGACGGCGATGATTTTTGGTCACCCGGATGGAAACCTTTAAAAAGCGGCCTCAACGATTATCAGTGCCGTCACGGGATGGGTTATACTATTATTAAGGGAAGCCGCGGCGGAATAAGCGCTGAGACGCTCTTTATGGTGCCTCTTGGATTTAACGGCGAGGTTCACAAAGTCTCCCTCACAAATAACAGTGACAAACAGAAAAAGATAACGCTGTTTTCAATGGTTGAATTCTGTTTGTGGAACGCGCACGATGACTTCACAAACTTTCAGCGCAACCTTAACATCGGTGAAGTTGAAATCGACGGTTCAACAATTTATCACAAAACCGAGTACCGTGAACGCAGAAATCACTACTCATTTTACACAGTGAACAGACCCGTAAGCGGTTTTGATTCCGATCGCGACAGCTTTACAGGCCGCTACAACGGTTTTGAAAATCCGCAGGCCGTCATTGAGGGCAAATCAAGAAATTCGGTAGGCGACGGATGGAGTCCTATCGCTTCTCACAGTATAAATATCACGCTTGAGCCTAAAGAGACGTCGGAGCTTGTTTTTGTTCTCGGATACGTAGAAAATGACGATAACGACAAATGGGAATCTCCCGGCGTTATAAACAAGAAAAAAGCGAAAGAGATGATAGAGCGTTTTTCAACCTCCGCCGCTGCCGACAAGGCGCGCGAAGAGCTCAAGGTTTTCTGGGATGATCTTCTCTCACGCTACACAGTAAAAAGCGCGGACGAAAAGCTTGACAGAATGGTTAACATTTGGAACCAGTATCAGTGTATCGTTACTTTTAATATGTCCCGCAGCGCTTCTTACTTTGAGTCTGGGATTGGCCGCGGTATGGGCTTCCGCGATTCTAACCAGGATATTGCCGGATTCGTGCATCAATTGCCCGACCGCGCCCGTCAGCGTATTATTGACCTCGCTTCAACACAGTTTGAAAACGGCGGCGCTTATCACCAGTATCAGCCGTTAACGAAAAAAGGAAACCATGAAGTCGGCGGGAATTTTAATGACGACCCGTTGTGGCTCATTTATTCTGTCGCTTCTTACATAAAGGAAACAGGCGACTGGAAGATTTTGGACGAGTCAACACCGTTTGACAATAATCCTGCGAAAGCAAAACCGCTTCTTGACCACTTGACAGCTTCATTCTATCATGTGGTAAATAATATCGGGCCTCACGGTTTGCCGCTCATTGGCCGCGCGGACTGGAACGACTGTCTTAACCTCAACTGTTTTTCCACAACGCCTGACGAGTCTTTCCAGACTTGTACAAGTAAAGATGGAAAAACCGCGGAGTCTGTACTCATAGCGGGTATGTTTGTTTGCATCGGCAAAGAGTACGTAAAAATCTTACAGCATCTTGGCAAAGAGAAAGAAGCCGCGACAGCTCTTGAGCATATCGCTTCTATGAAGAAGACAATTCTCACAGCAGGGTGGGACGGAGAGTGGTTTGTACGCGCTTATGACGACTCAAAACAGAAAATCGGAAGTAAGGAGTGCGAAGAGGGTAAAATATTTATTGAATCGCAAGGTTTCTGCGTTATGGCGGAGATTGGCATTGAGGAAGGTTACGCTGCCAAGGCGCTTGAATCATCAAGAAAATACCTTGACACACCGCACGGTCTTGTGCTGCTCAATCCCGCTTACACAAAGTATCATGTAAACCTGGGCGAGGTCAGCTCATATCCGCCCGGATATAAAGAGAACGCAGGTATCTTCTGCCACAATAATCCGTGGATTATCATTGCCGAAACTATCCTTGGTCAAGGCGAACACGCTTTTGAACACTACAGCAAAATCGCTCCCGCTTACCGCGAGGAGATAAGTGATTTGCACCGCATGGAGCCTTATGTCTATTCGCAAATGATTGCGGGTAAAGACGCAAAGCGCCACGGCGAAGCTAAGAACTCATGGCTTACAGGAACTGCGGCGTGGAATTTTGTGACGGTGTCTCAGTGGATTTTGGGTATTAGACCTGATTATAACGGACTTATTATTGACCCGTGTATTCCGTCAAAATGGAGCGGCTTTACAGCCGTGAGAAAGTTTCGCGGCGCGACATTCAATATCACTGTGAAGAATGAGAGCAAGGTTTGCAAGGGAGTCAAAAGTCTTACTGTAGATGGTAAAGCAGTTGAGGGTAATGTTATTCCTGTGTTTACCGATGGTAAGGAGCATGACGTTGTTGTGGTGATGTAATTAGGTATATAGAATTGATTGTGAAGGGTAGGACGGCTTATGTTGTCCTACCCTTTATTGTTTTTGTAATGCTTTGAATCGCCCCATTCATCTATAGCAACCTGACGGCCCAAAGAACGTATCCGCAGATCAAGCCCTTGCCGCAGTTCTTCCGAGCTCTCATCGAGACACGGTTTTCCTTCGTATAGCAGATAGTCACGTCTGACGTTTACAGGTGTGACTTGCGGCATCATTACATTGGCTCCGTAACGTAAACCCATCTCCCGTCCGTCATCCCTTATAGCTTGAAGCGCGGTTGTAGAGGCTATATTCACATCCTTCAAAACAAGACGGCATACTGCAATCATTAAAAGTGACGTCTGAAAGATTTTGTCTTTGTTGAGATTAAAATATTCGCTGTGGATGTTCATCGGCGTATCTTTATGCGGTATGTAAGGACCCATGCCTATCATATCTACGTCAAGCTCTTTGAATAGCAATATGTCATCAGCCAAATCGTTTGACGTTTGTCCGGGAAGCCCTATCATTACACCGGTTCCTGCTTGAAAATTTGCCTGTTTCAAATTTTTTATAGCGTTGATTCTGCTTTGCAGGTTTTGAGTTGATGAATGAATAGAATTGAACAGCTTTGGCGACGATGTTTCAATACGCAAAAGATAGCGGTGAGCGCCTGCTTTAAAAAACCGTTCACAGGTTTTTAATGATTGTTCACCAATACTCAACGTAATCCCAACGCCTTTGGGGAGATTTTGCGAAATTGTGGCGTTTTTAATTTGCATGATTGCATCTTCAACAAAGTCAACAAACGCGGGGTCATTGCGTTCTCCTGATTGAAGAACTACAGAACCATAACCCTTATCAGCGCACCACTTTGCTGCTGATATTATCTCCTCTTTGGTAAGCATGAATCTTTTTACTGTATGATTACTTTTTCTGATTCCGCAGTAATGACAATCACAAACGCAACCGTTTGAAAATTCGATAAGTCCGCGATAGAAAACTTTTGAGCCGCATCTGTCAAGGAGAATTTGTTCTGCTTTATTGCGGATAAGTTCTATATCTGCGGGATTATCAGCGCTAAGAAGCGCAATAATATCATCCCGTGTAAAGTTATCTTTTTGTAATATATTTTTGATACTCATATAAATCTCACAAACAACACAATGCCAGTCCCAAAGGGACTTGATGTCTATAACCCCCGGCGTAAGCCGCGGGAAATCAGATACATACTATCCATCCAGCCCCAACGGGGCGTCACTAAAAATAAAGGTCTCTCTCTCCAGCTGCCGTACGGTTATAATAATCAATAAAGTGTTCGTAAACCTTCGGAACTTTAATTTTAACTTCCTCAATCTCTTTTTTGACAACCTCTTCACCAAGAGCCTTAGTCCCGGCGCTTGCGAAATCATCAAGCCATTCTCTAAAGGTAATTACAGCGTTGAGCTTGCATAATTTACCTTCCGCACCTGTGCGCAGAGAATCCATAATGCACTCCCCTGTCCTGCCGCACCGATAACCCGCTGTGCAAAAAGAAGTTATGTTACCCATAAGCGCAAGCTCTTTTACCACATCGTCAAGACTTCTTGTATCGCCGAGTATAAACTGCTGGCGGGTCGCGTCCTGCATATCGCCCTTTGTCCTGTTGTACGCGCCCAGACCGATTTTGCTTGCCGCGTCAGTTTGCGTGATTCCAAGATGGATAAGGCTTTTCCGCATTTGCGCGTTTTCGCGCGCTGTTAAAATCATACCCGCGTAAGGCACGGCAAGCCGGATTACCGTAATTGCTTTACGGAAATCGTCATTGCTGACGATGTTACTGCTTTCATTAATAAAAGGGGTATTTTCCGCAGGCTCCAAGCGCGGAAACGAAATGGTATGAGGCCCAATTCCAAACCGGCTTTCAAGTTCTATCGCGTGATGAAGCAGACCCATTACTTCGAACTTCCAATTGCCAAGACCAAAAAGCGCGCCTATACCAACATCATCAACCCCAGCGTCAATCGCCCTGTGCATGCAGTAGAGTCTCCAAAGGTAATTACCCTTTAGAGTGGATGCCGGATGAACTTTACTGTAAGTTTTTTTGTGATACGTCTCCTGAAATACCTGATACGTTCCAATGCCGACTTTATCCAAAACTTGTAAATCTTCAATACTCAAAGGGGATGCGTTCACATTCACCCGTCTTATACAGGCGTAGTTTTCACTCTCCTTTATCTTCGCCTTTACGCTGTAGACCGCTTCGATTGTAGAAGCCATGTAATCTATATCGGATTTAGGATGTTCACCGTAAACTACTACAAGGCGCTTATGTCCGATTTGTCCGGCAAGCACTTCAACTTCGCTCTTTGCTTCGTCAAGGGTTAGAACTCCTCTTGAAATGGAACTGTTTTCACTTCGTAAACCGCAGTAGCTGCAGTTGTTAACGCAGGTCGTACTGAGATAAAGCGGCGCGAAGGTTACGATACGGTTATCGTAAACAGTTTTTTTGATAGCGCCTGCCGCAGCTTCCATCTCGCTCCAAAGTTCAGAATCCTTTACATTGAGCAGTACGGCGGCGTCTTGCGGCGAAAGCGTTTCAATGGCAAGCGATTTTGCGATAATCTCTCTGACTTTTACTTTGTCAGACGCCATATCAAGTATGTTTTTACTTTGAAGAGTTTCCTCTATCTGGGCGTCAGGTATAAAGTCTTTACCGTCTGCCCCCAAATATTTCTCTATCTGGTCAACACGGATTTTCTCCTTAAACCAGCTGCTGTTTTCAGTTGTCATTTCTATCAGTCCCATTTATTTGTTAATTGGTATTATCTTTTAAACGGCTCAAGCACCCGCTCAAGCACTCCATTAAAACACGATATCGCAAGTCCATAATTAGTAATCGGCACATTTTTTTCGTAAGCTTTAGCGCTGCGCATAAGCATCTCCCGCCTTGTAAGAGTACACGCTCCGCAGTGAATAATGAGAGCGTACTGCTCTAAATTTTCGGGATAATCTCTCCCGCTGACTATGTCAATTTGCAAATCAACACCTGTATATTCTTTGAACCAGCGCGGTATCTTAATCCGCCCTATGTCATCCTCAGCTGCGTGATGTGTGCAGGCTTCCGCTATTAGAACTTTATCACCTGATTTAAGTTTGCTTATGGATAAAGCTCCGCGGGCGGCTTCTTCCAAATCGCCCTTTAATCTAGCGAAGAGAACTGAGAACGTAGTGCATCTCACATCAGCAGGAGTTTTCTCAATAACATTTTGAACAACCTGAGAATCACAAATAACAATATCAGGTTTTCTGTTAAGCATGGATAACGCACCGCTGTACTGTGACTCCTTCACAACCATAACAGTTGAATCTCCGTCAAGAATATCCCGTATGGTTTGCACCTGCGGCATTATTAAACGCCCCTTTGGGGCTCCTGTGTCAACAGGTACTACAAGGACAGCGAGTCCGTTTTTCGGAATCAGATCATTTACAATAGCCTGCGGTGATAAAAAATCTTCAGGAACGCAAGCCGTGAGAACTTCCCGAAACGTGTTTTTCACTGTTTCCGCAGATGCGCTGTCTTTGCAGGAACAACTCATTACATTTGGGGTAACACTTAAAAGTTTCTCACGAAAATTATCTGCCAACGGATGTATATCGCTCTTATTAACTACTACGATTAACGACGCCTTTTTTGATAATGCTTTTTCACGCAGATTCTCTTCGTACTCTCCCCATATTTCATTTTCGGTGATAATCACAAAAACATCCGCTCTGTCAAACAATGCGGACGTTCGCTGTATGCGGTTAGAAGAGAGCTGCGAGTTATCATCTATACCTGCAGTGTCAAGAAATACGACCGGCCCTACGGGTCTAAATTCCATAACCTTTTCAACGGCGTCTGTGGTAGTGCCTGGCAGAGGCGATACAATAGAGACGTCCTGGGAAGTTACCGTATTGAGAAAGCTTGACTTTCCGGCATTGGTGCGGCCAAATATCCCTATTTGTAATCTTAACGATTTTGGAACGGACTGATTCATTTGAGAAATTCCTTACAACACGCAGCTTTTACGAATATCATAATATAAATTACGGTAATACGCTATTTCTATTGAACCCCGCCCGAATTTATTTGTACAAAAAACATTTTCATACCGGTAAATACTATTTTTATCAGCATGAACTGTATAGTAGTCTGCGGGCCCACCGTCTCAGGAAAAACAAGGCTTGCCGTGCAAATTGCGGATTTGATGAACGGCGAAATCATCTCAGCCGATTCGCGTCAGGTTTACCGGGGGATGGATATTGGCACCGGCAAAGACTTGCACGAATATGTTAAGGATGGTAAGAAAATCCCGTATCATCTCATTGACATTGTTGACCCGTCACAAATCTACACTCTTTACGATTACCAGCGGGATTTCTATAAAGCGTTTCAGGACATTACAAACCGCGGTTGTCTGCCAATAGTTGCGGGCGGTACAGGTCTGTATATCGAGGCTGTTTTAAAAGGATACCGTATTGCGCCTGTTCCCGAAGATATTGAGTTTAGAAAATCATTAATGGCTGAACCTTATGAAAAATTATTGCAGATGCTCGAAAATGAAAATCCTAAACTGCTTGCTAAAACCGATATCAGCACAAAAAAGCGGATTGTACGGGCGCTTGAAATATCCCGCGCAGGTTTTGATGTTTGCTATGATGAAGATGGGGGGAAGGAGAGCGCATCTGATTTTCCGCAGATTAATCCTCTTATACTTTACTTGGTGTGGAACCGCGCAGCCCTCAGAGAGCGAATAGAAAAGCGGCTCCATGAGCGTCTTGAAAACGGCATGGTCGATGAGACTGCCAAACTGCTTGAATCCGGTATTTCCATTGAACGTTTAGATTTATTTGGGATGGAGTACAGGCACATTGCCCGTTATCTTACAAAAAAAGTTAGCTATGAGCAGATGACAGCGGAGTTATTGCAGGACATTTTTCACCTTGCTAAACGTCAGGATACATGGTTTCGGGGAATGGAAAGGCGGGGGATGGAAATACATCAGGTACAAACCGCAGATTTTGAGGAAGCGTTGCGGATAATTAAAAACAGTTGATTTTTTGGCGCATCAGTGTTATAATAATAAAACGATAAGAAAGTTGAAAGGCGCCGGATTCCTTTTTCTCTGCAATTTTTCTGCTTCTAAGGCGCATGGGTTTATCTTCAATCTCGATAATTTAGAAGGTGAGGTTAAATAAAGCTGTATGGAAAGAACTCAGTTTCTTCCTGATGAGGGAGCTTTGACTCTTTATCTAAAGGAGATAGGCAGAAACAAAAGTCTCACTTTGGAAGAAGAAGCAAAGCTTGCCGTAAGAATACGAAAAGGCGACCGCAAAGCCCTTGAGGTGCTTGTGAAGGCGAACCTGAGGTTTGTTGTGAGCGTTGCGCGCAACTACCAAAATCAGGGATTGCCGCTCAGCGACCTTATTAATGAGGGCAATTTGGGTCTATTGCGGGCTGCAAAACGCTTTGATGAGAAGAAAAATTTTAAATTTATCTCTTATGCCGTGTGGTGGATTCGCCAATCTATTTTACAAGCTTTGGCCGAGCAGTCCCGCATAATCAAACTTCCGCTTAACCGGGTGGGAGCGATTCATAAAATCGGTAAAACGCAAAGCCGCCTAGAGCAGAAACTGCGCCGCGTGCCTAACGCAACAGAGATTGCCGCAGAGCTTCAAATTGCCGAAGACGAGGTATATGAGAGCATAAAAATCGGCAGCAGCCACATGTCTCTTGACGCGCCGCTGCAAAGCAGCGAAGACTCAAGGCTCCTTGACCTGCTTGCAGACGATGAACAGCTGCCGCCTGATGACGGTCTTATGGATATATCGCTCCATGATGAGATAAATAAGACGCTTGATACATTAAGCGAGCGGGAAAAAGAAGTGGTCAGGCTTTATTTTGGAATAGGCGAAGATACCTCTCATACATTAGAGGAAATAGGTCAGAGGTTTAATCTGACAAGAGAGCGGGCGCGCCAGATTAAGGAGAAGGCGCTTCGCAGGCTGAAACACTCTTCGCGCAGCAAGAGGCTTTTGGCTTACCGTTCATCGTAAGCAGTCAAAACTTTTCGTATAGAAAAGAGAGGCTATGAAGACAATAATTTGGCTGTCTTTTGGGATGATATTTTTGACGGCGGTTTTTTCCGACGTTTTCGCCGATAGAAATTTCGGCGCCGACAGTCAGGACAGTATTGCCGTACCTGGTAAAAGCCATTCTGCTTCTTCAGGTAAAACGTCCGGTTTTAAACCTCAGCCCTACTCTCATAATCAGGATATGGCGTTTGTCTCTTTAATGGGAAGCCGTCCGCGCGGCGATTTCAGCGGTTACCGTAAAGCGGTTCTCTACAACGCAAAAGGAGCGGTGATTCAGGAAATTGACATCAGCCGCTCCGATTCTATTTACAGCCTCGATAAGATGCTTCAGGAAAACCGCACAAAGGGTCCGCTTATTATCAGGATGATTCGCAAATAGCCGCATAGCAGATAATATTAGCTACGCCGTCAAGAAATACCTTTGCGAGGTATAGCAGATCTTTAATTTTTTCTTTATCGGCTAAATTATCGCCTGAGCGCCAGACTTGCGGGATTGTGCCGGTGTAGGCGCGGACGTTGGATTTGGCGAATTAGTGGAAATTATGTAACTCCAGCCCCAAATTATATTTTTTATTAAAGATTCAACCGCTGCTTTAATCCGTCCTGCAGAACTGTGGAGAAATTGACGCCCTGACGTTCTGCTATGGTATTGAGCCATGCGGGTATTGTCAATGTTTTCTTAACAGCTTTTTTATCAACAAATTTACGGTATTCTATTGTGTCACAAGATATAAGCGATGCAAACTCATCTGTACCGGTTTTAATTTTCTTAATAGGAGACGGCGGTGCAATATATTTCTCATTCTCTTCTAATTTATACAAAACCAAACTAAGAACATCCTGCGCGTTTTCTATCGCTTCCGGTACCGTATTTCCGTCAGTATAACAACTCTCCAAATCGGGGAATTTTACGGAATAACCTTTTGATTCCTTCGTAAATATTGCCGGATACGCATATTTTGCCATAATCATTAACCTCTAATATAAATATTTATTTTATAAACGTGGAATTAAATCCCCGCGTCTCCTTTTATTGATTTTAGTGTGCCTTTTTTGATTTCTTCCTTATCATGCCGGCCTACAGGAAAATGTTTACCTGTTTTAGGGCTGTACCATATCTCGTGTTTTTTGCCCTCAAATTCTTTGTAACATCCATTTTTTCTAAGAAGCCTTTTTAATTCGCTATAGGTCACTTTTTTACTGTACACCCTTCTACATAATATAATACGTGTTCACACGTGTGTTGTTGGATAATTTTTATTATTTGAGTGAAAAGAGCAATATTGTTTCCGATATAATGAAAATTGAGATGTTGAAACTGTGATGCGTGAAAGTCTGAGAAAACGCTGAATGAGAGAATAATTCTAAATTTGCTTACTTTAACAATATAAACAAATGATTATAGAGGAAGCAAGAAAATTTGTTTTCCGCAATTGATTTGTCTATTTTTGGCAAATTAATACCGTTTACGAATTTTTTAGAACCAAAAACTTCAGAAGTCAGAATTACTCCCTCGACCTCTCCCAATTCCTAATTCTCATATTAGCCACGCCGTCAGGAAATACCTTTGCGGGGTATAGCAGGTCTTTAATTTTATCTTTATCGGCTGAATTACCGCCTGAGCGCCAGATTTGCGGGATTGTACCGGGGTAGGCGCGGACGTTGGATTTTGCGAAGCTAAGATCTCGTTTCTTTTGCTTTCTATTTAATAATTAATTGACGAAAAAATTGCTTAACGTTATTAACTACAGCCATAAATTCTGGACTTAACATAGCGACAAATGCAGTAATACATGTAGCAACAAATGCAATTGCTCCTGTAATTTTCCCAGTAAGCTTTTTTGGTGTTTCCTGATAATTATTTCTATTAGTGTTAACTGGTGATTGGGCATCATTGCCGTCCATCTTCAATTTTTTACCGCAGTAGAAATATCCAAAAGCAGCAAAACCATTCATCTCAAAAAAGATGAATTTGACATGCTGCAGCAGAGAATAAAGGAATCCGTACGGTTTTATTTGTGGGAAAAGGAACAGCAGGAATAAAAGTCTATTGCCCTATTTGCAGCCGCAGCTAATTAATAATGCGTAAAACGCCATTTGAAGAAATCTCAAATAAATAACAGGTATGTCATTTGTATTATCTCTCTATGGGGCGCTAAGATTATTTTATTAGGATACAAATGATACTAAATTAATACCGTACTATAATTTACTATATTAAAAAGGGGGCCAAACGGTGAAACCCAAACACGTTTTATCAGGGCTTACGGTTTTGTGGATTGTTTTTGTTATATTGGAAGGGATTGCATCTCTGATATACGCCTGTTATTCAAGAAAGATGAACGCTGTTACCAAAGCGGTAAGCGGCACAGTGAATTATGGTAAAACGGTTTTTATGATTATTCTCGCGATATCAAACATAATACTTTTTCTGCGTCATGTTGATGATAGATAGCCGGGGAGGTTTTTACGCAGCTCATTTATTCTCAAAATGTTTATTTCGATAATAATGCGACAACACAGGTTGCGCCTGAGGTTATGGAGGCGATGCTTCCTTTTTTTGGCGAAATGTATGGCAACCCGTCGAGCATCTACCGTTTTGGCGGCTATACAGCGCGTTATGTGGAACGCGCGCGTGAGCAGGTTGCCGCGCTTATAGGCGCGTCTCCTCAGGAGATATATTTTACCGCAAGCGGTTCTGAGAGTGATAATATGGCGCTTAAAGGTTTTTTTCAGATGAATAAAAACCGTACCCGCATCATAACCTCATCTGTAGAACATGCCGCTATAAGAAATACCGCGCGGTTTTTAAAAGATGAAGGGGCGCTTCTTGTTGAACTTCCTGTCAATAGTGACGGCAATCTGTCAACAGATTATTTCGATACTCAGTTCATTGATGAAAACACAATTGTTTCGCTTATGTGGGCAAATAATGAAACCGGCGTACTGTTTCCAATTGAAGAGCTTGCGCAAAAAGTAAAAGAGCGCGGCGGGATATTTCATACCGACGCTGTGCAGGCTGTGGGTAAAGTTAAAGTTGACGTAAGTAAAGTACCTGTTGACATGCTTGCGCTCAGCGGCCATAAGCTGCACGCTCCAAAAGGGATAGGCGCGGTTTACATCCGCAGAGGAACAAGGCTTCCCCCTCTTATCCACGGCGGTCATCAAGAAAAAGGCATTCGTGCAGGAACAGAGAATGTACCGTATATTGTGGGACTTGGCGCAGCCTGTGAACTTGCATCTAAAAATATAGAGATTGAAAATACGAAAGTTCGCAATCTTAGAGACCGTCTCGAACGTGAACTCCTCAGCCGGTGCAAGGGAGCTAAACTCAACGGTGATAAATTGTCGCGTTTGCCAAATACCACAAACATAAGTTTTGAAAATATAGAGGGAGAGGCGATATTGCTGCATCTTGACGAAGAGGGAATCGCAGCATCGTCAGGTTCCGCCTGCACAACGGGTTCGCTTGAGCCTTCGCACGTTATGATGGCGATGGGAGTGCCGTACACATTCGCGCACAGCTCTACACGTTTTTCACTGAGTTGCTATAATACAGATGATGATGTTGACAAGGTAATATCCGTAATGCCAGGAATTGTTGATAAATTAAGAAGACTTTCACCTTACGTTGGAGAATCATGACAAATAAAAACGCTGACCGCATAGCGGAACTGAAAAAAATAAAAAATGCTGTTATTCTCGCTCACACATATCAACCAGGTGAGGTGCAGGATGTTGCAGATTATGTTGGTGATTCTTACGGCCTGAGCGTTGAAGCCAGCCGGGTAGAGGCTGACATACTTATATTTTGCGGCGTACGTTTCATGGGTGAAACTGCGCACATCCTAAATCCCGCCCGTAAAGTGATTCTGCCCGCTCCATCTGCCGGATGTCCAATGGCCGATATGATTGACGCAAAAGGGCTCAGCGAGATGAAAGCGGCTAACCCCGATAAACTCGTAATGTGTTATGTCAATTCAACGGCAGAAATAAAAGCGCTGAGCGACGTCTGCTGTACAAGTTCAAACGCTCTTAAAATCGCTCAGTCGTTACCAAAGGATAAAGGTATTATTTTCGTCCCCGACCGTCATCTCGGAACATTTATTCAAGAGCAGACCGGCAGGGATATGATATTCTGGGATGGCTGCTGCCCGATACACGCGCAGATTACGCCTGCTATGGTAAATGAAGCAAGGAAAGCTCATCCAAACGCACTCATATTAGTTCACCCTGAAACTCCCCGTGAAAGCAGAATCCTCTGCGATCACGCGCTATCTACGGGCGGGATGTGTGATTTTGTTGCAGCGTCAAAAGAGAATGAATTTATCATAGCCACAGAACTGGGACTGATTCACACACTTCAAAAAGCGAATCCAGAAAAAAAGTTTTATCCACTGTCAAATAAACTCGTCTGTCCCGATATGAAAGCAATCAATTTACAGCTTATAGTTGATGTTCTTGAAGGAAAAGCAGGGGAAGAGGTTACGCTTCCTGAAGACATACGTGTAAAGGCGCGTGTTTCGCTTGATAAGATGATGGAGCTTTCCCGTTGACTTTTCTTGTTTTAGCCCCCTTGAGGGGGTTGGGGGTGATTATGTGGCGGGGCGTTGCGGGGTGTCCCCGCACGGGGGGTGGCGGAAGACGAAAAATTAAACGTCTTTTTGTTTAATTTTTTGGCTGGAGACAGGGGGGTTGCCCCCCCTCTTAAAAGATTTTGACTTTGATGTTGATTTTGACTTTATCTCCCAATCGCAAATCTCTTATAATCCTTATTAAGCCCATCCCAAGCCGCAAACCTGTCTTTCGACCCTTTCGCAACCGTAGAATCGTAAGGCGCTTCTCTCTTTGTATTCCATTTTCCGCTCTGATCACGCCACTGTACTGTTTGACGAACGCGCTTTTCTCTTGTAATATGGTGGTGAGCTACGTCACCCAAAAGATCCCATGTTCCGAATGTGTGAAATTCCCAATCCTCTTTTGAGTCTTCGCTGGTGTCGCCTTTTTTGCCTTCCATAATGAAAAGCGTTCCATCGTTTCTCATGTGTATCTCATTTCTTTCTACAACTTTAAATCTTCTGTCGGCAGATTCACTTTCTGTTATCCATCTTCCAACAAACTGAGGACGCAATGAGTCGGCAAGTTTCTGCTTCATAACGAGAGTGTCAACGTCAAGGCTAAACGCTTCAAGCCTGTCTCTCGCCCAGAGCACCTGATTGGTTTTCATGAGGGAATCTACAACTACAGCGCCTTTTTGAGCGGCTTCCAAATGTAAACCTTTAAGGCCGGCCATTTTTTCAGTGCAGGCTTGACGGAGTGAATCCATAAACGGGCCGCTTGATTCAAGAAGAGCGGACATTTCGCTGTCAAACGCTCTGAGCGCGGTTGTGAGAGAATCCTGATATGTCCTGAAAATTGAGCTGTTTCCTGTTTTTTTGGCAGTTTCCATTTGGAAAAGGTACATTTTGAGAGTTGACATTTTTCTTTCAGGAACGCCCTTTTGGGTGAGTTCCGCTATTTTTGCCTTGCCCTCTTCAATAGATACTTTGCCGCCGCATCCTGTCATAGCAAAGATGGTCAGCGCGGCAACAGTCAAAACGAGCACTTTTTTCATTACACGTCTCCCCGTAAAATGTTAGATGATTTAGTTGTCTGATGATTACAGTATAAATACATTATAACAAATGACAGAGGCAAAAGCACTAAAAATCAACATATTTAATGATTTACAGTGTATTGGCCTGTATAATGCTAACGGCAATGGACTTTACCCCAGGTTGTTAGAGGGGATTGTAACCGACACAGTACGCTACTCCCCCCATTTCATCTCTCCAAGAGCATGAAAATACTCTCTTATGGCAGAGCGGTACTCTTCTGGGAAATTATCCTCAAACGCGCGTTTGCGCAGCAGGTGGAAGCTGTCGGCTTTTGATGCTGCGCCTGCGTTTGAGGCAGCGCCGCTCTCTGAAAAAAGAGTCTCTGATATGTTGCCTTTGCGCTCCTCTTTACCCTCGTCTTTTCTGTTAAGAGAGAGCGTCGCCTGAAGCATTCGTGACAAAAAACGGTCTTGCTGGTCAATTATATCTTCCGGTGGATTTTCTAAGAGCGACGCTATTCTGCGCGCTTCCTGCTCAAGCTCCTTTACACGCTCTTCCATTGTTTTGCCGGCTTCTTTTCCGTAAGTGCCGGCAAGTCTTTTTAATTCGTCCGCTATAGCCTGCTGAGCTTCACGGGCTTGTTTGCGCGCTTCAGATTCCGCTTCGCCGCCTGCGCCGCCGGGACTGCTTCCGCCGTCTCTGTTACCCCCCTGCATGGGGCAGCCTGCGCCTTCCTGGCTGCCGCCCGGTTTTTGCCCTCTGCCAAGCAGCTGCTGCAGCATCTGTCCCATCATGGAGTTTAAAGCAGCCTGCCTGCCTGAAGCGCGCCTTAAACCTGACATCATGCCGCCCGACCCGCCTGACCCATCCCCGTCGTCGTCATTTTCATCATCAAGAATTGACAGAAGAAGATTAGCGGTTTCTCTTAAGGCAAACGCGCACTGTTCCATTTGCGCAGTGCCGTCTGTTTTGGCAAGGGATGAGACAGCTATGCTGACTTTTAACAGAGAGTTTCTGTAGGCGCGGGTAATTTCTCCCAAAATCTGCGGGCCTGCCATTGACAAACTGTCTGATTTTGTGAGACTTGCTCTGAGCGCGTTTCCAAGCGCCTGCATGGAGAACGCAATGCCGCGGTCATCCTCGCTCCCTGAGGCTTGTGAGCGGATAAGATTCTGCCACTCCTCAAGAGAGAGTATGTCGTGCGCCATGCTTAAAATAAGCCTGCGGTCTTCTTCCATTTTAGCCATCATATTTATCCGCATATTGCTTTTAAGCTGCTCGCTTAAAGAGAGAAGCTCTCTGCTCATCGCATTTTTATTGCCGCTTTTATTAGCTTTACTTTTCTTTCCGTCATTACTGTTGTTATTGTTATCATTTGCGCTGTTTTGTTCTCTCATCTGCTCAGAGAGTTCCTGTATCTCTTTAGAAGATGAAGGAGTATCACCGTCCTGCTGCTTAAAAAAATCACCGACGTCGCTGTTAAGATTATCTATACGGTCAAGAAGGTCTTGCTGTCTTTTGTCGTTTGCGGCCGTTTCCTGTAAACTTGCAAGCTCCGACTGCTCCGAAGCCAGATTCTCTGCGCGTAAAGCGAGGTCGGCAAGCTGTTTCTCCTGCCTGAGCATCTCTAAAAAAGCAAGCGTTTGGTCAAGCTGTTCGCTTAACTGCGGGAGCATTTGCTGGAGTTTGCTTGCTGCCTGCCTCATATCGCTCATTGTCATTTTTTGATTTTCATCCATTTTAAAAAGCTCTTTGCCAAACTCCTTCATCAGCTCTTCAACGCTTTTTTGTATCTGCTCCATTTTTGCTAAAAGCTCTTCGTCAATCTTGCCGTCTTCACGCATTGCTTCCATTGACTCCTGAAGAGCGTCAAACGCCTTTTGCAGTGAATCGGCCTGAGCTTTCATCTGCTCTTTAACATCATTAAGCACGCGCTGCTGATCCCACGAAAGCTCTTTGTTCCCAACAGCGGATTTCACGAGTTTCTCTATGTCGCCTGAAATTTTATTTTGACGGTTTCTTACTTCACCGATTTTTTCCTGAGCGTACTGCTCTCTTTGAGCAATCTCTTTATGAATCTCTTCAAAGCTTGGAACTCTGAACCAAAACGTATCGCTGTGTGCGGTCTGCGGCCTTCCAAACGGCTTGTTGTCCCGCGCCAGCAGCCGGTAGTAAAGAGTGTCTCCCGGATAAAGCGAGAGCTCGCGTATGTTCCAAAACAGCTGCTTTCTTATAAGGGGCGGCGAACCCTTTTCCGATATATCCCAGGATTCATACTCTGTTTCGCCGCTTCGTCTATATTGTAAATAAAATCTGGAAATTCCAAAATCATCAATCCCTTCTACCCATAAGGTCTCCGCCTGAGCTACAGAGAGAACTTTATTTATACCCGGACGCAATATCCGCGCTATGGGCGGTTCATCTTCAATCCGGCTGATAATAAAATGCGGCAGTGAGTCGGACAGCTGGCCAAGCGTATCTGTCAATAAGAAAGTGTATTCCGCTGATTTTGTAACATTAAACGAGCCGGATGCGCTTTTTTTATTTATGTCAAGAGAAACCGTATCATTTCCGATTACAACGCCGGCTTTTTTTAAATCATTTGATTCAAGAGTTACGCTAACTTTTGTTCCTGCGTAAGCTGTGATATTTCCCTGACCCAAGGGCAGTTTGCGTACAGGAAGTTTTGTATAATGCGGCGGAGTAAGAATTACCTGAAGAGAGCGCAGACCCGGCGGATTCACTACGGTTACAGTTTCAGGCGGCATTGGCGACGAAAGAGAGAACTGGTATACAAATGACTCTTTTATATTGTCAACAAAGAGTGAAAATCCGCCTGTTGAATCCGCTTTCAAAAAGTGCCGGTTTTTGTTCTGTGTGTTAAGCGGCCACATTTCAAGACGCGCGGAAGGGAAGTTTTGTCCGGCTCCGCTCAAGCGTAAATTTACCGATGCGTTCATAGGAACTGTTATGCTGCCCGGTTCAACCCGTGTTTTTTCGCCTGCAATAAGTACAAAGGGGAGCTTCCAGTAGTGAATGAGTTTGTTTGATGAAAAAACGGTCAATCCCACATTAAAAATCAGTAAACAGGCGGTGACGGCGCAGATTCGTTTACGATTTGGGAGAAAGCGTGTTTTGCCGGTGATATCCAGTTCATTTGCGGCTCTCTCATAAGTCAACTGTTTTAATGACTTGGAGACATTATCCGCATCATCGTCATTTTGTGAAAGTTCAAGGCTAAGCGACAGTGTCGGATGCTTTATGCCGCTTTTGTTTTCGACAAGTTTTGCTGTTTCTATTAAGTTTGGCCTGCGGATAAACAGTACCGCCGCAGTAACGGCGAAAGTAAGTATCAATAGAGCGGTAACAAAAATCCATACAACCGGTAAAACTGTCCACGGAAACAGTGAAAAAAGTATGCTCAGGATTGCGCTTACAGTCAGATACGCAGATAACGAGAATGCGCATCCCGCAAAAATTTTATCAGCAAGCGCCTTTCTTCTGCAAGCCGCAGTAAAATTTCGTATTTGTAAAATAGGCTCTTTTATGCTCATTGATTAAAAAACCAGTTTAAAATATTAATTCCCATTTGAAGCCCAAGCTCACGGCGCTCCTCTCCCACCTTATGTATATGAGAATCCTCAAGCGCGTTGCCGATATCTGCGCTGAAAGTGTAGAGCGCTACCATTCTTCCTTCAAAGAAAATACCAAAGGCCTGCGCAGGCCCGCCGTCATGCTCGTGAATTTTCGGCACTCCCGCAAGATTATAGACGCTTTTAAAAACCGGATGAGAATGAGGCAGCCGGGTAAGCGGATTCTCAGGAAAGAGCGCAGCCATCTCTCTTCTAAACGAACGGTCCATGCCGTAGTTATCATCAGCCCATAAAAATCCGCCGCCGATGAGAAATTTACGCAGCCTCAGTTTCTCCTGCGCGCTGAAGCGTACTTCACCGTGGCCTGTCATAAATAAAAAAGGGAAATGAAAAAGACGCTGGTCGGATATCTCAACAACGGCAGTCGTATCACAGATTGGAAGCTGCGTGCGCTCCTTTGCGCCCTTCACTAAATTTGGAAGCATGGAAGGCCCTGTGTACCAGTCTCCGCCGCCGCCGTATCTAAGCCGCGCAATAGTCAATTGACATGAGTGAGCAGGATTCATTGCTGTACCTGTATGTAAAGGTCTGTCTTGACTGGACGCGGGCCTGCTGTTTCCTCTCTGTTGAGCAGAGGCGGGTATAATCAGCAAGATTAGGATGATAATAAGGATAGATATAAAAATCCGCTTCATCAGCAATTGCTCTCATTATAAAAAAGTTTTATTGAATACACGATTAAATGCTAAATAGAAAAATAATACTTTGGTACGCTAATTGTTCTTTTTACATTACAGGTTTGGTTTGCTTAAACGTTTTAAATTTTGACGGAGAGAGTTTCAGATGACTACAGCGGTTGATACTGATTTCTCAAAAACCATCAGGCGCATTGCAGGGCCGTCTGCAAAAAGAGTAGAAACCTTTGATGTTGCAATAATTGGAAGTTCAGTTTGCGGCGCCGCGCTTGCGGCAATTCTGAGTGAGGCCGGGATGTCAACAGCGGTTATTACCGACAGGCATGGCAGTAAGCGCAGAGGGTCTGAAACAGCTTTTTGCACCTCGGAGCTGCCGGGCTGTCCGCCCGTTTGCGGAGCGGAGCAAAGCGCGGGAGCTTTTTTTAAAATTGTATCTTCGGGCGGTAAAACGCTTAATGTTTTAAAAAATGGCAATCCCCTCTCATTTTTCTCCATCCCCCATCTTGAGACTCATTTTACCGTAAGAGCTGTACACGCAGGGGCGCGCGTATACAAAGGCCCGGCTGTAACCCTTTGTCAAGAGAGCGGCTGCTGGGTTATAAATGTCTCTGATACTGCTATAAAAAGCCGCATTGTAGTGGGCGCAGGCGGGTGGGACAGTGTAGTTAGAAAAGCGGTAGACGCTCCTTTTAATTCAAAAGACTTAAATTTTGCGGTAGGGTGCATTGCGCGCATTGACGAAGAGAATGGGGTGAAAATCAATTTATTTGAAAACGGCCGGTTTTGCCGTATCATAAAATATGGTTCCAGAGCAAACGCTGCTGTTTTTGGGCCTGCTGCCGATGTTATAACGCCAAGACTTATCTTTGAAAAAATTATGAAATCTGAATTGGCGGCTATAAGCTCAGTGCTCTCTTACTGGACAGCTTTTGTCCCTTCTCCCGCGTCCGCTCAATTTTTTTCTTTACCAAGCGCCGGCAAAAACTGGATTTTACTTGGTGAAGCCGCAGGTCATGTTCATCCGGTAAACGGTGAAAGCCTGCGTTACGCTCTGGCCGGCGCGCAGTTTGCAGCGCAGGCAATTGAGTGCGGCGAACCGAGAGTGTTTCACAGTTTATGGCGTGATGATTACGGAAGGGAGCTTGAGGAAGCTGTAAAACTTAAAAATAAAATGAACAAATGGCGCAGGTCTGCAGAGTTAGTTTTCAGCGCGGCTTCTAAAAGTTCATATATTAAAAATTTTATATCGTCCCGGTTTTTTAGCTGACGCCATAATATTACTATGGCAGTTAAAGGTCGCAAGTCCCGGTACAGCGACCTCACGATGGTTCGTGCAGTCGGTGTGCCGGGACTTGCGGCCTTTAACTGCCGCCATAATAAATTACCGGCGTCTCCAGCTTACCGGTTTTTTATCCGCAATCAGCTCTAAAATTTCTTCCTGCATTACCCAGTTGTCAAATTGCCCGGCGCCCGCGTTATTGAAAATTATTGTAAACGCGTAAGCTTTACCGTCAACGAACATATAACCGGCAAGTGTAGTTACCTTAAGAGAGTTAAGGGTACCGGTCTTTGCGCGGACTTTTCCGTTTAGTTTGGAGCGGTTAAACCGGGTTTTGAGCGTTCCGTCAACTCCAGCGGCCGGGAGCGCCGCGATGTAGTCATGGGAGTATGTTTGCTTATGTACGTAGCTTAGAAGCTCTGTTATCTGTGCGGCGCTGATGCGGGATACGTCCCCCATTCCTGAGCCGTTGCCAAGATGCGGCTCGCCGGGCAAGCCCTGTTTCTCCCACCAGTTTGAGATTACCTTCACTCCATTTGGCCATGTTCCGGGAATCCCCATTTTCTCTGCGGCCATTGTTTTAAGAAGCATCTCCGACACAAAGTTGCTTGACCACTTGAATATATGGTTAATAAAAACCGGCATGGGTTCGCTTTCAAATGTATGGAAAGGAGTACTTGCGGCCAGGTGTTCCGGGACTTTGCGCCGTACTGTTTTACCTTCAATATGTAAACCGCTCTCTTTACACTGAGCCCTGAACGCGCCGCCGAACGTCTCCCATGTCTGCCACACCTTGCGGTAAGTGTATCTTGGTTTTTCGCCTTCCGCCATACTCCCTCTGACAAGTATCTGCGTAGTACCTGATGTTAACGATGTAGACACGTCAAGCCTTCCTCTTGAACCGCCGACAGTTTTTGCAGAGGAGCTTATCCTTACTCCTTCTATTTTGGGAAACATATCCACGTGTACGGGTGAACCAATCTCCTGACCGGGGCGTTTATGAATTGCCACTGCGCTGAAGCTTACAGGTAGCGCATTAATAATTGACTGGTACGCGCGGCTGCCGTCGTCTGATGAAAACCCTGGGCCGACGCTCACAGTGTCATAATAAAAATCATCAAGTACAAGGTCACCCTTTACAGTTTTAATTCCCAGGTGCCGCAGGTGCTGTACAAAAAGCCATATCCTTTCTGGGCCGAATCCGGGGTCGCCGAATCCCTTTATGTAAAGATTTCCACTTACGGTTCCAAGGTCGCTGTTAAACTCCCCGTCAATATAAACGCGGGTAAAGTGAACGTAATCCAAGCCAAGGAGCTCAAGGGCGGCCGCGCCTGTTACAAGTTTGGCGACAGAGGCGGGATTGAGAAGCGTGTCCGGGTTTATTGACACGATAACACTGTCCCGGCTCAAATCTTTTATAACAATACCAACCCCGCCCTCGTATTTACGCGCCTTGAGCAGGTCGCTTACACTCTGCTGCATAGAGGCAAAACTTGCGCTGAAGCAGCTGAAAATAATAACCGCAGTAATTGTCCGACGCACATTGAAACAACTTAATTTTAATTTTTGATTCTTTTTTGTTTCCATGACCGCTTCCAAATTTTATTTTTAAATACTGTATTAAATTACACTTGATAACAATCTGCTTTTTAACAATCCTATAGGGAGCCAAATAAGATGTCGAAATACGTAATCGCATTCGTTACGCCAACTAAGAAAATACAACTTCGCCACAAGATTGTGGAAGGTGAAAACAAAGACAGCGCGCTCAGAAAATTTTTTAACGAAAACGCGAGCGAGTTTTACTCTAATGACGAGCATGGGTATTTGTATTTCAAAGAAGACTTTTTTGATGAGGCTAACGGTTCTGGAAGTATTATAGAGCTGTAATTAAAAAGGGACACGAACCTGTTAGTCCGTGTCCCTCTTTTAAGTATCTGTTTAATGCTGCTGCGCTGCGTCTTATGCCTTAATAGCATCTGCAGGGCATGAATCAACGCAGGCGCCGCAGTCTGTGCATTTAGACGCGTCTATAGAATAAGGACTTCCCTCTTTAATCGCATCGCATGGACACTCAGGAAGACAACTTCCGCAGCAAAGACACTCGTCTGTAATTTTGTGAGCCATTTTTTAGCCTCTCCTCGTTTAAGTTAGTGAATGGTTTTGTATAATTACGGTTTTCTATTACTTTAAATTTTTAATTTATCTGATATAAGATACTTTTTGCTGATATAAAACTACAAGTGATGTTGTAGTTTTTCGCGGCTGTTTCCCAAGCTGAGCTTAGCAGGGGCAAGCCATGCCCTTACAGGTCGCTGGGCTTGTCACAGCCTGCTTTTGATACAGCCCGCTACTCCTCAAAAGTATCGTCAGTCAAAGTCTCAGACCGCTCTTCGCGCCACGCAAGCAGTTGACGCACGCGGCTTGGATGTTTTAGTTTGCCAAGCGCCTTTGTTTCAATCTGGCGTACCCGTTCGCGGCTTATGCTGAATATCTCGCCTATCTCCTTAAGCGTTTTTATACGCCCGTCATCAAGTCCGAAGCGCATCATTAATATCTCTTTTTCTTTGGGAGCAAGAGAGTCCATTACCTGCTTTATCTGTTCGCGCAGATGTATAAGCGATATCTTTTGCGTTGGGTCTATAACGCTTGAGTCCTCTATGTATTCTCCTACCGTAGTTCCGTTTTCTCCGCCTACTTCCATGTCAAGAGAGATTGGTTCCATGGAGTATTCAAGCGCCATTTGTACTTTTGAGACAGAACATCCAAGAGCTTCTGCAAGCTCCAGATGGGTTGGCTCGTAACCGTACTCCATTACCCACTTGCGGCACATGCGTACGATTTTGTTTACAAGCTCCATTGTATTTGCCGGAATACGTATCGCTTTCGATTTGTCATTTATGGCGCGGGAGATTGCCTGGCGGATCCACCATGTAGCGTAAGTGGAAAATTTATACCCTTTACGGTAGTCGAAATTTTCAACCGCTTTAATAAGACCGCGGTTACCTTCCTGTATAAGGTCAATAATCTCCATGCCGCGAAGTATATATTTTTTCGCTATACTCACCACAAGACGCACGTTCGCCTCTATGATTGCGCACTTCGCCTGATTGCGCATCTCTTCCCAGTGAGAGAACGCTTCGAGCTCTTTTTCTCTATTGTCACCAAGAAGGTGTTCTTTGTATTTGTCAAGTATATTTTCAATTTGCTTGCAGTTAAGCTTGAGGGCTCTGCACAGGGAGACCGCCTCGTCCATAAGTTCCGCAATTTTCTCCTGTTCGCCGGGAGAGTTTGAGTTTTGCATCTCTGCTGCGGTTTTGCTTTTTCTTTTAACCATAGAGAGAGTGCGCGTGAACTCTTTGCGGAGTATTTCGGGGTCTTCTGTCTCTTTTGATGAATCTTCGTCAAGCTGCAATACGTCGGCGCATTCCATTTCGCCGTTTTTAAACTCTTCTCCCAGAATGTAAAGACTCTCTAAAGCTTTATGAGAGCGGAAAGCCATATCAAAGAGTTTGCCCTGCGCGTACTCCATTTGCATCGCATACTCTGTCTCCTGCCCTTTTGAGAGGAGCGGCACTCTGCCCACGCTGTTAAGATAAGCCCAGGTAGGGTCGGTGTAACGGGGCGGCTTATTGGCGGAGAATACCCGCTTTGTACCGCGTTCGTAGAGCGGAGCCGATTTCTCCTTTACAAAGGAGTTAATGGTGATATCTTCACGCTCAAGAATCTCCCTGACCCGCTCAAGCTCAGTGCTTGAGGCTGCCACGTCTTCAATCTGCGCTTCGGTTACAAACCCCTGCAAAGTCGCCAGCTTGCGCAGGCGCAGTGTTACCTTGTCGGCGGGCGGATTCTTTGTCTGCAGCTGAGGCGCTTCCTTTTTTTTAATCATCTTCCTACTCGTTTAACACTTTGAGTTTTGCCGTACACTCTTTGTGACGCTCCATAAGCGCAAGTTTCTGCTCTTGCGGAGAGTCGCCGCTAAGTTTATCACTCAGCTCCCGCAGCTCCGTCTTTAAAGCCTTGCGCCGCAGGAGTAAAATTTTCTGTTCAAGTTCAGCATGAATATTTTCCCTGAGCGCCGGCTTAACCAACAGCATGGAAATTACACGCTTAACATCAGGGTCATCAGGCAGCATGTCGCATAAGCTGTGAAGACTGCCCTTAGTGTCGTAGCACTCCACTATTATTGAATATATATTCGCGGACAGGCTGTCCGTAAGTGTTTGGGTATCAACAAACCGTTTTGCCAGTGGAATCTGTTCGGGACAAGTCAGTAAAATGCTAAAAAAACTCTCCTCAAGCTTACCTATTTCAGCCGTAAAAGGCTGGTGCAGCGCAGGCGCTGCCGCGTTTGTGCGGCTGCTTCTGTTAGAAAAGCGGTTAAATACATGGTGAGATTCCACACGCAGCTTTTGAGCGAGTTTTGACAAAAAGTCATCCCGCACGATTGAATCCTTAGCAGCTTCTACGTAAGGAGCCAGCTCTTCAATAATCGTGCGCTTGGCCTGAGGCGAGCTGCCGTGTTCCGATATCAGCTTGTCAATTATAAAATCCGTCGCTTTTTTGGCTTTCGCAATCAACTCTAAAAACGCCCGGCTGCCCTCTCTCTTTACAAAAGAGTCAGGGTCGTCGTCTCCTGCAAGCGTTAGTACATTAACCTCTAAATTAAAAGGAGCCAGTACGATAATAGCTTTGTGCGCAGCTTCTATGCCTGCGCGGTCGCCGTCAAAAACAAGAGTCACTTTAGACGTAAAACGCTGTATTAAAGAGGCGTGTTCCGAAGTAAAGGCGGTTCCTGAAGTAGCCGCGGCATTACAGATTCCTGCCTGATAGAGAGTCAGATAATCCATGTAACCCTCTACAATAAGAAGCTGCCCCAAATCGCGCACCGCAGTACGCGACTTGTGGAGTCCGTAAAGCAGCGTGCTTTTTTGATAGAGGGCTGTTTCCGGCGAGTTGAGATATTTTGGCTGAGTATCGCCGTCAAGACCGCGCCCGGCAAAAGCTACAACCCGGCCGCTCTGATTACAAAGGGGAAACATTATCCTCTCTCTGAAGCGGTCATAAAACCCGCCGCCGTCTCTTTTAACTGCAAGCCCGCACTCAGCAAGTTTTGACGGCGGAATATTTTTACTTTGGAGATAATCAATTAACCCCGACCATCCTTTTGGGGCGTATCCAAGAGAGAACTCTTTTACTGTTTGGGCGTCAAGTCCACGCGCCTTAAAATATTCAACTGCGGCAGGCGTGCTCTTCACAAGGCTGTAATAATATTGAGCGGCCAGAGCGTGTATTTCAAAACCTTCTGTTTTAGAGAAACTTTTTGAAGAGTCTGCCGTTGTGTGGTTATTGTGAACTGCGCCGCGCGGTTCAAGTTTGACCCCGGTCTCTTCAGCAAGCATTCTCAGGGCTTCCGGGAAATCAACCCGCTCTATCTCCTGTATAAAGTTAAAAACATCTCCGCCCTTGTTGCACCCAAAACAATAATAAGCGCCCCTGTCCGCATTTACATGGAACGACGGGGTTTTCTCTTTGTGAAAAGGACAGAGTCCTTTTCCGCCCTTTAGAGTTACATAGCGCCCGACAACGGCGCTTATATCCGCTCTAAGGCGAATCTGCTCTTTTATATTGTCGTCAAACCGCTCATTCATGAAAAAACCGTTATTTCCGAAAAAACAGCAAAAAAACTCTTTACACAAAATTTACCGTTACTATTGAAAAATATGACAGTCTCACGTGAGTTTCAAATTATTTTTAGAATTGAGCAAAATTAATATTGAGATACCAATTAAATTATTGTATCATATAATGATGATTCCCGCATTTTCCGCACCCCTTTAGCAGCGGTGCAAGTTTGGTAACCACGGGTTTTAACCAGTGGAGAGAGGATAACAATGGATAACGTTTCAGATATATTAGATCCGCAGTGCATAATTCTTGATCTTAACGCGCGCAAAAAAGAGGAAGCTATCAGAGAGCTTGTGGGGCTTTTTAAGGATGCCGGTAAAATCAGCAAGGTAGAAGAGTGTGTAGCCTCAATTTTAGAGCGGGAAAAAATCTCGACAACAGGCATCGGTCACGGCATCGCTATTCCTCACAGGCTTATCGCAGGAGTAAACGAAATTATGATGGCTGTCGGCCGCAAGGGTAAAGGGGTGGCTTTCGATTCCATAGACAATAAACCTGCGCATCTGATATTTCTTATTATCGGCCCTTCGGGCAGGCATAATGAGTATCTCAAAATTTTAAGCAAACTATCGCGGCTCCTGAGCGACAGAACTTTTTTTGAGGCGTTAATGAAAGTTGAGGATGTCAATGAGGTGCTTTCGTTAATAATAGAAAAAGAGTCGCAGTATCAGCCGTCTGTTTAGTATTGTGTAAAATGCTGTTCGGCCCGGGGACGGAGTTGCGCAAATTGCACTGATTCACAAACATCAATAAAGCAAAAAACGCATCTCCGTCCCCAATTTGACTTAGTTTCCGTATTGGGAAACAGCCGTTTTTACGGACGTGTCAAAGTTATCAGGTTTTTGCTTTCTTCATCGGCTGTAGCCGTATTATATACCTTTGTCTCTGCATAATTTTCGCTTAAAGAATCCATAAATGCTGTAATCAAAAGCTCCTGCCCTGATCCCTCAATCCATATCTTTATAAATTCTATTCTATCATTAATAATATCTGCTTTTTTAGCCAATTTTATTTTTTTAGTCAATTTTCTCAATTTTTCACCTAAATCAGAATCTTTATCTCCATAGTCTCCATCATAATCTCCACCACCTTCATCATAATAATCATAGACATACATTTCCCATATCATTTCTAATTTTCCATTGCCGAGTGGAGCGATATCAAGAAATCCGGCAGGTTCGTCAGGGTATTCGTCATTAACGAACTGCCATGCGGTCATAGTATAAATCTCAGGTCTTCCATCTTCATCTCCTTCATCATATTCATTAATAAACAACCACTTTCCAAACCATGCTGACGGTATTCCATCCGCCTGATCATTTGAAGCGTTACCGTCAATTGAAACATCATCGCTTGCTGCTGTTACCGCTACTGTGTGAGCAGTCCAATCATCACCTGATTTTACTTTGACGGTAGCCTGAGTGTTTGTCATAACGCCATTATTGACTGCGCCGGCGATTTGGTATACCAAAAAGCTGGATCCGGCTGAAAGATAAAACTTGTTTTCTTGAGAGTTAAAAACACCTTTCAGATTGAAAATTATGTCTCCATCTTCAATTTTTCCCGCGAGTTCCACCTCATTCTGTGACAAGCCGGAAGCTGTTTTACTGAGGGATCCGCCAACTGCATCGGCGTAAAATTTTGCGTTATTTCCGTTGGGTGAACTGAAAGACCCTGCCACTAAAGATTGACCTCCGCCTCCGCCGCCACCACCGCCGCCGGCGGGATTGTTACTACAGGCAGTTATTGAAAATCCTACGACCGCCGCAAGAGCGATAGTTCCCAAACGCTTCATTGTTTTTCCCATACGTATCTCCTTTTTTGTGATTGGTTTAGTATTTGACTGTCGTCTACAATTCCGCTGCGTAATAGACTTCTAAAGGCATTTGTTAATGCAACATCTAAAAAGGATACTTCCTTATTGAATTGACTTACACTGCCATTAGAGACGTTTCGGCTAACTAATTGACATGGGGGGGGGGGGGGGGGAAAAAAATTTTTTTTAAAAAAATTGGGAAATTTTGCTAAACAACG